>ENA-OZSO01000047-OZSO01000047.1-human-gut-metagenome-genome-assembly--contig:-NODE-47-length-20644-cov-8.207441_pt1 | contig 20644 bp, 19 predicted proteins | sample MGYA00243281_ERZ653971 | MGnify/ENA primary metagenome ERZ653971 (study PRJEB26926, sample SAMN06164636) | human gut metagenome | biome: ENVO:00009003; feature: ENVO:2100002; material: ENVO:00002003...
TAAGAGACAGATTTTTTATTTTTCAAATATGATTCATATTTCTTCTGGAAGAACTTCACCAGTTTTCCCAGTGTTCCAATCAGAATCTCACTCTCCTGGTCAGTCAGGCTCTCCTTGATATCATGTATCATATTGCTGTGAAAACGTGCATGATGCTCATATGCCCGGACTCCGGAATCGGTGAGTGATACACGGACCACCCTTTTATCCCTGTCATTTCTGCAACGGTTTACATAACCTTTCTGTTCCAGTGCTTCAATTGCTTTTGTCAGGGTTCCTGTTGTAACATTCATCTTCGCCGCCACTTCCGACATCCGCTTTGGTTCATCCAGACCAATTGCTTCAATAATATGCATATCATTTCCGGAAATGTTCATGAATTCTCCGGAGATTAAGCATTTTTCCTCAATTTCCATCAAATCATTAAACAGCTTTACCAGAATGTCATTTAAGGTTTTATCCGCATTCATTCTTATCTCCTTTTACCAGACCAGTACCGCTGCGCCCCATGTGAGTCCGCCGCCGAAACCAGCCAGAACAATTTTATCTCCTCTATGTATCATACCATGCCGGTTGATATTATCAAGCAAAATCGGCACACTTGCTGCCGAAATGTTGCCACATTCCGTCAAATTTACCGGGAATTTCTCCATCGGCTGTTTCAATCGTTTTGCTACCGCTTCAATAATTCTTAAATTTGCCTGATGTAATACGAAAAGTGAAATTTCCTCTGCCTCTAAATCCGCCTCTTCCAGCACCTTTGTAATGGTTGCCGGAACTGTGCGGACAGCAAATTTATAAACCTCCTGTCCATTCATGCTTACATAACCCAGCGGACTTTCCATCTTATGATATGGATTATTGACCGGACGGTTCTCACATGCCAGTACCAGTCCCTTCGCACCGTCTGAGCCCTGCACCACATGACAGATATTTTCTTCGTCTGCCCGGACTACCGCTGCTCCTGCGCCATCTCCAAAAAGAACACAGGTACTGCGGTCATTCCAGTCCATAATTTTAGAAAGTACTTCTGCTCCGATTAAGAGTGCATTTTTAAATCTGCCACTGGCAATATATGCCTGTGCTGTACTCAATGCAAATAAGAATCCGGAACATGCTGCACCAAGGTCAAAGGCTACGGCATTCACTGCTCCGATTTCCCGCTGCACTTCACAGGAAAGTGTCGGCACAAGATGATCCGGTGTTACCGTCGCTGCAATGATAAGTTCCACTTCTTCCGGCTTCATGTCTGCATCTGCAAGTGCTTTTTTTGCAGCTTCTGTGGCAAGTGATGTTGTTGTCTCTTCCGTTGCAAGGTGTCTTGTTTTTATTCCTGTTCTGCTGGAAATCCATTCATCGGAAGTATCCATAATCTGACTTAAATCGTCATTGGTAATTTTTCTTTCCGGTAATGCACTTCCAGTTCCACATATTCGAATGTTCATGCTCTGCTCCTTTAAAATTTACGGAAACGTTCATAACGTGCTTTTGCAATCTCTTCTCCGCTTTTTCCTTCATATGATTCTAAAAATTCGCGGATACATTTATGCATATAAACTGCAATGGAACTCAATGCATCATCATCTGCTCCACCATACTCCGGTATAATTTTCTCGATAATGCCAAGTTCTAAAAGATCCTTTGCTGTTATCTTCATTACTTCTGCTGCTTCTTTGGCACGCTTGCCATCCTTCCAGAGAATAGATGCAAAGCCTTCCGGAGAAAGTACGGAATAAGTTGCATTCTCCATCATGCAGACTTCATTTCCAACTGCCAGTGCCAATGCACCGCCGCTTCCGCCTTCTCCTATCATAAAGGTAATAACCGGAACTTTCAACCCTGACATTTCATAAAGATTTCTTGCAATAGCTTCTCCCTGTCCGCCTTCCTCTGCTTCCATACCGCAGAATGCTCCGGCTGTATTAACAAAGGTGATAACCGGACGATGGAATTTTTCTGCCTGCTTCATCAGGCGGATTGCTTTACGGTATCCTTCCGGAGATGGCATTCCGTAATTATGACGCATGCAGTCCTTCATGTCCTTTCCCTTCTGGATTCCGATTACAGTAACCGGTTGTCCGTCAAGGTATGCGATACCGCCCACAATTGCCGGATCATCCCTGTAATAACGGTCTCCATGAAATTCTATGAATTTGGTAAAGATACTGTTGATATAATCCTCTGCGGACAGACGGTCTACCTTACGTGCCATCTTAACCTTTTCCCATGCACTCTTTTCTTTTGTATTGTAAGCGCGTTCCCGCATCAGCTCTGTCGGTCTTCCGTCTACTTCAGTTGCCGGGTCAAATTTGGCATATCCACTTACTTTATGCATACGAAGGATTTCATACAGACGTTTCTTTAAATCTTTCCGCTCTACAATGGCATCCACAAAACCATGCTCTAACTGGAACTCTGCTCTCTGGAATCCCTCCGGCAGTTTCTGTCCGATGGTCTGCTCAATTACTCTTGCTCCGGCAAATCCAATCAGTGCGCCAGGCTCTGCTAAAATAATATCACCTAACATAGCAAAGCTTGCTGTTACACCTCCGGTTGTCGGGTCAGTTAATACGGAAATATATAAAAGTCCGGCATCGGAATGTTTCTTTAAAGCTGCTGCTGTCTTTGCCATCTGCATCAGGGATACAATACCCTCCTGCATTCTGGCTCCGCCGGAACAACAGAAAAGAATAACCGGAAGTTTTTCTTCCGTAGCACGTTCTACTGCCCCCGCAATTTTCTCTCCGACTGCATGGCCCATGCTTCCCATCATAAATCTGGCATCACACACACCAATGACTGCATCTTCGCCGTAAATCTTACCTTTCCCTACGGTTACTGCTTCTTTTAATCCGGTTTTCTCACGGACTGCCGTCAGCTTATCGGCATAGCCCGGAAAATCCAGCGGATTCGTTCCATGTTCTTCGGCAAACCATTCTTCAAAGCTCTGTGGGTCTAATACCATCTTCAGGCGGTTTCCGGTTTTTACGCGGAAATATGCTCCACACTCATAACAGACATAGCGGTTTCTTACTACCTCTGCTTTGTTTACCATTTTTCCACAGGCTTTACAAAGTACTTCCTCTTTCTTTTTTTCTTCCTGTAAAATACCTTCTGCGGCATCCTTTACAGCTCTATTTTCCTTGATTTTATCCAGTAATCTGCTCACTTTACTCACCACTTCCAATCGCAAATGTCAACTCTGCTGTTGCAGCTATTTTTCCATCTACTGTTGCAGTTGCCTTTCCAATTCCAATCGGTCCCTTTACTTTTATGATTTCTGTCTCTAAAACAAGTACATCCCCCGGAACCACCTTTTTCTTAAATTTTGCATTGCTGATTCCTGCAAAATATGCGGTTTTTCCTTTGAATTCATCCTGACAGAGCATTGCAACCGCGCCGGTCTGTGCCAGTGCTTCTATAATTAAAACACCCGGCATTACCGGTTCTCCCGGAAAATGTCCTGCAAAATAAGGTTCATCAAAGGTAACACATTTTTTCCCTACTGCACGAAGTCCCGGCACCAGTTCTTCAATCGTGTCAATCAGAAGAAACGGATGACGATGTGGGATGATTTCCATAATTTCTTTCGTTGTCAGTATTGACATTGTTCCCTTCTCCTTTATGCCTGATATTTTTTCAGAAGCAGACTTGCATTATGTCCGCCAAAGCCCAGTGAATTGCTGATGGCATATGGCACTTCTTCTTCATATGCCTCTTTGCAATAATTCAGATCCAGTTCTTCATCCGGTGTCTCATAACCTACGGTTGCATGAATGTAACCTTCTTCGATTTCCTTTACACAGGTCAGGCACTCGATGGCTCCTGCTGCTCCAAGAAGATGTCCAATCATGGATTTGGTGGAATTAATCCGGATATCCTTTGCATGCTCACCAAACGCCAGCTTGATTGCTCTTGTCTCAAATAAGTCATTATGATGGGTGCTGGTTCCATGGGCATTGATATAAGTAATTTCTTCCTGATTTACACCGGCATCCTTCATTGCATTTATCATTGCGGTTGCTGCGCCTGCACCATCCTCTGCCGGAGATGTAATATGGTATGCATCCGAAGAACATCCATATCCGGTTACTTCTGCATAAATCTTTGCTCCACGTTTTTTGGCATGTTCTAATTCTTCCAGAATTACGATTGCGGCACCTTCTCCCATAACAAATCCACTTCTGTTTTTATCAAATGGAATGGATGCATGTTTTGGATCATCTGAAGAAGTAAGTGCGGTTAAAGATGTAAATCCTGCTATTCCAAGCGGAGTAATGCAGCTTTCTGTTCCACCTGCTACCATCACTTCTGCATCACCATACTGGATGGTACGGAAGGCTTCACCAATGGCATTCGTTCCGGATGCACAGGCGGTACTGATATTTAAGCTCTTTCCTTTTAATCCAAACTGAATGGATACATTTCCCGCTGCCATATTGGAAATCATCATCGGGACGAATAACGGATTTACTCTTCCCGGTCCCTTTTCCAATAATTTGCTATGCTCTCTTTCGATTGCCTGTAAACTTCCGACTCCGGAACTGATGGAAGTACCCACACGGTATGCATCCTCTGCTTCCATGGAAAGTCCGGAATCCTCCAGTGCTTCTCCGGCTGCCGCTACGGCAAACTGGCAGAATGCTTCCATTCTCTTTGCAGAGCGGAAATCCATATATTCTTTTGCATCAAAATCCTTTACTTCTGCTGCAAGATGACATTTATAGTCTGTTGCATCAAAATGTGTAATCTCTCCAATACCTACCTTCTGCTGCTTTACTGCAGACCAGAATTCCGGCACATTATTTCCAATTGGGGTAATTGCACCCAATCCTGTTACTACAACTCTACGATTCATGTTCTTATCCTCTCTATCTAAACAATCCATCTCTCGTCATTCGTCATCCGCTGTTCTTTCTAGCTTTTTCATCAGCCAGTATTATTTCTGCATCTACATAGTCATTCCGCCATCTACAGCCAGCACCTGTCCTGTGATATAACCTGCCTCTTCGGATGCTAAGAATGCAACTGCTGACGCAATTTCTTCCGGCTTTCCGATTCTTCCAAGCGGAATGTTATGAAGCATATTTTCTTTTACCGTATCCGGTAAATCCTTTGTCATATCGGTCTCAATCATTCCCGGTGCTACTACATTTGCAGTAATACCGCGGGAGGAAAGTTCTCTCGCAACACTTTTAGTCAATCCGATGACTCCGGCTTTGGCTGCACAATAATTTGCCTGGCCGGCATTTCCGGTAATTCCGGATACGGATGATATATTGATTATCCTTCCACTTTTCTGTTTTAAGAAATAGCGGGATGTATGATGAATGGTATGGAATACACCCTTTAAGTTTGTCTCATAGACTGCATCAAATTCTTCATCATTCATCTTCATCACAAGATTATCTCTTGTAATTCCTGCATTATTTACAAGAATATCCAGATGTCCGTATTTCTTTATGATATCTCTGAGCATGGCCTGACATGCCTCGTCATCTGCCATATTGCACTGATAGGATTCTGCTCTGCCACCCATATCGGTAATCATTTTTACCACTTCTTCAGCCCGTTCTTTACTGCCATTGTAATTTACAATTACCGTTGCTTTGTCTTCTGCCAGACGAAGTGCAATGGCACGACCAATCCCTTTGGCTGCACCGGTTACCAGTGCTACTTTATTCTCCAACATAAGCTTTATAATCCTCCAGTTTTTCAATGCTTACCGTTTTGACATCCCGGTTGATTTTACGCATAAATCCAGATAAAGTATGTCCCGGTCCGATTTCTACGAATTCATCATAACCGTCTGCTATCAGACGCTCGATGCTCTGCTGCCATCTTACAGAAGAAGATACCTGCTTCTTTAACAGCTCTTTTACCGGTTCTGTTGTGGTAACGTAATCTGCTGTCACATTGGTTACATACGGAATGCTAAATTCCTGCAGCTTTGTATTTTCCAATACTTCTGCTAATTTTTCTCCGGCTCCGGTCAACATAGCGGAATGGAACGGTCCGCTTACTTTTAACGGAACCACACGCTTTGCCCCAGCTTCCTTTAATGCTGCACCGGCTTTTTCTACTGCCGCTTCTTCTCCGGTAATTACAATCTGTCCCGGACAGTTATAATTTGCTATAGATACAATTCCTTCGGTATTGCTGCATACTTCTTCAATTGCCTTCGCATCCAGTCCTAAAACGGCTGCCATTGCTCCGCCGGTTGGTACTGCTTCCTGCATAAAGATTCCTCTTGCACGAATGACACGGAATGCATCTTCCATATTCATGACACCGGATGCAATCAATGCACCGTATTCTCCAAGGCTTAATCCTGCACAAGCTGCCGGTTCTTTTCCAGCTTTCTTTAACGCTGCATAAATTGCTGCCTCTGTGGTCAGCATGGCTATCTGTGTATACTCTGTAATATTGATTTCTTCATTTTCTTCAAAACAAAGCTTTGCAATATCAAGTCCGGTTACTTTTGAAGCAAGCTCATATACGGCTTTACTCTCTTCACAGGCATCATAGAAATCTTTGCCCATTCCAATATACTGCGCTCCCTGTCCAGGGAACATGAATACAACCTTACTCATTTTCTTCTCCTTATTTCCGATTCATCAGACGTTCTGCCTCTGATACGATAGAAGTAATAATTTCCTTACAGGACAATTCATCCTGTATCATTCCGGCAATCTGACCTGCCATCAGACTTCCATTTACCACATCGCCGTCCATCACTGCTTTGCGGAGGGAACCAAGGGTAAGCTGTTCTAATTCATCTAATGTTGCGCCTTCTTTTTCCATCTTCAGATACTCACGGCTCATCTTATTACGGATGACACGGATTGGATGTCCGGTACTGGAACCTGTTATTTCAGAATCAATGTCTTTGGATTTTATCAGCTTCTCTTTGTAGTTTGCATGTACGATAGATTCTTTGGCTGCCACAAATCTTGTTCCCATCTGAACTGCTTCTGCACCCAGCATAAATGCTGCAGCCATTCCTCTTCCATCTGCAATTCCTCCGGCTGCAATCACCGGTGCATCAATGGCATCTGCCACCTGCGGCACCAATGCCATGGTTGTAGTGGAACCGATATGTCCACCGGATTCCATTCCCTCTGCCACAACAGCATCTGCGCCACCACGGACCATAAGTTTTGCCATAGCTACACTTGCTACTACCGGAATTACTTTAACACCTGCTTCTTTCCAGAGGCTCATGAATTTGGCTGGATTTCCGGCTCCTGTTGTGACAACCGGAACCTGCTCCTCAACTACCACCTTTGCCACTTCCGGTGCATTCGGATTCATCAACATGACATTTACACCAAATGGTTTGCTGGTGCGTTCCTTCACCTTGCGAATCTGCTCTCGAACCACTTCAGGTGGAGCACTGGCTGCACCGATAATACCAAGTCCACCTGCTTCAGATACTGCAGCAGCCAGATGATATTCTGCAACCCATGCCATTCCGCCCTGGATAACAGGCTCTTCTATTCCTAACAGTTCTGTGATTCTTGTTTTCATCTTTTATTCCTCAACGCCCTTTGCTTTTAAGTAGTCAATAACATCTCCTACAGTTGCGATTTTCTCTAAATCTTCTGATGGAATCTCTACACCGAATTCCTCTTCCATGCTCATAACCAGTTCAAACAAGTCTAAAGAATCTGCTCCTAAATCATCCTTGAAATTGGATTCTGCTTTTACCTCTCCATCATAGTTTAACTGCTCTTTGATTAATTCTGCTAATTTCTCTAACATTATTTTGTTCTCCTTTTTTGTCTTTTCTTTGATAATACTTTGAGTTGCAAATATTTTGATTATCAAATTATTTGCAACTCAAAGTATATACATAAGCATTTCTGTTGTCAACTATATTTTTACTAACCTGCGGAATCTACCTTATACGCCGCAGTGCACATCCTTGCGGAGCATTTTTCACTTTACAGGAAAACAATTTCCAGTAAAGTGAAAAAAGACAGTGTCGGAACTTTTCTGTTCTTTCACTGTCTTATGTTAGTTACTTCTTTTATTTTTTATCACTTATGCAGCTTTCTTACGATTTGATACTACAAAGTAAACACCTACTAATAATACTCCGATGCATAAGAAGAATACCGGATTGATACCGTCACCTGTCTTTGGTGTGCTGTCCTTCTCATGGCTGCCCGAAGTTACTGTCTTACCGGAATTGCTGTTCTTGGTTGCGCCAATCACATTTCCGCCGGTCACTGCTGTGCCTCCACCGGTTACTGTAGTAGCGGAACCACTTCCGTTGTTGCTGTTGGAAGTATCTGTTGAACCATTGCTATTGGAATTATTTCCATTATCCGGAGTCGGCTGTGGATTCTCTCCTCCAAGGCTCTGGAAACTGATTCCATTTCCGGTTGCATATACCTGTGCCTGTGTTCCTGAATAACCGGAAATTGTGGATGGACTCCAGCTGCTCTGGCTTCCGATTGACGTTACACTTGCCGGAATCAAAATTGTACTGATACTGCTGCCGCTGAACGCATCTGTTTCAATAGTATTAACAGAATCCGGAACCGTCAGCGAAGTAACCGACTTGCAGTTTGCAAAAGCACCTGCTCCGATGGTTACAGTACTGGTCGCAATTTTTGCACTGGATTTTCCCTCCGGGCAACGGATTAACCTGGTCATTGCTTTGTTATAAAGACATCCGTCACTGGATGCATATGTACCATTTCCTGATGCAACACTGATGGATGCCAGTCTGCTACAGCCGGTAAATACGTTGCCTCCGATGCTGGAAACGCCAGCCGGAATTGTAATTCCGGTTAAAGAAGTACAATCATAAAATGCTTTATCACCGATGCTTCCTACGGATTCCGGAATTGTAAACTGGGATAATGAACTGCACTCTGCAAATGCCTGGGAACCAATGGATGAAATTGAAGTTCCAATAGATACACTGGTAAGGCTTGTACAGTTATAAAATGTCTCTGCCGGAATAGAACCGATATCTCCTTCTATGCTGACAGAACCAAGGCTTGTACAGTTATAGAAAACTGCGGTTCCCATTCCAGTCACATAAGATGGAATCGTTACACTTGTAATGGATGTATTGGATGCAAATACACCACTTGCAATTGTAGATACCGACTCTGGAATTGTAATTGCTCCACCGGCTCCGCTGTAGGCAACCAGTGTTCCACTGTCATCTACTGTAAATCCATTTTCATCTGTTGTCTCGTCTGCCCGGACTGTCTGTCCCGGCATCACTGCCAGCAGCAAACATACTGCTGCAAAAATAGAAAATCCTTTTTTCAATATCTGCATCTCTCATCTCTCCTAGCTTTATCTGCTTGATACATTATACTTCTTATCTGCTTACTGTACACGCTTTGCCAGTATAAACATTCTTCCGTCCTGTGTATAATTATTGCAGGTAGAAAGAGTCAGCAGCTGGTCTCCATAAGTACTGTCTATCTCTGTGCCATATACAGAAAGCTGTGCCACATTATTTAAATATTCCTGATATTCTTCTTCGGAATCTGCATTCAGAAAATTATAATACCGGAATACATTTTCATCCTGATACTGGACCTCCGATAATCCCACTTCAATGACTTCATAGACTCCTCTTTCATAAAGAGTATTAAATTCTATCGTCTTATGGGCATTGTAGAAATCTTCGTCCAGATATTTCTTTAATTCGCCAAACATCATTCCGCTTTTCATATTATGTCCGTAAATGATGATATTGGTATCCCTGTTTATGTAATCATTTCTGGCATCGATAAAAAGGGTGCCATTCAGGTCGTCATTTTTATCAAAATCATGTTTCAGATAATAATCCGGTTCTTCCTGTGAAGACTGCATGACCGGATAATCAATATCCGTATCCGGAATATGTAACCATCCGATTAATTCCGGATTTTCCGCATACAGGGAAACATAATCCTCTAACATAATCAGTGGCTGCTCTGTTGTCTCTCCTGTTTCAGTTGCATCTTCTGTGATTTCCGGATTCATCTGCTCCGTTCCTGTTACAAGGTGCTCTACCACATTATTCTGTTTCTTATTCTGTAAATCCTTAAGCCTGTTAGCAGCTTTATAATCCGCATATTCCGAAATCGCATAATATCCGATACAGGCTGTCGCAACAATGATGCATACGATGCCGACCACCTTCTGCCAGGTAAAATGAAATGGCAGCTTTGCTTCTGCTTCCGCTTCTTCCTTGGCAATTTTTTCTTCTATCATGTTCTGCGAACTATCCGCAACAATATCTGAAATGCACCAGAAGAACGATTTTCCGATTTCACTTTTAAAACGGATTTTCTTCGTGCGCATCATGGTATACAACCGGATTGCTACTTCCGGATCATAAATATCCAGTTCATCGGTAATATACTTGATTTTCTTTAAATCTTCCTGCGCCTGCCTGTATTCCCTTAAGGTTTCGAATTCATAATCACCTATTTTATAAATCTTTTCATCCATAATTTATGATTCATCTGCCTTATCTTCTCATGGTCCAGGTAGTTTTATTATAGGTCATTTTGTCATCTTTCGCAAGATTTTTCCGCAAGATATACACAATGTACCATTTCTTATTTTTATATCGTCTATATCTTGCGCTTTCTTTAGTCTAAATTGGATTTTTCCAGCAAATAACGGAACATCTGCTCCGCTGCTTCCTTATGTTCGGAGCCAAGGGCAATACCAAGAATACATTCCTTTTCATAATAACCGTGTTCAACCGGCCAGCTTCCGGCTCCAAGACGGATGCCTGCTGCAAAAGTATCTCCGGTGTCCTTATCCTCTACATAGAAGATATAATCCTTTAACTGTTCCAGCTCGTCTTTGGAAAAGTACTGCGTCAAATCTGCTATGGCACCAGACTGGGCAAGATTTTCAAAAACCATTTCATCGGCACCCAAAACATCTACTCCACCGCCTGCAATCACTGTCTGCAGGGACTGATAGGAATAGAGATTACTGGTATCTGTGCTGGTTAAATCCACATAATATGCATCATTTACCACAACCTCCTGGGCTGCTGTATCATACCCATATTGCTCCATGAATTCTGAGAAATCCGGTTCTTCATCTGCTGGCATACTCTTTGCATTTACTAATACAATCTGGGAAATATCTTCCTTTGTGGTCATATAATGATGTACCGTCATACCAATCAAAATAATCACTGCAACTACTGCCAGTATTACAAGTCTGTAATAGTCCCAGACAAATCCGATCCGCTGTTTCCAGGTCATTGTCTTTAAATCAGCTTTCTTTTCCATATTATCGCCTTTCTTCCTCTGCCGGAGCTGTATTATCTCCTGTAGTGTCATTTTCTATGGTGTCATTCTCTGCTGCATTACCCTCTGTCACATCTGTGCCACTCTCCGCATCAGCATCATTGCCTGTACCAAGAGGTGCCACAAAATCTGCATACGGTAATTCTTTATGTAAATTTTCCATATAATCATACCAGATTTCTCCCGGATAGCTGGCTCCTGTCAGTCCTGGAAGTTCTGCCGGAATATCATATCCAACCCAGACGCTGGTGGTGTAATACTTTGTATAGCCTACAAACCAGCCATCCTTATTGGAATTGGTGGTTCCTGTTTTCGCTGCACTGGCAGTCTCGGACAATGCCATTCCCTTTGCTGTTCCTTGTGTCAGAACACCCTCTAATATATTGGTCATCCAACGGGCTGCATTGGTTTTATAAACCTGCTTTTCATCGACAATTTTCTGATAGATAGCGTTTCCGTCTGCATCCTGTATCTCTACAATGCAGGTAGGCTCCCGGTATTTTCCATCATTTTCTATGGTGGCATAAGCCGCCGCCATTTCTACCGGAGAGACTCCATTGGTAAATCCACCCAGGGATGCGGCAGGTCTTTCATCCTCCGGGGACAGCTTTGCGAAATTCATCTCCTTCAGATAGGAAATTCCTGTAACGGGAGTCATCTCTTCTAAAAGATTCCACGCCACTGTATTAATGGAATTTTCTACTGCATAACGCAAGGTTACGCTACCAAGATACCTGCCACTGGCATTTTCCGGTCCATCCTCAATCGGTGCATCTTCCACCACAGTATCCGGGGTATAGCCCCGCTCCAACGCCGGTGTGTATACAATCAACGGTTTGATGGCACTGCCCGGCTGCCGGTAACTCTGATAGGCGCGGTTTAGCATATGCCCGTCATATTCCTGACTTCTGCCGCCTACGATTGCCTTTACAAAACCGGTCTCATTGTCAATGCATACTGCCGCACTCTGCAATGTATAAATGCCCTCTTCATTGACATCGGTAAAATCCTGCAGCTTCTCATCCACTGCATTCTGAAGCTGCTCTTCCATATTTAAATCAATGGAAGTATAGATTCTATAGCCTCCTGTATAAAGAGACTGTTCGCAGGTTTTATACTGCTCCTGATAGGCATCTTCATAGGTCTTTCGATCTTCCTCCGAAGAAAAATCTGTCCGGAATTCAAAGCCCTGCTGCTCCATCAATGCCCGTGTTGCACAATAGCAGGCATAGGTCTCTACTGCATCATAACGCTTTGTTGGCTCTGCTGTGCTGAGTACAATCGTTTCCTGTCTGGCATCCTTATATTCCCTGCGGCTGATTTTGCCATCCTCATACATGTTTTTTAAAATGCGGTCACGTCTTCCTAACGTATTATCCGGGTTCTTATAAGGATTATACATCGTCGGATTATTCGGTATCGCACAAAGATATGCCATCTGGGACAATGACAAAAACGAAACATCTGTATCAAAATATCCCCGGCTCGCCGCCTGAATGCCATAATATCCATTTCCAAAATAAATATTATTAAGATAAAACTCTAAGATTTCATCCTTGGTATATTTCTTTTCCAGCTCTGTGGCAATGAATATTTCTTCCATTTTTCGCTGCCACGTTCTGTCATTATTTAGGAAAATGGTTCTTGCAAGCTGCTGCGTAATGGTACTTCCGCCCTGGGTTACTTCTCCGTTACGCACCATTGCCCAGACTGCACGGATAATTGCCTTAAAATCGATTCCGCCATGACTGTAAAATTTTTTATCTTCAATACTTACCATAGCTTCTTTGACTTCTTCCGGTATCTCATCACTGGTCAGATAGCTTACATCCTTGGTGCCACGAAGTGACATGATTCTCGTTCCATTCACATCATAAACCTGGCTGGTCTGCTCCGCCCGAAATGTGTCCTTCGTCGACTCTTTTACAAACCGGACTGCCTCTTCATGCATGGCACTGACCTGACTGGCATACCCGCCAAAATAGTAATACGCCAGCCCGCCGATTACCAGAAGTATCAGAACTATCTGCAGCTTTACAAAAAGCCAGAAACCACGGTATTTCTTTTTCCTTTTTTTCTTCTCTTTATGGGACATGGGATTCCTCCATATTGCTCTATTTTACACTGTTCCATAAAAAGTTACAAGGCTACTGTTCCATTTGTCTTCCTAAAAATCCCGCCGCTGTAATAGCAAGCTTGCTTTCGGTTTCTCCCATTTTTGCAGTTTCATTTTTCTCATATAAAACAACTGCTCCGATGGCATCTCCTTCACAGATAATCGTGCTGATTGCCTGGTCATGATAGTTCCCGGTATCATCTAAGGTAATTCGTACAAATTTGCTGTCTCCCTGCTGTGCAAGAATATTTTTCCGGTCTTCGATCAGTTCCTCTAACTGCCTGCTGATTGGCTTTCCTTCGAATTCCTTCTTTCCGTTTCCTGCAGCCGCAATCACATGGTCCCTGTCGGTAATACATACCAGATGCCCAGTGCTCTGTGCCAGGCTCTCCGCATACTGTCCGGCAAACTGGCTCAGTTCTCCAATGGGAGAATATTTCTTAAGAATGATTTCACCTTCCCGGTCTGTAAAAATTTCCAGTGGGTCACCTTCCCGGATTCGCAGTGTCCTGCGGATTTCCTTTGGCACTACAACTCTCCCCAAATCATCTATTCTACGTACAATTCCTGTTGCTTTCATTAAAAATTCCTCCTGTTTCCTACATACTTTCCATTTTTGTGCTGTATGGGTAGTATGTGGAAAACAGGAGGAATTATGCAAGCCTTCCTCGTATTTACATTTTTAAATCACTGGTGTTTTTATTAGCCAAAATCAATCTTTTTTCATTTTTGGCTAATAGTTCATTTATCCAATAACCAATCCGCAATATCGACTATCTTGATTCCCTCATATTGATATGCATCATGTCTCGTTCTGGCAATAACATACTTAGGGTATGCATCTTTAATCTGCAGCAGTGGTGATACCTCTCTTTCAAAAGTCTTATCATCACTTATGTTATCAGATACCTGAATATAAATTTTTTCGCTACGTTTAATTGCAACAAAATCTATTTCCTTTTTATACAATATTCCAACGTAAACCTCATATCCCCTACGAAGTAGCTCAATTGCCACAATATTTTCAAGTATTCGACCATAATCCATGTTTTTTGTTCCAAGTTTTGCATAACGAAAAGTATGGTCACTCAGATAGTATTTATCATTGCTCGACAAATATTTTTTTCCTTTAATGTCATACCTTCTTACTTTATAAAATGCGAATGCGTTGCACAAATACTGCATATAAGAGCCTACAGTCGTATGATGAATTTTTTCATGCATACTTCCTAATGTATTTGTAATACTACGGGCAGATGACAAATTTGAAATATTATCCATTAAAAAGTCCACAATTCTATCCATAAGCTGCACATTCCGTATTTTGTATTTTTTTCTGATATCCCGTATAATCAGAGTATCAAATACATCAGCCACATAATCAAATTTAGCTTCCTGATCTTTATAAAGATAGGAACCTGCCATTCCACCTTCAAGCACATACTCATCTAATGCCTCATACTGATTCTTTAATTCAAAATACTCCATATATTCCCCGAATGAAAAAGGATACATTTTTATCTCAAAAGTACGTCCGGTAAATAATGTTGCCAAATCAGAACTTAGTAAAAAAGCATTAGAACCCGTAATATAAATATCATATTTTTTCACTTGCATGCAGTCCATTTACTGCTTTTTCAAAATCCTTGCACATCTGCACTTCATCAATAAATACGAAGTTTTCCCTGCCTGCCACATAATGTTCATTTACATAATCATATAATGCACGATATGTTAGCAAGTCATCATAATCCGGTAAATTAAAATTAATCTGAATAATGTTGCAATCTGGAATTTCTTTTTCAACATATGTTCTAAACGCTTCCAGCAATTTAGACTTTCCACTTCGTCTTACACCTGTAACAACTTTGATATCCGGAGTTCCAAGTACATTAATTAACTTATTTAAATACTGTCGCCGTTCTATCAGTTTCATGTACACCCATCCTTTATACATATTATGTGCTTATTATATTGTGTATATTAGCCAATATCAATCTTTTTTCAATTTTGGCTAACAGTTGTAACTAAACACATATTATATATTGTGAAATTAAGTTCCTACTTACTACTGTTTTTCTCTTCTCTTTAAAATCGCCATAAATCCAAGGTATAAAATCAACTGCACAATGGATGACATCGGTGTCGCCAGTCCAATTTCAAATAAGGACGGATTCGGACGAAGACTCATAAAATAGGACACCGGAACACGGACACCAAAGGCTCCGATGATTCCCTGAAGCATGACAAATCTCGTCCTGCCGATTCCATTATAAAATCCGGTATAGCAGAAAAAGATTGCGGTAAACATGCAGTCAATGGCGTATGCCTTTAAGTAATCTGCCGCCGCCAGAATAACCGCTTCATCTGAAGAGAAAATGGATGCCAGTAAATCCTGCAGCGCAATCGGCGCTCCAAGCCCTGTCATTTTCTTAAGAGATGGCTGGTTCATTTCTGCCTTTCCTTCCGGTTTAAGATTGTAAATGCAACAACACAGATGATTGCGGAAAGCAGGGAACCTGCTGCCGTTGCCAGCCCCATCGGGAATAAGGTATCCGGGAATAAAGTCGAAGTCAGATAAACGCCCGGAATTCTTACCAGTGTAATTGCAATGATATTATGTAAAAATGAGATGCCGGATTTGCCGCAGGCACAGAAATATCCGCTGAAGCTGAAATGAATTCCTGCGAACATGCAATCCCAGACATATCCCCTTAAGTATTGACCTCCCAGACGTACCACTTCCGCTCCCGATGCATCCGATGCATCTGTAAATAACGCCACCACCGGACTGGCGAAGAACTGCATGAAGATTCCTACGATAATTCCAAAGCCCACTGTAATCATCACAGCATAGCGCAGTGTTTCATTGGCACGCTGCCTCTTTCCCGCTCCGATATTCTGTGCACCAAGTGCAGATACTGTTGATAACATGGAGGACGGAATCAGGAACAGGAAGCTTATTATCTTTTCCACGATTCCCACAGCCGCTGCATCATTTAATCCACGCTGGTTCGCAATGATGGTGATAATCATAAATGCCACCTGAATGAAACCGTCCTGCAATGCAATAGGAATACCGATTTTTAAAATCTGTCCCATTACATTTCGGTTCGGTCTGAAATCTTTTCTGCTAAGAGAAAATTTTTCCCGCTGTCTTATAATCATAACGAGGGAAATCATTACACTGATGACCTGGGCGCAGGTAGTTCCAAGAGCTGCACCTGCCGGTCCAAGATGCAGTCCGCCGATAAACACATAATCCAAGACAATATTTGCCGCACATGCAATGGCAATAAAGTACATCGGACTCTTGCTGTCACCCATGCCACGGAAAATTGCACTGATAATATTATATACTGTAATAAAAGGAATCCCGATAAAGCAGATGGTAAGATAGGATATCGTTCCCATTATTGCTTCCTGCGGTGTAGACATTACTGTTACAATTGGTTTTGTCAGCAAGAGCAGCACCGTCATCAGCACAAGGGCAACTCCCATAAATAGGATTACCGTGTTTCCAATTCCTTCTGCCACCCGTTTCTTATCTTTGCTTCCAATCGCCTGTCCGATGCTAACCGTTGTTCCCATGGCAAGTCCCACCAGCATAACTGTTATCATATGCATGACCTGTGAGCCAATGGATACCGCCGTAGTGCTGGCAACTCCTTCAAACTGCCCGATGATAAATAAATCTGCCATTCCATACAATGTCTGTAAAAAATAAGATAAAAGGTATGGCAGCGAAAATATAATTACATTTTTAAATACACTTCCTGTAGTAAGATTCCGTTCCATCATTTCATTCTGCTTCCTCTAAGCCAGCGCTGCGCCCAGATGACGGGTCAGCAAATCCACCAGCCATGCATGGTCTTCTGCTGACAGCTCACTCTGTCTTACCAGAATCACCTGATTGGACAGATTTCTGATATAAATATAATTTTCATAGAATCCCCAGTCCTTATAGGCAGTCCACAGATTCACACCCTCCGCTATTTCTGATTTTATGCTGATGCTTTCTTCACTGAAAATATACTTGCGGTGGCCACTTACCAGTGCCTTCTGTGCATTTGCGTAAAATCTCTTAAGTCGTGCTTTCTGCTGTACCTTTTTCCCGCCGCATGCAAAATATAGAAAAGCTGCCCAAAGAATCATAAAAAGTGAACCCATTTCTGCCCTGCCAAGCATAAAGCTTAACATTCCGGACGGCAGACAGATTATGCACATAATCACAGAAGTAATCGTTACCACTTTTCTTCTCTTCCGGTATACATCCGATTGCAAAGTTATTTCCAACAGCGCGTCCCGCTCTTCTTTTCCGATTTCAATTTCATATTCTAACATCTCTGTTCCCCCATTTTCTTTTCATCTATTTTTTATTTATTTTCTTTCCATTCATTTCTCATTTACTGCTTTTCCCAGATGACGGGTCAGTAAATCAATCAGCCATGTCCTCTCTTCTGCCGACAATTTATCCTGTTTTACAAGAACATTTTCATTCGACAGATTCCTGATGCAGATGTAATTTCCATAGATTTCCCAATCCTTATAAAGTGTCCATGCAGTATTTCCTTCTGAAACTTCTGATTTTAAAAGAATTCCATCTTCACTGAAAGTATACTTCCGATAACCGGATTTTAGTTCTTTATCCATTGCTGTAACAGATTTCTTTAATACCGTCTTCTGCATCAGCTTGCTTCCTCCGCATATCATAAAAAGACTATATGCAGCCAGGAGTGAGCAAAGTACAACAAGCCTTGTATCGCTATTTGTTACTCTCCATATTATAATCAAAATACAAGCTACAATCAGAATTGAAAATTTTATTGCTTCCGCTTTTCTTTTCTTTCGATACTCCTTCGAATTCAAAGTGATTTCAAGCAGCGCATCCTGCTCTTCTTTTCCGATTTCAATTTCACATTCTAACATCTCTGTTCCCCCATTTCTTTTTTCTAAAAACATTGTAATGAACACTGCTTATTCTGTCAAACACTATCGGTTGTTACCTTTGCTGTTCTGCTTTTGCACGAAACTCTGACTCCTTTTGAAATTCTGGGAGCACTGCTGATACTAATCGGTGCGATACCGACTTCTATAGAAAATGCCTCATAGACGCATAAAATGTCTATGAGGCATTATAACTTTACTCGGCAAATATCTGCTCAATTATTTTATCAAACTCTAATGTGTGATATCTTCTTTTTAATGAATCGAGATTGTAAAGTGCCTGACCATTTATCAGTCCATTACAAGTATCATTATCATCTCCTTTATTTTTTGCTACAGCTCCCGAAAATTCCAAATCATCTGTATCAGAAAGCCATAAGGATGTCAGAAATCCTTCACACTGAATTCCAGGCATTGTATATCCATACATTCTTTGTGGCATAGATAAACCGTGCTGCATTCCTAATGTTACAATTTTTCCCAATATAGCCAGTTTTTTATTCCCGCTATACTCTGCAATTCGCATTAAATCTGGTACGAATTCTACAAATTCATCGTCCACATAGCTACATCCCGGAATAACATCACACCCTGCCCAGCCAGTTGTTCCAAAATCATTCTTTCCAAGAAGTGTATTTTCATCAAACGGAATATCCCAAAGATAAGTCCATGATGCAAGAATCTGTGCTGCTGATTTTGCGCCATACAAATATCGTTCTTTTTTGGTAGTTTCATAAGCCAACAACAATGTCCGCATATTATACATTACTCCAACAGCATCTATCTTTACAGACTTTTTATGTGTTGTATCATTTAATCCTCCCAGATATAAAACATCTTCTACATAATGTTCCATAATAAAATCAGCAGCTTTACACAATGCACTTCTATATTTCTCATTACCGGTGTATTCATGTACTAATGCCAATACTTCTCCCGGAAAAATTGTTCCTGACCCCTGCTCTATCACATTACTTCCAAACCATTCTTCCGGATATGTCATTGGAGTACCTTCCATCGTATATGCCCGATACCAGGAGCCATCTGTATTCTGAATTTCAATCATTTTATCACAAAATGCAACCACTACATCCAGCCAGTCTTTATGTAATGTTCCATTTTCCTTTTCCTCAAGAAAACAGAGCATTAAATAATACATAGCCTCCGTCATAGTCCGGCAATAATTTCCTTTTGTTCCTTTTAATTTTTCTGCAATTCCCATCATTGCACCTACGACCTGATTGCCCAGAAATTTTTCTAATTCTTCTCTGTTTTCCGAATACTGAAATGGCATTAATACGCCAGTCCACCAATAAACAAATTCTTCTTTTTCTACACTGTACATTGCATTCGGCAAACCACTTTCTGCAATACAGTGTTCCACAAAAAATTGTATTGTTTTTAATGCCCGTTCCCTATATTCTTCCTTTGCTGTTTCTTCTGCAGCCCGAAGCATTTCATAGCAAACCATAGTCTGATTTCCAGAAAATCCATATTCCAGTACGTTCTGATTTCCATAATTTTCTCTCGGTGAAAAATGGCACACATAACCACAAGGATGATTTTTCTTTTCCGGAAAATCCCTAAAACTATTGTGTAATAAGTCTCTTCTGTATGGTATTGTTTCTTCTAAACTAAATGGATGTCTGATATCATCATTAAGAATTCGTTCCATCTGAAATACGCTCGTCTTCCACGATGCTTCTGTCAGATTTTCAGCTTCTCCAAACTGCAGGATATATGAAACTTCCAATTCTTCTCCCTGTTTTATCTTTCGATATGCAGCCCACTCCGATCCATCTACATTTAAGCAAAATGAATTTCTCTCATAAAATGGATAATCACAACGTAATAAAAATTCTTCCATTCTATTTGCAGACGGTGCAATTCCAAGGGATCCAATATCTGTATTATGAACAAAATGCCTTTCCGCTATCTGTTTTCTGGTTATTGTAGTATCCACCTTTGGAATATCTGCCCGAATTAGTGAAATAAACTGCTTGTCATTTTTTGCAAATCCTGTCACTGACAAATTTGGATTTCTATCATCCTTATAATCCTGCTCAAACGTTCCAAGATAATCATCCTGTCCATTCTGGTCTGTATCATTCTTATTATAAAAAGCTCCCGGTATTACAAATTGATAATCGTCAAAATTTTTTGCATGTTTTGATTTACAATGGAATTCCGTAGATATCCGGATAGCAGTCTCTTTTTCTGCTGAAATGCAGGCCACCTTTCTACTCAGTTTTATATTATTTGTATTTTGTTCCCACATATCAGTAATATG
>ENA-OZSO01000116-OZSO01000116.1-human-gut-metagenome-genome-assembly--contig:-NODE-116-length-15303-cov-4.271052_pt1 | contig 15303 bp, 13 predicted proteins | sample MGYA00243281_ERZ653971 | MGnify/ENA primary metagenome ERZ653971 (study PRJEB26926, sample SAMN06164636) | human gut metagenome | biome: ENVO:00009003; feature: ENVO:2100002; material: ENVO:00002003...
TAGTCTCGTGGGCTCGGAGATGTGTATAAGAGACAGTCGCTACACAGCTCTACATATGCTCTTAATCCTGACGCCATTATACAAAATGGATTATATCATACTCTGCTGCATAATATGTAATCTGAATGCCACTTCACAATTGCCGTTACTGTTCACTCCGTTCACAGTAACTTAGCCAAAATTCATTCCAGATTGCCTGCGGCAATGGAATTTTGGCTTGTATGTCATTTCCCGACAATTTTTGCATACATTTCAGGTCTGCGGTCTCTGAAAAGTCCCCAGTTCAGTCTGTCTGCCTTTAATGCATCCAGGTCAAAAGTGCTTACAAGCACCCCCTCTTCCCCTCCGGGCAGTTCTGCACAGAGAGCACCTGTGTTGTCTGTGATAAAAGAAGAGCCGTAAAAATTAAGAGCAGATTTCTGCATTCCGTTTTCCGGACATGGCTCTACTGTTTCCTCACCGATTCTGTTGGCAGCAATCACAGGAATCAGATTGGAGGCAGCGTGTCCCTGCATACATCTTCTCCAGTGTTCCATGCTGTCGCATTCCAGGATGGGTTCACTTCCGATGGCAGTGGGATAAAAGAGAAGCTCTGCTCCCTGCAGTGCCATACATCTTGCCGTTTCCGGGAACCACTGATCCCAGCATATACCGACTCCAATTGTTGCATATCTTGTCTTAAAAGCTTTAAAGCCTGTATTTCCCGGTGTGAAGTAAAACTTCTCCTGATAATAATGATCGTCCGGGATATGTGTCTTTCGGTATATTCCAAGCACCTCTCCGTCGGCATCTATCACCGCCACTGAGTTGAAGAACTGTCTGCCCTCTCCCGCCTCATAAAAGCTCACAGGAATCACTACGCCAAGCTCCTTTGCAAGTGCCTTCATGCTCTGCACCGCATCATTTTCAGAAAGCGGCTTTGCATAGTCATAATAATCGTACCGCCTCTCCTGACAGAAATACTGTCTCTCAAAAAGCTCCGAAGGAAGTATTATCTGCGCTCCGGCCTCCGCTGCAGTCCTTATAAGCTTTGCTGCTTTTTCAATATTTTCTTTTACGTCACGGCTGCAGCTCATCTGGATTGCAGCAATTGTAACCTCTCTCATACTATTCACCTTTCTCATCCTGAATTAAATTACTGCGGTATCTGCTGTGTGATACAGTGTATATTTCCCCCGCCGACAATTATGTCGCGCGCATATATCGGATACACTTTTCTTCCCTCAAAAAGGCTTCCGATTGCCTTAAGCGCAGGCTCATCCATCACATCACCAAACTGTGGAATGAGCACCCCGCCGTTTGTAATGTAAAAATTCACATAGCTTGCCGCTAAGCGTTCTCCTGCCTCGCGCTCATCCTCACCCTCCTCAAAGGTGAAGCCGGAAAGCTCATATTCTGTGATACACACCGGCTTCTTTGGAATGCAAACCTTGTGAACCTCAATTTTCCGACCTCTTGCATCGGTTTCATTTTCCAATATTTCAAGATCCGCTGAGGACATCTGATACTGTGGGTCATCCATGTCATCAGTCCACGCAAGCACCACATGCCCCGGGCTTGTAAATGCACATACGTTGTCGACATGCTCGTTGGTTTCATCATTGTATATTCCATAAGGAATCCAGATAATTTTTTCAGCACCGAGATAATCCTTTAATTTCTGTTCTATTTCAGACTTCGATAATTCCGGATTTCTGCCCTTGCTGAGCAGACAGCTTTCCGTCACTATAACAGTTTTCTCTCCGTCTGTGTGGATGGCTCCACCCTCTAAGACAAACTGATGCGCATCATACATGTCGTATCCGGCTTTGTTGCAAAATAAAGCCGCTACTCTGTCATCCTTTGTCCAGTCTGCGTACAGTCCATCTACCTTGCCGCCCCAGGCATTAAAACACCAGTCGATTCCTCTGACAGCGCCATCCTCATTTTTCACGAAGGTCGGCCCCACATCTCTGGCCCAGGCATCATCTGACTCCATTTGTATATATTTCACCGGGAAATTTTCCTGATAATTTTTCTGCTTTCTGGCAGCTTCCACAACAGACCTTGCATTGTCTATCACATCTGCCTCAGCGAGCACATATACCTGCTCAGACTCTGCTATTGCACATATCACCTCCGCAAAAGCCTCTCTTGCCCGCCTTGCACCGTAAATCCATGAGCCCGGGCGCTTTGGCCAGATGATGATGGTACCCTTGTGGGGAGCATACTCTGCCGGCATATAAAAGCCGTCTGCTCTAGGACAGCCTGCATTTAAAATCTTCATATTCGAATCTCCTGATAACCTTACAATCGTTATTTTCATCCATTACTGCAATGTCCGGAAGCGGCATGCCGTTAAAGGTATTATTTTTGACCATCGAGTAGATTGCCATATCGCAAAAGCACAGCCTGTCGCCGGTTTTTATCTCTCTGTCAAATGAATAATCCCCTATCACATCACCTGCCAGACAGGTACATGAGGACAATCTGTAGGTATACTTCTTCTCACCCGGCTCGCCACTGTCCATAAGCGGCGGACGGTACGGCATCTCAAGCACGTCCGGCATATGGCAGGCTGCGGAGGTATCCAGAATGAGTATCTTTATGCCATTGTTTTCAACTATATCAAGCACCGTTGTCTCCAGATATCCTGCATCAAGCGCAACCGCCTCTCCCGGCTCCAGATAGATTTCCAGCTCGTATTTGTCACGCATATGCATAATGCATTTTTCAAGCCTCTCAATGTCATAGTCTGCCCTTGTGATGTGGTGTCCGCCTCCCATATTGAGCCACTTAAGCCCATACAGCAAATCTCCGAATTTCTCCTCTACCGCTGCAAGAGTCATTTCGAGCGCATCCGAATCCTGTTCACAGAGCGTGTGAAAATGAAAGCCCTCTATACGTGATAAATCAAGCCCATTTTTAATAGCCTTATCGAGTGCCTCTCTCGTTATCCCAAGCCTTGAGCCCGGCGCACATGGGTCATATATCTCATGCCCCTCCTGTGTGGAGCACTCAGGGTTTATTCTGAGCCCGACACTTATTTTTTTATCAGCCTTTTCTATTTTATCCCTGTGAAGCAGATACTGCGATACGGAATTAAATACAATATGGTCACATATTTCTACCAGCTCATCCATCTCCTGCGGCAAAAAAGCGGGACAGAATACATGGTTTTCCTTTCCCATTTCTTCATGTGCAAGGCGGGCCTCAAAAAGCCCGCTTGCAGTTGTCCCGCTTAGATATCTGCCGATAAGAGGATATTCATAAAATGCGCTGAATGCCTTCTGTGCCAGAAGAATCCTTGCACCTGTCCTTCGCATGACACCGTTTAATATCAAAAGATTTTCAGTTAATTTTCCCTCGTCTATCACATAACAGGGAGTTCTTAATTCATTTATCTTCATACCGGCCTCCGGACTAATCCATATGTACTGACTCATCCTCAGTCTTGTAGCAATCCACAGGAACCGGATTCTCCACTACCTGCCAAGGCAGTCCGAACTTATTAAGAGCCTCCATGTATGGATCCGGATCCATCTCCTCTAGATTGAACACTCCCGGCTTCTTCCAAAGTCCCTTTACTACCATCATGGCACCAATCATTGCCGGCACACCTGTGGTATAAGAAATCGCCTGCGACTCAACCTCCTTGTAGCACTCCTGATGGTCGCATACATTATAGATGTAGATTGATTTTTCTTTGCCATCCTTGACACCTGTAAAAATACATCCGATATTTGTCTTTCCGACTGTACGAGGTCCCAGGGATGCAGGGTCAGGAAGCAGCTCCTTAAGCACCTGTATTGGCACTATTTCCTTTCCGTCCACCATGATCGGGTCTGTTCTTAGCATGCCGACATTCTCAAGACACTTCATGTGTGTGAGATAGCTCTGTCCAAAGGTCATGAAGAATCTGATTCTCTTTATTCCCGGAATGTTTTTGGCCAGCGACTCAATCTCCTCGTGGTGAAGCAGATACATATCCTTTTCTCCGACCTGGTCAAAATTGTACTGCGCTCTCCACTCCATAGGCTTTGTCTCTACCCAGTGGCCGTCTGTCCAGTATGAGCCGTTCGCAGAAACCTCACGCAGATTTATCTCCGGATTAAAGTTTGTCGCAAATGGGTATCCGTGGTCACCGCCATTGCAGTCGAGAATATCTATAGTATGTATTTCATCAAAATAATGCTTAAGCGCATATGCAGAATAAACAGAGGTCACACCCGGGTCAAATCCGCTTCCAAGAATAGCTGTAAGCCCTGCCTCCTTAAATTTCTCCTGATATGCCCACTGCCATGAATAATCAAAATATGCCGTAAATCCAAGCTCCTTGCAGCGCTTTTCGTAGATTGCTCTCCACTTTGGATCCTCAGTATCCTCACACTCATAGTTGGCAGTATCGATGTAGTCAACACCACACGCAAGACATGCATCCATGATTGTAAGATCCTGATACGGAAGCGCAACATTTAAAACCGCATCCGGCTTGTATGCATTAATCAGCTCTTTTAATTCCTCCACATTGTCGGCATCAACCTTTGCAGTCTCAATTTTTGTGCTTGTCTTTCCCTCAAGCTTTGCCTTTAAGTCATCACATTTTGACTTGGTTCTGCTTGCAATCATAATCTCGGTAAATACCTCGCTGTTCTGGCAGCATTTTCTGATTGCCACCTGCGCAACTCCACCACATCCGATAATAAGTAATCTGCTCATTTTTGTCCCTCCTGATTCGCTTTGGTTATGATATAGTTTTTCTAATTTATTTTACCTTGTTTCCTCTTCCTCGAGTAAATCCTCCACATATTTCGGAAGCATGAAGGCTCCCCTGTGTAAATGTGTTGTATAATACCAGGTTTTAAGCCCCAGTGCATCCCATCTTTTTGCATCCAGATCATAAAGCGGATGATATTTCTTCGATGCAAACCCAAACAGCCAGTAGCCTGACGGACAGGTTGGAATATGTGCCTGATATACCCTGCTTATAGGAAATGATTTATACACCTTTCTGTGCATTTTCCGGCACTCAAGCTCATCCTCATCATAAAAAGGGCTGCCGTGCTGATAAACCATGATTCCATCATCCTTTAGTGCCTTATAACAGCTTCCGTAAAACTCTTTTGTGAAAAGTCCCTCCGTATGTCCAAGCGGGTCTGTGGAATCGTTGATTATCAGATCATATTCATCATGTTTTCTGCGTAAGAATCGCAGACCATCATCATAAAACATGGAAATTCTTTCATCCTCAAGTCCACATGCTACCTCGGGGAAAAACCGCCTGCATACATCGACAAACATCTTGTCTGTCTCAACCACATCAATATGCTCGACAGACGGATATTTTATGAGCTCCTTTGCCACGCCGCCGTCGCCGCCACCTATTATAAGTATCCTTTTTGCATTCGGGTGGACCGCCATCGGCACATGTGTGACCATCTCATCATATATAAACTCATCTGTGTCCGAAAAAACAATCTCGCCATCCAGCGCGACCATTTTGCCAAACTCATATGATTTAAACACATCTATTTTCTGATAATCACTCTGCCCTGAAAAAAGCTGCTCCTGTATCCTTACATCCAGCTTGACATTGACAGTATGATATTGTGAAAACCACATTTGCATAGCTTTTCCTCCTGTTTACTGCTCCAATACCTTAAGATATTCTACCGCAGGATCCTCTGTTCCCTGCATTGAACAGCCCTTTTCCTTTGCGTAGACAATGTATTGCGCAATCTCTTTTGTGATAAGCTCTCCCGGTGCAAGAATCGGGATTCCCGGTGGATAACACATGACAAACTCACCACTTACAGCGCCTACCGCGTCCATAATGCGCACTGATTTCTTCTGCGAATAAAACGCCTCCTGCGGCGATACCGCCACCTTTGGATTTATGTACTCTCCCGACAAAAGTCCGGTCTTGTCCTTGCTGTAAAGGCGCTTGATATCCTCCAGCGCACCTACAAGCCTCTCTATATCCTGTATTCTGTCACCGATTGATATATACGCAAGTATATTACAGATATCTCCAAACTCTATCTGGATATCATACTCATCACGCAGCAGATCATATACCTCTATTCCGGCAAGCCCTATATCGAGCGTATAGATGGACAGCTTTGTTACATCATAATCATATATGCTTGAGCCGTTTACAAGGTCACGCCCATACGCATAATAGCCGCCTATGGAATTAATCTCCTGCCTTGCATACTCCGACATCTGCGCCACCTTGGCAAAAGATTCCTCGCCTCTGAGTGCTAAATTTCTTCTTGATATATCAAGGCTTGACAATAGCAGATACGATGCGCTCGTGGTCTGGGTGAGGTTAATAATCTGCCTCACATAATCAGCATTTACATCCCTTCCGGTGAGCAGAATCGAGCTCTGTGTCAGGCTTCCTCCCGATTTGTGCATCGATACCGCAGACATGTCTGCCCCGGCTGCCATTCCTGATATCGGAAGCCCCTTTCCAAAATAAAGATGTGTACCATGTGCCTCATCCGTGAGCACCTTGATTCCCTTCGAATGAGCCAGCGCAACTATCGACTTAAGGTCAGAACAGATTCCGTAATACGTCGGATTGTTTACAAGCACAGCCTTTGCATCCGGATTTTCCTCGATAGCCCTCGCCACCTGGTCAATCTCCATTCCAAGCGAAATACCAAGCTTGGCATTCATCTGCGGATTGACATAAACAGGTATCGCTCCGCAGAGCACGAGTGCATTAAGAGCACTTTTATGAACATTTCTCGGAAGTATAATCTTGTCTCCTGCCTTGCAGGTGGACAAAATCATGGCCTGCACCGCAGAGGTGGTGCCTCCTACCATAAGAAAAGCATTTGCCGCTCCAAAGGCATCCGCCGCAAGCTCCTCCGCCTCTCTGATTACCGAAACCGGATGGCACAAATTGTCAAGCGGCTTCATTGAATTGACATCAAGCCCTACACACTTTTCTCCGAGCAGATGCACCAGCTCAGGATTTCCCCTACCTCTCTTGTGTCCCGGCACATCAAACGGCACCACTCTCTTCTTCTTAAACTCCTCAAGAGCCTCATAAATCGGCGCTCTTTCCTGTCTTTTGATATCCATTTACTTCTCCTGTATTTAAAAAGGATGATGCGTGCAAGCATCATCCTTTAGATTCGTCTTAACAACAGTAAAATCGTAACATATACTATGGAGTTATGCAAGAAATTACGTTTTATTTTTGCTAATGATAGTTACACCATTGCAGGCTCTTTCTTCTTAATAATTGCCTCAACTTCATCAACACCTGTTTCAGCTACATCTGCGATCTGATCCAATGTATAACCCTTTTTATACATATTCAGAATAAACTTTTCGCTTGTCTTTTCAGTAGCTCTTTCTTCAATTCCTGTACTCAGATTACACATAATTCTCACATCCTCTCTAAATTCTTGACTGGTTGGAATATTATATTCATGTTCTATGATATCCAATTTTTCCCGTTCTTTCAGTTCACTTGAAAGCAAAGCCCCAATCAGGCGGTGCATTTCATATTTTTCATCATGTTCCGGAATCTCATTTGTGATTCCTATTAACACAATATTTAACAGGTCGAGGTTACCTTTCCAGTTACATGGTTTTAACAGCTCATCTTTTGTCAAATGAATATGGCTTAGGCTGTTATCATCCATGTTCATACATATCCATATGCTGAATACCTGCTTAATGTCATCGTAGTTAGTATTTACAAAATCCCTTTCCTTTTGTGACGAAATCATCCTGCTCACATAAAAGATTGCCCGATTTAAAATTTTATATTCCGTCGGCTCATCCTTCTGAGCCTCAATATTCACAATAATCTGCGAAAGTCCATTTTTCATACGGACATAAAAAATAATATCAAATCTTACTAATCCTTCATTAATTTCAGCATTTTCTGTATTAAGACCTACAATACGCTGTCCTGCAGCATCTGGTTTTTCCATATTTGCTAATCCCGGCTCAACCGGAACAACGCTAATACTCGGTTCGCCTTCGATGTATTTTACAACATCTTCCGGCTTCATTCCTTTAAATTCATCGATTGTTTTCACCAGAATATGTGCTAATATACTCTTCTGTGCCAGTAACCTTTTAACATGAGTATCATATTGTGCCTTATCTCCTGCTGCATTCACAGCATTTGCTATTTCTGTATTCAAGTCGGCATCCCTCCTTTTGTATTGTGCATAACACTTCTAAGATTCCGCAAAAGGCTCTCTGCCTTAATATCATTATAAGCGAGGGACTTTACGAAATCAACTGATTTTTCATTACTTATATAGGCACTTTTTAGTCTTCCAACTATAAAGAGGAAGCCGGTACATGTGGAGTGTGCCGGCTAAAAATATGAAAAAGATTAATATGAGTATTTCTTTTGTTTATGATGTCAGTATACAGGACAATTGTGAAAATGCTGTGTTTACTTTCTTACCCTTTTATAAACAAAATATTACATTTTCTACTATAAAGGAGTATTCAATGGGAACTACACAGCCAATCCGAAACAATGACGAACTCACGGCTTTCAGGATGTACTATAAGGACATCCGTCCAAACAGCCGCAATTACTGTTTAATTGTGATGGGATTAAACACAGCACTAAGAATTAGTAACCTGCTTAGATTAAAGTGGGACAACGTTTACAATTATACCTGCAGATACCAGCCTATAAGCAGGACGCAGGCATATCGTATTGTAAAGACTGCTGCCGGCAAAACAGTGCAGGATGAGAGGGATGAGATTTATCTGAAGCTTGAATTATAGTACCTTCTATTCTGCCGGCCAGGATTTTCTGAGAGCCACATAGGAAATCAGGAAATTGGCAAGCCAGCCGACCGGTACAGCAAGCCAGACAAATGCAATACCGAAACGCGGCGCACAGATTAAGGCAACCGAGAGGCGGATTGCAAGGTTTACCATATTTGCAGCGAGAAACGGACGCATGATGCCAAGTCCACGAAGCACACCATCGGTGGCCATCTTTATACCCATAAAAATGAAAAAGAAGCCAAGCCATCTCATATAATCCCCTGATACCTGATATGCCAGGGTCGTTCCGTCTTTACCCAGGAATAATGAGGAAATCTGAGTATGCAGTGTTTCAATTACTATAAAAGCAAGCACTGCAAAACACAGGTCTAACACCAGCGCAGCGTGATAGCCTTTTTTGATACGTTCTGTCTTCTTTGCTCCGAGATTCTGGGAAACAAACGGAGAAACTGCATTTCCAATGGATACAAATATCAGTGAAAATACATTCTCTACCCTCATCGTTGCCGAATATCCTGCAAGCGCCTGTGTACCGAACGGATTCACAACTGCCTGTACTATCATCATGCCAATTGACACCGTAGACTGCTGGAGAACCGAAGGCACAGCAATCCGAAGCATTGAATGAAGCTCATGCCTGTCAAACCATTCAAAGTGACTTTTATACCGGCGCATACGGCTAAAGAAAATCAAAAGTGAAAACACTGCAGATATTCCCTGAGCAATTAGAGTTGCAAGGGCAGCACCGAACACTCCCAGGTCAAGGCCTGCCACCATCCAAAGATCCATAAATATATTTAACACAGAGGAAAATATCAAAAGCCCCAACGGAATCCTTGACTCGCCAATCGATGTAAACATCGTTGAAAGTATGTTATACATAAACAGAAACGGAAATCCCACAAAATAAACCCTAAGATATAGCACTGCCTCATCCAGTATATCTGCAGGTGTCTGTAGCAAGCTCATCATTGAATGTGAAAAGAAAAAGCCAAAGACACCCAGAAGTACGCTTAAAACCAGAAAACTAATCAGTGATGTTGATACTATTGTTTTCATTTTGCCGTAATCCCTGGCGCCGAAATAGCGGCTCACAAGTACACCGGCTCCTACACCGGCTCCCAGTGCTATACAAATGAACACATTCGTAAGCGCAGCACAGGCTCCAACTGCCGCAAGTGCAGAGGAGCCTACAAACTGACCAACGATGATTGAATCAGCCATATTATATACTTGTTGAAAAAAGCTGCCCAAAATCATAGGCATTGCAAAAACTGTCAGCGCCTTTAACGGGGCATCTGTAATTAAATATTCATCTTTTGACATTATTTTTCCCTCATTCCGCTATAATTAAGCTATAGTATATCCGATTGAGAGGCAAATTACAATATAGCATTCTTTATCGACATTTTTCCATTTCTTATGCTTTCCCTCTAATGCAAACATCATACTGCTCCTTTGTATTTTAATTTAAAAAGCCGCCCAGGCCATAGGCCTGTGCGACTTCTCATAAGATGATTTAAATTAAGTTTATCCTTCAATAGCAATATGCTTTGTGGTCTCAACTTTCTTTGGATCCTTCTTCGGAACTGAAAGTTTAAGAATACCATCCTCATACTTTGCCTTGATATCTTCCTGTTTCAGCTCATCACCTACATAGAAAGACCTGCTCATAGCACCGGAATAGCGCTCCTTACGGATGTACTTGCCATCCTTTTCATTCTTCTCTTCCTTGTCAAGTCCTTTGGCTGCGCTGATAGTTAAGTAACCATTTTCCAGCTTAGCCTCAATCTCATCCTTCTTGAATCCCGGAAGATCTATATCTACTTCGTAGCTATTGTCTGTTTCCTTGACATCAGTCTTCATAACGTTCTTTGCGTGTTTACCATAAAGCGCCTTGTCAACATCAGGAAATGAAAAATCCATCCAATCATCGTTAAATAAGTTTTCTCCAAAAATACTAGGCATCAACATAAGTCATCTCTCCTTCTTAATCTATAAAATCTGTGTCAACCTGTTTCTTTGGAACCGGGATGTTTCAAGAACTCAAAGCCTTTGCTTTTTGTTCCTTTCCTTTGTTCTTGACTATGTTATACACCTATTATTAGCACTCGTCAATAGGGAGTGCTAATAATTTATAAAATGTTTATATTTTCCGAGCAGCTTCAAAGTACTTACCATATGGAACTCCATTATTTTGCAATAAATAACACTCCGAGTGTGCCAGGCCCACAATGTGATGAAATCACACCACCTGCTCTTGTCTCTATAATTTCCTTAAAAACGCCAAGAGAGGCTATGTAATCTCTCACCTCTTCAACTGTCTTAGCATCACATTCCGAATGTGTAATAAATACCCGATCCGGTATTGCGTTTTTCAGGTCCTCTTCCAGATCTTTTGCATAATTCTTTATGACTTTACCGATCTTACCTCTATATTTCCTGCTTGCATCCATTTTACCATCCTTTACAACGATCATGGGATGAAGTGCCAATGCTCCTCCTATAAGCGCAGAAACCGCATTGCATCTGCCACCTCTGTAAAGGTACACAAGTGTATCTACAACAAAGCTTGCTCTTACCTTCGGGATCAGTTCATCAATTCCGTTTTTTATCTCCTCACGGGATTTCCCATCTGCTGCCATAACTGCCGCCTCAACAACAAGCAGGCCTATTCCTGTGGACAGATTTCTTGAATCTATCACCGTAACTTTATCTTCTGCATCAAGTTCTTCTGCCGCCATTCTGATCACGTTTATTGATGTCGACATCTCACTTGATATGGAAAAGCATATGATTTCCCTGCCTTCATCAATATATGGCCGCATTACATTCATTGCTGTTTCTATAGATGGAGCTGAAGTCTTTGGTGTAGTCTTATTTTTATCAGCCCACTCATACAATGCGTGAATGTCTATCTGCGGTCCGTCCTCCAGTTCTTCATCTCCTTTTACAATATGAAGCGGAATAATATCGATATCGTATTTCTTTAAAACTTCCTGTGACAGATCACATGTACTGTCTGATATAATTTTTACCATTTTAACACCTCCAGGCTTTCAAAAATCATTTTGTCCTTCCTTTTTGTTCTATTATACTATCTTATTTTATTATTTCAATTGCGGCATAAATATATTATTTTCATGCCCATATTCAATAGTTACATTTTCTTTTTATTACAGTATCAAAAAACGATATTTTCACCAGGGGGGTGAAAGCAACGTTCATTTTACTGTTGGCTGGCTCAGCTGGCTTTGTGCTATTGCCTTGTAGTAAACACAAATAGAAATGATTGCTGTAATCGCTTCCGTGATCCAAAACGCATTCCAGACGCCAACTGCTCCGAAAAGCCTGCTGAGAAAAAACGCAGTTGGGATGATAACCACAACATACCGGCAAAGTGAAATCAGTAATGAAGGAATGCCTTTTCCAAGTCCCTCCAGTGCGCCGGATGATGTAACGGAAACCGCCGAGACAATAAAACCGACGCTGATGATACGCAGGGCTGTTTCCCCGTTATGGATTGTCGCTTCTGTGTGAGTAAACAGCCCAATAAGCTGGCCGGGAATTAGCAGACACGTCACTGTCCCAAGCACCATAATGATACCGCTCATGCACAAGACGATTTTATAAATCTGGCTGACTCTTTTGTTCTCCCCCGCACCGTAGTTATAGCCGATCAAGGGGCGCATCCCCTGAACAATGCCATTAGCCGGAAGATAGATGAATGTCTGCAATTTGTAATATATTCCCAAAACCAGAATATACACCTCGGAATATGCCGCCAAAATAGCATTGAGCGCCGAAATCAAAAGAGATGGGAGCGCAAGATTCAAGGTTGCGGGAATGCCGATGGAGTATAGCTTTATTACCATCTTTTTGCTGAGCAAAATGTACTGCCTGCAGATATGCACGCGAATTGGCCGCACAAAATAAACGACCAGATAAATCGCAAGCGTCAAGGTCTGCCCGATGCCGGTTGCCAGCGCGGCGCCTTCGATTCCCATTTCAGGGAATGGACCATAGCCAAAAATCAGAACGGGGTCTAAGACAATGTTTATTATACACCCACACATCAGGCTGATCATAGTTGTTTTCATGTTTCCTACAGCTTGGAATATTTTCTCGAATGTAACACCAACAACTATAATCAATGTAAAAGAGAACGCAATAACAGAATAGTGGACGCCAAGTTCAATCACTGTCTTGGATGAAGTGAACATTCCTAAAAAAGCCGGCATCATTGTAATACCGCAGACTGTCAAAACAACGCCGTGAATCATGGCAAGCACAAGTCCCTGCGTGGCAGCTTGATCTGCTTTTTTGTCATCTCCAGCGCCTAGATAGAAGGCGATCACTGCGTTGATTCCAACGCCAAATCCAATTCCAACAGCATTGATAAAATTTTGAACCGGGTAAACCAGTGATAATGCCGTCATAGCTTCCTCGCTGATCTGTGCGACGAAAAAGCTGTCGATAATGTTGTATAGAGAATTAACCAGCATTGATAAAACCATAGGCATGGCCATGGATAAAATCAGCGGCAATACCGGTTTTTCTTTCATAAAAGTATCGTTCATCATTTCTCCTCCTTGGAACATGTTATAAGATATTTTTGTGGCGATACCATGCCATTATTATGAGAGCAATGAGCATAGTGGCGGTTTCCGCAACAGGAAATGCAAACCAGATTCCGTTCAGTTGGAATAATTTATCCAGACACCATAAGGCTGGAACAAGGAAAAGCAGTTGTCTGCATAATTGAATTGCTATGCTGGAACCTACTTTTTCTGTCGCCTGAAAATAGGTGGAAATCATGGTAGAGAGACCGCAAAACAGATAGCTTGCAGCCATAATTCGCATAGCGGATATTCCAAAGGAGCGCATGGCTTCCGACGCTGTAAATAATTCCAAAAGCTGCGCCGGAAAGAAGTTGACGGTCAATGTTCCCAGTATCATCATACCGGAGACCAAAGCGGTTCCGTATCGGAAAGCGGAGTGCAGCCTATCTCTGTTTCCCGCACCGTAGTTAAACCGCATAACAGGCAAACAGCCCTGAATCAAGCCGTTTACTGTCATAACGATCAGCTGCTGCACCTTAAAATACGCACCGAAGAATGCAATCGCCGTATCGGAATACGCCACCAGAAACAGATTGACGAATGTCACCATAAACGAACTGAGGGCATTCATAATGAAAGATGGTAAGCCAAGAGCGAATATACGGGCAATCATCCACTTTTGTATATGAAATTCTTTGATCTTTATCCGCACTTTCTGCTTTTTGCCCAGCAGCAAGGCAAATGCCAAAATCATGGATAACAAATAGCCCGCAACAGTAGCCACCGCAGCGCCACGGATTCCCATAGCTGGAAAAACACCAATACCAAAAATTAGGAGTGGGTCAAATACAAAATTAACGACCACTCCTGCAATCTGGAACCACATAGGAGCAATCATGTTCCCAGTAGCCTGTATCATCTTCTGGATTGCGATATGCACCATGTTGGGAATTTGCATGAACGAACATACGCTCATATAGGCAAGACTCAACTGATAAATTTCTTCGTTATTGGTGAATGCCCTAAAGTAGGGTTTCATAATCAGTAATGACAGAAGATTGAGCAAAGCACCAATTCCAAAGGCCAGTAACAATCCATGTGTGACGGTAGTATTTGCCTCATTCTGCTTTCCCTGTCCAAGATACCCTGCAATCAGTACATTCACGCCAACGCCGATCCAGATAGATGTCGCATTCATCAAAGTTGTAATGGGAAACGACAGGGAAACCGCCGCCAAAGCATTTTCACTCAGCCGCGCTACAAACGCGCTGTCTATCAGGTTATAGGAATATTGCAGAAACATAGAAATCAGCGGCGGTATCGACATTTGCCAGATGAGTTTTCCAACGGGCGCAACCGCCATTTTATTATTTGTCTGCATGCTTTCCCTCTTCTCCACAAATTGTCCGAACATTATAGTCCTCCATTCTGCTAATACTTCCGAGATATAAGCAACAAAAAAGCCACACAACTATCACAAGATAGCTGTGTGGCAAAAAGATGACCGAATCCGGAAAAGTCCACTAAAATTTTGCGTTTATCATTATAACGAACTTGAAGGAGACTGTCAAGCAGCAATCATTACGGAACTATGCAGAAGAGAGAAACTATATCTCTCTACATGCTTATTAATACACATAAAGGTACATCGAAGCAAAAGGTTGAACTCTTCTCCCAACATAACATATGCCGAAAGAAATTCTAAAGCATTCGGGAAAGGGCATATGTCAACAATATTTTTGACATACGCCCTTTATAAATCACCTTATCGTATTATTCATTTTCATTATTTCTTAATATTGATTCATGCTTTGGCATATAGCTGCCTTCTTTAAACTGTAACACGTAATTCGGCTGTTCCATTATTTGGCAAGCTTATCGATCCATGCAAACAATTCTTCCAGATCATAATCTCCGCTATGCGGTAATCCCCACGGCAATGAAAAGTCCACTTCATAACCTTTGTTCTTTAACATTG
>ENA-OZSO01000134-OZSO01000134.1-human-gut-metagenome-genome-assembly--contig:-NODE-134-length-14435-cov-5.271071_pt1 | contig 14435 bp, 10 predicted proteins | sample MGYA00243281_ERZ653971 | MGnify/ENA primary metagenome ERZ653971 (study PRJEB26926, sample SAMN06164636) | human gut metagenome | biome: ENVO:00009003; feature: ENVO:2100002; material: ENVO:00002003...
ATATATAGGAAGACTATGTTAAAAACTTTGTTATTTTATATCTCCATAAAAAATGCAAGGTAAGCATTCCTAGGGATAAATTTATAGCAAAATAGCATAAATGAGGTATTTGATTATGAAACAAAAACATACAAAAAGGATACTGGCCATTGCCGCCCTATCTGCTATTGGACTGCTAGCATATCAGCCTCCAATTCAAGCCCAAAAAGCAAATCAGCCCGCCACAAGTCAAGCTAGCGAGGATGAACCCTCTATGCTGGTAAAAAGCCTGAGCTTTCGTGGCATTGAGGGTATTGCCACCAGTCAGGAGCTGGAAAACCAGCTGCCAGAGCTGGTAGGCACTGAAGCCACCCTGCCCCAGTTAAAGGAAGCGGCTGCTCAGATTACCCGCTACCTCCGTCAGCAGGGCTATATAGTAGCCACTGCCTACATCCCTCCCCAGGACTTCTCCACCGGCCATGTGGATATTGCCGTGGCAGTAGGTCACTATGACGAAATAAAATTGGAAAACCATACCGATATCCCCGATGCTGTTATTCTGCGAGAGCTGGGAGCCAAAGTAAAATCAGGAGAAATTATCCAGCAGCAAAATTTGGAACGGGGTATTCTGCTGGTAAATGATTTGGCCGATATAGATGCCAGCTCCCTGCTGATGGCAGGCAGCCAATCCGGCACCTCCTCCCTGCTGATTACCGTAAATCCCAAGAATCATCCAGTTTCCGGCTATCTGGGAGTGGACAACGGTGGCTATAGCAATACAGGCCGTTATCGCTACAGCGCCTTGGTCAACGGTGCCAATCCTCTAAAACAGGGAGATATTTTCACCGCCAGTGTGCTATATACCGGTCACGGACAGACAGGCTACAGCTTTACCTATGGCAGTCCTGCCTTTGGTCAGGGACAGCGTTACGGTATCAGCTATGGCCGTTCCCAGTACGAAATCGGCGGTGCCTTTACCGGCATGGGTATGCAGGGTGATGCAGATACCCTTTCCCTGTCCTATCAGATGAATACCCTCCGCTCCCGTATGGCCAACAATTATGTGGGACTGCGCTATGATTACAAATGGCTGCGGGACAATTATGACAGCTTCAACTGGCCGGGACGCAAAACCTCCGGAGCTGTGGTACTGGAAACCCACGGTGATTGGCAGGACAGAAGCCATCTAGGCCTTGCCCAGAATAATTACAGTCTTAGCTACACCTATGGCCATATGAGCCATAAGGACGATATTACCAAGGCTATGGCAGGCTTTGGTGCTATGGCTCCCGCAGGAAATTTTGGCAAGTGGAATCTGAGCTATACCCGCAACCAGCCTCTAGCCGACAGATTGAGCCTTTATACTGCCCTTAATATGCAGTGGAGTGCCAACAGTCTGGATTCCTCTGAGAAAATGCCTATTACCGGGCCTTTTGCTGTAAGAGCCTATCCTACTGGGGAAGCCTCCGGTGATAGAGCCTGGCTGGCCACGGCGGAACTTCGCTGGACTCTCCCCCAGCCAGCTCAGGCCCCCAATAGCTTCCAATTAGTTGCTTTCGTAGATGGCGGCGGAGTAGAAAATATTCTGGCCACCTCGGTGACACGAGAGCTTTATGGCTGGGGTGTGGGCCTAAATTGGAACAATAGTGACAACTGGATGGCCCGCCTCCACTATGCTCGCAAATTCCACATGGAGAAGGACACTGCCGACGTAGACCGCAGCGGTCGTCTCTGGTTCCAGCTATACAAATTCTTCTAAAAAAAGGTGGAAAGGAATGAATACTATGCACAAGAATAATAAAACTATCTCCCGTCAACTGAAATCTGCCTTTGCAGCCTGGGCTGCGGGTTTGTATATTATCGGCACCGGAGCTACCGCCTATGCCCTGCCTGAGGGCGGACAGGTAGCTGCTGGTCAGGCAGCCATTACTACCGCTGGCAGTACCATGACCATTGCCCAGCAGACTGCTCAGGCCATTATCAACTGGCAGAACTTCGGCATTGGCAGCGGGGAAGCTGTCCATATCAATCAGCCTAACAGTCAGGCCATACTGTTGAACCGGGTAGTAGGCTCCAATCCTTCGGAGATTTTTGGCCAGCTGACAGCCAATGGCCAGGTTATCTTGGTAAACCCTAACGGGGTATTTTTCCGTCCCGGCTCCTCTGTGGATGTGGGAGGCCTCACCGCCTCTACCCTGAATATAGCCAATGAGGATTTTCTCAAGGGACAGCTCCGCTTTGCTGGAGACAGTCAAAATCCAGTAATCAATGCTGGCTCTATTAACGCCCAGAATGGCTATGTCAATCTTCTGGCTAAGGAGGTAGTCAATGAGGGAATTATTGCCGCCCAGACAGGCAGTGTCAATCTGGCCGCTGGCTCTGGCATGAGTCTGGACTACAACGGAGATGGCAAAATGACAGTAGCCGTAACAGATGGTGCTTACCAGAGTGCGGTTACCAACAAAAAGCTGATTCAGGCTGATGGCGGTCTGGTAGTTATGACAGCATCCGGCAAGGATGCCCTCATGGATTCGGCTGTCAACAACTCCGGCATGATTCAGGCCAATACCCTGGGGGAAGCTACAGGCCAAATCAGCCTTACTGGCGATAATATTGCCACTACAGGGACTATTTCTGCCGATGGAGGCAGTAATGGCCACGGCGGCACCATCAAAATTATTGCCAACCACAAAACTGCTGTAGACGGACAGCTTTCTGCCCAAGGGGGCCAGCTATCTGGGGACGGTGGCTTTATTGAAACCTCCGGGGATATTGTCCGCATTGGGGAGCATAGCTCCATTCAGGCCAATGCCCCTCAGGGCAAAGCCGGACAGTGGCTCATCGATCCTGTGGATATTACCATATCTGATGATGGTACTGACGAATCAGAAAACGGCACAAATATCAGGACCTCCTTCATTACTGATACTCTAAGAAAAGGCAGCAATATCATTCTTGATACACATAAAGATGGCAATAAGGAGGGAACGATTACCGTCAACGGTGCGATAAATGTCCAAGACTATAGTAGGGCCACTCTGACTCTCAACGCCAATAAGGCCATCAATATTAATGCGGATATTTCTTTTACTGGCGAGTCAAAACCCAATCTCACGCTAGAAACCACTGAGGATAATAGCAGTATTAATACTCGAGCCAATATAAATATTGGTAATGGCACTCTTAATATTACCACTGGTAAAAATGGTGTATTGAATGTGGGGAGCATTGGCGCTAATACGGTAAACATCAAGACCAATACCATTAAACAGACAGAGGGGGTTACTGTTACGCCCTCTACCATTAATCAATTAAATCTAAGACAGGCTAATGAAAATAAAGATATTTATATTGGAGACACTTCCTCCAGCTCCACCGGTGCTGAGTCTATGGCTGAGGCTTCCCTTTTCGCCTCAGGCGGGGTTTTCAGCAAGGTAGACAATCTCAAACTTATTGCTGGCAGTAATCAGGATATCCATCTACAGGATGTAGACTTCCAAAACGCCAATATTACAGCATATCAGAGAATTTTGGGTAGCGGACGAACCCTTAATATTGCCGGCAATGTATCTACTAATGGTTCCCTGGCGATAGATATGAACAAATTAAAGGTTGCCGATAATGCCACCCTAACATCCTCCGGTTTAAAATTATATGGTTCAGATTTTGATAATGAGCTTCTCACAATCAGAGCCGGCAGCAATGCCAAGATCATCTCAGGCAATAATGAAGCCTTTACGTATAGGGCTAACCATCCTGACATCATTATTGCAAACAGCCCAGATTTAACAGCAAATTTTCCTTGTTCTATTAACTATGACTTTCTCAATGCCCTGGAGGGCTTTAGCAAATACGAAGTTGAAGTCATCAATCCATACATTGAGGGAAAATCTGATTTACTAATGTATAAGGGACAACTTAATAAGTCCATTACCTTTAAAGGAGGTGATATTGATCTACATGATGAAATCCAGATGTATGGAAAGGGCACTCTGAATTTAATCGCAGAGGATGGAATCACACTTGATGGTGTTCAACTTAATATGGGCGAAGCCAATCTGAATATGATGGCTCAAAACTTGAGGGTATACAACAATCCCCAGGTCAGCGGCACGGGAAATCTTTATCTCAACACCGCTGATACAAGTGGTAGTGCGAAAATTATCCTGGGCAGCACTGGCGGAAATCGATACGATCTCTATATAAAGCCAGAATACTTCCGTTCCGGAGGACTATTCAGCAATCTGCAGGGCCGTGTTTATATTGGCCTTTTGCCAGACGACACTATTACCAAGGCGCCTATCCATCTTACAAGTAGTACAGATATAAACAATGAATTATATCTGGCAACTCAGAAAGATATTCAGGGCTTTGATGGCAGCTCCCTCAATACAAATTACAACAACCTATATCTAAATTCCCAAGGCGGCAAGATAGATTTATCTAAAACTGCCCTCTATAATACCCCTATTAAGGAGGCTTCGGCTAATGGCAACATAAACCTCAACAATACTAAGAATGAATTAGGCCATATAGCCCAGGTCCGTGGCTCCAACGTAGAGATTTATAGCAAGGGCAAAATTTACACAGGCAGAACACCAGATAGCGGTATCACCGCCTCCAATGGCACTATTACCATAACCTCTGACAGCAATTCTGTAGAATTAGGTCAATATGCTAATTTTTCAGCAAAAAAGGTTTTTATCTTTGCCCAGGACAAGGATAAGGGTGCCTTCAAAAACTATGCCGATAATAATCCATTCACTTTGGGTACAAAGTGGGGTATTGCCACCTATGATGCCCTAAAGGATGATTATGGCACGCTGACTGGCGATTTCCGCCAGTATGGTACAATCTATACACCTGACCTAGAAGCTTTGATGGCCAAGGGCAATGGATCTATCCATGTAAATCAGCCTACCGTAAAGATTGTGTCGGAGCGGGTTTATGGTTCGGATTCCCAGGCCTGGCTTACTCAGAATGGAACGGTCAACTCTAAATTGCAAACCTACATTCTCAATGACCAGGGAGAAATTGATACCTCTCTCACCCAGAAATATCTCCAGGCAGACAATAAGTTCCTGAATAAGAACAATACACTCCTCCTTGAGGGTGTAGACAATGCCGGTAATTATACCTTTGGAGACTATACCAACATTGTAAATAAAAACATTGGTGGCACAGGTCAGGAGGGCACCGCCTATGGCTCCGCCAACCCTGATGCTGACCAGCAGGTTAAGTTCAATAAAGACAGTGATAATAACTACAAGGTGCAAACCGAGTTTTGGGTAACTCCTGCCCCACTGGAAGTCAGCACCAATAATTTAAACATAGTCTATAATGGACTGAACTCTGCCACTGATAATTACAAGGACCAGTTGATGTTCAATGGCTTTGTGTACAATGATTCCATCAACAAAGATGATATCTACAGTTTTGACCTTAACTATGTCAAGGGGGATGGCCAGTTTAATGAGGGACCTCTTCACGCTGGCACCTATGGCATCAGATGTGACAATTTAAAATTGCAGTCTGGGAATAATACCCTGGACAATTACATCATTACCTACAAGGACGGTACCCTGGTTGTAAATCCTAAGGAAGTCAAGGTAGCCTTGGCCTCTCCTAACATAAGCAAAACTTATGATGGTCAGGCTAGTGTCAGCCAAAATGACTTTACCTACAATGGCTTTGTTGATGGTGAATCCCTTGCAGCTGGCAATGTGATGAATTTTGCTGGCACCAATGATTTGGACATCACCCAGAATGGTAAGCCAGCTGATGGTATTGATGTAGGCAGCTATCAGGTCAAGGTAGGCAACATAGGTGTTACCGCCAACGACTATACCTTTGTGGCTGATGATACCTCCAGTGCCACTTTGCAGATTAACCCTCATTTGGTAATTCTCAAAGCCAATGATGATAGTATAGTGAAGAATGATACTCCATATGTGGCTGGTAGCAAGGGCTTTAGCTATCTCACTGGCTTTGTAGGCAATGATACCGCTGAATCTCTGGGGCTGTCCACCAGTGATCTTAACTTCGGCAATAAGGCTGGCACCACAGACGGAGCTGATGGGGCTACGCTGGCAGGGAAATACAATATCTATCTGGATGGCAGATGGAGCAGCAAAAATTATAAATTTGCCTATGAGCCAGGCCAGCTGATTATCACTGAGCCACAGCCTACTGCTAATGCACAGGAAGCACAAAAGGCCATGCAGGCGGTGCAATCCACTACCAACACCACTGTCGTTACTGCCAATATGCCTAATGCTGCTGGGGATAGTACCACAGCGCCAGAGCTGCCGGGCAATCTGCCTCAATCCGCTGGGGAAACAACCAAGCTGGAAGGACTGCCTGTATTCATTGATAACAACTTGATACAGGCTAAGGATTTCGATACTATCTTCGCCCATGAGGAGCTAGGCACCTTCCTGATTCAGATTCGGGATGGCCAGATGAGTATTTCCCCTCTGAACCAGAAAGCCCTGGAAGTATTGGCCTCTGCCGATCCAGCTATCCGCCAGCAGTTGGAGGAAAGTATTGAAGAACATTTAAAGGACACCCAGTCCTAAAAGATAACTATACCCATAAAAAAAAGCTGCCACCCTGCGTGACAGCTTTTTTATATATCATTATTTAGTTTTCAGGGTTTCCAGCAAAGTCCGCCAAGAGAGAACGGCGCATTTGACTCTTGCTGGCATATGGGAAATATTTTTCAGTGCCATGGCCTCATCCAGTTCTTCCAGCTCATCATCCTCGGTAATTTCTCCCTTAATCATCTTCAGGAACAAATCTGCCAAATGCTGAGCCGTTGCCACCGATTCCCCTTTAATCAGGTCAATCATAATGGAGGTAGAAGCCTGAGAGATAGCACAACCTACCCCGGTAAAGGAGGCATCCTTGATTTTGCCATCCTCCACCTGCAGCTCCAAGGTTATTTCATCACCACAGCTAGGATTGCGGCCCTTCTGTACCACCGTAGGCAGCTTTAGATGATGCTTGTTCTCCGTGGAACGGCTATGCTCTGCGATTAACTCTGTATAGATACTATCCAGCTCATTCAGCATAACCCAGCACCCCCCTTACCTTGGACAAGGCCTCCAACCAACGGTCTACATCCTCTCTGGTGTTGTAGAAGTAGAAGCTGGCTCGGCAGGTAGCATTCTGCCCCAGATACTGCATCAAAGGCTGGGCACAGTGATGTCCGGCCCGAATGGCCACTCCCTGAGCATCCAGAATGGTAGCCACATCATGGGGATGTACATCCTTCACATTAAAGGTAATAATACCGGTTTTGTTATCCAAGGTGGAATCACAGCCATAAAGCTCAATATAAGGCATGGACTTTAGCTTGGGCAGGGCATAATTTACCAAATCCTTTTCCACCTGCTCAATATAATCAAAGCCTACCTGCTCCAAATATTCAATGGCAGCGGTAAGGCCGGCAGCACCGCCTACATTCTGGGTACCGGCTTCAAATTTGGCTGGCAAAGGAGCAAATTCTGTCTGCTGTTCCTCCACATAGTCAATCATATCCCCACCCATGAGGAAAGGTGGCATATCATTCAGCAGTCTTTCCTTGCCGTAGAGAACGCCAATGCCCATAGGGGAAAGCATTTTGTGACCGGAGAAAACAAAGAAATCCGCATCCAAGGCCTGGACATCCACAGCCATATGAGGCACTGACTGGGAGCCATCCACTACCATAACCGCCCCTACCTTGTGGGCTCTAGCAGCAATTTCCGCCACAGGATTTACCAGTCCCAGTACATTGGAAACCTGAGCCACAGCTACGATTTTGGTTTTCTCTGTAATCTTGCTGGCAATATCCTCCTGGGACAGATTCCCATCCATTTCCAGATAAATATATTTCAGCACTGCGCCCTTGAGCTGGCAAATCTGCTGCCAAGGCACCAGATTGCTGTGGTGCTCAGAAATGGCAATTACCACCTCGTCCCCAGCCTGAATATGGCTCATGCCATAGCTATAGGCACTGAGATTGAGAGATTCAGTAGCATTCTTGGTAAAGATAATCTCATGGCTATGCTGGGCATTGATAAATTTCTGCACCTTGGCTCTGGCATTTTCGTAAATATCCGTGGCCTGCACACTAAGCTCATAGGCCCCTCTATGGGGATTGGCATTACAGCCGCCATAATAGCTGCACATGGCCTGAATTACCTTTTCCGGCTTCTGGGTAGTGGCGCCATTGTCCAGATAAACTATCTGCTTATCATGCATCTTCCTCTGCAGCAGGGGAAAATCCTTTTTGTAATTTTTAACCTCACTCATCAGCCAATCCCTCCTTTATGTATTCATCCAGCTCCTGATACAAGTCCTTGTCCTCAATTCTATCCAGCACAGGATTAAAGGCAGCCTCCACCACCAAACGGCGGGCTTCCTGCATATCCAAGCCTCGGCTCATAAGATAAAACAGCTTGTTTTCATCAATCTTGCCAATGGAAACCGCATGATGGCCCTCCACTGCATCCTCAGCAGACAACATCAGAGGCACACTGCGATTCCGCACCTTGGAGGAAAGCACCACCACTTCTTCCTTTTCATAGCCCTTGGAGCCTTTGGAACCATGACGGAAGTCCAGAGTACCACGGAAAATTTTGTTGGCCTCTCCCAGCAAAGCACCATAAACATGAAGATTAGCCTCTGTATTTTTTCCCTGCTGAACCAGCACATAATTCATATCCAGCTGGCTGGCACCATGACCAAAATACAGCACATACACATTAGCCTTGGACTCATTGCCTGCCAGATTAACCTCCATTTTGGCCAGGGATTTGGCACTGCCAGCCTCTACAGCCACAGCCTCCAGCTCTGCTGTATCAGCCAGCTCCACCTGTACACTGCTGGCTCCCTGAGCATCTACAGGCAGCAGCTGTACCGTGGTCAGCTTCAAAAAGCCACCCTTTTCCACCTTTACCTGCACCTGTCCCTCACCAGCCTGACGATAAACCACTGTCAGCTTACGGCTTTCTCCTGCTGGCACCACCAGCTCCTGCCGGCCATTATCTATAGCCAAAACAGCCTCATCTGCTTTGGCCTCATTTACTCCCAACCAGCGCCAGGTACGCATTGGGATTTCACTATAAATCTTTTCTGCCATTTTTTACCTCACGCTTTCTCAACCCATTGTGCCTTCCAGCTCAATGTTAATCAGATTGTTCATTTCCACCGCATATTCCAAAGGCAGTTCCTTAGCAATAGGCTCCACAAAGCCACGCACAATCATGGCCCTAGCCTCCTCCTCGCTAATGCCCCGGCACATAAGGTAGAATACGGCTTCTTCACTGATACGGCCAATGGTTGCCTCATGGCCAATATCCGCCTCATCTCCCTGAATATCCATAACTGGCAGGGTATCAGATCGGGACAAATCATCCAGCATCAGTGATTCGCAGTTGACGGAGCATTTGGCGTGATGGGCATTAGGCGTAACCTTAACCGCACTTCTGTAGGTAGCCTTGCCTCCCGCCTTGGAAATAGTACGAGTGCTGATATTGGCAGAGGTGTGAGGTGCTGCGTGAATCACGCTGGCACCAGTGTCCAGATTCTGCCCCTTGGAAGCAAAGGTTACACCAGTAAATTCACAGCGGGCATTTTCCCCGTGGAGAATACTGCAAGGATAAAGCATAGACACATGGGAACCAAAGGAACCAGACACCCATTCAATAATGCCATCCTTTTCCACCAAGGCCCGCTTGGTGTTCAAGTTCATCATATTCCTAGACCAGTTTTCAATGGTGGAATAACGCAGTCTGGCACCCTCACCTACATACAGCTCTACACAGCCAGCATGGAGATTGGTTACATTGTATTTTGGTGCACTGCAGCCCTCAATAAAATGCAGGCTGGCATTTTTTTCCAGAATAATCAGGGTATGCTCAAACTGGCCAGCCCCCGCCGCATTCAAACGGAAATAGGACTGCAAAGGAATGTCCACATGAACTCCCTCTGGTACATAAACAAAGGAGCCACCAGACCATACTGCTCCGTGAAGAGCCGCAAATTTGTGGTCTTTAGGGGGAACCAGCTTCATAAAATGCTCCTTCACCAGCTCTTCATGCTCCCGCAGGGCAGTTTCCATATCTGTGTACACCACACCCTGCTTGGTAAGATTTTCCTGTATACTGTGATATACCACCTCAGAATCATATTGAGCACCTACGCCTGCCAAGGAAGTTTGCTCTGCCTCTGGAATACCCAAACGGTCAAAGGTGGATTTAATATCCTCCGGTACATCCTCCCATTTGCCAGCCATCTTGGTATTCGGCTGTACATAGGTAACAATCTCATCCATATTCAGCTCAGACAAATCCGGCCCCCAGGTAGGCAATCCCATGTGGTTATATACCTCCAAAGCCTGCAAGCGCCGTTCCAGCATCCACTGGGGATCATGCTTCCGAGCAGATATATCCCGCACTACATCTTCAGTAAGGCCTTTCTGGGATTTGTAGGCAGAATTATCCTCATTGCGAATATCATAGAGGGTACGCTCTATATCATCAACAAAGGTTTTATTTTTGTTTTCCATAATTCCTACCTCAATTCTCTCCGGCTTCCTCAGCCAGCTCCCGACGGATAAAGCCAAAGCCCTCCTTGTCAATCTTCTGAATCAGCTCTGGGCCGCCTTCCTCCACAATCTTGCCATTCAGCAGCACATGAACCTTGTCCACGGAAAGCTGCTCCAAAATACGGGTATTGTGGGTAATAATCAGACAGGCATTGTTTTCATTGTGGAATTTCCGCACACCGCTGGACACAATCTGCACCGCATCCACATCCAAACCGGAATCAGTTTCGTCCAGCAAAGCCAGTTTTGGATTCAACAGCAAAAGCTGTAAAATCTCATTCCGCTTCTTCTCACCACCGGAAAAACCTACATTCATATAACGCTGTGCATAGGCTGGATCTATCTGCAGTTCCTCCATAGCAGCTTTTAGCTCCTTGCGGAACTTCATAATCTTCACAGGAGCACCACTAACAGCCTGCTTAGAAGCTCTCAGCATATTCTCCACGGTAATACCGGGAATCTCCTCTGGATTCTGAAAGGAAAGGAAAATCCCCTTGCGACACCGCTCGAAAGTTTTCAGTGCCTGCAAATCCTCTCCCTCAAACTTCATTTCACCCTCTACCACCTGATACTTGGGATGTCCCATAATCACATTCATCAAGGTAGATTTACCAGAGCCATTAGGCCCCAAAATAACATGAATCTCACCAGGGGCAATCGCCAAATCCAACCCCTGCAAAATCTCGCCCTTATCCTCTCTGCCTGCCACACCAGCATGCAGGTTCTTAATCTCCAAAAGCTTATTGCTCATCATACACACTCCTATATATCTAAATTCTGATTAAATTACTCGGAATTAACTACACCTATTATAAGAGTACACAATACCAAAAGTCAATAATTCTGACTAAAAATAACGGAATTAATTTCCCCCATCAAAAAAAGCCCCTGCTGTCTTTCCCAGCAAAGGCCTTAATTAATATGTTAAATACTACTGTAAATATAAGCCATGTCTCCCAAATGCAAATTTAAGAATTAGCTTTCACAAACCCAGCGGCATACTCCCTGCACTGCTGCAATCCATCCTCATCAGGCACATCATTAATAATAACGCCATCCCCATAGACCTTAGCTCCATCATCGCCACAGCGCTTTTTCCAATCTTCCATCCATTCCCCGCTGCCCCAGCCATAGGAACCAAATAAACCTACTGGCACTCCCGCCAGCTTGGCTTCCAGCTCGGCAAACATAGGCTCAAACTCAGCTTCCTCCAGCACCTCATTGCCCATAGCAGGACAGCCAAAAAGCACCCCGTCAAAATCCGCCAACTTATCTACATTAAACTCATCCGCAGACAGCAAATCCACTGCTGCCCCGGCCTCCTTGGCTCCCTCCGCCATAGCATTAGCCATAGCCTCTGTATTACCTGTACCGCTCCAAAAAACAATTGCCAACTTCATAAAAAATACGCTCCTTTACTTCTATGCTGCGGTCTGTATCATCGCCTGCAAACTAACACCATTTTCCAATCCCTTACAAGCCTGCCGAATGCAATTGTCATAGCACTGAAACAATCTCCGTACAGCCTTTTCGTTGTCATAAACCTTCCAGAAGCCACAATGACGGAATTTCTGCCCCTTGTATTTGATAAATCCTGCCACATCTCCCGGAGGATAACCTAAAAACAGGCCGATTTCATGAGGAAATTCTTCCCCAGCCTGCATCCTTTGACGGAGAAACGCCAATAACTCCTCCAAGGAGGCCTGCTCCGGATAACCACACTCTTGCAGAATTTCTCTAACTAAAGGCCTGCGCAAAAGACGAGCCAATACAACAGGACGATAAATCAACAGTAACACATGCTCCTTCTGCTGCCGCAGCTCCATTATCTTCAGGCCCTTACAGGCAAAGCACTGGTCATAGCTGCGAAAGAACTCCCCTAGCTCCTTCATGCTCTTCCCCGGCAAAGCCACCATGCTGGCAGCCTTTAAACCTGCCAAGGTAGGAGCACAATGCTGAGCCAGCAAAAAATCTAATTTTTCCTTGCCCATAAGTTCCCCCCTTTGTAATTGAGATTTATTATCAACTTCACATATACTATAGCACAGTTGAGAATTGTTTTCAACTACTTTTTGAGAACTTTTATCATTAGCATTTTTTATTAAGCTTTTACCGCCCAGCGCAGCTTGGTGGAATGAGCTCTGGAATTGCGGAAACACTCCTCCCGACTAGGCTTAATAACCTCCTTGGCTACATCACTATAGATACCTGCCCGGTGAAAAGCCTGAAATGCTTTTTTCACAATTCTGTCCTCCCCGGAATGGAAGGTAAGAATGGCCGCCCGGCCTCCAGTACGAAGCGCCTCTGGCAGTTTTTCCATAAATTCGTAAAGTACCTCATATTCATGATTCACATCTATACGCAAAGCCTGAAAAACTCTAGCACTGCTTTTCTTTAGCACCATTTTTCTGTCCTCATCAGGTAGTAGCTTAACCTTAGATAGAGCCTCCACAATCTGCTCATGAAGGGCAGTGGTAGTATCAATAGGCTTTTTCTTTTTGTGCAGAGTATTGTATATCTGTCTGGCAATTTCCTCAGCATAAGGCTCGTCTGCATTTTCCACCAGCATACCAGCCAAAGATTCCTTGTCCAGCTCCTTTAACCGCTGGGCTGCCGAAATCCCAGCCTGTGAATTTAATCGCAAATCCAAAGGTCCCTCTGCCTTGTAGGAAAAGCCCCTTTCCGGATTGTCAATCTGCATGGAGGATACCCCTAAATCCGCCAAAATAAAATCAAAGCCTCCTACCTCATTAGCCAGCTTGTCTATTTCCGCAAAATTCATTAGCTTGGGAGTCCAAATATCCGCCCCATAGCCGGCAGCTCTTAATCTAGCCTCCGTCTTGGCCTCCTCTATAGCATCCACATCCCCGCTATAAAGATGGCCCTGTCCCTGCAGCTTATCCAACATGGCCCTGGTATGACCGCCATAGCCAAGAGTACCATCAAAGCCCTGCTCTCCCGGCTGAATATTCAACACCTGCAATATTTCCTCCACCATAATAGGTATATGCATCCCTGCCGGGGTATTGCCCTTGGAGATAACATGAGACACTGCCTCACCGTATTTTTCTGGATTCAGCTCCTTGTATTTCTCGCTAAATTTCCGAGGATATTTTCCCTTGTACCGCACCCGCCTTTTATGCACCTGAGGCTCCTGTTCCTGTAATCTCTGCTCTGCCATTCTTATCACCCTATTCTCAAAAATTTCAAATTTCCAGCCTTAATTCCAAAATAGAAAAAACCTCCGAGATATTCCTCTCCGAGGCTATTTACCTTTACCATATAAATTACCGCACTAATAAAAATATCCTGCAGCGAGGAAATATTGTAATGCTGCACCGTCATCAGCCACCTTATTCAGGGGCAGGCCTGGCGCCTTCATGAAAAACATCGCTACACTGCAGGATATTCTAAACAAAATTTACATAATCTTCTTCAAATCGTCGGCAGCAGAATTTACCTTGCCAAGATTATCCGTAATCTGTCTAGTGCTCTGAGCCTGCTGCTGGCCAATAGCTTCAATAGTGCTAACAGACTGGGCAATATCATTTACAGCCTTGTTCATATCAGTCAAGGTCTTTTTGATGCTTTCTGTAGCCGCTCTGGACTGCTCTGCCAGCTTGCGAACCTCCTCTGCTACAACAGCAAAGCCTCTGCCCTGCTCGCCGGCTCTAGCTGCCTCAATAGAAGCATTCAAGCTCAGCAGGTTGGTTTCCTCCGCAATATCAGTAATCAAGCTAATTGCCTTCAAGGTTTCTGTATTCTTCTCCTTCAACAGCTTGGACTGTTCCACATAGGATTTACCTGCAGTGGAAAAGTCATCTGCCATCTGAGCAAAACTCTCTAATTCCTTATATAATTC
>ENA-OZSO01000135-OZSO01000135.1-human-gut-metagenome-genome-assembly--contig:-NODE-135-length-14425-cov-7.633264_pt1 | contig 14425 bp, 8 predicted proteins | sample MGYA00243281_ERZ653971 | MGnify/ENA primary metagenome ERZ653971 (study PRJEB26926, sample SAMN06164636) | human gut metagenome | biome: ENVO:00009003; feature: ENVO:2100002; material: ENVO:00002003...
CGTCGGCAGCGTCAGATGTGTATAAGAGACAGATCTTTTGTTATTGTTTTTCCAAGAATATATTCCTGTCCACATTTTTGACAATTAGCCATCTCAAATACAGAATACTCTCCAGATCCATCTTTGAATTTTTCTTTACGATCAAGGAAAACTCTCTTTATTGGATAATATTCAACAAACATGCCTTCCAAGGATTTGACAAACAGATGATACCTGGCAGGCAGAAGTGCAGACTCATATTCACTCTTCTTCGCAGCAGCTGCTAATTCAATCAAATCAATTAAAGATTGTTCTCTCAACGTATTATCCGCAATATCAGAAAAAACAAAGTTTGCGACTTCATTAATATTCTTTGGTTTTTCCGCCAAAATATCATATAACTTAAACAAACGACCATCATTAACTAGTTTATCGTACAGAAACTTTCCTCTCTCACTTTCCTTTAATTTCAAGGACTCTTCTTTTATTCGTTTGTAATCTTGATATGAAAAATCCCTTACACTTTCATCCGGAATTCTTCTCTGTCTTTCAGTTGTAATAATGTCCGTTTCATCAAATGGTTCACCAAACAACTGCTCGGCAAATTTTGCTAATGATGCTTTTCCACTTTCACTTCCTAAAGTTGCACTTGTTGCAATGCATCTAAAAGGTTCACTTCTATGATGCTGAATCCGTTCTTTCAACCTACGAAGAAGAAAAGCAATTTCGGTACCGACAGCCCCCTTGTATGTATGTGCCTCATCAATTACAATAAATTTCCAATTTTTAGCCTTCGCCGTATCAAAAAAAGGAGCCGTATCTGGCCTTAGCAGCATATATTCGAGCATAGCATAGTTTGTTAAAAGAATATGCGGTGGCTTTTTCGCCATATATTCTCTGCACATAAACTCATTAGGTATTGATTTTTTTGAATCAGCATCATAATCACCTTGATGTTGAATATCATATTCCTGATGCAGCCTTTTTTCTGCATCCTCCGGTTTCTCGTTTGCTTTCGCGTGTTTAGTCTCACCAGTATATCTTCCAAATGTAATATCCGGATAATCTGCAAGTAATTTTCTCAGTTTCTTCTGTTGATCATTAGCCAACGCATTCATAGGAAAAATCAATAATGCTCTTACACCATCATCTAGTGTTCCAGATTCTTTTTCACGCATGATTTCGTTAAAAATCGGGTATAAATAACACTCAGTTTTACCAGAACCTGTCCCCGTCGAAACAACCATATTTCGGTCATTTTTTATGATATGCTTCAAAGCATTTTCCTGATGAATTCGAAGTTTCCAATCATTATAATGAACATTTTTTCCCATTTTAGAAAACTCATTACTGATGATTCCTTCATCCGCAAGTTGCTTGAGCGTTTTTCCATCTTTAAATGGAAGCGTTGTTTCTAAAAAAGGTCCTTTCACAAAAGTAGTTTTCTTCACTTCTTCTTTTGCAAGTCGACTTATTTCTCTATCTCTAACCGTCAAAATAGATGCCACATAACTTCTGTAATCTGCTTTGATTTTTTCCGTCGTACTCCTCGGATTCATTGACATAATTATCGTTTCTCCTTCCTTCTCAAGTATATATAGGACATAGCCATCAATACATCGCGTTCTGACATAAAAGGTGCCACTTGAAAAGATCCTACCATAAACTTGACAGCCTCCTTTTTCATCTCTGGGAATTCATTAAATTCATCTAATTGTGCAATAAGTGCAGCTATCCCTTCGAAATAGAAATAAGTAGGAAATGTAAATTGTACTGACGTCATATTTGATATATCACTTTTATTCGCAGCGCGTTCCATAAGAACACTATTAAACTCTTTAAAAAAACTGTCTGCTTTGCTATTTCTAGCTGATGAAATTTTATTCCACACCTTACTTTTAAATGATTCAAACTGTAGTTGCATTCTCTTTCTCAAATCTGAATCATTATTTATATCCCCCATGTGATTTCTGATATACCAGTTAACAAATAAATCGATGTATCTTGTTCCTGCAAAGTATGTACCGATTTCTGGAATCTTATTTTTATCCAGATATACTCTTCCTGTTCGAAGTTTCTTCTCATCTGCCATCTCATAAAAATTATTGATTCCGGAAATATTACTATTTAAAGCTATATGAACACAACTCACACCGTCTTCCAAAAGAAAATGTTTTCTATCTTCTGTCTTTTTTTCCTCTCCCTCATTTGTAGTCATCATTTCTATAATAGCATCCTGGCCTATTACATCCCTGTATGTTGCAATGCCAAATGTTTCTCTAATGGGAACATTACCCTTTAACAGTACCTGCAATGCAAGTATTACTGAAACTTGCTTTAATGCAGATGCTAATTCTTTTATATAACTACCCGTTACAGTATCCGGAATTTCTAAAAGCACCAGACAGTAATTTTCTTTGCACAAATTAAATACTATATCACTAGCCTTCATTTCCACCAATCTTTCAATAATTCTAAACCTATCTTCATTCGTAAGAATTAATTCAGATACCATCGCCATAGTTTCTCTAACAATGGCCTTATGTGCTTTTGTAATTTTGCACTCGAGAATATTGCCAAGTAAAACAATATTTATTATATCATTATCAGATAGCCCAAATTTTGCGAACTGCCCAATGCTATTCCTGCACCTATAGCTTTCTGACATCCGCAATTCATCAATTTTCTTTATCCCCCTGAATCTAATCAGATCGTATAAGAACTGCTCCAACCACTCACCAAATGAATTGATAGGATATTTGGGATTGCGCAATGTCACAAAGAATTGATCTGACTGCAATGTAACTTCAAAATCATCATCAACCGTAAATAACTCATCCATATTATTTTCTCGTATGATTCGATAATATCCTGAAGTAAGTGTGACATTCTCTGGTATTGAAAATATTCTAGCTCCTTTATCATTTACTTGTGATTCTCCATAAATCAAGGGTAGCTTAAAATTATCGCCATACTTCTCTAATGTAGCATTTTCGTTTATATCTTCATCCTTCACAGCAATGCCTTTTTTGCTTCTAACATACTTCGGTCTATATCTAAACTTAATAACCTCATCAATCAAAATTACATCAAAAGATGCTTCTCTATCTGTATTTACAACTCGGATTTTTGCAGGAAGCGGAACTGCCTGCAGAGTGTCTCTAAAAACATTCAAATCGAAATTAGCAGATCCATTACTGGTTAACTTTATTTCTTTCCTCTGCTCTATCCCATTTGCTGAAACCAATTCAACTACATAGGTATTCTTTTTGTAATCACCATAAAAAGATACAGAAAGCCACGGACTTCCTTGCAAAAAATCGGCCATGTCACATTTTTCGCTGATTTTATTATTTGAAATCAACTCATACCTATAGGCACAAATTGGCAATTCAAATTCAACAGCCAAACGCAGATTATCCTGTTGTGAAATGATGGTTCCATTTAATGTGCCTTCTCGATAAGGAGCACGTACTTCATATTTGTCTAGTGAATCCTGAACGTTTGCATTTGCAAAGTCTATCTGCCAACCATCAACTTTGCTGACAGTCAGCTTTGCTGATTCCGACTTCAAATTAGCTTTATCTTCTAACCACTTCAAATTATCAAAGTAATCCGATTTAAATTCCGGTAACAGGCAAAATCTTACCTGCTTAATAAATCGGTTAAACTGATATATTCTAACTGAATGAATACCATATGATTTTTCATCAAAACACTCATTAATATCTACGATATTTTCTTCATCCATAGCCAAATCACTTGCTATGATTGACGTTCGTCCTGCTCTTAGTTCTACACCTTCCACAGAATTAAAACCTTCAAAATTTATATGCACTCTCGGAATCTCAAGAAAAAGTGGTATTTCTGAATCAACAAATTCTGTATCAAACAATTTTCTTCCACTTAAAGAAGTCATAATCTGCGGTTTCATTTGCAAGGTTATCTCTTCTTTATTGGTATAAATTATAAATTGAGCATCTGTTGTCAGTGGAGTTATTTGTTCTATACAGTAGTCATCACTAGACAATGGATATTCTTGAACATCTCGCTCAATACCATTACATATAATGTTATCAATCGTGGAATATATAATAATTCCATATGGTGACCGTAAATACCTTTGGTTGATCCTTCTGCCATTTGAATCAAAATAGAAACAACCATCCATTTCTATTCCTTTTATCTCATATTGTGTCAAATGATTCTCAAACCCATCATTATATTCAAAGTTGAGAATATATGATTTGCATGGTCTAACTGAAATAACCATCTGATCTATGAAACGTTTTCCTTCCACTCCCTGAACACAACATTCTTTTTCAATGCGGAATCCATTATCTCCAGCAATCGTCCATTTTCCACTGTCCACCCATTCCTCTGTCATATTTTGGCGTGGCAAAACAATGCATAACCCCCTTTTTCCATTTTCAAAGAAAAAATATGGTTTTACTTCTACATATTCTTCAGCAGATTTTCCATGATAAGCAGATTTAACCTTATCCTGTTCTAACCACTCTGAAAGGGTTTCTGAATACTTACTTGAATAATCCCCCGTTTGAGTAGCTGCTAAATATGTATCCTGAACATCTAACACAAAATTAATGGCACGTTCTTCAGGTGCATCAGCAAAAAAATGTAATAACGGCTTATGTACACCATACTCTTTAGATGTAATTTCATCTATAAGGAACTGCGGATCAACATTACTCATTAATCCATATTTAAAGATATAAAATAAATCACCCAAATTACTCTCAGGCGGAATTCCCACTTCGTATAAAATAGAATCAACATATTTCCTGTTAGACTCTTTCGTAACACTATAATCTAATTCGCATAAATCAAATATTTTCAATATCATCTTGCCAATCTGAGTCTGATCTGGTGCATTGGGTTTATCAATTCCTATTTCCTCGCTAATCATCCCCCAAAAATCGCCCTTATACTTATACCTTGTCAAAAACACTACATACGAAACCATTGCATATGGATATTGTTCAAAAAGACTTTTAAATACCATACCTCTTTCCAACAGTATAATTATTCTATTCTTTAATATATCCAACGAAACCCTTGATAGATTCAAATCTCCCCAAAACTTTAGATCCTTCATATTTTCTTTAACAGCTGTATCCATATTTTTCAACGACTCATCACTTGTAAAATTCAATAACATATAGTCCTCCACCACTATTAACAATAATTTTCATCCAGCAACTACCATTATTTATAGTCCATCATATTTACAATTATCGCGTATTAGGTGTCCTATAATCTGGACTCACTCATTACTTCATCTTGCTTCATCTTCATGTTCCAAGTTTTTCTAATTATCCGATATCATTTTTATCTATCTCAAAATTCCTTACTATAATCTGTAACTATGCCACACATATATAATTAAATTCTAACACTTAAATCATTGTTTGACTATTACTATATTGAAATCATCGACCTTCATCCGCAGATCAGATAAGATAGATATCATTCATATCAGTCTTAATACTTTAGTATCATTACCTTGTCCCTTGAACACTTCCATATCTGCAAAAAAGACATCCCCTGACCTGTAAAATCTACAGTTCTGGAATGTCCTTTTTCCCATATTTCACTATATTTTCAACACATAATGCTGCTTATCCACAATCTATATAATTCCAAAATGCCTAAACGCCTGCATAATCGCATCTTCCTTCTCCGGTGTACACTGTGGCTGTCTCGTATTCTCTGATTTAGTCAGATTGAAATTCTCACCGACATCCAGTCCACACTTCTTCTTAATCTGTGCGATATACAGTGATGAAACCTTAAGTCCTGTCTGCTCAAATACATATGCCTTTATCTGCTCATAAGTTGCTTTTCCCTTAAATTCAGATACATCCATATCCTCCAGAGAGAAGTCCACCTTCACTTTTCTGCTGTCGACCATTCCCTTGGAAAGTAAGACAACCGTCTCCACATGTACCGTATGACCGAACTGGTCTACCGGCTGCACCTCCACGAGGTCATATCCATGGCTGCAAAGATATTTCAAATCCCGGGCCAGTGTTGCGGAATCGCAGCTTACATAGACGATACGCTGTGGTGCCATCTCACACATCATGGTCAGGAGAGATTCCTCGCAGCCTTTGCGTGGCGGGTCCACTACGATAACTTCTGCACGGGCTTCTTTGCCATGGGCGGCACAGTATGCCGGATAGACTTCCTCTGCTTTCCCAACGAAAAATTCTGCATTGGAAATGTGATTTCGAAGGGCATTCTCTTTGGCATCTGCGATTGCCTGCGGTACAATTTCCACACCGTAAACCTTCTTCGCTTTCTGTGCGAGAAATAAGGAAATGGTTCCGATGCCGCAATATAAATCCCAGACCGTCTCTTCGCCGGTGAGATTGGCATATTCCAAAGCTTTGTTATAAAGCACCTCTGTCTGCGCCGGATTTACCTGATAGAAAGACTGCGGAGAAATCTGAAAAGAAATCGTTCCGATATAATCTGTAATGTAACCCTGTCCATAGAGGGTATAAGTTTCTTCTCCTAAAATCACATTGCCCCGGGACTCATTGATATTTACAGTAATACTTGTCATTCCCGGCAAATCTTTTAATACTTCAATAAAACTTTCTGCATGTGGCAGCTTCTTTCCATTGATGACAAAGCAGACCATCCACTCTCCGGTTTTCTCGCCGTAACGGATTAAGATGTGGCGGACGCAGCCTTTTCCGGTTTTCTCATCATAGGCACTGACACCATAGGCTTTCATAGTGTCTAAAATAAGTGAAAGGATTCTTCCGTTGCCTTCTTTTCCCAAAAGGCAGTCCTGCACCGGAATAATATTGTGGGTTCTGGACGCAAAAAAGCCTGCCACCAGGTTGCCTTCTTTATCATAACCCACCGGAAACTGTGCTTTGTTCCGATAGCGGTAAGGCTCCTGCATGCCAAGTGTTGGTAAGACCTTTGGATTTTCAAATCCGCCGATATGTTTTAAGTTGTTGCGTACTTTATTTTCCTTAAACTTAAGCTGGCTCTCATAGGAAAGTGCCTGAATCTGGCAGCCACCACACCGCTTATGCTCCGGGCATAGCGGGGTTGTCCGCATGGTGGACTCCTTAAGAATTTCCATCAGGCGGGCATAGCCATAAGTTTTTTTCATCTTCATGATTTTGGCACGAACCATGTCTCCCGGCAGAGCATCCTTGATAAAAAGTGTAATGCCTTCCGTTCTTCCGATACCTTCGCCGTTGGTTCCGATATCATCAATGGTCAGTGTAACAATGTCATCTTTTTTCATATTTCTTATATACTCGATCTGCGGATGTTCGATTCAAACAGACGGTTGAATCCCTGCCACTGAGTATCTCCTTCCGGTACATTTGCCAAAAGCTCACGCATGGTCTCCATCTTTGCATCAATGTTATCTGCATAGCTTAATGCTACTGCTTCCGGTAATGCCGGCTTCTTCGGAGAACCATACTCTAACTCTCCATGATGTGCCAGAATACAGTGTTCCATCTCGTGTGCCAGTTTCACAGGGAAACCGTCGATGGTCTTAATGCGCTCTGCAATTTCCATGGCACCAATCATGATATGTCCTAAAAGCTGTCCCTCGTCGGTGTAATCATTTTCCGGGAAAGTAGAAAGCTCTTCTAACTTTCCGATATCGTGAAACATGGCGGCACAAACCAGCAAATCTTTATTGAGAATCTTATAGTTGTCAGCAAAATATGCAGAAAGCTTCGTTACGCTTAACGTATGCTCTAAAAGTCCGCCCACAAAACCGTGATGTACACTTTTTGCTGCAGAATGGAATTTAAAACGTTTTGCAAAATCTGCATCCTCGATAAAGAAACTGCCTGCCAGCTTCTTAAGGTACGGATTCTCCATCTGCTTAATATATCCAAGTAACTGCTCATACATTTCATCTACATTATATTCGCTGACCGGAAGATATTCCTTTGGTTCATACTCTCCCTCGGTTGCTTTCCGGACCCTCTTTACATTTAACTGTAATGCGCCCTGAAAACTTGTGATATCTCCCACTACATTAATGTAATCAAAACGGTCAAAATCATCAATTCCCACTGAACCCGGCTCCCAGATTTTTGCATCCAGTGTGCCTGTCTTATCCTGTAAAATCAATGCTTCATAAGGCTTACCTGCCTTCGTCAGCGCTGACTGCTTATTTTTACAAAGATAGATTTCATTTACTCTTTCGCCTTCGCGTAATGTTTCAATATAATGCATAATTTTCCTCTTTCTATTTTAGTACACCAACGGTTGCAGAACATTCGATTTCTACATAGCCTGCTGCCCCCTGGCGTTTTATGGTAATCTTTACAACATCTCCCGGAGTCTGCCCGGATAACACATTCTTATATGCCTGCGCTGTCTCTACATTTTCTCCGGCAATCTTTACGATGACATCACCGCTTTGCAAGCCTGCCGCCATCGCCGGGGAATCAATTCCCACTGATTTAATATATACGCCCTTTGGTATGTCATATTCCTTTTCAATGTCAGATGTTACAGAAGTCAGTTTCAGTCCAAGATACGGAATATCCTGTCCATTGGAAAGCTTCTCGATAATGTCTTTCAACTGGGAAACGGAAATTGCGGTCAGCGTATTCTCATCGCCGCTGCTGTAATTCTGCATAACAATTCCAACCACTTCACCAGAGAGATTGACCAGTACACCACTTCCCTGACTACTGCCCACAATATCTGTTGTCAGTACATTGTAGTTTGCATCAAAGGTGGAAATGCTGTTAGAAGTCGATGTAATATTTCCTGTCAATATGGAGAAAGTCGTTCCCAGCGGACTGCCCAGTGCCAGCACAATGCTGCCCCGTGTGGTCTGAAGTGAATTTCCAAGCACTGCCACTTTAATTCTGCCCAGAGTGCTTTCTTCGATATCGGAACGTTTTACATTTAAAATCGCAATTCCGGTATTTCCGTCATAGTTTTTAAGCTCCGCTTCCACGGTGCTGTTATCAAGGAAGGTCACATGAATGGATTTTGCTCCGCTTATGACCTTGCGCTCTGTCATAATCAGAAGCTCCTGACCGGTATCCGCAATAATGACTCCACTTGCCTGTCCCTGTCTCTCATAAGGCGTGTTAAACCAGTCCACATCACTGGTCACACCTGTCACCGTAACAATGGACTTATTTGCTTCGCTTCCAATCGCATAAAGCTTACTCTGTAATTTCTGATATTCCTCCGGTGTAAGCTCTTTTAAGCCTTCTTCTGCATCCGGCTCGTCTACACCTGTCTCCGTGGAATTTGTCTCTTCTTCCGTATCCGGCTGTACCTCTTCATCTTTCGGGATGCTCACCCTGGTATCCTCCGGCTTATTCAGCCACTCTTCCATCACCGGGCGCATCCATGTAAATACAAAACAGGATACAAGTCCAAAGACAACCGCAAGCACAACCGTAAATGCCGTTTTTAAAATAATACGTCTCTTATTTAACGGCTTGTTCTTGATTTTCTCTTTGATAAATGCAAATTCCTCTTTTTCATTTTCTGACATAGGGAATCCTCTTTTCTACTGTAAATACAACCATTTTTAATTATACTTTCTATCTGCCTATGTTGCAACATTTTTTAAAAAAGATGCCGGAATGTAAAAAACGTGCCAATTTCGTCATTTATCCGGAAACTTATTTTCAACCGCCCTTTTCACCACAATCGGTTTGGGGTATAATAGAAGCAGTGATTTTTAGTACATTTTATGGAGAATATTTATGAATCAAAAGGTTTTAAGAACATTAGAATATAATAAAATTGTAGAGCGGCTCGCGGAGTATGCTTTCGGTGAGGATACCAAGGAACGCTGTCTTTCCCTGCTTCCTTCCACCAGCCTCTCAGAGATTACCAATGCACAGCAGCAGACTAAGGATGCCATGAACCGCAGCCTGAAAAAGGGACGGCTTGACTGCTCCGGTATCAAACCGCTTTCTTCCGCCATCCGGCGTGTGGAAATCGGCGGAACCATGAATATCGAAGAGCTTCTCGGCCTCTGTAAATTATTAGAGACTGCCCGCCGGGTCAAAGCCTATGGCAGAAAGGAACGGGAAGATATTCCATCTGATTCCCTGAGCGAACTTTTTGATGGTTTAGAACCTCTTAGTCCTCTTTGTGATGAAATCCGCCGCTGTATCATTTCTGTGGATGAAATCAGTGATGATGCCAGCAGTAATTTAAAATCCATCCGCCGTTCTATCCGCTCAACCGGCGACCGAATCCATGCGCAGTTAAACCAGATGTTAAATAACCAGAATGTCAGAAACTGCCTGCAGGATTTTGTCATTACCATGCGTAACGGCCGCTACTGTCTTCCGGTAAAAGCCGAAGCCAAATCCCAGATTACCGGTATGGTGCATGACCAGTCCTCCAGCGGTTCTACTCTTTTCATTGAGCCAATGGCTGTGGTAAATCTGAACAACGAATTAAAAGAATTATCCATCAAAGAGCAGGACGAAATTGCCGTTATTCTTGCCACTTTATCGGCAAAAGCAGGGGAATATATTCCTGCCATTGAAACCGATTATCAGATTTTAACAGAGCTTGATTTTATATTTGCAAAAGCAGCTTATGCCTTGGAATACAATGGAATTACACCGCATTTTAATACGGAACGGAAAATTCGTATTTTAAAGGGCAGACACCCTCTGCTGGACGCAAAAAAAGTAGTTCCTATCGACATTTCCTTAGGCAGCGATTTTGACCAGCTTGTCATTACCGGGCCAAATACCGGTGGTAAAACCGTTTCCTTAAAAACTGTGGGACTTCTCACTCTGATGGGACAGGCGGGACTTCCGATTCCTTCCGGAGACCGCAGTGAGCTTGCTGTTTTTGACGATATTTTTGCAGATATTGGAGATGAACAGAGCATTGAGCAGAACTTAAGCACATTTTCTTCCCATATGACCAACATTATCCACATTTTAAAAGAAGCCAATGAACATTCCCTGGTTCTCTTTGATGAGTTATGTGCCGGAACTGACCCTACGGAGGGCGCTGCCCTGGCGGTTTCTATCTTATCTTATTTTCACAGTCGAGGCATCCGCACCATGGCGACCACCCACTACAGTGAGATTAAGATTTATGCCTTAACTACCAGTGGAATTGAAAATGCCTGCTGCGAATTTGATGTAGAGACCTTAAGTCCGACTTACCGTCTTCTCATCGGTATTCCGGGAAAAAGTAATGCCTTTGCAATTTCCAAAAAACTCGGTCTTTCCGATACTTTAATTGAGGATGCCAGAACCCGTATCAGCAGTAATGAACAGAATTTTGAAGATTTACTTTCTGACCTGGAAGCAAGCCGCATCACCATAGAGAAAGAACAGGCCGAAATCAACCGTTACAAATCAGAAATTGCTGCATTAAAACAGCAATTAAAGAACAAGCAGGAAAAATTAGATGAAAGCCGGGATGCCATTCTTCGTAAAGCAAAAGAAGAAGCAAACCAGATTCTGCAGGAAGCCAAAGATACTGCAGATGAGGCAATCCGTAATTTCAATAAATATGGCACTACCAGACCTTCCATTCAGGAAATGGAAAAACAGCGTACCAATATCCGGGAGAAAATGGCTGCCAATGAGAAAAAGAGCTCAAAGGGAAAAGATACTGCCATCTACAATCCAAAGGTTCCAAAGAAGCTTCGTATCGGTGACAGCGTAAAAGTATTAAGTATGAATTTAACCGGAACGGTACACTCCCTGCCGAATGCAAAGGGTGACCTCTTTGTGCAGATGGGAATTCTCCGCTCCCAGGTAAACATCAAGGATTTAGTACTAATTGAAGATGCTGCTCCGGGCAGCAAGAAATATGCCAAGACCGGTGCCGGAAAGCTTAAGATGAGTAAATCCGCTTCTGTTTCCACAGAAATCAATCTGATTGGAAAAACAGTGGATGAAGCTATTGCTCTTTTGGATAAATACTTGGATGATGCTTATCTTGCACATCTTCCTTCCGTGCGCATCGTACACGGAAAAGGAACCGGTGCCCTGCGCAGTGCCGTACAGAGTCATTTGAAACGACAGTCTTATATCAAGTCCTTCCACTTAGGAGAATTTGGTGAAGGAGATGCCGGTGTTACCATTGCAGAATTTAAATAAATCAAGTATATGAACTACGTAAAACAGAAAGGAAGTTTCCTATGGCTGCAAAACAGAAAATTTTAATTGTAGATGATGATGTTAATATCGCAGAACTGATTTCCCTGTATCTCACGAAGGAATGCTTTGATACAAAGATGGTTCATGATGGGGAATCTGCTTTGAAAGAATTTGAAACCTATGCACCAAATCTGATTCTTCTTGATTTGATGCTTCCGGGCATTGATGGTTATCAGGTATGCCGTGAAATCCGGGCAAAAGCAAATGTTCCGATTATCATGTTATCTGCCAAAGGTGAAATCTTTGACAAGGTTCTCGGACTGGAGCTGGGGGCAGATGACTATATCATGAAGCCTTTTGATTCCAAAGAACTGGTTGCCAGAGTCAAGGCGGTGCTCCGCCGCTACCAGCCGGTGAAGCAGGAGCCTGTACAGCCGGATTTAAAATGTGTTACTTATCCGGATCTGGTGGTCAATCTTTCCAACTATTCCGTAGAATATTACGGCAAAACAATTGATATGCCGCCAAAGGAGTTAGAGCTTCTTTATTTTCTTGCATCCTCACCGAATCAGGTATTTACCAGAGAACAGCTTTTAGACCATATCTGGGGCTATGAATACGCAGGCGATACCAGAACCGTTGACGTTCATGTAAAAAGACTTCGTGAGAAAATTAACGATCATACCGCCTGGAGCATTTCTACGGTCTGGGGCATCGGATACAAATTCGAGGTTAAAGAATGAAGAAACGACTTTATCTGAAGCTGCTGATTGGATATGTGATTTTTGGCATTCTCGGCTTTATTCTCGTATCCACCTTCAGCTCCCACTATACTTATGAATATATTGAAGATACCGAAGTTGACCGGCTTTACAAGGAAGCCAATATGATTGCATCTACCTATGCTTCAAACTATTTCAATGAAGATATTACGGTAGATGACTTGCATGACAGTCTTACCACCCTTAGCACTTATCTTTCTTCAGAAATATGGGTCATGAATACAGATGGCGATATTCTGATTAACTCCAATGCATCTGTGGACATGGACCACCTGACACACATTGACGGATTTAATGTGGCAGATTTTGGCAGCAAATATTACACCACCGGTTCTTTTTATAATTATTATGACGATACGCATCTTACGGTATTTTCGCCGATTACGATTAATTACAAGGTGCGTGGATATGTGCTGATTCACCAGCCGCTTTCCGTAATCACGCACCATCATGCACATTTACTGAATATTATGTACCTGACTCTGCTTCTGATTTTTATCTGTGCAACCCTGTTACTGATTATCATTGGCTTCGAGGTCTACATCCCAATCCGCAAAATGATTAAGGGTGCTGATGCTTTTGCCGAGGGCAATTTCAGTTATAAAATTCCGGTACATAAAAATGATGAAATCGGCTATCTTGCCGCTTCTCTAAATTATATGGCAAATGAGCTGAATACCCTGGAGGATGACCAGCGTAAATTTATTTCCAATGTCTCCCATGATTTTCGTTCTCCGCTTACTTCCATCAAAGGTTATGTGGAAGCCATGTTAGACGGAACGATTCCACCTGAGATGCAGGAAAAATATTTAAATATCATTGTTTTCGAGACAGACCGTTTGTCCAAGCTCACCCAGAGCCTCTTAGAGTTAAATAAATACGGCAGCCACGGCACAATGTTAGACGTCAGCGAATTTGACATTAACCAGTTAATTAAAATGACCTGTCTTACCTTTGAGGGAACCTGCAAAGCCAAACGGATTTCCTTCCACCTGATTCTTGCCGGTAAAACACTTTATGTAAAAGCGGATATGAGCAAGATTCAGCAGGTGGTTTATAATCTGATTGACAATGCCATCAAGTTCAGCCACCATGATTCTGAAATCACCATTGAGACCACCAAGAAAAGCGAAAAAGTATTTGTTTCTGTCAAGGATACCGGCATCGGAATTCCAAAAGACAGCCAGAACAAAATTTTTGAGCGTTTCTACAAAACCGACCTGTCCCGTGGAAAGGACAAGAAGGGTTCCGGTCTTGGACTCTCTATCGTAAAAGAAATTATTCAGGCACATGATGAAAATATCAACGTCATCAGTACCGAAGGAGTCGGCACAGAATTTATCTTCACCCTGCCGGCAGCCCAGCGGGAAGAGTTGTAACGCCAGTTTATAACCTACAGAACCCGCCACCGGCAGCTTCTTACAAATTATAAGCGCTTAGCAACTACGAGAAACACCCTTTGTGAGTTTCCCGCTACTCATGTAAACTACGAGAAACACGCTTTGCGAGTTTCTCGAGTTATCGCGGTGCTCGCCAAAT
>ENA-OZSO01000153-OZSO01000153.1-human-gut-metagenome-genome-assembly--contig:-NODE-153-length-13835-cov-5.170972_pt1 | contig 13835 bp, 9 predicted proteins | sample MGYA00243281_ERZ653971 | MGnify/ENA primary metagenome ERZ653971 (study PRJEB26926, sample SAMN06164636) | human gut metagenome | biome: ENVO:00009003; feature: ENVO:2100002; material: ENVO:00002003...
CGTGGGCTCGGAGATGTGTATAAGAGACAGATTGAGTACTGAAAACAGCGTGAAAAACCACACCGACAGCATCAGTGCATCTGCCCTCTTGAAGAAGCTGCCTTTTATCTGCACATCACTCATCAGTACGACAGCCGGAAACTCTATTTCCGACAGTGAATATTTTCCAAAGTTTCCAAGCAATACTGCATACAATAAAAAAAGAATGCCTGCATATGTGAATATTGCTTTACTCACACTCCCTCGTATCTGTGAGGCAGTGCGTTCCCTTACAAACAGTATATTGAACACGGAAATGGATGCTGCAAACACATAGTATGCACCCGCAAATATATCCGCTATGCCAAAGTCCACACCGACTCTGTCCTTAATCATCAGATAGTCAAATCTCACATCCGATATTGCAAACAAAAGCATAGCAGCAAGCGGTATCAGCACAAAGAAAAATACTACCTCGTATACCCTGGCCCGGCACTCCACTCCGCCACTTAGCGCATAAGCGCATACCGCCATTATCACAAGAAGTACAACTGTAAATGACTCATCCGGTATAAGGCTGTCACGTATCAGCTTTACAAATATCCATGCAAGAAATGCGGCCTGTGGCAGCTCGTATATTGCAATAATTAAATCATAAATTAACATTTTCGCATATTTTGTTTTATCAATGCTTCTGTCATATATTGTTTTCCTGCGTTCACGTACCTCGCTTACTATCCACATAAATAGCCATGCCATGAAAACTCCGAGTGCGATTGAGATAAAGGCATACTTTCCAAGCTTCGCCAGATTGTTCGGAAGCACCAGTGTGCCGACTCCAAGCAGATTAAAGACGTATAACCTGTATAGCTGGCGGGGCGATATGCTTTCGTTTTGTGCAAACGTGTAGCTTGTGCTCATATTTTTAGTCATCCTTATTTCCTTTCAGCTTTCTGCACTCCTTTTCCCTTGCAAATACAGGCCGCCTCCATAGTCTGCGAAGCGGAAATCGTATGATACTGTCCTTTTCATCCTCGCCTCCTGTCAGCTCGCTGCCCACAAATGGCATCATGTATGGGTAACCACAGCTTTTAAGCTTTGCGAGATGCAAAAGTATCACCATCAGACTTATTAAAAATCCAAAGTATCCAAGCCATGCCGACATAATTATTACAGCGAATTTGAGTATCCTAAATGAAAATGCAAACTCCTCACTCGGTATGGCAAACGAACAGAGTGCGGTGAATGCAACAAGAATGACCACTATAGGGCTTACTAAATTTGCATCCACTGCTGCCTGTCCGATTATGAGGCCTCCGACTATGCCTATCGTGTTTCCCATTGCTCCGGGAAGTCTTATGCCGGCTTCGCGAAGCAGCTCAAAGGACAGCTCCATCATGAGCACCTCTATGAGCTGCGGAAACGGGCAGCCGAGTCTGGCTTCATAAAACGCCAGTATGAGTGGTGTCGGCAGTATCTGTGTATGAAAATTTGTGACCGCCAGATAAAGCCCCGGCAATGTAAATGACATAAAGGCAGCCACGTACCTTATCAGCCTGGCGAAGCTTGCCGCTATCGTTCTGTTATAGTAATCATCTGCGGTTTTTAAAAAATTGTTCATGGTGGTTGGCAGTATTATCGCTATCGGTGAATTATCGCACAGCACCACCACCCGCCCTTCTAAGAGCGCATTTACTGCCACATCCGGCCGCTTTGTAGTCTGAAGCTGTGGAAACGGCGAATACCATTTCACCTCGGCAAACTGTTCAATGACTCCCGAATCCCCCACATGGTCTATCACATAGCTGTCCAGATTCCTTTCCACATCCTCTACAAGCCCCGGTTTTACGAGGTCTCTCACATATAGTATGTCCACATTGCTGTGTCCTCGAAGTCCCTTTTTCACCTCTTTACACTTCAAGCGTGTACTCCTTAACCTGCGCCTGATAAGTGCTGTATTTATCTTTATGGAATCAGCAAAGCCCTCATTGGAGCCTCTTATGACCTTTTCCGAATCAATCTCCTGAATTGACAGGGCAGGATATCCCTTATCAGGAAGCTTGAAGGCATCCGGATAACCATCCACAAAAAAAATCACGTCTCCTGTCAGCATCATCTGGGCTGCCTCTCTAACCGTATGAAGATGCGCAAATTCGGATAGAGCTGCCTGATTTTTGTCAAGTACTTCCTTAACCTGATCCCGGTCTATCCCTTCAAGGTATGATGTAAATCGTCCAAACGCACTGTTATTGATACCGGAGCCTGCACATGTCACCTCAATATATGCAACAAAACACTTTATGGAAGCATCACGCCCCAGATACATCTCCTGCATCTTGATATCTGAGCAGTCAGAATATATCTGCCTGAAGCTTTTTATGTTCTCATCTATGTTTGTGGTCATCTTTAACTCTCCTATATACCCAATAAATCCCGTAAGATTTAAAATCCCTGATATAGTATGACCATACAAGCCCGCAAATATCCCTGATTACTTATTTTTTTCTATTATCTAAGCCACTAACTAAGCCACTAAAAAAAGGCCGCCGTTCACACGTCAGTGCAACCGGCAGCCCCTGGTTTTGTTATATTATTTTGTATTTTATTATCTTTGTCTGCTATAATCTTGTTATATTTCTGTTTTATTTCTTCTCTTCATCCTGCTTTTGTATCACAGCCTTCACAGCAACCGCCTGATTAGCCACATGCGTATGCATTTCTGTAGTCACAAGCTCCATATTCCTTGCCTCAAGCGCCCTGTAGATGGCATCATGCTCCTTCACAAGCATCGGATAATTCTTTGGGTCCTTTAAATACTCCACTCTGTAGCGGTACATCTGCTCGCGGATATTGTTCATCATAGATACAAGCTTCGCATTGCTGGTCGCCTCATAGATAGCATCGTGAAACTTCACATCCTCCTCAGCTATCTTTTTCACATCTCCTGAGTCCATGCTCCTCTTGAACTCGTCCTTTATGGTTTTTAGATTCGCAAGCTGCTCATCACTGATTTTCTTACAGGCTATTTTGGCTGCAAGCTCATCGAGAGCCTCTCTCACCTCAAGCACATCCTCCATATCCTTGAGAGTCATCTTGGCAACCTCTGCGCCCTTTCTCGGCATTGTGACTGCAAGCCCCTCCTGCTCAAGCATTCTGATTGCTTCACGTATAGGTGTACGGCTGACTCCAAGCTTTGACGCAAGCTGCAGCTCCATAAGTCTCTCGCCCGGCTTGAGCTCTCCCTTTAAAATTGCCTCACGAAGTGTGTTAAAAACCACATCACGCAGTGGCAGATATGCATCCATATTTAAAGTTAAATTATCAGTCATCAAACTTCTCCTATCTCTTGTATTATCATTCTCACATATAAGAAAAAAGTAACTATAAAGCACCCGCTGTGCTATCCGGATATCACGTTATTTGCGATTATTGTATACAGATGTCAGATACACCTGTCTGGCAAGATGTGAGCTTCTCATGGCTTTGTACGCTTTCTTTGCAGTATCTTCATCGTCAAACAGACCAAAAACCGTCGGACCACTACCGCTCATCATGGCTCCTACCGCGCCATTTGAAAGCATATGCTTCTTTATCTCGTCTATCACCGGATAGTTTGGTATGGTCACGGTCTCTAAGACATTTCCCATATGTGCTGCGATATCATGCAGATTCTTAGCCTTTATATCATCTATCAGGCGGTCTATATCCGGATGAATAGTCGTATCATCAAGCTTCAGATTCTGGTACACAAATTTTGTGGATACCGAGATGGACGGCTTTGCAATAAGCACCGGACACTTTACCATTGGAGGAAGAGGACTAAGCGCCTCTCCTATGCCCTCGGCCAGCGCCGTGCCTCTCATAATACAGTATGGTACATCCGCCCCTATCTGCACACCTCTTTCCATAAGCTGTTTCTTTGTCAGTCCCAGTGAAAAAAGCCTGTTTACACCTATAAGCATAGCCGCCGCATCAGTACTGCCCCCCGCCATCCCTGCTGCAACAGGAATACGCTTGTCCAGCTTCACTGATACACCGTCAGTTATAGAAAACTCATCCATCAGAAGCTTTGCAGCCTTATATATGAGATTGTTCTCGTTTACAGGGAGAAAAGACAGATTGGTCTGTATCTGTATGCCGGGCTCCTGTGTCCTTTTGATATCGAGCCTGTCATACAGCTGAATGGTCTGCATAATCATGCGGACCTCATGATATCCGTCCTCTCTGCGCCTCACCACATCCAGCCCCAGGTTAATCTTGGCTAATGCTTTTAATGAAATATCGTTATTACTACCCATATTGTATTACCTCTGTTTTTTGTATACAAGGATTATAACACACCCTGCCAAAAAGAGCAAATTTAAATATTCTCATTTAATTGTTAATTTTTACATCTCATCAGTCAAATTAACCTAAAAAGGGACTGCACGTTGCGCGCAGTCCCTCTAATATATCATATTCTGTTTTTAGCCCGGTCTTGGTACAATTGTGTATCGGCTGTTTTGTATCTGTTTCTTATAGCCCTTGCCGTTATTTTTTCAATTTTCTGCCAAATATAAATGTCGAAAAATATATTACCGATGCAATAATCACTATCATCGGACCTGTTGCCACATTGGTGTAGTATGACACTGCGAGGCCGACTATACCGGAAAATACTGAAAATATCACTGAAAAGAAATGATACTCACGCATATTTTCCGAAATATTCCTTGATGAAGCCGCTGGTAATATAAGCAGAGCATTTATTATAAGTATACCTATCCACTTGATGGATAGCATAACTATGAGTGCTACAAGCACCGCAAACAGATTATCCAGAAGACGCACATGGATGCCCTTGCTTTTTGCCACGCTTCTGTGTATGCAGATGGCGTTGAGCTTATTGAAGCAAAGCACCCAGAACACTATAGTGACCACAAAAATCACGATGAGATACACTATCTCCGTCTTTGTGATGCTTAGCACATCGCCCACCAGTATGCTTGAGTATTTGCTGAAATTGCCGCCTTTTGACAGTATTGCAAGACCTATAGCCACAGAGCACGATGAAAATACAGATATAATGGTATCTGTTGACGCTGTGTTCAGACTGCCAATCTTATTTAAAAGAAGCGCAAACACTATCGCAAATATCACCATGGCAAGCGAGGTGTCTGCCATGCCGCATACCACTCCGACAGCGATTCCGGTAAGTGCTGAATGTCCGAGTGCATCTGAAAAGTATGCCATCTTTTTGTTTACAATCATGGTTCCCATTATGCCAAAAAGCGGTGTGATGATGAGCACAGCGATAAGGGCATTTCTCATGAAATCATATTGAAGCCAGGAGGTTATATTCATTTGTGCTCCTCCTCTCTCACCCAGGATTCCTCTCCTGTGTAGAAAATTCTCTCAAATTCCTTGCTCTCGAAGACTTCCTTCACAGTCCCCTGCTTTGCAACGGTCTTATCAAGCAGTACGACATGGTCTGCGTACTTTGCAACATAGTCCAGATCGTGCGATATCAGTATGATTGCAAGGTCATAGTGAGTCTTTAAATAATCCATGGTCTTATAGAAAAGCTCCATGCCGTTTTGGTCTATTCCGGACACCGGCTCATCCAACAGCAGCAGGTTCGGCTCGTCCATGATCGCCATGGAAAGAAGCACTCTCTGCAGCTGTCCTCCAGAGAGGTTGCACACCTGCTTGTCGATGAGCTCCTCAGCCTCAAATACCTCGAGTGTCTCCCTTATCTTTGCCTCTATCTTTTTGCTCTTTGGCAGAAAAACAGGATAATTGTACCGATAGCTTGCTATGAGGTCATACACGCTGACCGGTGTATTTTTCTCGATATTGACAGACTGCGGCACATAGCCGATTTTAAGCTTAGCCATATGTCCGTCCTTAGTATCCTTGAACTCAATCGTACCGGTGTGAGGTATCTCGCCGAGTATCGCCTTTATGAGTGTGGATTTTCCGGCACCGTTTTGGCCTATTATGACATTGAAGGAGCCACAGTGTATGTGCATATTTACATCCTCAAGCACTGTCTGCTCTCCATAGCTCACTCCAAGGTTATTTATTTTTATGCAATGAAAGCCACATGGCTGTATTATTTTCCGCATATTTTCTCCAATTTTATTTAGTAAATGCCTCTTTGATAAGCTCTATATTGTGCTCCATACCATAAAGATAGCTGTCCTTGTCGTACTCTCCCCTGTTGAGAGGGTCGATATAAATCACATGCACATCTGTCTCACGCGATACGGTATCTCCCATGCTCTTTCCGTAGAGCTCCTCAGCAAGTATTACCGACACTCCGTCATCCTTTATGGCACCTATTACCTGCTTTATCTCACCTGCGCTTACTGAGCGCTCCTCGTCAAGGTCTAACAGATAGCATGCATTCATGGAAAAATCATCAGCTACATACGCATAGGCCTCATGGAATATGATGATATTCTGTCCATTGGTAAGACTCTTTAGGCTATTTATCTTTTCTTCAAGCACTGCAAGCTTTGCATCATATGCTTTTGCATTTGCATAATATTCATCAGCATGCTTTGCATCCTTTTCGGCAAGCCGGGATGCGATTGTCTGAACCATGGTGCGGTAACGCGGCACGCTCATCCATGCATGGGCATTCTCATCACCATGGTCATGATCGTGCGCGCTATCTGATTCTGCGTCTGCTTCGTGGTCATGGTCGTGGTCACTGTCCGATTCTGCATCTGCATCGTGATCATGGTCGTGATCACTGTCTGATTCTGCATCTGCTTCGTGATCATGGTCGTGGTCACTGTCTGCATCATCCTCAGAAAGAAGTGCCACATCCTCACAGGCCTCAACCACATCAAGCTTCGGATACGCCTTTGCCACATCTGACATAAACGACTCTATACCGCCTCCGTTTATTACAAAAACATCGGCTGTGGATAAAAGCTTCATATCCTCCGGTGTGAGCTGGAAATCATGCAGACAACCGGTCTGTGGCTCGCTTAGGTTTTCGAGTCTCACTCCTTTCACACCATCCACTATGTTTAAAGTGGCAATGTACATAGGATAGAAGGATGTCACGACAGTAAGCATATCGTCTGCTTCGTCAGTATTTTTTGTATTGCCCGAAGCATTTGATGCTCCACCGGCAGCGCCTTTCATACCTGCTGTGTGCTCATATGCCATTACCGCAAGCGTACACACTATCAATATACACAAAAACATAATGCCTACAAATTTGCATTTATTCTTCATATATTAAATATTCGCCTTTCTTTCTATAACTTTATTTCTTTTTATGATTATTAACGCTTTTTTTGCTCTTGGCCTTATCTCTGCGTTCTTTAGTCTTTTTGGCAACCGGCTTTCCGGTCTTCTTCCAGCGCTCCTTTTTGTGTGGCTGGGATGCAGCGGCTCTTTTTGCAGCTGATTTTGCCTCGCGCTTTGCTTCTTCCTCCTGTTTCATGGCAAGAAGCGTCTCCTCGTCAAATACGAGTGAATCTATGAGATTCCAGATTTCGTCCCTGCCTTCCTTTGACATGGACGAAAACGGTATAACTACCGTGCCCGGCTTTACATGAAGCACATCCTTGATAGTCTTTATGTGTGCGGCAATCTGGCTTTTTTTCAATTTATCAGATTTGGTTGCAATGATGATCGGTGCAAAGCCCTGGTTTACCATCCAGTCATACATCATGATATCATTGTCCGATGGCTCATGCCTTATATCTATTAAAAGAAACACTGCCTGAAGCTTTTTTGAGGTATGAAGATAGTTTTCTATCATCTGTCCCCATTTAGCTTTTATCTCGATATTGGCATTGGCATAGCCATAGCCCGGCAGATCGACCAGATACATGGCGTCATTGACGTTATAAAAATTGATGGTCTGTGTCTTGCCGGGCTGTGAAGAGATCCTGGCAAGTGACTTTCTGTTCATGAGTGCGTTGATCAGTGACGACTTGCCTACATTTGACTTGCCGGCGAATGCCACTTCATTATACTCATTGTCAGGGATTGTGCTTGTAATTCCGCAAACTGTCTCTAAATTAACACTTTTAATTACCATAATCTCTTCCTCATTCTTATTTTACAAATGCTATCTTCTCCACCTGTGAAAATCTCTCCACCGGCACGATTTCCATGCCGTCTGTTATTTCTTTTGAAATCTCCTCCAGGTCCTTTTCATTATCCTTTGGAATACATACTGTTTTTATTCCGATTACCTTGGCTGCAAGTAGCTTTTCCTTGAGTCCTCCTATCGGAAGCACCCTGCCGCGCAGTGTTATCTCACCCGTCATGGCTACATCTGCCCTGACAGGTCTGTCTGTAATGGCTGAGAGCATGGCTGTCGCCATAGTGATACCCGCAGATGGTCCGTCCTTTGGCACTGCGCCCTCTGGGATATGTATATGGATATCATGCTTCGTGTAAAACTCTGCATCAATGCCATATCCTTCGCTTATTGAGCGCACATAGCTAAGTGCCGCCTGTGCCGACTCCTTCATCACATCACCAAGCTTACCGGTGAGCACGAGCTCACCCTTGCCCGGCAGCACATTCACCTCAACCTCGAGTGTGACACCGCCCACACTGGTCCATGCCAGGCCTCTAACGATTCCAACCTCTGCGCGATCATTTTTCTTCTCCGGACTGTACTTCGGATTGCCCAGATATGTCTTAAGATTGGTCTTTGTAACCTTTACAGCAGCTTCGCTGTCCTTAAAGATTTCCCTGGCAGCCTTACGGCACAGCTTGCCGATAGTCCTCTCAAGGCTTCTGACTCCGGCCTCTCTGGTGTACAGCCTGATAATATCCTTTAGGGCAGAGTCTGTTATCGTAAGCTGTTCCTTTTTAATTCCGTTTTTGCTCTTTTGCTTCTCAACCAGGTGTTCCTTTGCTATGTGAAACTTCTCATTTTCAGTGTAGCTTGACACCTCAATAAGCTCCATCCTGTCAAGAAGCGGCTTTGGAATGCCTGAAACCTCATTTGCCGTTGCAATAAAAAGCACCTCCGACAAATCCACAGGCATCTCAATGTAATGATCCCTGAATCTGCAGTTCTGCTCACTGTCAAGCACCTCGAGAAGAGCGGCTGATGTGTCACCCTTGTAGTCACTTGACACCTTATCTATCTCATCCAACAGCATGAGAGGATTTGAAACGCCTGCCTGTCTTAAGCCATTTACTATACGGCCCGGCATAGCACCGATATATGTCTTTCTGTGTCCACGGATTTCTGCCTCATCACGCACACCACCAAGAGAAATACGCACATATTTCTTCTCCAGTGCAGACGCAATTGAACGGGCTATGCTTGTCTTTCCTGTTCCCGGAGGACCTACAAGACAAATTATAGGACTCTCTCCCTTGCTTGTCAGATTTCTGACTGCCAGAAACTCAAGTATTCTCTCCTTAACATCCTTTAATCCGTAGTGATCATCATCGAGCACCTGTGCTGCATGGTCAAGATCCTTGTTGTCCACAGACATCTTGTTCCACGGAAGCTCAAGTACAGTCTCTATATAGCCTCTCTCAACTGTGCTCTCTGATGAGCTGCTGCTCATATTTCTAAAGCGCTTTATCTCTTTTTTCGTCTTTTCCTTTACGTAGTCAGGCGCATCTAACTCAGATAGCTTTTTCTCATATTCATCAGCCTCCGAGTCAGCATTCTCGCCCAGCTCCTCACGTATCACACCAAGCTGTTCACGAAGCACATACTCCTTCTGATGCTTGTCCACACGAACCTTTACTTTTTTCTGAAGCTCATTCTTTATGGAAATAACCTCCACCTGGGAGAGAAGTAATGATACTATAACCTGATATCTGTCATTGATATCCTCTGCCTCAAGCACCTGCTGCTTAAGCTCATATGACACCGGCAGATTGTTGGTTACATAATCAATGAGCTTTTCAAGATCCTCATACTGATCTATCTGCCTGATAAGCTCCTTGCTGATTTTGCCGACGACTGCCGCATATCTGTGAAAAGCCTCTCTGACTCCGAGAAGCATGGCTTCCCTGAGATTCTCCGGCAGGCTGTCTGCATTACTATCACAATAACAGATTTCTGCCTCAAGGTACTTCTCATTACCGGTAAAGCCAAGCAATGCTGCCCGGCTTATTCCATCTACAAGTATTCTCACAACATCATTCTGTAATCTGACAACCTGCTTTATGTCAGCAACAATACCCATCTGATAGAGATCTTCCTGAGTCGGGTCCTCACTGTCCACATTCCTTTGTGTGACAAGATAAATCTTTTGATCCTGCTCCATAGCCTCCTCGACAGCACGAAGGGAGCGCTCTCTGCTGATGTCGAAATGGGCAATCATCCCCGGCAGAATAGTAAGCCCTCTCAGCGCTACTGCAGGCATATTCATAATCTGTTCTTCCACTTATATCTCCTGTATTATTGCACAGCCATGCATAACAAACCGCTGTGCAATTTATATTATCCGATGCTGTATCTTTTGTAAAATACCGCCATGTACTTATGATGCCGCTTTTTCCTCGATATATGCCTCAGGCACGCAATCACCATCAAGCTTTAAGTTATCCTCAACGGTATCCTTGTCGATTACACACTTGCTGATGCTCTTGTCTGACGGTATACGATACATAAGGTCAAGCATAACAGCCTCCATGATGGCACGAAGTCCTCTGGCTCCTGTCTTTCTCTCAAGTGCCTTGTCAGCGATGGCATTTACTGCATCGTCTGTGAACTCAAGACCTACTCCGTCAAGCTCAAAAAGCTTGGTGTACTGCTTGATAAGCGAGTTCTTAGGCTCCTTAAGTATACGGATAAGTGCATCCCTGTCGAGTGCCTCGAGAGAAACGGTAATAGGTACACGTCCGATAAACTCAGGAATCAATCCAAACTTTACAAAATCCTGTGGAAGTGCATGCTTAAACGCCTCTCCTACATTGAGCTCTGTCTTTGACTTTACATCTGAATTGAAGCCTATAGATGATGTATCCATACGGCTGTCGATAATTTTTTCCAGACCATCAAATGCTCCACCGCAGATAAAAAGTATATTAGTAGTATCAATAGGAATAAGCTCCTGCTGCGGATGCTTTCTTCCGCCCTGTGGCGGTACAGATGCCTCTGTGCCCTCAAGAATCTTTAAAAGAGCCTGCTGTACACCCTCGCCTGACACATCTCTGGTGATTGAGACATTCTCTGATTTCTTTGTAATTTTATCTATCTCATCTATATAAATGATACCATGCTCTGCACGCTCGATATCATAATCTGCCGCCTGAATAAGCTTTAATAGGATATTCTCCACATCCTCACCTACGTATCCTGCCTCTGTAAGTGTTGTAGCATCAGCGATAGCAAATGGAACATTTATCACTCTGGCAAGTGTCTGCGCAAGAAGTGTCTTTCCTGAGCCTGTAGGTCCAAGCATGAGAATATTACTCTTCTGAAGCTCTACATCTGATGTATCACCTGCCAGAACTCTCTTATAGTGATTGTAAACAGCAACCGAAAGCACCTTCTTTGCCTGGTCCTGTCCTATTACATAATCGTCCAAAAACGCCTTAAGCTCCTCCGGAGTAACAAGATTTATATCATCCTTAGCGCTGCTTTTGTCCTCATGGCCCTCTACGCCTTCTTCCTCAAGAATCTCGGCACATATATCTATACACTCATCGCAGATAAAAGCTCCATTAGGTCCGGAAATCAAACGATTTACCTGGTCCTGTGTCTTACCGCAAAATGAGCAGCGAATCTTTCCGTCGTTTTTTCCTGCCATTATTAACTCCTTTTATTGCATGAGGGCATCCCATATGGGGTACCCTCTTAAATTCATCTAACTTCTGATTATCTGTTTGTTATTACACTATCTATGAGACCATACTCTGCGGCTTCCTGTGCTGACATATAGTTGTCTCGCTCTGTATCAGCTGCAATTGTCTCGTATGGCTTGCCTGTATTGGCTGCTAAAATTTCGTTTAATCTCTTCTTTGTCTTTAAAATATTTTCTGCAGCAATCTGAATCTCAGTAGCCTGACCCTTTGCACCGCCCGATGGCTGATGAATCATAATCTCTGCATTTGGAAGAGCATATCTCTTTCCCTTTGCACCGCCTGCAAGAAGGAAAGCTCCCATGCTTGCTGCAAGACCGATACAGATTGTTGAAACATCACACTTGATGTACTGCATAGTATCGTAAATAGCAAGTCCTGCTGTAACCATTCCACCCGGTGAATTGATGTAAAGGTGGATATCCTTATTCGGATCCTCAGACTCAAGGAATAAAAGCTGGGCAACAACAAGGCTGGCTGTTGTCTCATTTACTTCCTCTCCAAGGAAAATGATACGATCTTTTAATAATCTGGAGTAAATGTCGTAGTTGCGCTCTCCTCTGCTGGTCTGTTCAATGACATATGGTACTAAACTCATATAAAATACCTCCTTTATAAAAGCTCAAAAGACCAGCTCAGAAAATAGGCTTCTGAGCCAGTCCATCAAATCTTGATTCAAAAATCTTATTCTTCTGTAGACTCTTCTGCATCAGCCTTTTTCTTTGCCTTTGCACGCTCTTTAACGTTGTCCATGATAAGATCTACAGCCTTTGTGATAGCAAGGTCTTTCTTCATAGACTCCTTCTCAGCATCTCCCATGTACTCTTTAAGCTTATCAGCCTCCATGCCGTATGCCTTAGCCATCTTCTCTACCTCAGCATCGATATCTGCATCAGTAACCTCGATATTTTCCTCCTTGGCAATCTGCTCAAGTACAAGGCTGCTCTGGATACGTGTTGTAGCCTCAGGACGAACCTGATCCTTAAGCTGGTCAACTGTCATGCCTGAGAACTGTAAGTACTGCTCCATTGTAAGACCGCTCTGTGCGATTCTCTGAGCGAACTCCTCAACCATTGTCTCACACTGTGTCTCAATCATTGCCTCAGGAAGATCCATCTTTGACTTATCGATAATCTTCTGGATAGCCTCATCCTCTTTAGTCTTCTTAGCTTCTGTCTCTTTCTTCTCTGTGAGGTTCTTTTTGATTTCCTCTTTGTACTCAGCTAATGTATCAACACCTGCTGCATCCTGTGCAAACTCATCATCAAGCTCTGGAAGCTCCTTAGCCTTGATCTCGTTGATCTTAACCTTGAATGTAGCCGGCTTTCCTGCAAGGTCTGCTGCCTGATACTGCTCAGGGAATGTTACATTGACCTCAACCTCATCGCCTGTGTTCTTTCCTACTAACTGATCCTCGAATGTATCGATGAATGTGTGTGAACCAATCTCTAATGGATGATTCTCACCCTTTCCACCCTCGAAAGCTACTCCGTCAACAAATCCCTCAAAGTCGATAACTGCTGTATCTCCCTCTGCTACAGGACGATCTGTAACTGTAACTGTTCTTGCATTTTTGTTTCTCTGGTTCTCAAGCTCAGCGTCAACCTCTTCATCAGAAACTGATGTGTCGATCTTTGTAACTGTAACGCCCATGTACTTACCAAGAGTAACCTCAGGTCTTACAGCAACCTCTGCTGTGTAGATGAAAGGCTGTCCCTTCTCAATCTGAGTAACCTCAACTGTTGGGCGTGAAACAATGTCAACACCGCTCTCGTCAACTGCACCTGCGTATGTCTGCTGCATAAGAATGTTTGCTGCATCCTCGTAGAACACACCTGCTCCATACATTTTCTCAATCATAGCTCTTGGCACTTTTCCTTTACGGAATCCAGGTACACTAATCTGTTTCTTCTGCTTCTGATATGCAGAATCCAATGCTTTCTCTAATTCCTCAGCTGCTACCTCAATAGTAAGCTTCGCCATATTATGCTCTAAATTCTCAACCTGTACACTCATGTCAATCGTTATCCTCCTTAAAAATATATATGAATGGTATGTAC
>ENA-OZSO01000156-OZSO01000156.1-human-gut-metagenome-genome-assembly--contig:-NODE-156-length-13742-cov-6.186381_pt1 | contig 13742 bp, 22 predicted proteins | sample MGYA00243281_ERZ653971 | MGnify/ENA primary metagenome ERZ653971 (study PRJEB26926, sample SAMN06164636) | human gut metagenome | biome: ENVO:00009003; feature: ENVO:2100002; material: ENVO:00002003...
CTATTCGTCGGCAGCGTCAGATGTGTATAAGAGACAGCAGCAGAATAGCTTATTTTCAGTGCTTTTGCCTGGCGCAGTGCCTGCTTCACATCGGTAATCACTCCCATCTTGGTATTCTGGTCTGCCTTGATGGAAACGGTCATCAGTTTCTGGTCTTCAGGCGACATCCGCTTCTTCTCGGCAGAGATATAATCCTGCACATCAGAAGCACTGGCAAACTTGTCATTCATCTGTATCTGGGTATCTGAGCCGTATTTGCCCTGCAGATCCTTGGTTGGCTTTCCTATATAAATATGACTTACCGCCGACTTCTTGGTCAGGCGTGTGAGATTCTTTCCTTCCGGCATACGGCATTCCACCTTTAAGGTAACCTGTCGCATGTGGGTAACAATCATAAAGAAAAAGAGTACCGAGAAAATCAGATCCGGCAAAGATGACGTATTCAATTCCGGAACCGAATGCGATTTTTTACGAAAATTCATCATTTGGCGCCTCCTTTCTCCTGAGCAGACTGGGTTTTCTGTTTCTCTTCCGCATCAGCATCTACACTCTTGTCTTCATGAGTCATCGCATTGACATACGACTCCGTAATGCGCTGAGGACAGAGCTTACGCACCTGCTCCTTCTGATCATTGTTCAAAAGCGCAAAGTCTCTATGATATTTCTTCTGGGCTGCCTCATTGCGAAGTTGCGCATAGGCTTCCATCAACTCATTCTGCATCTGGAAATAGAGGTTGTAGTTGGCATCACGGTCGCTCTCGATGGAAATCAGATGCTTCTTACCCAGGCGATGTACCAAGCGGACGGTTTCCTGCTTCAGATCTTCCAGCTTCATCGGCTGGTTGTTCACCAGCAGCGTATCTCCAGCCGTAAGATGAATCGCCATCAGACTGTTCTTATCCACTACCGATTCCTGCTGTTCCTTCTTCTGAGGTTCAGGCGAAGGCAGCTGGCGCAACAATCCCTTATCCACATCCATGGATGTGGTTACAAGGAAGAATATCAGCAGCATAAACGAGATGTCGGCTGTTGAGGTGGTATTCAATCCCGGGGTTTCGTTACGATTCCTTCTTATCAGCATTGCTTTATGATATGATACTAACTATTTTTTGATTGATAATTACAGGCAGTTACTGCTTCTTTCGGATATATCGGGTGGCACCGAAGCAAACGGCTCCAATGCCTGCCAGCAACATCAGCAGCGAGGTGATGACAAACATATCAGAAAGTTTCAGCCACAACCAGTCGGCGTAGTTCTCGCCATTGATGAGCATCGGATCGGAACCTCCCAAGAGGAAGGTAAGAATCAGAACTGCCAGCAAGGTAAGCCAGGTAATGCGGAAGATACGACGCACCGGCACACCATTCACCACGGCTTCCGACTTGCTACTCCGGTAATCCTTCACCATCGAATAGACCGCCAAGCCTACTCCTCCTATCAGGAAAAGCCACATCAGGAAGATGAGCACATCGGTAAAAAGAGGGGCATTGAAGTCGGGGTTCTCATCGAAAGGCAAATCATAACCTATCAGATAGAACAGACCGAAAACCAGCACTGCCAAACCTATCATCAGACGGAAAACCTTCTGAGATATCTGTTCGGCAGACTTGTTTTTCGCCTTTGAATTCGATTTTGAAAATTGAAATTTAACCATAGATTCAAAGATAAAGCTATTTTCTCTTGGCAATGATATCCATCAATGTAACAGCCGATTCTTCCATCTGACTGGTGAGATGTTCTACCTTGGAAAGGATATAGTTATAGAACACCATCAGAATCAAGGCTACAATGATACCGAAGATGGTAGTAATCAGTGCCACCTTCATACCCGAAGCCACGATGGTAGGACTGATATCTCCCGCCTGCTGAATCTGGTCGAAAGCCATCACCATACCGATCACCGTACCCAGGAATCCGAGGGAAGGAGCCATGGCGATGAAGAGCTTGATCCAGGAACATCCCTTCTCCAGGTTGGCAGCCTGCACGGTACCATATCCACTTACCGAGCGCTCGATATCATCGAGATGCTCATCTATATGCATCAATCCCTGATAGCAGATAGAAGCTACAGGTCCGCGGGTATTGCGGCAAAGTTCCTTGGCACCTTCCACATCCCCAGCCTCTACCTTCTGGTCGATATCCTGCATCAGCTTCTTGGCATTGATTTCAGAAAGGCTGAGATAGATGATGCGCTCAATACAGAAAGCCAGACCCACAATGAGAGCGATGGCAACGAGCGACATAAAGCCGGCATTACCCTCTATGAACTTCGTCTTAAGAGCTTGATGAAATCCGATATTCTCGTCTTGTGCCATGACAGGCAAAGAACCCATTACTGTGAAAATGAATATTGCGAAACGCGCAATAGCTGTATTTTTCTTCATAATCATATATACCTTATTATATATATAAAAAAGCGGAAAGAGGGGGATTCGAACCCCCGATTCCCTTTAGGGGAATACACGCTTTCCAGGCGTGAATCCTCAATCCGTAATCGTTTATTTTTCAACACCTTACAAAACAGCCCTTTCTGAGCTGCACGCATTTTGCACGCAAGCCCCGTTTTTAACACTCGCAGATACGCAATCACGCTCCAGGAAAGCACCCTCACCAAGGAGGAGCCAGCGAGCGGAAACGCCATAATCACGAACCAGATAGGTGAGCCAGGACAGCTGGAACAAATCACGAGACGGATCCTTCTCGCAGCTGTTCATGTTCCACCGATTAATACCATAGCGGTCGGTGAAGGTTTTCTTCCCACGAATCACACGCTGCTCCTTCAGCAGACGCAGAGCCAGGAAGAACCGACAGGCGACCTTGACAGATTCAACACTTTGCATAACCCAAACATTTACTCATTCAAAAACATCACCCTCATCTTCATCGTCGCCATAGACATCACCAGCATAGATAGCCTTTTCTACTTTATCCCAAACCTCCTTCTTTTCGGGAAGTTCAGAACGAAGGACAGACAACGCATTATAGCGAGGGCTTACCAACGACGGATCACCATCCTGCCCTGTCGCAATAAGCGCAAGGCTATCAAGCTCCGCATCCTTATATTCACGAGCCATCTGCTTTTCAATCCACTTCTGGCGAATAGCCTCCTCGGAGTTCCTGGAGGTGCAAGACCAAAGCGAGGTAAAGACAAACAGCACAAATAAGACCTTTTTCATTCATTTATTCATTTACGAAATAGACAGGAGTGATACGAAGAAGAGACCTGTCATCTTCCGACATTTTAGAGTAATACCGAATCCACAGATCCAAGAATTCATCGCCATCAATAAGACGAACGCTCCTATGGGATTCACGAGCTGCCCGATGAGCCTCCGATGTAAACAAGCCAGAAGTAACCACCAAACCTGCATCACCATCACGATTAAGCAAGCCGACCAACTGACGAACGACTTCAACAGACACGGATGAGGAAGGCGTGTGCTTAACCTGCACCTTAACACGAGGGATGGTCGCACCAAGAGGATCATGGAACGCCAGGACATCAATACCGCCATCTTTTCCCTTTGGAGCCACGAACGGAGTGAAGTAACCCATCGCATGGAGAAGGGCAGCCACCATGTCCTGGAATTCGTAAGGAGAACGAGAAGCAATGACAGCACGCAACCCTTCATCAGCACGCTCCTTCATTTCACCAAGGGTGAGTGAGGCAGAACTTGCTGGGAGGATATCGCCAGACGGAGAAGCAGAAGCCTCGCCCGAACATTTCTTATAGGCTGCGGTCGCCAGGTCGAAGGCTGCAGACTCAGAAGAGGAAGAGAGACAAGCGACACCATCCTCCGTCAAATACCAAGTTCCCCTCTGCTTTCGGATGAAGCCAGCAGCCACATAGCAGGAGGAATACCATGACAGGAAATTGTGCCAACGGACAGAACCTCCCACGTTTTCCAGCTCCCAGCCCGAAAAATCGCAACATTCACCCAAGAGAGAGCGCAACACGGAAAGACGGCACGAACCACCCTGCTCTTTGAGCAAACGCATTGCAGCGAACATTACCTTCATGCCACATTGGGCAGTTCGAGAATACACACCAGCCATTAATTGCCTCCTTTCTGACTTTCCATCAAGGAGAGCAAGCGGTCAATTTGCTGGTCTTTTTTTTCCAAAAGACCAAGAAAACGCTCGGAGATGGTGGAAATTTGGTTTTGAGAGCCCAAAACAGCCACCGAACTATCTGAAGCGTTTGCAGCCCCACCACTTTCGTTTGGATAGAAAAAGCAAATGCTTTTGTTTGTAACACGAGCGATATCCTCCAAAAGCCCACTTTTCACATTGTCCGAGCGCAAGGCATTATGAAGCCTCTGGTCGCCCTCATAACCAAGCAAGCGAGACAATTCAGCAAGGGAGATACCCTCAGCCGCCAAAAGTTCCTTTATTTTTTGTCCTGTCATAACCTTTTGTAAATCAATTAGTTAAACATATAGCCCCGTTTAGTTAAGACTAATTAACACACGAAAACGAAAGAAACACACAAATTTGTTTGGTAATACAAACGTTTTTGTGTATCTTTGCACTCGAAAAACGTTAGCAATAACGTTACAATGCACAAAAGTAAGCAAAAAAGTTGAAATAACAAAATAAAAAGGAGAAAAAATGACAGAGATTGATTTGATGACTCCAATGGAGAGGAAGAGAAAGGAGCGCAACGAGGCAATCATCGCAGAGTTCAAGGAGCTCGCACCAAAGCTCACAGCGCAGGGAATGAAGCCATACCGCATACTGCGAGCATTGGCTGAGAAGCACGGAATCACCACCAGCGGTGTCCGTTTCATTCTGGTCGAGGCAGGCGTTTACGAGACTGCCGAGAAAGTAAGTAAATCACATTAACAAAAAAAAGACAGGAGGCAAGACATGAAAAAGATTGAAAGAGGAATCATGTGGGCAGCAGCGATATCAGCCCTGGTTCTAGGAATCACGCAGACAGCGACCGCCATCATCCGAGGCGAATGGTTCATGGCTTTTGTTTTTGGGGTGTTCATCGCAATAAGCAAAGGGATGATGGAAGCCCTGGACGCTAAGAAGAGAAAGGAGGCATCCGATGACGGAGACGCAGCCTAACATCAACCCAGCAGGACGGTACACCATCGCCAAGACCTGCGAGATTCTGCAGATCAACCGCACCACCCTGCACCGCCACACCAAGAAGGGTCACATCAAGGTTTACTACCGCAAGAGTACGAACCGACCATTCTACAAGGGGCTGGACATTTTGAAATTTTGGCAGATTGCCATATAACATAAGTTTAACGTTTAAATAGAAGAAATTATGGGATTATTTAGTAACAAAGAGACAGAAGAAAAGAACGAGTTCGGATTCATCGGAGCTTCAGAGTGGATGAAAGAACAGGCAAAGACCGCAAAAGCCTTCAACGAGGAGGACGATAAGATGGCTGGGCAAGACACACCAAAGCAGGCTCGCCTCTTCATAGCCATCGAAGATGACGGCAAGACAGACAGCGTAGCGATGGCTATCAAGACGAACGACCCGAGACTTTTAACCAGAGCACTCTATAAGATAGGACAGAAGGACGAGACATTCGCCAAGTTCCTCAAGCTGGCAGCAGCAAAGCTCGGTTTCATGGAGAAATTGGAGCATGACAATGAGATGACAGCAGGCTCGAAAGAATTAATGAAACACTTGATAGAAATCATTTAATACAGCAACATGAGAATAGAATTCAAAACCATCACCATTAAGAACTTCAAGGGAGTTCTTGGCGAGAGAACAATCAACTTCAACCCAACGCTCACACAGATCATGGGAGCGAACCACGCAGGCAAGACCACCATCGTGGATGCAGTACGCTGGGTATTGTTCGACAAGAACAGCGAAGGAGCGCAAGTCTTCGGCATTGACCCGAAGGACGAGAACGGACAGGTTATCCACCACCTCGACAATACCGTAGTGCTGGAATTGACAGCAGACGGCAAAGACTACAAGCTCGAAAAGGTAAGAACAGAGACCTGGACGAAGCCACGCAAGCAGGAGGAGGCAGTGATGAAGGGACACACCACCAAGTTCTTTGTCAACGAAGACAAGTACACCGCAAAGGACTATGCGGCATTCATTGACAGCCTCTGCAAGGAGGAGCTTTTCAAGATGCTGACAATGCCTTCATACTTCCCGAGCCTTCCAGCAGAGAGCCAGCGCAAGCTGCTGATTAAAATGGTCGGCAGCACCAGCGACGAAGATATCGCAGGCGACAACGAGGACTTCAAGGCATTGCTTACGACCCTGGCAGGAACGGACATTCAGAAGTATCGAGATCAGCTCCGATACAAGATTTCCGAGCTGAAGAAGGAAATCGGGCAAATACCAAGTCGCATCAACGAGAACACCGAGGAGCTGAAGAAACTGGAGAAAGACAAGCCGAACTTCGAGCTGACAAGAAAGAGAGTCAAGGAAATCGAGAAAGGCATCGAGAACATCGACAATGAGCTCACGGACTTAAGCCGCACCGTAGACGCAGATTTCAACGAGCGCACAAAGGAGCGCACCGAAATAAACAAGCTCAAGCAGCGCATGGAGGAAATCGTACAGAGCTACCAGGATAAGAACACGGCAGAGGAGCGCAAGCACAAGAAAGCCATCGACGATGCCAAGTACGAAATCGAGGTAACAGACAGATCCATCCGCAACGCCAAGGCTGCGGTCGAGGATGCGGAAGCGCAGCTCAACAAGATAGCCATCGCAAGCGAAGACTTCAAGAACCGCTGGAATAAGCTCGACCAGACGACATTCTCCTGGGACGACAACCAGGAGGTCTGCCCTACCTGCCACCAACGCCTTCCACAGGAAGACATAGACCGCATGAAGGCAGAGATGGAGGGTAACTTCAACGACAACAAGAGCAAGCAGTTCGACGCAATGTACGAAGAGGCAGCCAGAATCAAGAAGCGCAAAGCTGACGCAGAGGCAACCATCAAGACCGCCAAGGACAACCAGGTAAAGCTGGATCAGCAGCGCACGGAGCAGGAAGAAGCCTTAAAGAAGGCGCAGGAAGCTCAGCCGAACCTCGTCTATCACACGGACGATGAGGAATACCAGCAGCTGCAGATGGACGTGAACACAAGAACAGCAGCCCTTGAAGCAAGAACCGCTGAAGAGACAAGCGATACCAGAGTGCAGAAGGAAGCCAACCTCAAACAGCGCAAGGCTGAGCAGAACCGACTCCGAGACGAGCTCCGAGATGAGCTGGCGAAGGAACAGCGCATCACCGACAAGCAGAACCGCATCAAGGAGCTGGAGGACAGACAGAAGAACTTGAACCAGCAGCTAACAGACCTGGAGAAGCAGGACTACACAGCCGAGCAGTTCACCATCGCCAAGATTACAGACATGCAGACAAAGGTCAACAAGCTCTTCACAAACGTTCAATTCCAGATGTTCGAGCCATTCATTACAACAGAGGGAATCAAGACGACATGCGAATGCACAATGCACGGCACGCCTTACAGAGACCTCTCGACCAGCGAGAAGATAAACGCAGGAATCGACATCATCAACGCAGCCTGCCGATACAACGACATCTACGCACCTTTGCTCATTGACAACGCAGAGAGCATCACGGACATCTTGCCGACAAGAAGCCAGCAGATTCTCCTCATCGTTTCACGAGACAAGGAGCTAACGATAATTCAGTAACAATTTTAAAAAGAAAGTGATTATGACACAAACACCTCAACAGGGAGGACAGCAGCCGCAGACGCAGCTCACCTCACAGAACGCAACTGCTTTAAAGCGCATGCAGGAAGAGACAACGCAACAGATTATGGAAAGAGTAACAGGCTGGCAAGAGACAGGCGAGGTCGTCCTGCCAAAAGGCTACCACGTAGGAAACGCCATCAAACTAGCCTGGCTTTACCTCCAGACGGTAGAGAACCTGCAGCACCAGAAGGCAATCGACTACTGCACCAAGGACAGCATTTGCAACGCCCTCTTGAACATGGTCATCAACGGAGAATACCCACAGAAGCATTGCTACTTCATCATGTACGGCAACCGCCTCGAATGGCAGGAGCGATACCTGGGTAAGCTCATGCGAGCAAAGCGAGACACAGAAATCGGGAAGGTCAACGCCCAGGTCATCTACGAAGGAGACGAGTTCGTCTACACAATCGACGAGAACGGAGAGAAGCAGCTGGTCAAGCATGTGCCGAACCTTGCCAATATTGACAACACCAAGATTCTCGCAGCCTACGCAGTGGTCATTAACAAGGACGGCACACGCCACATCGAGGTTATGACAAAAACGCAGATCCAGAAGGCATGGGAACAGGGAGCCATGAAGGGCAATAGCGGAGCACATAAAAACTTCACAGACCAGATGTGCATGAAGACCGTCATCCAGCGAGCCTGCAAGATTGCCCTCGACAGCACCGCTGACCCAGGCGATGACGACGACGACCCAAACCACTACGACGAAGCGACAGCAGAGCGAGAGGCTGCACAAGGCAGACAGGCTATCGATGCAGAAGCGGTGGAGGTCAAGGACGAACAGGTAGCCGCACCAGCTCCGAAGGGACTCGAAGCTAACGCAAGCTACATCGACATGAGCAATACACAGCAGCCAGCAGCAGAACCTGCTCCTGCTGCCAACGCAAACGCAGGGACAGGAGCCAGCAGAGCCTGCCCATTGCCATAACCATAGGAGGGAAGAGCAATGAAGATGACAATCCTCGGAAGCAGCAGCAAGGGAAACTGCTACGTATTGCAAAACGACAGCGAAGCCCTGATCATCGAGGCAGGCATGAGCCTCGCAGAGGTCAAGAAGGCACTCGGATGGGACATCGCAAAGGTGAAAGTTTGCATAATCTCACACCAGCACAACGACCACGCAGGACACGCAGCCGAATACGAGAAGGCAGGAATACCGCTGCTGGCTCTCCCCTCCGTTATTGAAGCCAAGAACCTGGAAGCAACCACAACCACCGCCATCAAGGATGGGTGCGGTTACATTTACGGAGGCTTTAGGATCCTGCCATTCAAGGTGAAGCACGACGTACCATGCGTAGGATACCTCATCGAGCACCAGGAGACAGGACGCATCCTGTTCTTCACGGACACCTACGCAATGCCTTACGATTTCCCGAACATCACACACTTCATGGCAGAAGCGAACTACAGCGACGAGATTCTCGACCACAACGTCCTCGAAGGCTACATACCAGCAGCACTCCGAAGAAGAGTTATCACCAGCCACATGAGCATCGACAACACCATCGGAATCTTGAAGCGACACGACCTCACCAAGACGAAGGACATCCTCCTAATCCACCTTTCAGATGGAAACAGCAACGAGAAGGAGTTCATCACCAAGGTGCGGAGAGCGACAGGTAAGACAACGAGAGCAGCCAGCCAAGGAATGGAGCTGGACTTCGACAAAGATTTTATTAACATTTAAATTTACAACATGGCAGAAGAAAAAGAAGAGAAAATCAAAATTGTAGAGCCAGGACGAGAGAACGACAAACTCACGAAAATGGCAGAAGGAGTCTATAAGACTATCGACGACTACAGCGAGAAGAACGAGCTGCACTGCTTAGTTCTCATGGCAGACAAGACAGGAGGCGCATCCTTCATCATCGGAGACGAAAAGATGATAGCCAAAGAGTTCAAGGAGCTCACAGGATATCACGAAGCATTCAAAAAAGTTTTAAACTTGATAAAGAAGTAACAACATGGAAAAAGAAGTAATTCAAGTAGAGATCCCAGCAGGCAAGAAAGCCGCATGGGTGGACGGTTTCCTCAAGCTCGTAGATGCAGAAGAGGAACAGAAGAAGGACGAACGTCCTATCACGGAGAGAGTGAAGACATTCGAGGATGCCTGCAAGGAACTGGGCGAAGACCACAAGCTGGTACAGCAGTACAGAGCTATAGAAGGAACGCCACTGATGGATAGCATTGATGTTGTAGCATACTTCAAGCTGCGCATCATTACTGCGGCACTCAACGAGGGATGGGTACCACAATTCACAGAAGATGAAGAAAGATGGTACCCTTACTTGGTACTTTGGTTTAAAGGAGAGCTTGAAGACAAAAGCGACGAGTGGAAAGACGAAAGAAACCTACAAGTCCCTGTTGTTGTTGGTTGTGCGTACTACGGCTCCAATGTCGGTGTTTCGGCTCTGACCTCGGACTCCGATGTGTCGCATTCGCTCACGTTCATCGGGTCTGCCCTCGTCTTCCGAAAAAGCGAAATCGCCCGCTTTGCGGGTCAACAATTCACAGAATTATGGGCTAATTATTACACAGGAAAGGAGGTTACATCATGGAGAAATATCTAGGACTTGAATACGAAGACCTTGCAGAGCGAGAGCAATACATCAAGGACAACGCAGACAGCATCGAGAACATGGGCTACAGCAAGCCTATTCCAAGCGATCAGATAGAGAAATTGAAGGAGACCCTGGCAGATGCCAGCATCAAGAAGCTGGAGCAGGAAGAGCTGAAGAAGGCAGCCGTACAGATGTACAACGAGGAAATCAAGGGCTACAAGATAACCATCAAGGACGCAGCAGACAAGCTCAAGAGCAAATCGACCTACGTGAATGAGCCATGCTACAAGCTCGTCGACCAACAGACAAGACAGGTCGGCTACTACAACAAGGAAGGAATGCTGGTTTATCAGCGAGCCGCACGACATGACGAGCTACAACCTCGCCTCTTCAAGCTGCCACAGCAGAAGACAGGCACAGATGACAAGTAACATAAGTTTCACTTAAAAAGAATTTCAAAATGACAAAAGAAGAGCAAAACGCAGCAACCAAGGCTGCAATCGAGAGAATCCAGGAGTTGAACGAAAGAAATGGAGGATACTGCATCCGATTCGGAGATGCCCTCCCACTCAAGGAGCCAAAGGCAGTCAGCATCAGCGGAACCATCGACACACCAGCACGCTGGGTAGAGAAGCGCAAAGACGACATCGTGTTGGCTGACGCACACGTTCTCGTAGACAGAGACCACATGACCATCACGCTGAACACCGACGAGAACAGCGCATACAGCGACAAGATTGTCGGCACGCTTACCATTTCCACGGAGATGCAGGAGTTCGGCATTAACACAGGAGAGTACATGAGCTGCTTCGACATGGCAGACCGCATCAAGCAGCTCCGCACTTACTTCGAGACACAGCAGGAAGCCATGAAGCTGGTAACAGAACTCCGCAACTTCAAGGCTAAGATTGACAAGGAGCTGGAGTTGAACGACGACAAGCGAGGCAACCAGATGATTTTTAAGGCGCAGACTGTAGAAAGCAACCTGCCAAAGAGCTTCAAAGTCAACATGCCAATCTTCAAGGGTACCGATAAGCGCACATTTGAGGTCGAGGTGGAGATTAACCCGAACGACCTCTCCTGCACCTTGGTCAGCCCAGATGCACACGACATCGTAGTGCAGGAGCGAGACAGCCAGATAGACGCAGTACTTGCACAGATTGCAGAGGCTGCACCAAACATTGTAATTATCGAGCAATAACAACAATCACCGAGGGAGCCGCCACTGAGCGACTCCCGAAAGTGATTACAACGAAATCAGAAAACATGAGCAGGAATACAGACAAGAGTTCTATCGTCATCAATACGAAAGACGCAGAGAACATGCTGCAGGACTTCACCAAGGAAGAGGCTGGGGAGATTTTCATGGCTTTGCTCGCCTACGCCAACAGAGGCGAAGAGTTCAAAACCGACGACAGGTCGATGCGTACCCTGTTCAGAACGCTACAAGCCAACATCGACAGGAACAACGAAAAGTACGAAGAGAAATGCGAGCGCAACCGACAGATTGCCATGGAGCGAGAAAAGAAGAGAAAGGAGGCACGAGAAAAGGACAAAAAAGAAGAGCACGAACGTACACGAACGCGCACGAACGTGAACAAACGTGAACGAACGTCACCTATAGGGATAGAGATAGGGAATGAGAATGAGATAGGGATAGGGATAGAGAATGAGATAAACAATAAAGAGTTTAATAATATTAAAGAGGCTAAAGCCTCTACGTCAGAAACAAGTTCTGACGCTGCAGCAGAGCCGCAGGCACAGGCGAAGAACGAGGAAAGTCAAGCCAAGAAACAAGACAAGATAGACTTCGAGAAGGTGCGCCAGCAGTTCAACAGACTCATGCAAGACAAGGCAATCCCGAAGCTCAAAGGAAAAATCGCAGGACAGCGAAAGGCATTCTTTGAGGCACGAGTTCGAGAATACGGCATTACGTCTGCATACCGAGTGATGATTAAGGCAGCAGAGAGCGAATTCCTCAACGGAGGAGGAAGAAACGGATGGCTCGCCAATTTCGAGTGGATATTCAGACCAAACAATTTCCCGAAGGTGCTCGATGGCTACTACGACAATCCGCAGCCACAGGTACCAACGGCAACAGCAACAATAGGAGGTTACAACAATGGGACAGAAACACCAGCCGCAAGCGGTCGGACAATTAATCGGAACGAACAGAGGGCGACAGAACAGCGTGAGCGCATCCAGGGCTACGCAGGTGTCGCAAGCAAATGGAGGCAAATTGCTGACAGCGACGCTGCAACGATGGGAAACGAGGGATAGCCTCCTTCAGACTTTCCGCATCGACAAGCAGATAGAGCTGACGAACATACCCGAGAGGTGCTTTTTTCAGAACGCCCCCACCCTTTGGACGGTCAACCTAGCATACGGATTCGGGACAGCGCAGGAATGGCTGGCATACCAGATAACCGACCTTTCCGAATTCAGCGGAGCCAAGGACAAAATCACGGACAGGCAGCTCGACCAGATCATACAGCTCATAACCGACGATTACGGATTTTTGAACATGGCAGAGATAATGCTTTTCTGCCGCAGATTCAAGAAAGGCAGCTACGACAAGTTCTACGGAAGCGTTGACCCTATCGCAATCATGCAAGGGCTGAACGTGTTCTGCAGGGAGCGCAACGAGGCATACGCCAAGAGAGACCGCAAGCTGCAGGAGATTAAGGATTGGGACGACAGATGGAATCCGAACAACATGACTCACGAGGAGGCAATCATCATCAATCAGATGCAAGCCGAATACGAAATGAACACAAGAGAGCAGGACATGCTCACAGAACAGAAATACAAACAGATTTAACAAAGAAACAGAAATGGCAAGTTACAAGAATTTAGAGCGAATCCACGAGATCGCAGAGAGCCTCCCAAAGCTGGAGGACGCAAGAAAGTTATTAGCAGATTTTGGCAACGAGGTGGAAGTCATCGTACACAAGCCGAAAAAGGAGGAGCCAGGGCGTGTTGTACAGGGAACGATCATTATCCTGCCGAAGGACGTGAAAATGAACATTTTGAATGTTCTCAATTTGGAGATTAACAAGCAGAAGGAGGAGCTGAAAGGACTATGATGAAAATTTGGAACCCAGTGGAGGCATACCGTAAGGCAAGCCAGCACAACAAGAACGAACAGATCCGCCACGAGGCGAAGAGCAAGATTTGCATCGGTGACTACACCGACAGCAAGGGTGTAACATACACGGCATTGATGATTGACGGAATCCCAATCCAACGCATTACAGCAGACAACATCGTCGAGAGCGAGCTGCTGCTGGACAGCGTCCGTAAGGAGTACTTCAACAAGCGAGCAATCGCAGGATAGAAAGGAGGTAGAATGAAAGATAAAAACAAAGAACGCTTTATCGACATTGTAGCAATCATTTTAATCAGCATTTTATGGTTTATCATGATTTACGTTTAAAAAAAAATA
>ENA-OZSO01000157-OZSO01000157.1-human-gut-metagenome-genome-assembly--contig:-NODE-157-length-13700-cov-4.946427_pt1 | contig 13700 bp, 10 predicted proteins | sample MGYA00243281_ERZ653971 | MGnify/ENA primary metagenome ERZ653971 (study PRJEB26926, sample SAMN06164636) | human gut metagenome | biome: ENVO:00009003; feature: ENVO:2100002; material: ENVO:00002003...
TTTTCAAAAAAATAATCATATAATTACCTCCATCGGTAATATATATGATTATTTGCATGTCCTTATTATATGAAATGGCAGCTTACGCAATACACCTGCACTACACATCAAGCTTCACGTGCATCTCTTCCTCTGCCTCCTGCTTGAACTCCTCAACCTGCACAGGGCTTAATACCGGCAGCTCGTCGATAGACGAAACCCCAAAGCTCCTTAGAAATTCCTCAGTGGTTCCAAACAAAAGCGGCTTTCCCGGAGCATCAAGCCTTCCAAGCTCCTGCACCAGATTGTACTCGACAAGCTTGCTTACGGCATGTTCACTTGACACACCTCTGATTTTTTCTATTTCAGCCTTTGTTACAGGCTGCTTGTACGCTATGATTGAAAGAGTCTCTAAAAGCACATCCGTAAGCACCCTCTTCTTAGGCTGCTTTGCAATGCGGATGAGATATTCATACATCTGTGGCTTTGTACACATCTGATAAGCCCCATCAAGCTCTATGATATTCATACCTATATTTGAAGAGCTTCTATACTCCTTGATCAGCTCGTCAAGCAGCTTTTTTGTTTCTTTTTCATTTAATTGTATTGCATCGGCTATCCTTCCAAGCCCCACGGATTCTCCCATGGTAAATAAAATAGCCTCTATTGCAGCTTTATAATTCATATATCATCAAACCCTCTTTATGCAGCAATCCTTGACTCGATCCGGATATCATCAAAAATATGCTCCTGAACGATAGTTAATTTGCCGGTCTTCATAAGCTCCAGTATTGCAAGAAATGTAACTATGACTTCCACTTTGCTTGACGATGCAGTAAGCAGCCCTCTGAAGCTGAAGTGCTTGTGTGAGGCAGCATAGTCTGTCAGATATTCCATCTTTTCCTCTAAGGAGACCTCTTCCTTTTCAATCTTTCCAAACTTCGAACGGACCTTATCTATCTTTTCTTCCTGTCTCTTCATTATACTTTGAAAGATTCTGTTTAAATCAGAAAGACGGATATCTCCGACAAGCTCCTCAAGATTAACAGGCTCCTCATATGCAAGGACCTCATCAGGTATGTCCTTCTTCTTATACCACACCTTGCCGGCATCCAGCTGGCGATCCTTAAGCTCATTTGCCATGCACTTGTACATCTTGTACTCAAGCAGCTGCTGTACAAGCTCTGCTCTTGGATCTTCCTGCTCCTGCTCTTCTACCTCTTTCTTTGGGAGAAGCATCTTTGACTTTATGTCGAGGAGCGTAGCTGCCATCACGAGAAACTCGCTGAGCGTGTCCAGGTTATCCTTTTTCATCTGGTCCACATACTCCATGTACTGCGCTGTAATCTCGACAATCGGGATATCATAAATATTTACTTTATTTTTCTCTATCAGGTATAAAAGCAGATCAAGCGGTCCCTCAAACACCTGAAGCTTAAAAGTCATATCCATAATTTGCTCTCCGTTAATCCCTCAAAAACTGTGCCATAACGTAATTGGCTACATCCTTTCCTCTCTCCGATAAATAGATATGCCCGTCCTTTACCACGAGCAGCTCCTGTTTTTTCAGGCTGTCTATCGTATCCTTGTAGATTGCATCTATCGAAATACCAAATGCCCTCTCAAAGGCTTCTCTTGTGACCCCCTCATTCATACGAAGTCCAAGAAACATAAACTCCTCCATCTGTCCCTTTTTGTCTATAACATCAGCTGCCACATGCAGATTGGCCTTAAATATATCATCACCCACATCATGTATATGACGGCAGCGCGACAGATATTCATCCATATCGGATGTATTGGTATATCTGACATTTGATATAAGCGATGCCGCCCCTATTCCAAGTCCTAAATAGTCAGCTCTGGTCCAGTAGCCTATATTATGGCGGCACTCCATACCTCTTTTAGCATAGTTAGATGTCTCATACTGCCTGTAGCCGGCATCCATAAACGCCTTCTGTCCCGCCTTTTCCATATCATATAACTCGTCCTCGTCAGGCAGAAACTCCGTTCTCATGCCCGCCTCCTGGCGCACCATGTCAACCTTGTACTTTTCATAGAAAGGAGTACCCTTTTCCACTATAAGAGAATACGCCGATATATGATCCGGATGAAGCCTTATAATCTTGTTTACTGTCGCCATATACTGTGACGCTGACTGTCCCGGCAGACCATACATCAAATCTACATTGATATTTTTAAAGCCCACGTTTCTGGCTAACTCGTAATTCGTCACAAACTGTTCAAAGGTATGTATACGCCCGAGCCGCTTAAGCTCATCATTATTTGCCGACTGCAGTCCTATGGACAGGCGGTTGATTCCCGCATCCATGTATGCTAAAAGCTTTTCCCTGCTAAGCGTACCGGGATTGCACTCTATGGATATCTCAGCATCAGGCAGCACATTAAAGCAGTCAAACACACACTCCATCAAAGCAGCAATCCACTGCTCATCTATAGAGCTTGGTGTACCTCCTCCGATATAGACAGATGACACCTGATAGTTCTTCATAAGCGGGCCGTAAAATATCATTTCCGACATAAGTCCCTTGACATAGCGAAGCTTTGCATCATCGTCTGCTGGAAATGACAAAAAATCACAATATTCACATTTTCTCACACAAAACGGTATATGAATATAAATCTCAAGATTCTTCATATGTGCGATTACTCCTCATCCAGCTTAAGCACACTCATGAATGCCTCCTGTGGTATCTCTACATTGCCCACCTGACGCATCCTCTTCTTTCCTTCCTTCTGCTTCTCAAGCAGCTTCTTCTTACGTGAAATATCACCACCGTAGCACTTGGCAAGCACATCCTTTCGAAGCGCTTTAACCGTCTCTCTTGCTATAATCTTACCACTGACTGCTGCCTGAATAGGTATCTCAAACAGATGCCTCGGTATCTCGCCCTTAAGCTTCTCGCACATCTTACGTCCTCTTTCGTATGCACTCTCCTTGAATACGATAAATGAAAGTGCATCGACCATTTCCTTATTGATTAAGATATCAAGCTTGACAAGCTCTGAGCGCTCATAATCCTTCATCTCATAGTCAAACGAAGCATATCCCCTCGAGCGTGACTTTAAAGCATCAAAGAAATCATAGATAATCTCATTTAATGGCAAGTCGTACTTTATGAGAGCTCGTGTTTTTTCGATATACTCCATGCTGATATAGACTCCTCGTCTCTCCTGGCACAGCTTCATAATCGCACCGACATAGTCACTTGTGACCATAATCTCTGCAGATACGTATGGCTCCTCCATATACTCAATCTCTGACGGATCCGGCATATTTGAAGGATTGGTCAGATCTATCACCTCACCGCTTGTCTTGTGAATCTTGTAAATAACACTAGGTGCAGTGGTAACGAGATCCAGATCAAACTCTCTCTCCAGTCTCTCCTGAATAATTTCCAGATGTAAAAGACCAAGGAATCCGCATCTGAAGCCAAAGCCAAGTGCCAGTGATGTCTCAGGCTCAAACTGTAATGAAGCGTCGTTGACCTGCAGCTTTTCAAGCGCATCCCTTAAATCAGGATACTTTGCACTGTCCGCAGGATAAAGACCACAGTAAACCATAGGGTTGACCTTCTTATAGCCCGGAAGCGCCTCATCGCACGGTCTGTCAACGAGTGTAACTGTATCACCCACGCGTGTATCCCTGACATTTTTGATGCTGGCCGCAATGTATCCAACCATACCGGCCGAAAGCTCATCGCATGGTATAAACTGGCCTGCGCCAAAATAACCCACCTCTGTAACCACATCAGATGCACCTGTAGCCATCATCTTTATTGTGTCTCCTACCTTTACAGAGCCCTCTCTCAGTCGGCAGAAAATAATGACTCCCTTATAAGAATCATATGTTGCATCAAATATAAGCGCCTTAAGCGGTGCGTCTTTATCGCCTGTTGGTGCCGGAATCTTTTTTACAATCTGCTCCAGCACATCCTCTATATTGAGTCCTGTCTTTGCGGAAATACGCGGTGCATCCATAGCTTCAATACCGATAACATCCTCAATCTCCTGTGCCACCTCATCCGGGCGTGCACTCGGCAGATCCACCTTATTTATAACAGGAAATACATCCAGGTCATGATCCAGTGCAAGGTAAACATTTGCAAGTGTCTGTGCCTCAACGCCCTGTGCCGCATCCACTACAAGTATAGCTCCGTCACATGCCGCAAGACTCCTTGATACCTCATAGTTAAAATCCACGTGTCCCGGTGTATCTATCAGATTAAAAATATACTCTTCGCCATCCTTTGCGGTATATATAATACGGACTGCCTGAGACTTGATTGTGATACCACGCTCTCTCTCTAAATCCATATTGTCGAGCACCTGAGCCTGCATTTCCCTGCTGGTAAGTGTGCCTGTTTTTTCTATAATTCTGTCCGCGAGTGTAGATTTACCGTGATCAATATGGGCAATAATACAAAAATTGCGGATTTTGCTCTGATCTATTGACATATGTCCTCCTAATGCTTTCAATAACTCATCAAAGTTTATCAGATTTGTGAAATAAAGTCTATATCATTTTAACACTTTATCAAGTATATCTGCAAGTGGTTCCATTGCATTGTATGCCTCCTCCTTGGTATTTGTCTGCGCTCCCACCTCCACGAGCAGTGATTTCGGACACAGATGCATATTATATCTGTATCCCTTTAAGTATATGCGCCTTGCAAGCCCCGGATAATACTCATTTGCCATGAGCTGCAGCTGAAATGAAAACGCCAGATTATCCCCCAGATACTCATTGGGCAGACTATTAATCGGTCCCCTTGCAGCAGTGCGGCACAGCCCGTTAAAAAACATAATCTGTGCCATAGGCTTTCCATCTATTGTGGCAGCAAGCCTTGTAGTCTCAGCCACTCCATCCCTGTGCAGGTCAATAACCACCTTTATAGACGGATTTTTCTCAATAATCTCTGTAATCTCAGGAAGTGAATTAGAATACGCATGGTCGCGGTCATTCACATCATACTCCCCCTTGTGATGCAGCACATTGTAGCCGTATTTTTCCCCCAAAAGTGATTCAAGCCTGTCACCCACTCCAACTACGGTCTCTGTCTCTGATGTATCAAGGGAATCACTGTACCCCTCCTGCGAATGTGTATGGTATATGAGTATATCAGGACCGTTGCCTGACTTTTCTATAGACATATCGCGCCCAAGCAAAGCCTCCTCACATAGCTCATCGGCTCCTATATATGTAGTCTTGTCCACCTGATAATAGTTTTTTACCAGATTGTCAAAGCTCATATCTACCTGCGGCATTTTCACATTCTGCTGCTCCTCAAGCTCTGCCAGCTCACCGTTTTTTTCAGCTTCATCAACAAATGCCAGCTGGTCGGTATCCGGCAGCATATTGTTCCTGACACTTGCATTTTCATTTTCCATCGCAGCAAGCTCCTCATATGAGAGAATACCTCCTGCTGTATCCTCATCCTCCACAATACGCAGCTCCTTCTTTTTTGAATCATCACACTCCTTGTCAGAATATGTAAGGTGCGGAAATTTTTCTTCCACGAACTTCTTTCCCACACCATCACCGCAAAACAGCATAGACGCAATATATATAAATGCTATAAGCACAATCATTTTCTTCTTCACAATATCATCTCCCATCTAAAGCATCAGGCAGCCCCTGCTACATAAAGCATATGCGGCTGGCTCTAATGATATTCGAAGCAATAAAATTATTCACTATAGTCATCATATTCATCGTTTGAAAAAGCCATATTTATGCCCTCAGACAAAAGCCCTGCCAGTCTCTTAACCGTCTCGTCAATATCCTTTGGCGTCACAAACATGCCGTTTAACTTAGGCGACATGAGCTTTGCGGTGTTCTCCCGGCTGGCATTTACCGCATCTGAAACAATAGTCACCGCATCAATGACTGTCGGAATACCGATTGCGATAACAGGCACTCCGAGATTGCCATGGTTAATACCGTCCCTGTGGTTTCCTACCCCGCTTCCGGGCACTATGCCTGTATCCGTCAGCTGTATGGTACAGCCCAGCCTCTTTGTACTGCGTGCCGCAAGCGCATCAATTGTCACAACAAAATCAGGCTTCACCTCGCTCACCACACCCTTTATTATCTCAAGGCACTCCATGCCTGTCTGAGCCATCACGCCCGGCACCAGGCCGCACACACTGTTTACATTCTCGTTGCTAAACGCATACCTGCCATATTCCTTTACTATATGGCGGGTGATAAACAAGCTGTCAACGCATCTTGGTCCAAGCGCATCAGGAGTTACATTTCTGTTTCCAAGCCCGACAACAAGCGCCGCATATATACGCTTGTCACAGACAGCCTTTACAAAGCTCTTAAGCTCTCTTGAAAGCTCCCTCGTCACAGCCTGACAGCACTCCTCATCTCCCTCAGACAGCATAGCAGCCTCAATTGTCACATATTTTCCTTTAGGACGGCCTGTAGCCCTGACTGCATTTTCTGAGTCAATTGTCACTACACTGACTATGATTCCATTATCCAGCTTTTTTTCAGAGAAATTCACACCTCTCATATCTGTGTTTGCCTTTTTAAGGCTCTCCTGCGTCTCAAGCGCCAGATCAGTTCTTGCACACCATTTATCAGCCGACAAATCAATACACCTCCCCTGTATGATATTCCAAAATCACATATATGTTAATTTTTTGCAATTTTTTTCAAAATATGTATTGACAGAGCAGAAAGGTTGACATATTATATTCTAGTATGTTTGTGCCAAAGCGTCCGTGTCTGTTTTGGCATACATTAGATTAAATATTTGGAGGTGTACGAGTTGGCTAACATTAAATCAGCAAAAAAGAGAATTTTAGTAACAGAAACTAAGGCTGCAAGAAATAAAGCAATCAAATCAGGAGTTAAGACAGCAATCAAGAAGGTTGAGGCTGCTGTAGCTGCAAATGATAAGGCTGCTGCTGAGGCTGCATTAAAGGATGCAACTTCTGCTATCGCAAGCGCTGGTTCAAAGGGTATCTTCCACAAGAACAACGCAGCCAGAAAAGTATCTCGTTTAACAAAGCTTGTTAACGGATTAGCTTAATTACTATATAACAATAAATAAAAACCCATCGGTGCCGTCATACCGATGGGTTTTTTATTTGCTTTTTTGTATATTTGCGCTATATCATATACTGCCTGTCGCATGAGTGCCGGTCATATCTGCAGAGTACTGCACTATAAAAAGCTCCACAGCCATCTGGTCATTCATCCTGCCGGTCTTCACAGCCTCCTCATACGCTACACCGTCTCTCACAGCCCTCTTTAAATCATCCAGTGAATATGCCCTGCACTGCGCCTGATATTTGCGCACCGCCCACTCCGGACATCCGGCCTTTGATGCTATATCCTTGTTTCCAAAGCCCTTATTTGTCATGGCTTTCACATTCATCAGTATATTGAACTGGCGCGATATAAGATACATAATACGCATGGCCGGCTCTTTAAGTGCCAGCAGATCGTAATACAGCTCAAGCGCACGCTTTTGTTTGTGTGATGCAATCGCATCAACCATCTCAAACACCTTGTTTGTGATCTGCTCTGTCGTTACAGCCTCAACATCCGAAAGCTCAATCACGTCCTTGTCCATGCAGTAGCACAGCAGCTTCTCAAGCTCCTTGTCGATATTTTCCATATCTGTGCCGGTTTTTTCTATAAAGCTGTTGTAGGCAGCCTGACTCATACCCTTTCCATCTTTTCTAATCCTTATTCCTATCCATCTGGCAAGTGTCTCATCCGTCTGTTCCTTGAACTCCACAGGATTACCGCACTTGGCTGCCGCCTTATAAAGCTTTGAACGCTTATCAACGCTCTCCTCAACAAATATAAAGTGCGTGCTCTCAGGTGAATCCTTTAAATACTCTCCAAGCTCATCGCCTGCCTTTGAAAAAATGCCTGCATCCTCTATAAGAATCACTCTTTTATCCGCAAAAAACGGAAGTGTCTCCGCCAGGTCAATTATCTCCTTCTGGTTGATTCCATCGCCCTCAAACGATGAAAAGTTCATGCTGTCGCCCTCACTTACCATAGCCTTTATCAGCTTGTCCCTGTACTGTTTTATGAGGTATCTCTCCTGTCCATACAGCAGATAAACCTTTTTGAAATCTCCTGCTTTTATATCATTGTCTATTGTTTTCATATATAGTACTCTCTTTATACTTAATCTGACCACTTTGCATTGTGTATAGAATACGGCACTTTGCATCCATAAGCCTATCCATGGCTTCATCAGCCGGATGTCCATAGCGGTTCTCTGCCGCGCATGATACTGCAGCCCACTTTGGGCTTAAAGCCTCAATCCAGTCTGCAGAGTTTGAATACTTGGAACCATGATGATTTGCCTTGTAAAAATCCACAGAAAGCTCATCCCCATACTCATTAACAAGCTCCTTTTCTATCTCAGATGGTATATCTCCGCCGAAAATACCACTAAACCTGCCATCCGTGAGCTTCAGCACAAGACACATATCATTTCTGTCTAAGGCAGTATCAGCAGGCCCCGGATACAGGCACATGATGCCATCAGCTTCTTCATTTGCGGTACTGCGCGAACCTGATGCATCATTTATTTCAATCGAATCCCCCTTTGACATAAGGCATATATCAATTTCTGCTTCCTTAGCTTTAAAAAGCAGTTCCTCCATAGCTTCCTCTTTAGCCGCTGCTTCTGCCACAACTATATGCTCTATAGTATACCCACTATCTATCACCTCAGACAATCCGCTTATATGATCACTGTCTGCATGTGAAACAAACCAGTATGATATACTCTGTATGCCATTATACTTAAGAAACGGCATAATCACATTCTCGCCAAGCTGTTTTCGGTCAGAGCTTCCTCCATCAATAAAGATGCATGTACCTGACTCAAAGCGGTAAAATATGCCATCTCCCTGCCCCACATCAAGTATATCAAGCTGCGCAGCAGTTTTTGGCTTCACAAGCAAAATCGCAAGCAGGACTGCTGTGCACACCACTCTTTGGACACTGTAAAGGATTTGGCTTTTTTCTTTTAAGCCACACTCTATGGCACGTTTTTTAAGCGAAAATGCCATCAAAAAGCCACTCATAACAGCATAAAAAAGGAAAATCCTGTATCCATCAGGAGCTCCTGTGATAACCGTTGCCCCCGGAAGCTTCATAACAAGACCGCAAAGCACCTCATAGAGCTTTAACACTGCAAATGCAGGAAACACCAGCAGTTTGCCGGGCATCACGCCAAAGCAGCCTGCGGCAGACGCAAGCAGACCCGAAATAAATACTACAGGCAAAGCCGGTATCACAATGAGATTTACAAACACCGCAAAAAGAGGCAGCTCATAATAGTTCATAGCCACAACCGGAAGCATCGGAAGCTGTATGGATACTGATGCCCAGAATTTTCCGCCCTTAGGAGCACTCATCACCGGCGTCACAATACCTATAGCAAGTATTGCCCCTACCGAGAACACAAATCCGGCATATCCCAAAACCATAGGATTGTCCCACAGCAGGTAAATGACCATGATGCCAAGAGAATTGAGCATATCTGTGCATCTGCCTAAAGCTGCCGCAAACATTGTAAGTATGAACATCCCTACGGCACGCATTGTGGACACGGCATTTCCTGTCATAACAGCATAGCTAAGTATAAGTACCGCAGAACAGACAAATGCTGCTGTATAGCTCACCCTTCTTTTTCTGAGAAGCTTGTAAAAGGCCATGCCAACTATAGAAATATGAAGTCCGGAAATAGCCAGTATATGTGAAATACCACTGACCTGGTACAAATCCTTTATCTCATCATCCAGATACGACTTGTCTCCAAGCAGCATGGACGAAAGCACTCCTGCCGTTGTCTCATCAGTCACCTCAAGAAGTGAAGCTGACAGCATATCACGAAGTTTTTCAAGTCTGTGGTAATACCATGCATGTTTACCGGCGCTTGTCTTAATACTGTCTGCATTCACCGAGAAATCAATTCCCTGCGAGCGGTAAAAACGCGCTCTGTCAAACTCTCCCTCATTGGTTGCAGACTTAAACAAGCCTATCTTGCCACAAGCTTTCATATAATCGCCCAGATGTGCGCTTTTGCTGTCACAGTATACCACGACATCACCACAGGATATTTTTCTGCCAAAAGCCTTGCCGTACCCGGACTGCACTACGCAGTCCGTCATATAATACCTGTATGAGAAATACTTGTATTCAGTTTTATAAATCTTCCCCCAGACGATGACAGATTTTTCATCTGTCATATACTGCATATAGCTGTCACGGTTTTCTTCTACCGAAGTGTATCTGAATTGTGCTGTGGCAAAAACAGCTGACGATATCAGGATAAGCAAAACAACTATGCGCCTGACACCGGAAAAACTGCCCTTAGTCGCCACACACTCAGCTATTAAAATCACAAGCAGAATGGCAAAGGCCAAAAACCCAAAGCCCCTGCCATACATACCGGAAACAGTTCCTGCAGTATAGACCAACGCAAATAAAAACATCGGTCTTTTACTAATACTCTTCTCCTCCTAATCCAATCTATTCTATTTTTCAGTTTTTTCCGTGGAATCATCAGAATCCACTATGTCCTTATTAAACTCATACATGTCGCTTAGCTTGTAATTATAAAGCAGCATGCCGTCATTCTCACCGTCAAGTGAGATCTGTACCTTGTCCACAGTAGGAAGTGAGGTGAGTGAATTAACTATCGAATACAGCACCACATCCTCTGTCAGCTTATTGTCAATAGTATTTCTGAACGAAGAGTCAAAGTTCAGATAGCATATTCTATCTGCCACAGACACATTGATAAGCTTTGTTGTGCCCGGAAGAGTTGCCTTGAGCTTAGAGCCCTTCGGTCCCTCAATAAGCTGCTCAACAACAAGCTTTTCAAGCGCTATATTTGAGCTGTAATGTATCACTCTGGTCTGTTTTTCAAGCCCTGTACCATCCTTGTCAGCAAAATAAAGCGTGAGCGTCTCATTCACACTTGTATTAATCTGCTCACCCGGATTCTCAACAAAATCATCAGCACCCATGCTACCGACAATCTCATCATCCGAGTCCACAAGAGGAATACTGTTTACGGTAAATGTCACATATGAAATACTATCCAGCTGTGTGAGCGTGCGGACTACAGAAGCTCTCAAAAGCACCTCCTGCGCAGCCGTAAGGTCATAATACTCCTTGCTGAAATCCACAGTGCAGTTATAGTTTTTCTCCTCATGACCTCTCACAGACACCTCATCCGGAATCGCCTTGCGCAGTCTTGAGTCTTCAGGCTTATCCTGCATTCTCCCAAGGAGCTCATCCACCTGCTTGTCCACATCTGAGTTTTTACTTCTAAGCACATATGACTCCGGCACGCTGCTCGTAACATCCATATTCAGACAAAACACCTCAACCGTATTGTCTGCTTTTCTCTTTGTGCAGCCGCCCATGGAGAGCAGAATTACTGCAGTGAGCACGAATATAATTATTCTTTTCACATCAAGCCTCCTATACAATATAGTTGAGCGGTATACGCACATCAAAGGTAGTGCCCTCTCCCATCACACTGTGAGCCTTTATAGCTCCCCTATGCATAAGAATAGAGCTTCTTGTAATGGCAAGTCCCAGACCTGTACCGCCAATCTCTCTCGAATGCGACTTGTCCACGCGATAAAATCTCTCATAGATGTGCTCTAAGGACTCCTCCGGTATACCGATACCGTTGTCCTCCACCTTCAGATAGAAATACTGATGGTCCGCATTTAAGGATACATGAACATAGCCACCGGTCTCGTTGTCATTGTACTTGATTGCATTCTCAATGAGGTTTGTAAAAGCAAGCGTCAGCTTCACCTCATCTATCTCTGCAGTTACCGGTCTGAAGCTCTCGAGTACAAGCTCCACCTGCTGCTTGTCAGCAATCGGCTGAAGTCTCTTCATAATCTGCTCGAGCAGGTCATTGATATTAACGCTCTCGATATTCAGCGTGGCAGCCGACTTATCCATCTTGACCAGTGATAACAGGTCATTTATTATCTTTGTCTCTCTGTCTATCTCGCTTGTGATATCTCCCATGAACTCCCTGTACATCTCAATCGGAGCCTCATCACCCATGCTGTTGATGGAATCTGCGAGTACCTTCATGGAAGTAAGAGGTGTCTTGAGCTCATGTGACACATTCGATACAAACTCCTGTCTGGACTCATCCATGACCTTCATTCCGCTCATCAGCTCATTAAAATTCCTGCTTATTATAGCAGTCTCCGCATAGTCATCTACATCCAGCTGCTCTTTTCCAAAGCCATCCTTAATGTCTGATATCTCATCAGAAAGCTTCTTAATCGGTACAAAAAGGTGCAAAAGCACAAGCACACCAAAAAAGAGCACCACCGCACCTGCGATAATGGCAACCGTCACCGCAATCTGTGTCAGATACGACATATTTAGCGATATATTGTCCGTCGACACACTTACAACAAGTGCTCCCTCTATCTTTGAATCCTTGTCGTTTGGATTGCTTATCGGAACAGAAAGCTCGATATAGTGGTTTTTAGAATCATAGTTCGTAATCTCTGAAGCAGAGAATGTCTTGATAACCTCCTCTGAGATAATAGTATTGCCATCATCTAAATTGTAAGTATCCTTAATGATCTTAAAATGCTTGTCAACTATGAGCACACGTCCCTCATATATAGTAGTAAGAGTGTCTATCTGAGCATCAATATTGCTCAAGTCACCGCCATCCTCATCAAAGTATTTACTTGTGGATATCTTGTTTGCGAGAATCTTTGCCTGACTAAGCACTTCACTTTCGCGGATTGAAACCGCTCTGGACTCGTAGGTGTTAAGTATGCCGAAACACAGCACCACCTCCGGTACCAGAACGAGAACAAAAATCATGAAAATCAGCCTGGATTTCAGACTCTTATAAAATGCAAAATGTACTTTACTCTTAAACATTTTAGAACCTTTCTGAAAGTATTACTTCTGGTTGTAGTAATATCCCACACCCCACTTGGTATGAACGTACTTCGGCTCGCTTGGATTTGCCTCAATCTTTTCACGAAGACGTCTGACATGCACATCAACCGTACGCACGTCACCCGGGTAATCCTCGCCCCATACAATCTTTAAAAGGCTCTCCCTACTGTACACTTTATTTTCATTTTTGATCAGAATCTCGAGCAGCTCAAACTCTCTTGCAGTCAAATTGATTTCATTATCATTTATGAACAGACGTCTGCTGTCACAGTCGAGCTTGATATCACCCTTTTCGATTACAGATGACTGTACCTGTGGTGCGCGTTCCGGTGAAGTGCGCCGCATTATTGCCTTGATTCTGGCCTTTACCTCAAGAATATTAAATGGCTTTGTGATATAGTCATCAGCGCCGTACTCAAGTCCTAAAATTTTGTCCATGTCATCGCCCTTTGCAGTGAGCATGACAATCGGGACATCAGAAAACTCCCTTATTGCCTGACACACCTCAAAGCCATCCATCTTTGGAAGCATGACATCTAAAAGAATCATATCATATGAATTGGCCTTCGCCATATTTAAGGCCTCCTCACCGTCATATGCGCAGTCTACCTCCATGCCATCCTGCAGCAGACTGAAACGTATTCCTTTTACAATTAACTTTTCGTCGTCAACGACCAGCACTTTTTTTGCCATTTATACACTCCTAATTTACTGTTATATCATCTTTTATTTTATTAAACATTGC
>ENA-OZSO01000163-OZSO01000163.1-human-gut-metagenome-genome-assembly--contig:-NODE-163-length-13457-cov-4.998135_pt1 | contig 13457 bp, 13 predicted proteins | sample MGYA00243281_ERZ653971 | MGnify/ENA primary metagenome ERZ653971 (study PRJEB26926, sample SAMN06164636) | human gut metagenome | biome: ENVO:00009003; feature: ENVO:2100002; material: ENVO:00002003...
GAGATCATGCCTAGTCTCGTGGGCTCGGAGATGTGTATAAGAGACAGATAGTCAGACGAATAGCAGTACCATCAGAATTTGGGGACAAGCCCAAATCAGACTTCATAATTGCCAATTCGATATCATGAATCAAATTCTTTTCCCAAGGCTGAATCACAATCATGCGAGGCTCAGGTACAGAAACCTTTGCCACCTGATTTACAGGAGTTGGTGTACCATAATAATCTACCATAACCTTATCCAACAGGGATGGGGTAGCACGACCTGCCCGCAGAGAACCGAATTCTCTTCTCAGAGCAGCAATGGACTTCTCCAGACGTTCCTCATTATTTGCAATAATCTCTTTTACCAAAATCAATTACCTCCTACGGTAGTACCGATAACCTCACCGATAGCTGCCCGGTAAATATTTTCATAATCCTCAATGTTGAATACTACCAAAGGAATATCGTTATCCATGCAAAGGCTGGTAGCAGTAGTATCCATAATGGCCAAACGACGGGCCAAAATCTCAGAATAGCTCAGCTGGTCAAACTTCTTGGCATTTGGATTCTTATTTGGATCAGAATCATAGATGCCATCAGTACCCTTTTTACCCATAAGGATTACATCAGCCTTAATTTCTGCTGCCCTGAGAGCTGCTGTAGTATCAGTGGAGAAATAAGGATTACCAGTACCAGCTCCAAAAATAACTACTCTGCCCTTTTCCATATGGCGGATTGCCTTGCCCCGAATATAAGGCTCAGCCACCTGACGCATTTCAATAGCAGTCTGTACACGGGATGGGACTCCCACCTGCTGGAGGCCATCCTGCATAGCCAAAGCATTCATACAGGTAGCAAGCATACCCATGTAATCAGCCTGAGCTCTATCCATGCCCTTGGCACTGCCGGAAAGTCCACGCCAGATATTACCACCGCCTACAACGATAGCCACATCCACACCCTCTTCATGAACCTTCTTAATCTGCTTGGCAATAGCTTCAACTACTGTTGGATTAATGCCAAAACCCTGGTCACCTGCCAGAGACTCACCGCTTAGTTTCAGGATAATGCGCTTGTATTTAGCTGCTCCCACTCAAATCCCTCCTAAAAATGAGAAATAACTGTCCTACCTTATTATACGCTTTTAAAAAGCAGAGAACAACAGCGTGTCCTCTGCTTTTAGAAAACTTTTCAGTTTTTATTTCATCTGAGCTGCAACTTCTGCTGCAAAGTCCTCATTCTTCTTCTCCAGGCCCTCGCCCATCTCGAAGCGTGCAAAACGACGAACCTCTACGCCAGCCAGAATGTCCTTAATGGTCTTGTCGGAATCCTTAACAAACTCCTGCTCAACCAGGCAAACTTCCTTGTAGTACTTGTTGATACGGCCGTCAACCATCTTCTCAACGATCTTCTCAGGCTTGCCCTCTTCCAGAGCCTGCTTGCGGAGAACCTCACGCTCATGAGCCAAAGCTTCCTGATCTACATCCTCACGGCCAATGCACTGAGGCTTAGCAGCTGCAATCTGCATTGCAACATCCTTGCCCAAAGTCACATCACCACCGGACAGCTCTACGATAACGCCGATCTTGCCGCCCATGTGGATGTAGGTAGCCAACTGGCCATCCTCAGTGGTATAAACCTCGAAACGACGGAGGGACAGCTTCTCACCGATGGAAGCAACAGCCTCAGTCATAACCTCAGCAACAGTCTTGCCATCCATCTGGGAAGCATTCAGCGCATCCATATCAGCAGGCTTGCAAGCAACAATGTGCTCAGCAATCTTCTTTACCAGTGCCAGGAAGTTCTCGTTCTTAGCAACGAAGTCAGTCTCAGAGTTAATCTCAACGATGCAAGCAGTCTTGCCATCGGAAGCAGCAGCTACAACACCCTCGGAAGCAATGCGGCCAGCCTTCTTAGCAGCCTTGGCAATACCCTTCTCACGGAGATAATCAATAGCCTTGTCCTTGTCGCCCTCGCACTCAACCAGAGCCTTCTTGCAGTCCATCATGCCTGCGCCAGTAATCTCGCGCAGCTCCTTAACCAATGCAGCAGTAATCTGTGCCATTATGTATATCCTCCTCAAAATCTCTAATGTAAAAAGGGGTAAAGGGATAAATAATGTCCCTTTACCCCATCAATTCTTATTTAGCCAGGTATATTACTCAGCGTCCTCAGCAACAGCCTCAGCAGCCTCACCCTGACGGCCCTCAATGATTGCATCAGCAATCTTGCCGGTCAGCAGACGAACAGCGCGGATAGCATCGTCGTTACCAGGGATTGGGTAATCAATCTCATCTGGATCGCAGTTGGTATCAATGATAGCAACGATAGGAATGTTCAGCTTGTGAGCCTCTGCAACAGCAATGCGCTCCTTGCGAGGATCTACGATGAACAAAGCACCTGGAAGCTTATCCATGTCCTTGATACCGCCGAGATACTTCTCCAGCTTCTCCATCTCATGCTTCAAGCCCTGAACTTCCTTCTTGGTCAGAACCTCGAAAACGCCCTCAGCTTCCATAGCCTCCAGCTCCTTCAGACGGTTTACACGCTTCTGAATGGTCTGGAAGTTAGTGAGCATACCGCCCAGCCAACGCTCGTTTACAAAATACATATCAGCCTTCAGAGCCTCGTCCTTAATAGCCTCCTGAGCCTGCTTCTTAGTACCAACGAAGAGTACGGACTTGCCTTCCTCTGCTACGCTGCGAACGAAGCTATAAGCCTCCTCAGCCTTCTTTACGGTCTTCTGAAGATCGATAATGTAGATACCATTACGCTCGGTGAAGATGTACTTAGCCATCTTAGGGTTCCATCTTCTAGTCTGATGTCCGAAATGAACACCAGCCTCTAATAACTGTTTCATAGAAACAACTGCCATAGTGGTGCACCTCCTGTTTTTCTTTTCCTCCGCCAGCCTCATCCTTTGTTAAACCCAATGGGCACAGTACAAATATCAGCCAGCGTGCGTTTTTATAATTACACCGTGAGTTAGTATATCATAAACACTTCTACCATGCAAGCGTTATTTTTTGACAAATCACTGCTGATTCTCTTCCAACTTTTTAGCTACGTACTTCAGCATAATATGGGCACTCTTTCTATTAGTGGCCAAAGGTATATTATGCACATCGCACAGACGCAGCAAAGCGTTAATATCTGGCTCATGAGGCTGGGAAGTCAAAGGATCCCGCAAAAATACCACAAAATGAACCTTCTCCGTAGCCACCATAGCACCAATCTGCTGATCTCCTCCCAGAGGGCCGGACATCATAGTCTCCACATTCAAATGGAATTTCTCATTAATCAAGGTACCAGTAGTTCTAGTAGCCACCAAATGAAATTTGCTCAGCAAATCCTTATGATGCTCCACAAAATCCAGCATCTCTTCCTTTTTCTTATCGTGTGCAATCAAGGCTATAGTTTCCATACAAAATCCCCCTTTGCATTCTTTAATCTTTTTTCTAGCACGGCTTTATCATAAGTCCATTCAACCTACTTGTAAAGTAAGTTTTTTGTAAAATTAAACACATTATGCATAGGCTGCAGCTTAATTAAACAATCTTTTGCATGGCTCCCTTGACAATCTCTTCCGGTACATTGCTGTTACCGCAAACCTGGCCAATGGACTCCATCAAAATCCACTTCACCTTGCCCCCTACAGTTTTCTTGTCATGGAAAATATCCCTATACAAATCCTCCACAGTGCAGCCCTGAGCCTTTATAGGCAAATGTAGTTTGAGAATCAAGCTGATAACTCTATCCACCACACTCTGGTCTATCATCCCCAAAGCCTTGCTGATATAGGCTGCACATACCATGCCAATAGCCACAGCCTCCCCGTGGTTATACTTAGTATAGCCTGTATTCTTCTCAATGGCATGAGCAGCAGTATGGCCAAAATTCAAAATGGCCCGCAGTCCCAGCTCCTTTTCATCCTGACTAACCACATCCGCCTTGATTTCGCAGGAACGGGCTGTCATATGAGCGGCAGCCTCATTGGCAAGGCTGGCGACCTGCTCTATATTATCCTCCAAATATTGGAAGAACTGGGCATCATAAATAATGCCATATTTAATAATCTCTCCCAGGCCGGTATAAATTTCCCGTTTAGGCAAGGTTTGCAGCGTATTCAAATCCATGAATACAGCCTTGGGCTGATAAAAGGCTCCAATAAGATTTTTACCCAAAGGATGATTTACAGCCACCTTGCCGCCTACACTGGAATCCACCTGAGCCAATAGACTGGTAGGCACCTGTACAAAAGGGATGCCTCGCATATAGGAAGCTGCCACAAAGCCAGCCAAATCACCTACTACACCGCCACCCAGGGCAAAAACAGGAGATTTTCTATCCATACCTGTTTCAATACATTTGGTAAACAGCTTCTCTGCCATCTTCATGGATTTGGAGCTTTCACCAGCTGGAATCTCATATACTTCCACCTGCAGGCCTGCCTGCTGCAGCAAATCCTGCAGCCATTGTCCATAAATAGGCCCCACATTGGTATCTGTAACAATCAATCCCTTGCCAGAAAAACCTGCCTGCTGACAAAAATCCCCTATCTGCTGCTCCAACCCATTACCAATATATATATCATAGCTGTTCTTTCCCAGCTCTACAGGTACAATTCTCATTTTTCAACCCATCTTTCCTGTTAACCCTGTTTTTCCTCTATCAGACCTAGATTTCTCATTACCTCTTCCACCTTGTCTGTATCAACTGGCTTGGAAGCATATGCATCACAGCCCTGACGGAAAGCCTCATCCACATAGCCCACATCAGCCAAGGCGGTCATCATAATAATCTTTAAATGGTTCTCTTGTGAGATGCCATGCTGCTTCTCCAACTGACGAATTACCTTCAAAACCTTCAGGCCATCCACCTTTGGCATCATAATATCCAGGCACAGCAAATCATAACGATTATTCTGCTTAATGGAATCCATATACAAATCTACAGCCTCCATGCCATCTACAGCCATATCCACTTCACCATAGGACTGCATGAACTTTTGCAAAAAGCTGCGGCTAATACGATCATCCTCGGCTATCAAAATTCTCATTCTTCATCCTCCTAGCTGTTGAGCTTATCCTCACAGTACTTAAGTAAATCCATTATATCATCATCTGGCTCTAAGCTTACAGATTTTTCAATTTTCTCAGAGCTTTCTAATTTTTCCAATTCCGGAGGCAAAGCCTCTGCCTTAATATCATTCATATAGGGATTCAGGAAAACAGATTGATCCTTCAGCTCCATATCTGCCTTTTCCGCTTCTTTCAATGGTATAACAAAGGTAAATCTGCTGCCTACGCCTGGACTGGACATTACATGGATTTCTCCATACATGGCTGTTACCAATTCCTTGACAATAGTCAGTCCCAAACCTGTGCCCCCAAATTTTCTGGTAGTGGATCCATCCACCTGACTAAATGGTTTGAACAGTCTTTCCTGCTCCTCTCTGGACATGCCGATACCAGTATCCTCCACATAAAATTCCAGCATATTCCTAATACCTCGTCTGGCAATGGTACAGCCCAAGGTAATAGTGCCTGCACTGGTAAACTTAATGGCATTGGTTAAAAGATTGTGGAGAATCTGTCTCAACCGCAAAGGATCCCCCTTTATATAATGTGGCAAATTTGTACAATCAGGCCCCATAAACTTCAAGCCTTTGCCCTCAGCCAAATTAGCATGGACAGCAGCCACTCGATGCAAAAGGCCATGTAAATCCAAGTCTATATGCTCTATGGTCATTTTGCCATTTTCCAGCTTGGCATAATCCAAAATATCGTTAATGATTTTTAGCAAATCCTCAGAGCATTGCTTAGCCGCCTGAAGATTTTCCCGCTGCTCAGGATTCAGTCCTGTCCGCAGGGTGAGATTAATCATGCCAGTCATACCATTAATAGGAGTCCGTATTTCATGACTCATATTAGCCAAAAACTGGGTTTTGGTATTACTGGCCGCCTCTGCCATACGGCGAGCCTCCATAAGCTCCTTTTCCCTCTGCTTGCGGCGGGATATGTCAATCATGGTAAGCACAATCTGCTTCTCATTTTCCTTCCATACCTGAGTCAGAAAGAACTGCAGCCACACCGGCTCTTCGGAAGCCTTGGTAATAACCGCAGCCACATACTCTGAGGAAAAGCTATCGTCCAACACCGCAGCTTCAATATTATTGCGAATAATGCAGAATTTGCACTTATCCCCCTTGCCGCAGCCATAGGGCATACAATTAACGCATTGAAATACATCACCGAACTGTCTGCCAATAACCTCCTTATAGGTGCCTCCCAATATCTCCAGGGCAGATTCGTTTACCTCAACAATCTCGCCTCGAATGTTAAGACTGCAAATACCTATTTTGGCTGCTTCAAAAACAGACCGCATATAATATTGGTCACTTTCCACCTTATGAGCAATCCCCCGCAGCTTGGAAATATCTCTAAATACTGCACTGCAGCCTATAACCTCCCCCTTTTTGTTATGACGGGGAGAGCAGGTAGCAGATAAAAATACCGGCTCATCCTGATGCATAAGGCCAATATTTTTACTAAGACCTACCGTTTTATCTTCCTTAATGGCTCTAGTCACAGGGCAAAAAAAGCTTTCCTGGGTTTCCAGATTCATCAATCTGCCTATCTGTTTAAAAAGAACAGGATTATCTGGCTGAAAGTGAAATTCGAAGATATCCTCTGCGGACTTATTCATATAGACAACTCTGCTGTCCTTATCTGTCAGCACAAAGCCATCTGCCAAATTTCCCATAATGCCTTCCAGTTGATCAAAGGAAATATCCTCCGTCTGAACCGCCGAGCTTTCCACACTAACGCCTCCCCTGCCCACGGGCAACTGTAGTAATCATAGACGCAATGCCTGACAAAGGCAGCTGTCTTTCCACAGCTCCCTTTTCGTAGGCCGCCCGAGGCATACCATAAACCACACAGCTTGCCTCATCCTGTCCTATAGTAGCAGCCCCTTGCTGCCGCATTTTCAACAATCCATTAGCTCCATCTGCTCCCATACCTGTAAGGATAACCCCCAGAGCACTGTTGCCTATCTGATCGGCCACGGAATCAAAAAGCACATCTACAGAAGGACAATGTCCATTAACCTTAGGGCCATGATTCACATCCAGCTGCATATTGCCACCAAAGTTCTTCACCTTCATCTGTTTATCCCCTGGAGCTACATAGGCCCAATTAGGCTCCAATTTATCCCCATTTTGGGCTTCCTTAACAGAAATATGACATTCATTATGCAATCTATCGGCAAATAATTTTGAAAACATAGGCGGTATATGCTGCACAATAACAATAGGTGGCAAAGGTGGTACCAATTCCTTCAGCACCTTAGAAAGAGCTTCTGTTCCACCTGTGGAAGCACCAATAGCTATCAAATCTATCTTAGCACTGTTTTTTCCCTTAACCTCTACCACAGGAATCTGCTGTGGTGTGGGCCTAACATGAGGATTTTCTTCACCATCCCCCAGGATAGCATAGTCAACCTTGGGCTTGTTACAGGCATCTGCCTGTCGCACCAGCTCCTCCACCTGAGCCATATCCATCTGGCTTTCTATTTTCCTTTTCCTAACCTGATCGGCTGACAAATCTCCATATTCCTTAGCCAGCTTTACCTCAGCAGCCAAACCATCCAAATAAGAACCACTGCCCAAGGTTGTAGAAGGCTTTTCCAGAAATGAAAAGGCTCCTGCCTCCATAGCCAAGGATTTGTAGACAGGTCGCGAGCTAGATACCACTGTAGGTAAATTATATTGAACTATCAAACGCCGCAAAAACTCAATACCATTCATATTAGGCATTTCCACATCCAGAACCATTACATCTGGATCAAAGGAAAGTATCTTGTCTCTGGCAGCAAAAGGATCCCCAGCTTTCTCTATCTGGGTTCCCACAGGCAAACGGCTTTTCAGACCTCTTGCCACAACCTCCCTGAACAACAGGGAATCATCCACTATCAAAATTTTTATTGCTTCCATATTGGGCTCACTTCTTTCGATAAACTGACGGCATCACATACTCAAAAGGAGCCGACTGTCTGTCAATTACCTCGGAGTGTCCCACAAACAGAAAACCTCCCGGTTCCAGGAAGTCATAAAATTTCCGCACTAGGGAATCGCGAGTCTCGGTATCAAAATATATCATTACATTGCGACAAAATATTACATGAAAAGGCTTTTTAAAAGGAAAAACCGGATTCATAAGATTAAACCTGCGATACAGCACCTGCTGTTGCAGATTTTGCGAAACCTGCCAATCTCCCGTAGCAAGCTTGTGAAAGAACTGCCCCTTCCACTGAGGTGGCAGCCCCCTCACAGCCTCATCTGTATAAATCCCTCTACGGGCTGTATCCAATATTTCCTGAGATAAATCTGTAGCCAAGAGAGTGGTATCCCACTGAGGTCCCTGCAAAGCAAAGAATTCTGACATAATCATAGCCAAAGTATAGGATTCCTCTCCGCTGGAGCAGGCTGCACACCAGGTCCGGACATCTCCATCCTTTATGGTGGAAGCCAGATATGGCAACACCTGCTTGCTATAGAAATTAAAATGATCCGCTTCCCTCATAAAGAAGGTATGATGGGTAGTGATAGCCTCCGCCAGCAGATTCATGGCTGTGCCTGAGGCATCCTCCCTAACATAATGCAGGAAATCTGTTTCGTCAGCAAACCCGGCTTCATTTATATGATTGCTCAATAGCTTGAACAACCTTGACTCCAACAAAGCCTTTTTTTCTATAGGCAGCTGAATACCAAAATTATCCTGTACCACCTGAGCATACTGTTGGAATAAAGCTTCCTGCATACATTAACCACTCCTATTTAGTCCCTTGGTAAAAAGCTTTAATACTTACCAAAGCCCTCATCGTCAGTCAGGGCAATGGTTCTTGGCTTTACGCCTGGCTTGGCAGGTACAACAGCCGGCTGTCTGCCTGCACTGGTCAAATCCGGCTTCTGAATAGCGGAGCCTCCATTGCCACCATAGAAGCTGCCTCCGCTGTTGGACAGACGGAATTTACCTACATTGGCTCTCATAATATCTGCCTGCTGGTTCAGATTCTGGCTGGCAGTAGCTGCCTCCTCAGAAGTAGAGGAATTAGCCTGGACAACCTGAGATACCTGCTGTACCCCCTGATTAATTTGCTCCAAGGCTAGCTTCTGCTCATTGGAAGCCTTGGCAATATTTGCTACAATATCAGCTACAGAGGATACATCCCCCACAATAGCATTCAGCGCATCGGCAGTCTTGTGAGCAATCTCCCGGCCAGTCTCTACCTTTGCCATAGAACCTTCAATCATATCCGTAGTTTCCTTGGCAGCCTTGGCACTACGGGCAGCCAGATTACGAACCTCCTCAGCCACTACAGCAAAGCCCTTACCATGCTGGCCAGCACGGGCAGCCTCTACAGCAGCATTCAAGGCCAAAATATTGGTCTGGAAGGCAATCTCATCAATAACCTTGATAATCTTGGAAATATTAGCAGAGGAAGCATTAATCTCCTCCATAGCAGAAAGCATTTCCTGCATTTCCTCATTGCCCAGCTGAGCCTTCTCCTTGGTGCCTACAGTCAAATCATTTGCCTTTTCAGCATTCTGAGCATTGCTGGCAGTCTGAGAAGCAATCTCCGCAATGGAAGCAGACAACTGCTCTACAGAAGCAGCCTGCTGAGAAGCACCCTGAGAAAGAGCCACACTGGCATCGGATACGTTACGAGCACCTGCAGCTACCTGATCTGCCCCCTGATTAATCTCTAACAAGACCTTATGCACACGCTGACGCATAATCTCAAAGCTGGCAGCTACATCTCCCAACTCGTCACCGGTACTGGTAACAACCTCAGTAGCCAAATCACCTTCTGCAATTCTATCTGCAGACTGTCCCAACTGACCTAAACGCTTCTTTACGTCCTGATTAAACAGGAAGCCTGCTGTAGAGGATACTACCAGCAAAAAGAGAGTAATCAGAATAATATTTCGCACATCTGAGTTCATCTCCTCAGTAGCAGCCTTATCCCGGCTCTGAGCAGAGGAATACCCCATATCTGCTAATTCCTCTAACTGGTTGACTATATCTCCTTCCAGCTTGGCAAACTTAGCAGAAGATGCTGCCTGAGCCTCTGGGCTCTGCACCTGTCCTGCCTGCTTTGCCTTCAAAGCTGTCGTAGTCTCCTGACGGAAGGTATTATAGTTATTAGTAATATTAGCAACACCAGCCTTAGCGGCGTCAGTATGAGCAGATTCCTGCAACTTCTTCAGATTTTCCTCTGCCTGGTTCAAATCCTTTTCCATAGCAGCAGTAAACATCTGCATCTTGGCTGGGTCCTGTGCATTCAATCCCAGCAGCATATTTACTCTGGCATCATTGAAATGCATCCCCATTTCATAAGCATTACTGCTGGTCATAACATCATCAGCCATAATTGCCTCATAGGTAGTATCATTTTCCTTAACCACAGATATACCATAATAAGCAATACCAGCTATCAAGAACTCCAGAATGACCATAAAAACCATTAACTTAGTGCCGATTTTCATATTCTTAAAAAACATCATGTTATATATCCCCCTCAATCCACATTATTTCAGCTGACCTCCCTGTCAACCGTGTAAGAGGCAATTTTTACCTCGCCTTAAGCCTGTGCTTCATTTTCTGGGGCTGCATCCTCAGACTCACCGGCTGTATTTCCCAAAAGTTCTTCGTCCTCACCAGAAAACAGCTTTTCCCAATCCAGCAGCATAACCACATTGGAAGCCAGTTTGCCGATTCCCCGGATATATTTATTCTGAGATGCCTTTAAATCTGGAGGTGGTACTACATCCTGTTCCCGAATGTCCAATACCTCTGCCACTCCATCTACAATAAGGCCAATAAGCACATCATGGATTTCCACTACCACAATGCAAGTTCTATCTGTATATTCCCGGAACTGGCGACGGAATCTCAGCCGCATATCCACCACTGGGATAATCTTGCCTCGCAGATTGATAATTCCTTTTACATACTCTGGCACCTCTGGCACGCTGGTAATCTTCTGAATACCAATGATTTCTATCACCACACTGATATCAATACCATAAACCTCATCCCCTAATGTAAAGGTCAGGTATTTATCCTTAAGCGTGTCCTCCTCTTCCAGAATATTCTTCTCATCCTCCACAAAAATTCCTCCTTCCCAATATTTAGGAATAAATCATGTGGTGCATCTTTTGAGGATCTAGTATCAAGCTGATACTGCCATCTCCCAACAAGGTGCAGCCACTAATGCCTGTTGTATTCATTGCTTTGCTAATATAGGCCGGCACAGGCTTAACCACAATTTCCTGTACTCCCAGCAAGCGGTCTGCCAAAACCCCAAAGGTTCTATCTCCTGCCTCCAAAAGCATGACAATACCCTCTGTAGGCTCTGTAACAGCATCTTCAATATTGTACAGCTCATTAAGGCGAACCACAGGACAGCACTTCTCCTGTACCATAATCATTTCCTGCCCCTCTGGATCTCTAAAAATCTGTCCTGAAGCAGGCCTAAAGGAGCGGCTGATACTACTAATAGGTATGGTAAAGCTGGACTGACCTACAGTAACAGACATACCATCAATAATCGCCAAGGTTAAAGGAATCCGAATGGTAGTTAAACTGCCCTGACCTGGGTTGCTATCCACCAATACATGGCCTCCCAAGGCCTTAATATTGGAAACCACCACATCCATGCCAACACCACGGCCTGAGAACTCTGTTACCTTTTCCTTGGTAGAGAAGCCAGGAGCAAAGATAAAGGAATAAATCTCCCCATCTGTATACTCCTCCTCTGGTCTAGTCAAAAGACCATTCTTTCTGGCTCTATCCAAAATCTTTTCCTTGTTCAGGCCGCCGCCATCATCCTTGATTTTGATAACAACCTCGCCGCCAGCATTTGCAGCTGACAGCACAACAGTACCCATTTCGTTTTTGCCAGCTTCCTTACGCACCTCTGGCATTTCAATACCGTGGTCAATGGAATTGCGGACAATATGCATCAATGGATCAGAAATATGCTCATTAATATTTTTATCAACCTCAGTATCCTGACCAACCAATACCAATCTGGCCTTTTTCCCCAGTTTCTTAGTCATATCCCGAACAATGCGGTTCATCTTCTTGAATGTACCATCCAAAGGCACCATGCGGAGAGACATAACACTATCCTGCAGCTCTCCATTTATCTTGTGCAACTGGCGGGCTGCCTTTTGAAAATTATCCAGTTCAAGGCCTGCCAAATCTGGATTCTGTACCACCATAGCCTCAGCAATAACCAGCTCGCCAACCAAATCCATCAGCCTATCCAGCTTGTCCACCCGAACGCTAATCATCTGACTGCCTTCTCCATGATGTACTGGCTTATTGCTGCCCTGGGATGGCATAGGTGCTGGCCCAGAGGTCCGGCCTGGCAATTTAGAAGCAGGCGGCTTAGCGTTATCGGCCTCCTCTTGTGCTTCATTTTCAGAAGCAGTTGGCAGCTCCGGCTTGATGGGATCTGTATTCTCTAGCGCATTAATAGACACTGTTTCAGGACTTGGCCAATATTCGCACTCCGCTGTGCTATTCAGTTCTTTCAGCTCCAGCTTCTCCAAGAAGATGGTCTGATTCAATTCCTTTTCTATCTGCTCATAATTCAGCTTAGTGGTAAAGAACAACCGGAAACCTAGAGATTTTATCGTATCTGCTGCTGTATCATCCTCCAGAATTTTTTCTGGCAGATTATGTATCTCTATAACCTTATCCTTTAAGTTGTTCAACACACCAAAAGCCCGGACTTCTTCCATTTCACAGCCATCCTGAAAAAACACGATAGCTGCAAAAATATGGACACCCTCGCCTGGGCTGCCATCAGCATTGGTTCCCTTGTCAGGCTCAGGCTGTTTAGCCGCACCAATGTAATACTGTTTTGGCTTTGGTTTCTGCTGTCCGGCATTTTTCACCTTACGCAAATCCACATCTGGATCATCGCCATTGGCAATTTTCATTTCCCGCAGGAAATTCTTCGTATACTCCCTTAGCTCCTGGCTGCTGGCATCAGGCTGAGCCCCGCCATCCAGCTTGTCCATTTCTATACGGATAAAATCTACTGCATTCAGCACAATATCCGTAATAGCAGTTGCATCCACCTTTTGCGGATGCAGCTCTCTGATGTAGTAGAATATATCCTCTACTGAGTGTGCCAAGGTTGACACCTCATCAAACATCATCATGGCTGCTGAGCCTTTAATGGTATGCATGGCACGGAAAATTTCATTAACATCATCTACACTAAAGCCACCATTTTCCTCACTAGCTAGAGAAATCTGCTCCAACTGTTCCAAAAACTGTCTGGTTTCGTAGATAAATACTTCCACCATAGGTTCTGCCACATACTCATCCCCTATCTCCAATTTTTATATCATGTACAAAGCCTGTCTCTTATACACATCTCCGAGCCCAC
>ENA-OZSO01000174-OZSO01000174.1-human-gut-metagenome-genome-assembly--contig:-NODE-174-length-13000-cov-5.188567_pt1 | contig 13000 bp, 14 predicted proteins | sample MGYA00243281_ERZ653971 | MGnify/ENA primary metagenome ERZ653971 (study PRJEB26926, sample SAMN06164636) | human gut metagenome | biome: ENVO:00009003; feature: ENVO:2100002; material: ENVO:00002003...
ACGAGATCATGCCTAGTCTCGTGGGCTCGGAGATGTGTATAAGAGACAGGTGGTACACCATGCCAATTAGCTGCATTAAAGTCATACCTTAATAAAGACTATGAAAAACTTTTCTTAATGTCATTTATTTGTTTAGGTGTAAATTCTCCCAAGGCGTTAAGGGCGTGGTTGGAAGAGATAGAACAAAAAGAAAATAATTCTGTGCAAAGGGTGTGGTTCAAGTACAAAAAACATGGCTGGCACAAGTCTCCATTATGTACAAGGCTTGATTTTAAAGATGGCAGTCATAAAGTTTATTTTGGTGATGAAAACACCTTTATGAAGGGATATATAAGATATCATCTGTATATACGTCCTAGTTGTACTGATTGCAGGTTTAAGGGATTGACGCATGGTGCAGATGTGATGGTAGCAGATTTCTGGGGAGAACAGATAACTGACGATAATGGTACATCCTTATTGATTGTTAACAGTAAAAAAGGCGAGAAAATGCTCAATGAAATAAAGATGAATTTTTGTTTAGAGGAAGTAGATTTTTCTCAGGCAATATTAGGAAATCGTGCTTTTAGAGAACCAGTGAAGGCATCTAAATATAGTGATAAGTTTTTAGCAGAGCTGGATGTATTGGGATTTTCATCCGCATATAAAAAGTATGCTAAGGACCCATTAAAGGTAATTATTAAACGTAAAATAAAAAATACATTAAGGGTGTGTTTGAAAAATATTGTGTCTAAATAATGTTATTGGAGTGAGTAAATTTGAATGGACTAAGTTTTTATTCTCAGATATTTCAAATCAGATGTGTGGCGAAGTTATTGTTATGGATGGTGGAGAAAGCTTACACTAGAAAAAAATATATTATGTATGTACAAAAGGGCAATTAATTATTCACAGTAGTAAATAGTGAATTATTGTTAATAAAAATATTTTGCAAATACAATGTAGGTGATATAATGCTCAACAGAACAGAACTTACGCTTCTGTGGATTTATGCAAGTTTTTTATGGCTATAGTTGTGGTAGCTATACATGTACATCCTTTTGAGGGTTATGCTGAGTCAACGCGGATAGACATATACAGGTTGATATGTTATTGCGCTGTGCCGTTTTTCTTTCTTTGCACTGGGTATTTTCTTGCCAAAGGCATCGGCTGTGCAGAAGCTGCATCGGCTTTAGAACAAATAAAGAAATATTTAGGGAAGACATTGAAGCTATATATTATATGGACAATTGTTTATATCCCACTGGCCTTATTGCTGTATTTTACGAATGCAACTCCATGGTGGAAGGATTTTATATTTTATTTACACGGTTTAGTGATTATGGGAGAGCATTATAATTCCTGGATATTGTGGTATTTACTATCTGCTGTATATGGTTTGGCTTATCTCTATGTGTGTGTGAAGTATAAATTTTCCTTAAATAGAATAGTCCTTATAGGATTTTGCTTATATTTGGTGGGAGCATTGATTACATCATTTGCACAATATCATGGAGAGTTGCCGAACATATTGCATTGGCTGCAAAAGATATTGGCATATTGTGTCAGCGGCAGGATATTTACTAGTTTTTTCTTTATACCCATGGGAATGTTGATTTATAGGCATTGTTGGTCAAAATGGCAGGGAGTGTTATTGATAGTTTCAGCATTACTGCTATGGCTGTTGGGGGCGAAGGATGGTATTGTACTCAAAAATATTGTTATTGCTATTAGCTCTGTTGGTTTGTTCTTATTTGTCATAAATGTGCATTTGTCAGCAAAACCATTCTATAGACAATTGCGAATCAGCAGTACGGTTGTGTATTTTATTCATCTATGGGTTTGGACTGTTGTATATGGTATTGTTTATCAGCAAAAAAATTATGGTATGGATATGTTTTTGCTAACGCTTGGTATTTCTTTGGTAATTTCTGGTGGATATATTTGCTATCGAACAGTTAGAAATACTGGCTGAATTTTTATTGGAGCGATGGGGTATGTTATCTAAAAATGCAAATTTAACAGGAAAAACTATTTTGGTAACTGGTGCGGCCGGTTTTATTGGGGCCAATCTTGTTATGGAGCTGCTGAGTAGTGTTCCAGATATCAAAGTTATTGGTTTGGACAGTGTAAATGATTACTATGATGTTAGCCTGAAGGAATATCGGCTGAATCAGATTCAGAATATGGCTGATGGTAAAAACTGGAAATTTATTCGCGGCAATATTGCTGATAGGCAGATGATTCAAGATATCTTCGCTACCTATAGTCCTGATATAGTGGTCAATCTTGCTGCTCAAGCAGGAGTACGGTACTCCATTACCAATCCAGATGCCTATATTGAGGCCAATATTATAGGTTTTTACAATATTTTGGAGGCTTGTCGTCATTCCTATGATAAGGGAGCAAAGGGTGTAGAGCATTTGGTATATGCTTCTTCCTCCTCTGTATATGGCTCTAACAAAAAGATTCCTTATTCTACCGAGGACAAGGTAGATAATCCGGTTTCTCTCTATGCAGCTACCAAGAAAAGCAATGAGCTTTTGGCTCATGCCTATAGCAAACTCTACAATATTCCTTCTACGGGATTGCGTTTCTTTACTGTATATGGGCCAGCAGGTCGACCAGATATGGCGTATTTTGGTTTTACCAACAAGCTGTTGGCAGGTCAGGAAATTCAAATTTTTAACTATGGCAATTGTCAGCGTGATTTTACATATGTGGATGATATTGTTCATGGCATCCATCTGGTTATGGAACATGCTCCGGAGAAGCAGAACGGGGCGGATGGGTTACCATTGCCACCATATGCAGTTTATAACATTGGCAACAATCATCCAGAAAATCTGCTGGAATTTGTGGATATTTTGCAGGAAGAATTGATTGAGGCTGGAGTGTTGCCAGCAGATTACGATTTTGCTGCACACAAGAAGCTGGTTCCTATGCAGCCAGGAGATGTTCCTGTAACTTATGCTGATACTAGCGCGCTGGAGCGTGATTTTTGTTTCAAACCTTCCACATCCTTGCGGGAGGGGTTGAAAAGGTTTGCTCAGTGGTACAGAAAGTTTTATTGCGATAAAGAAGGAGAAAAACATGAATAAGAAAATTGCCATAGCAGGTACAGGATATGTTGGTTTGAGTTTGGCAACCTTGCTGGCACAGCACAATCAGGTTGTTGCTGTAGATATTGTGCCTGAGAAAGTGGAACTGATTAATGATAAAAAGTCTCCTATTCAGGATGATTATATTGAGAAATATTTGGCAGAGAAGGATTTAAATCTAACTGCTACATTGGATGGAGAGTCAGCCTACAAAGATGCAGAATATGTTATTGTGGCAGCACCTACTAACTATGACAGCAAGAAGAATTTTTTTGATACCTCGGCAGTTGAAGCGGTTATTCATCAGGTAATGGCTGTAAATAGTGATGCTGTGATCGTAATCAAATCTACGATTCCTGTTGGCTTTACCAAAATGATACGGGAGAAAACAGGCAATAAAAATATTATTTTTAGTCCTGAATTTTTGCGCGAAAGCAAAGCGTTGTATGATAATCTTTATCCATCCCGTATTATCGTAGGAACGGATAAAAGTGATGCAAAACTGACAGCCAAAGCAGAAGAATTTGCTCATTTGCTGCAGGAAGCAGCTATCAAAGAGGATATTGCTACCTTGGTGATGGGACTTACTGAGGCTGAGGCGGTAAAGCTGTTTTCCAATACTTACCTTGCTTTGCGGGTGGCTTATTTCAATGAATTAGATACTTATGGGGAACTGAAGGGATTGAATACAGCAGAGATTATTCGTGGTGTGTGTCTAGATCCTCGAATTGGGACACATTATAATAATCCTTCCTTTGGTTATGGTGGCTATTGCCTTCCTAAAGACACCAAGCAGTTGTTGGCTAACTATAGCGATGTACCACAGAATATGATGTCTGCTATTGTGGAGTCCAACCGTACCCGCAAGGATTTTATTGCAGATAGGGTTCTGGAAATGGCAGGAGGATATGAGGCAAATAGCCAATATGATGCCTCCAAGGAGCAGGAAATTGTGGTTGGCGTATATCGATTGACCATGAAGTCAAATTCTGATAATTTCCGTCAGAGTGCCATACAGGGCATTATGAAGCGTATCAAGGCAAAAGGAGCCCAGGTGATTATTTATGAGCCAACTCTGGAAAACGGAACTACCTTCTTTGGCAGCATGGTTGTAAATGATTTGGCAGACTTTAAGGCAAGAGCTAAGGTAATCATTGCTAATAGATACGATGATTGCTTGAATAATGTTGAGGATAAGGTATATACCAGAGATTTGTTTGGTAGAGATTGATATCAACAATACCACAGCAGGTGTGATTTATGACTAGATTTCGGGAGCTGAGGTTGCAGCGTGGGTTATCCCAGGAGCAGCTTTGCAGGCAATATAATGAAAAATATAATAGGAAATATACTACTGCGGCTATGTCCCTAATAGAGCATGATAAGCGTTCACCGGAGTTGGGGGCTTTGTTGGATTTTGCTGATTTTTATGGGGTGTCCTTGGATTATCTTTTGGGCAGGGATCAGGAGGAGCTGGATTCCTCTCAGGTTGCTTGCAAGAGCCGTACCTGGTATTTGTCTGAGCAGCTGCGGAATATTGTCTTGGGCTTGTACAATGGCAAGGAGGACAATAAGATTGGTGGAAAATCTGAGGGGGTTGACTCTGGGATTCCCAATGTAGGTGATAGTGTCTCGTATCAGATTGAGGCAGCCGCATATAGGGGGCAGCAGAATATCAATCAGGAATTGCGCCTGCTGGGAGAGAAGGACGAGAATGAGGAAAATTTGGAAATGCTTCGCAGTTTGTTGAAGCAGTCTATTGTTCTGGCTAAGCGCGTAGAGAAAAACAAAAAATCTTGGTATAAATACTAAAAGTGTAAAAAATGATAATTAACAAAAAGCCCCCTATAGGAGGAAATCGCTGAAAGATAGTGATTGCCTCCTATGGGGGGCTATAATTTATGCATTTTAGTAGGTATCTTGCTTAAAGCATCATAAGATATTTCTGATAATCTGATGGGGCAATGCCTAGAGCCTTCATAGCAGCTTCGGCAGACCAATTAGTGGTTTTCATTAAATTCTTTATGTTGTTTATAGTAGTATTAAAACTTCCGCGAGCCTCACCGCGAGCTTCACCTCGTGCTTCGCCAGCTTTGAGCAGAGCTTCCCGGGCTTCTTGTTCATTCCATTCAAATCCAAACATATCAATGACCTCATCTTGGTGGTTTTTCAGATATTCTGTCATGACATCGTGTTCCAAACAATAATGGACAGATTTGTGAACAGCCTCATCAATGGACAAGTTTTTCTTTCTGTAGAATTTGTAACGGTTGGAAAAAATACTATATTCCAATAATGACTGACATTTATCCTTCTCAATTTTAATAATTTATGGTCGAATGATACATCTTCACCATCATTATAACATAGGGACTATTTATGGGCAATGTCTTGCTTTATAGGAAGGTTATCAATTATCTACTATAATAAAGTATCAATTTATAGTGGATAGTTTCTCTCTATGTTGTCAATTTCTATGTAGGTGTGATAAAATTAATTAGTTATGATGTAATTTTGGAGGTTGATATAAATGGCAGTTTTGGAGATTGTCAAGGCAGGTAATCCTGTGTTGAAGCAGAAGGCTGAGCCTATAGGCAAGGTGGACAGCAGATTGAGGAAGCTGTTGAATGATATGGCTGAAACCATGTACAGTGCAGATGGGGTAGGTTTGGCAGCCCCTCAGGTGGCCAAATCCATTCGCTGTGTAGTTATTGATGTTGGTGATGACAATGGACTTTTGGAGCTGATAGATCCTGTAATTACGGAGCGTGAGGGAAGCGAGATAGATTCCGAAGGGTGTCTTAGCGTGCCTAATGTTTTTGGGGATGTGGAGCGTTCTGCCAAGGTAGTGGTGGAATATACCAATCGCTGGAACAAGAGAAAGCGCTTGGCTGCTGGCGGTCTTTTGGCTAGATGTATTCAGCATGAGCTGGATCATCTGGAGGGAACTTTGTTTATTGATGTGGCTAAGAGCCTGCGGAATGGAGATAAAAAGCAATGAGCAAGCTAAAGACAATATTTATGGGTACACCGGATTTTGCTGTACCTTGCTTGGAGGTTTTGCAGGCCAAGACTGAGGTTTTGGCGGTAATTACCCAGCCTGATAGACCAAAGGGCAGAGGTCACAATTTGCAGGCATCTCCTGTAAAACAGAAAGCCTTGGAATATAATCTGCCAGTGCTGCAGCCGGAAAAAATCAAAACCGAGGAATTTACGGCAGAGCTGGAGAAATTACAACCGGATTTGATAGTAGTAGTGGCCTTTGGTCAGATTCTGTCCCAGCGGATTTTGGATATTCCTCCTTTGGGTTGTGTCAATGTACACGCTTCTCTGTTGCCAAGATACAGAGGGGCAGCACCTATTCACTGGTCCATTATTAACGGAGAAAAGGAAACTGGTGTTACTACCATGCTGATGGATGCTGGTTTGGATACAGGTGATATGCTGTTAAAGGACAAGGTTACTATTACTGAGGAAATGACCACAGAGGAGCTTCATGACCAGCTGATGGCTATGGGGGGAAAGCTGCTGGCAGAAACTATAGATGGTTTGGCCAATGGCACTATAACCCCAGAAAAGCAGGATGATAGCATTTCCAATTATGCTGGTATGCTGAATAAGGAAACAGGTCATATTGATTGGAGCAAATCTGCAGTAGAGATACATAATCTCATTAGAGGTTTAAATTCCTGGCCGGTGGCTTGGAGCATGAAGGATGGCAAAAACTACAAGTTCTGGCGTACAAAGGTAGAGAACAGCAACAATGATAAGGCACCTGGTACAGTGGTAGAGCTGCGAAAAAACAGCTTTTACATTGCTACAGGAGAAGGCCTGCTGGAGGTGCTGGAGATACAGCCACCTAGTAAAAAACGCATGAGCGCAGGGGATTTGCTTCGTGGTCATGGTGTAGCAGTTGGAGATATCTTTAACTGATATTCTGAGGAAAAGCTATGAAATGTTATACGGATAATCAGGGTAGGAATCCTAAGAGATTGTTTGTCAGCTTGATGACAGGCAGTTTTGTGGCTTTGGTGGCAGTATTTGTTACTATGTGGTGGATTGCCCGCCCAGGATTGTTGGAGCTGAATAGCTGGCTGCCAGAGGTTTTTGGCCTGTGTCTGCTAGTTCTGGCAGGCTTAATGGCCTTGGGTATATTCAGCATGGTGGCTGGCATTATGGGCTGGCCGGTGCCCAGCTTTCTCCATCGACAGACCTACGGGCTAATGAATATATTGTTCTATGTGGCTCTGGGAGCTGGGCGGTTATTACATATCCCAAGACGAAGGATTGAAGGCTCCTTTGTGGCAGTTAGCAACCAAATTATCAAAAATCGCCATCTAAAGGTAACACCGGATAAGCTTTTGGTGGTGACACCTCATTGTTTGCAGCTGGCTACCTGTCCCCACAAAATAACTAGAGATCCTAATAATTGCAAGCGCTGTGGGGGCTGTGATATTGGTGCCTTGGTAACTATGGCAGAGGAAATGGGCTTTCATTTCTTCGTAGTTACAGGGGGAACTCTAGCTCGGCAAACTGTTATGAAGATTCGGCCCAAGGCAGTGGTGGCCATTGCCTGTGAGCGGGATTTGGCCAGCGGTATTCAGGATGTTTACCCTATTCCCTCTGTGGGGGTGCTGAATCTACGGCCTAATGGCCCCTGCTACAATACCCATGTGGATTTGGAGGAATTTCGTCGGGCTATAGAGGAGATTCTGATTTTGCCATCAAAGGATGAAAAGCATTAGGAAAATCGGGATATTCTTCGGCATATTTGATTGACTATAAAGGAGAAGTTTATTTAATGGATAAGGCAAGGGAAGCGGCTCTGAAAATTATGACTGCTGTCCATCAGCAGGGAGCCTATGCCAATGTGGCATTGGCCAAGGAGCTAAGACATGGCCAGATGTCTGATATGGATAGGCGGTTTGTGACAGAGCTGGTATATGGTGCTGTCAAGGCAGGAGGAACTCTGGATTGGATTATCAAAAGATATTTGACACGGCCTTGGAACAAGGTTAATCCTTTGGTGCAGGAAATTCTGCGGTTAGGCACTTACCAGCTGCGCTATATGGACAAGGTGCCAGCTTCTGCTGCTTGTAATGAATCTGTGGAACTGGCCAAAAAATTTACAAATCTGGGCGCGGCAAAATTTGTTAATGGCGTATTAAGAACTATGGTTCGGGAGCCAGAAAAGGGGAATTTTCCTCAGGGCAAGGGGAATGCTACCCTGCAGCTAGCCTTGTCTCAGCAACATCCTGAGTGGCTGGTACGCCGTTGGATAAAGGAGTTTGGCTATGAGGAAGCCGAAAAGCTGTGTCAGTTTGACAATCAGCAGGCTCCTTTGACCATTCGCACCAATACCCTGAAAACCAGTCCATCAGAGCTGTTTTTACAGCTTACTTCCATTGGTGTAGAGGCAACCCGTAGTCAACTGGTGGACGAGGGCTATGTATTGGAAAATTATGGTTCACTGGATAATCTGGCTCCTTTGCAGGAGGGCTATTGTCAGGTGCAGGATGAAAGTTCCATGCTGGTAGCTCATGTGGTGGACCCTCAGCCGGGAGAGCTGGTACTGGACGTATGCAGTGCTCCTGGTGGCAAAACTACCCATATGGCAGCTCTTATGGAAAATCGAGGACGGATTGTGGCCTGTGATATTTATGACCACAAGCTGCAGAGAGTTATGGAAAATGCGGCCAGGTTGGGTATTAATATTATAGATCCTATGCTGAAGGATGCTAGAGAGATTCATCAGGATTTTCCTCAGCAGGCGGATAGGGTTCTGGTGGATGCTCCTTGCTCAGGTCTAGGGGTTCTGCGTCGGAAGCCAGATTCCCGCTGGCGCAAAACTCAGCAGTTATTGAAAGAACTGCCAGAGTTGCAGTTGGAGATACTAAAAAGCGGTGCAGCCTGTGTTAAGCCGGGAGGAATTTTGGTTTATAGTACCTGTACTATAGCCAGGGAGGAAAATCAGGCTGTGGTGGAAAAATTCCTTAAGGATAATGCAGAATTTCAGTTGGAGCATACAGGCAGTCGTTTGCCTGTTCCAAGAGAGGATGCAATGGTACAGCTTTATCCCCAGCGGGATGGTACAGATGGCTTTTTTATTGCCTGCATGAGGAGAAAATAGGCTATGGAAAATATTTTTGGTAAAAATCTGGCTGAATTAACAGAGTTGGTTCTAGGTCTTGACTTGCCTAAATTCAGAGGCAAGCAGCTGGCAGAATGGCTTTACAAGCGAAGTGCTACGGATTTTCAGCAGATGCAGAATCTTCCCAAGGATATGCGTAATAAATTGGCAGAGGGTTATGTAATTGATAGGGCCGCCAGAGTGGATCAGCTGGATTCCGGGGATGGCAAAACCTCCAAATTCCTGCTGAATTTTTCTGATGGCTCCGGAGTGGAAACTGTTTTGATGCGTCAGCCCTATGGCAATAGCATTTGTGTATCTTCTCAGGTAGGCTGTAATATGGGCTGTCGTTTTTGTGCCTCTACCTTACATGGTATGGTGCGGAATCTTACCCCTGGGGAAATGCTGGCCCAGACCTACTATATAAACGATTTACTGGCCAAAGAGGGACAGAAGGTTGACACTATTGTTATTATGGGTTCAGGGGAACCTTTAAATAATTATGATAATGTGTTGGCTTATATTCGCCTGCTCCATGAGGATTATTGCCTTGGCATGAGCTATCGCAGTATTACCCTGTCTACTTCTGGCATTGTGCCTAATATTTATAAATTGGCTGCTGAGGAGCTGCCTATTACCCTTTCTATTTCCCTTCATGCTCCAGAGGATGAACTGCGTTCTGAGCTGATGCCTATTAATCGCAAATATCCTTTGGCAGATGTATTGAAGGCAGGACGGGATTATGGTCAGTCCACTGGCAGACGGGTAACCTATGAATATATATTGATAGATGGGGTTAATGACAATCTTAAACAGGCCAGAGAGCTGGCTTCCCTGCTAAGGGGCCAGCTGGCCAGTGTGAACCTTATTCCTATCAATCCTGTGGCGGAAAGGGATTGGCGGCGTCCCTCACTGGCTCGTATAGAGTTCTTTGCCAATTATCTGACGGAGCATCATATTACGGCTACAGTTAGACGGGAAATGGGCAATGATATACAGGCTGCCTGTGGACAGCTTCGCAACAAGCATTTGGAGCAATGATAGCTATTATCATATTATAAGAAAATGGAGAGGCATTTTCTTTGTACAATATAAGGGTTATAATAGATAAGTAAAGCTTTCCATAGGAGGTTCGATTTTTATGTCAATAGGCAAGCTCGAATCATTTTTAGAGACTCATATAGAGGGATTTTTTAACCGCAAGCTAGGCGGTGCTGTTGAGCAATCAGAGATTATGAAGCAGCTGGAGCGGGAGCTTTTGCACCGCCGCAAAAAAGGCCATAAGGAAACTGTGGTGCCTAACTGCTTTTATATAGAATTGACGCCGGGGGATTATCAGCGGCTTTGTGTCCGGAAATTTTTGGATGAGCTGTATATTCAGGCGGAAAAACTGGTTATTAGCAATGATTGTTTTATGGATGGGGATTTATCTATTACTATTAATAGCGATGAAAATATTGACAAGGGAACCTGTGTGGTAACAGCCAATTTTACAGATGATGAGGATATTGACTCCATACCACAGCAGGTGGAATGTAACACCATTATTTTGGATAAATCAGAATTCAATCCTCCTATGAATTTGCCAGTGGAATACAAAACCGTTAGTCTGCTGGCTTTGGAGGGACCGGATATAGATTCATATTTGGAATTTGGTGAAAAACAGATTTATATTGGCAGACGGGTAAATAATGATTTTATTTTGACAGATGGGAATGCTTCCAGAGTACATGCCTATATTGCCTATGAAAGACATAGACATATTCTCTATGATGCAGATAGTCTGAATGGTACCTTTGTCAATGGACAAAGAGTGTTATCTCCTCAACTGCTTCATGCAGGCGATGAGATTACTATTGGTGAGACAGTATTGCTGTATGAGGTGATATAAATGCAAGCTACAGCCATGATTATAAAGGTCCTTAGTGTGGGACTGCAATATGGCATGCTTTTCTTTTTGTTGTATTTTGTGTATAAGGCAGTAAGGTTTATGGCAAAAGATGCCAAGCCGGTGGTGGAGGATATCTATGCAGAATCCCAGATAACTCCAGATGAGGCAGTGCTGACGGTTTTGGAGGCTGCGGATGAAGCTATGGTAGGCAGGCGCTTTGCCTTTGGTCAAAGCATTTCTATTGGCAGAGGGGCAGATAATGATATTGTCATTCAGGATGGCTATGTGTCCCATCATCATGCAGTGGTAGAGCTGATGAATAATTTGTATGTAATACAGGATTTGGGAAGTGTAAATAGAACCTATGTAAATGGCCAGGAGATTAATGGCCGTCAATATCTGCAATCTGGAGATATTATTAACATAGGTACTGTAAGCTTTCAGTTTGGGCGGTGAAAAAGTTGATAGAAGTATTTCAGATGTCAGATATAGGATTGCACCGCAATCTTAATGAGGACAGCCTGCTGTGCAGACCGCCTTCAGATTTTGCTGTGGCTGATGGCATGGGTGGCCATGTGGCCGGCGAAGTAGCCAGCCATATATTTACAGCCACTATGGAGGAGCTGTTAGTTCAGCAGGGACAGGATATGGATCAGGATGGTCTGCGGGAAATAGTTATTGCCGGCAATCGGGCTATTTTGTCCAGTATCCGCTCTCATCCAGAACGGAAGGGCATGGGTACAACGGCCACTTGCCTCCATTTGGGCCAAGGCAAGGGGATTTGGGCTCATGTAGGAGATAGCCGTTTGTATCTTCTGCGCCAAGGTAATATGCGGCAGCTTACCCAGGATCATACCTATGTAAATGATTTGATTGCCAGTGGCAGTATTACTCCTTTGGAGGCAGAAAATCATCCCAAGCGGAATATGCTGCTGCGAGCTGTAGGAGTTGAAGAATTTGTTCAGGTAGATACAGGGGAATTTACTCTGGAAGCTGGAGATATTATGCTTCTGTGTTCTGATGGCCTTACCAATATGGTAACAGAGGAGGCTATTAGAACGGTGCTGGAGGCCAAAAACTGTACCAATCCGGCGGTTTCTTTGGTGGATTGCGCCAAGGCTGGCGGAGGCTTAGATAATATAAGTGTTATCGTGGTGAAATATCATGAAGAATAAAAGCCTCATATTATTGGGGATAGATGCAGGAATTATGCTGGTGGGACTGAGTATTTTGCTGCTTACGCAGTACCCCAATCAGGATTATACCGTGTTGTGCTGGGCTGGAGGGACCATTGCTGCTTCCTTTGCGGTTCAGCTGTTCCTGCTAAAAAGTAATTTTACTCAGGATCAGTGGATGCTGCCTATGGTGATGTTCTTTGCCAGCATAGGCGTGGTGATGCTGGGTAGGTTGAAGCCGGTGCTGTGTATACCACAGCTTAGGTGGTTGATTATAGGCTTGGCAGTGCTGTTGGTGGTACTGCGCCTTTCCAGCAAGCTGCGGGAGCTAATGCAGTATCAATATATTTTAGGGATTTTGACCTTGATAGTTTTGTGCTTATCCTTGATTTTTGGTACAGAAATTGGCGGTAGTAAAAACTGGTTGGTTTTGGGACCTTTTCAGGTGCAGCCATCGGAATTTGGTAAAATTTTGCTGGTGCTGTTTCTGGCAGCCTATCTGTCAGACCATAAGCAGGTACTGCAAGATGCCCAGCGCAGTTTTGGGCCTCTCAAGTTGCCACCTTTGAGGTTTATTGCTCCTTTGCTTTGCATATGGGGCATGGCTATATTGATGTTTGTAGTGCAAAGGGATTTGGGCTCTGCTTTGCTGTTTTTCTGCATGGCGGTGTTTATGACCTATATGGCTACTGGCAGTAAATCCTATGTTTTTATTGCCTTGGGC
>ENA-OZSO01000236-OZSO01000236.1-human-gut-metagenome-genome-assembly--contig:-NODE-236-length-11695-cov-3.058505_pt1 | contig 11695 bp, 5 predicted proteins | sample MGYA00243281_ERZ653971 | MGnify/ENA primary metagenome ERZ653971 (study PRJEB26926, sample SAMN06164636) | human gut metagenome | biome: ENVO:00009003; feature: ENVO:2100002; material: ENVO:00002003...
CTAGTCTCGTGGGCTCGGAGATGTGTATAAGAGACAGGGGCAGCAATGTGCTGACCCGAGAGGATGGACATTTGAACGTGACAAGAATGTCGGCTTTGGTGGACCAGTTGGCTTGGCTTCGCCGACACGACTATGAGGTGATACTCGTATCTTCTGGTGCCGTGATGGCTGGCAGAGGCGAGTTGCAGATAGACCATCAACTGGATAGCGTGGAACAGCGACAGTTGTTCTCTTCCGTAGGTCAGGGCAAGCTCATCCGATTATATTACGACTTGTTCAGAGAATACGGCATCAAGGTGGGACAGGTACTGACGATGAAGGAGAACTTCCTTGCCAAGGAACAGTACCAGAACCAGAAGGCTTGTATGGAACTGATGTTGGAGAACGGCGTGCTCCCTATCGTCAACGAGAACGATACCGTATGCCTCACCGAGTTGATGTTCACCGATAATGACGAGTTGTCAGGCTTGATAGCCAAAATGCTGAAAGCCGATGCCCTCGTCTTGCTCTCCAATGTAGATGGCATCTACAATGGCGACCCATCCCTACCTACGTCTCGCATCATCCCTTCGGTATATTACGACCGAGACGTAAGCGAATATGTAAGTGAGGAGAAGAGCAGTCATGGCAGAGGTGGCATGATCTCCAAGTTGAAGACCGCACAGGATGTAGCCAATGCGGGCATCAAGGTCATCATCGCCAATGGCAATGTGCCCAATATCCTCATCGACTTGAAGGAACATCCCATGGAAACCTTACATACAGAATTTGCGCCAAGACCTCAAATATAAATCTATATTTGGGGCCTTGCCCTTTTATCTGACATAGAGGCTTGTCACGAGTAATCGGATGGTGCCATACCTTTCATCTTCTTAAACACCTTTGAGAAATAATTAGGGTCAGAGAAGCCACAAGCGTATGCTGTCTCCGACACATTATAACCCTCGGAAAGCATGTGGCAAGCACGTTCTATACGCTTATGACGGATATAGTCACCCATAGAGATATTCATGAGGCTCTTCATCTTGGTATATAAGAGACTCCTGGAAATGCCCATACTAGAAGTGATGTCGTCTATGGAGAAATTAGCATTTTCCAAGTTTACTTCCACCATATCGCTAATGCTCTTGACAAAGTCCTTGTCGAGTTGTGTCAATGTCTTGTTGGCTTCAATGGCCTCCTTGCCTCCCTCGACGATCTTCTCTTGGCGATTACGCACCAATCGAAGGATATTACCAATCTGATAACATAGGGCAACAGGGTCAAATGGCTTGGAGATATACACATCCGCACCATCCTTGTAACCGCTCTTGATGTCATCAGGGTCGCTCTTGGCAGTCAACAGAATGACAGGAATATGCGATGTAGCCATATTACCTTTCAGCATATTGCAAAGTTCATTACCTGTCATCCTAGGCATCATCACGTCTGATACCACCATTTCAATGTCCTGTCGAGAGATGGCAATATTCCAAGCCTCCTGTCCGTCTTTCGCCGTAACGACATGATATTCCTTGCCCAACAAATCAGCCAAGAACTTCAACATGTCCGCATTATCCTCCACAACCAATAAGGTATGCATACCTTCGCCAACTTCTTTTTCTTTTGAAAGCTGTGTCACAACACCATCTTGGGAATCTACACTCAAAGGCTCTGCCTTGCTGACATAATCCTTCACGGTAACCAATTCTTTGTCAGACGAGATCTTGTCTTTTTCAGTAAATGCGTCTTCTGCCACATCAATCCATACCGTGAAAGTACTACCCTTTCCCAATTCACTATCCACAGCAACACTACCCTTATGAATCTCTGCCAAGCGACGAACCAAAGACAAGCCGATACCCCAGCCTTTACTATTGGCATTAAAGCCACGCTTGGTTTGATAATATCGCTCAAAGATATTAGCGATTTCTTCTTTCATGATGCCAATGCCCGTGTCGGCAACTTCCATCTTAAGGAATAAGTCGGGAGACTCTGGCTTCCGCACCATCTCCGCCCCAATGGTAATGACACCACCAGTGGAAGTAAACTTCATCGCATTCGACATCAAATTGTTGAGGATATGCTCTATATAAGAAGGTGAGAACCATCCATCCTCACCATTATCAATGGTACGAATCTCCAGTTTGAGCTGTTTTGCGGAAACCACCTCCTTGAAATTGGCAGCCACCATGGCTACAAATTCCACAGGATTGCCTTGTTGTACATAAAATGGGAAGTTGTCGGATTCTATCTTGTTGAATGTCACCAACTCATTGATCATGTGCTCCATCTTGGTAGCATTACGTATCGCCATATCGAGCGAAGTCTTAGCCTCCTCGCTGAGTTGTGAGACGGCAATCGTCTTCAAAGGTGCTTCAATCAGTGCCAACGGCGTCTTCAACTCATGAGAGACCATCGTAAAGAAGTTGGACTTCATCTTATCCACCTCCTTCACCTTTTCCTTCTCCAAACTCACATACTTGATTTCCGCCTTTTCCTTCATTCGCATATTATAGAAAGCGATAGTTCCAATAGCTACACCACACAGAAGAAGCAAATAGATGAATATCGCTAGATTGGAGCGATAGAACGGAGCCTCAACAACAATATCCAAGACCCGCTCACTCATGTTGTCTTCTTTCATGATGCCATTGTTGGCCCTTACATGGAGGCGATAGTTGCCTGGCTGAAGCAGATAACCATTAAATCGGTGCTCCGTACCCACATCTCGCCAATCCTTGTCTATGCCATCCACCTTAATCTGATACCTCACATTCTCCATACAGCCTGGCATGACGACACCATATTCTATGGAGAACGACTTTGCCTGGTCATAGCTCAAGACGATCTTGTCGGTACAGTCTAGGCGAGTCTTGAGTGGGGAGTCTTCACTTGCCACACTCATGAGCTTGTTGTTGATGTAAAGCTGCTTGAAATGTATTTGATAATGAATGGCCTTATCCACTATCTTTTGAGGATAGAAAGTTAGCAGTCCATCAAAGGTACCCATCATTATAAAGCCCCGTGGAGAGTAATAAGATGAGGTAAAGTTGAACTGATTGACTGGTAGCTCTGCATTCGCAGAAAAGCAACGCGTGCTTCCATCCACGAGATGATAGCGATAGAGACCCCGATCCGTACCAATCCACAAACAATGATTGGCATCCTCGACAATGCTGCAAATCGTGCATTCCTGCGGAAGTCCACAAGAAGCATGCTTTATCTTCTGCTTGTCGTTAGCATTTAGACAAAACATTCCGCAGTTGTTGGTGCCAATCCAAATCCTCTTTTGAGAATCTTCAAATACGACGATAATATAATTATCCGTCAACCCACAATGGCTTTCCTTACTGTAGCGTATCACCTTGCCATGGTCTATGCAGAAAAGGCCATAAGAAGTAGTTGCCGCCCACAAGCGATGCTTGCTATCCTCAAAAAGCGAATAGATGAACACATGGTCAAGAAGTTGATGACCTATCTTGCGGAAGACATTGTTCTTGGCATCATAATAGCGTAGGCCATCCATGGTTGCGACCCAAATCCTGCCATTCGAAGTCTTACAGACATCGAAGATTCCCGCCGATGTGATGCCATTCGTATAATAATATTGCGAATATTGATGTGTTCCTAATTGATAACGGAACAATCCATTAAAGCGTGAGCCTATCCACATGTCACGAGACCCTGGGTCATAATAAAGACTATGCACATTGGAGCCTAGCGTTGGGATGCCCGTAAAAGGAGTAAAGACATGGTTCTGCATATCATAGATGAAGACACCATTATCCTCTGTGGCAATCCAAACCAATCCGCCCTCCGCCTCAACTATTGAGCGAGGAATACGTGCATTGAATGCCCCAGGTTTTCCATTGGCATAATCATACATAAACCAAGAGTTGCGCTTAACCAAGTAATCCACGCCTCCGAAATAGGAGCCAATCCAGATATTATCCTCCCTGTCCGACAAGATACTATAGATCGCATTATCCGTCAAGCTATTCGACTTGTTTGCCTCTTTTTTGATTCTCTCTATATGCCCATCAGAAGCAATCACGGCAATACCCATCTCCGTGCCCAGCCAGATGTTATGGCGTTTATCCTCGGTGATGGTTCGCACAATTCCTCCCGTAAGCCATTTCGCTTCATACTTCACTTCCTTACCAGTGGCAAGAGTGACGCATACCAATCCCCCTTTGTCACATCCAATCCACAAGCGCTGCCGAGAATCCACATAAAGTGGCTTGATGGTGTTTTGCTCTATGCTCGAATTTCCCAAACCATCCAATTTGTGAAGATTTATCTTGGATAGCGTTGCATTAAAAGAAAAAACAGCCTTGTTGGTAGATACAAAGATATTACCCTTACCGTCCCTTGCCATGGAGGCGATGGCTCCATAGTTGAGAGACGGATAAACGGAGAAGGCATCCGTTTTCTTGTCATAGACAAAGAGCTTGTCATGGCCCGTTAGGATTCGACCATCTTTCGTTTCCACGAAACTTGTGCAATACCCCTTGACATTACCATAATTTTGGAAGTCGTCCGTTTTGGAGCGATAACGGCTCACACCATTTTCGGTAGTAACCCACAAGTTCTTCTTGGAATCCAAAAACAGTCCATGAACGAAATTATGTATCAACGAATGTGCCATTCCTTCTTGATGGTAATAAGTCTGCACATTATAACCATCAAACTTGGCCAACCCATTTCGGGTACCAATCCAGATATATCCATCGGCATCTTGCACGATGGCTTCCACTTGTTGATTAGGCAAGCCATTAGAGGTATTGAGATGTCGAAAGCAGAAGTCCAAGGCCCATGCTGACCATGTATTGACTACAGCAAAAACTAAGGTCAAGAGTATTTGTTTCATCTATGTTACTTTTATTTCAAGTGCAAATATAGCCTTTTTTATAGGTAATCCTGCACTTTTTACAAGTATTTTTGACCAGACTAGACAGAATTACCCATATCCAAGACGATATTACCCATGACAACATTCAATTATCATGTATTTTTGCAACCGAAATTAACAACCTAATTATTGCATAACGATGAACAAAAGAACAACCATCCTTTCAGCACGGCTACTCTCTACATGCATGGCCTCCCTATTCATGATACCATCTTGTAGTTCAAACGAGCCACAATATCCTGAGATCAACAATAAAGATAATAATAAGGAGAAAAAGACTATCTTGACAGAAGCCGACCCTACCCTCTTCAGAGACACCGATGACACCTATTATTTATATGGCACAGGAGCTCAATCCGACAAAGGCTTCTATGTCTATCAGTCGAAGAATCTCAAGGAATGGTCAGGACCTGTTGGCAAGGAAAACGGCTTTTGCCTCACGAGCGGCACTTCGTTCGGGACCACAGGTTTTTGGGCACCACAAGTAGCCAAACGAGGCAACACCTACTATATGTTCTATACAGCCAATGAACAAATTGCCGTAGCCACAGCCTCATCGCCATTGGGTCCATTCAGTCAACCCAACAAGCAGATGATTCAAGCACCTTGCAAGACCATTGACCCCTACGTATTGTTTGACAACGACGGAAAGGTGTATCTTTATCATGTAAGACTTCAAAACGGCAATCGCATCTATGTAGCCGAGATGACAGACGACCTCAGTTCCATCAAGGAAGAAACCGCCAAGGAATGCATCAGTGCTAGCTTGACATGGGAAGATACCGAACAAGTGGCATGGAAAGTGACAGAAGGCCCAACGGTTTTGCATATCGGCGATACCTATTATATGTTCTATTCTGCCAACGACTATCGCAACATTGATTATGCTGTGGGCATAGCCACAGCCGATAATCCATACGGACCATGGACCAAGCAGAATGCTCCTATCATCTCACGAGCCAACATCGGGTATTACGGAACAGGACATGGAGATGCTTTTCTAGATGATGCAGGCAAGTGGAAGTACGTATTCCACACGCACCAAAGCTTCACGGAGGTAGCTCCTCGCAAGACCGCTCTCGTAGGATTGAACTTCAAGAATGGTAGTTTTACCATCGAAGAGAATACGTTTACCTATTTATATAAGAAATAACTCTAACTATTATACAACTATGTACAGACGAACATTACTTACAGTGGCACTCACAGTTGTCACACTATGTTCCAATGCTCTTGATGTCAAGACGAAGATTAGCATCAAGCAGCCAGGCAATCCTGCCGTCACCTATTCACTGAAGGAGGATGCCGGACAATTGGTATCAGCAAATGGCTCTGCCTTGCCTATCGAAATCAAGCAACAAGTAACCAATGACGGCAAAGACCAAATCTACCAGGTTACGCTGACGGCACGACAAACAGCCTTCTACAACTTCGAAGCCAGCCTCAACACGGGTTTGCCTTCCAATGGCAGCGAGTTCTACTTGCCTGGTTTCTGGTATCACCTAAATCTTCGCTCTCCTAAAGAGGCGCCAGCCTTCCACACTTCGAAGAGTTGGAATTTCAGAGAAGACCGCCTATCATCCCCGATGACCAGTGCCTTCAATGAGAGTGAGAAAAAATCGATAGCCGTCATGCGCTGCCTTGACAGTTCCAGCGAGACCCTGACCACCCATACGAGCGGGGAAGTCATCCTCAGTGGAGAAACCTCCTTGGGATATCTCGGTTTCGACAGCGAGCACAACGACGTAGCCCTTACCTTTGGTTATCCATATATAGAGACCCCAAAGCGCTATATCCGAAAACTAACACTTATCGCTCCAATCTTCACATACGCAAAGCTAGAAAAAGGAAAGAGCAAGACCATCACTTGGAGAATCATCGATGGCTCTGCCAACAATTATGGAGAACACGTAACCAACATGTGGAAGAAATGCTTTGACATCTACAATCCACAACCTCTGGCTCCGCTCTTCGGACCAGACGAAATGAAAAAAGGATTATGCAACTATTTCAGACGCTCTTACATAGACCGTTATCCATTGAAATATCATTCAGGACATACATTGCTCACTTCTGACTGCAAGCCATATCCTGCCATGCAGATTGGTTTCTGCGGAAGAGTATTGCTCAATGCCTTCAACGCAATAGAATATGGAGAGCAACATCAGGAAAAAGACTTGGTGAACATGGGAAATGAGATTCTTGAGAGTTTCCTACAACATGGTTTCACCAGTGCAGGCTACTTCTACGATGACGTGAACTTCAATAAGGGATTCCCTACTGATGAGAAAGCCGTTCACTCCATTCGCCAACAATCAGAAGCCGTCTATGCCATCCTTTTGTATCTGAAATACGAGAAGAGCCAAGGACGCAAGCATGCAGAATGGGAGAATCATATCAAGCAAATCCTGGATGGTTTCCTCAAGCTACAGAAAAAGGACGGCAACTTTGCCAGAAAGTTCCACGACGACGGTTCCGATATAGACGCCTCAGGTGGAAGCACTCCTTCTGCCACATCAGCCTTGGTGATGGGCTATCGTTACTTTGGCAAGAAGCAATACCTTGAGGCAGCTCGCCGAACCATCGACTATCTGGAGAAGAACATCATTTCAAAGAGTGACTATTTCTCCTCAACCCTCGATGCCAACTGCGAGGACAAAGAAGCTGCCATATCTGCCGTCACTGCCAACTACTACATGGCATCCGTGACCAAGGGTAAGGAACGTCAACGCTACATCGACCTTTGCCAGAAAGCAGCCTACTTCGCCCTGTCATGGTACTACCTATGGGATGTACCTTTTGCGCAAGGTCAAATGCACGGCGACTTAGGTCTCAAGACCCGTGGATGGGGTAACGTATCTGTAGAAAACAACCACATCGATGTATTCGTCTTTGAGCTGCCTCACATCGTCAAATGGTTGAGCAAGCAAGTGAACGAGCCAAGATTCCAGCAGATCTACGATGTCATCTTCACCTCACTCTCACAATTGATGCCTACCAAGGAGCGCAACTGTGGCATTGCCGTACCAGGCTTCTATCCCGAGGTGGTACAGCACACAACTTGGGACTACGGTATGAACGGCAAGGGATTCTACAACAATTACTTCGCCCCAGGCTGGACAGTAGCATCACTGTGGGAAATGTACTCACCAAACCGTACTGACAACTTCCTCAAAAAATAAGAGGAAGTCCATCATGTATGAATTATCTAACGTTTAAAACCTGCTCAAAAGGCAATCACAACCTAATACAAAAAGAGAATATGAAAAAGAATTTGTTACTAACAAGCATTGCTCTCATGTCTATTGCATCTGCAATGGCAGAAGGAGCATCGACGCCAAACAAGTATTTTACACATTCTGCAGCCATTCTTCAGCAGAAAGCAACGGCAAGTGGAAAAGTTCTCGACACCAATGGAGAGCCGCTCATCGGCGTAACCATCATGGAAGAGGGAACACAAAATGGAACTGTAACAGGACTAGATGGCAGTTTCTCTCTCAACATGACGAAAAGCAATGCGATGCTTAAGTTCTCGTATGTTGGATTCACGGATGTCAAGCTGCCTGCTGCCAACAACCTAACTGTTACCATGAAAGAAGAGCAGAATGCTCTGAATGAAGTCGTGGTTGTAGGTTATGGCACCCAAAAGAAAGTAAACCTTACAGGATCTGTTGTATCAGTAGATCTTGCCAAAGAAACCAACTCCCGTCCTGTCACCACCGCAGCACAGGCTCTGCAAGGTATGGCTGCCGGTCTCGATATCATCCAAGGCTCAGGAAAACCTGGCGAAGAGAACTTCTCTGTCAACATACGTGGTGTGGGAACCATGAATGATGCCAGCCCATTGGTATTGGTTGATGGTATGGAAATGAGCCTCTCTGAAATAAACCCTATGGATATAGAGAGTATCTCTGTATTGAAAGATGCGGCCTCTTGTGCCATCTATGGTAACAGAGGTGCCAATGGTGTCATCTTGGTTACCACCAAGAGCGGAACAGACGGTAAGATCAACCTCAGCTATTCTGGTCGTTTATCCATCAACTCACCTTCCAAACTCATTCGTTTCATGTCCAACTATGCCGATTACATGTCTATCGTCAACGAGGCTTGTGAGAACATTGGCACTGCTGGCAAATATCCAGAATCTGTGATCCAGCAATGGCGTGACGCAGAGGCAAATCCAAACGGATTGGCAGAGTCTGGCTATCCTAACTACGTGGCATACCCAAACACAGATTGGTATGACGAGATCTATCAGACCAAGGTGATGCAGGAGCATTCCATCTCTTTGTCAGGAAAAGACACACGCACTCGCTACAACTTGGGCTTGACTTATCTTGACAACCCTGGTATGATTGTACGCTCAGGCATGAAGAAGTACTCCATCAACTTGAAGTTGATTTCAGATGTTACCAACTGGCTCCAAGTAGGTGCACAAGTATGGGGTTCTCATTCCGATAAGGATAGAAACAACGTAGATGCATTAAGCAGCTGGGAATTCTTGAAGACCGTACCTGGCATTTATCCTTATTACGATGGCAAATATGGTGGCATCGAGACTTCCATGGAAGATGGAGCTGCTCACAACCCATTGTTATTGCTCAACGGTCAAGGCGATAGCTACAAGAAGACGACACATGCCTACTCCACTGCGTATGCACAAATCAAGTTCCTCAAGGACTTTACGTTCAAGACCAATTTTGGATATGATTTCTACAATACACGCCATAAACTGACAGAAGGTAGCAATGAGAGCTTCAGTTTCAGCAGAAACGAAGTGGTTAGCTCCGCCGCCTCTTTGGAGACTTTGGCTGGATACATGTATTACAACCACTACTACAACTGGAAGTGGACCAACACCCTCAACTGGAACCACACTTTCGCCCAAAAACATGACGTAGGTGCACTCGTCGGTTTTGAGGAAGGCAAGAATAGCAATGGTAATACTGATGTCAAGAAGATGGGTATGATAGACCAAACCATCAGCGACCTGAACACCCTGACTTCAGCAGAATACATCAAAGGTTCTTTCACTGGATATACTTATCGTTCATGGTTTGGACGTCTGAACTATGCCTACGATTCTCGTTACCTCTTTGAGGCCAATGCCCGCTATGATGGTTCATCTCGCTTCTCTCCAGACAACCGCTGGGGTTTCTTCCCTTCAGCATCAGCTGGATGGCGCATCAGTGAGGAAAACTTTGCCAAGAATTCTTTCCTCAACGCATTTGACAACTTGAAGCTCAGAGTATCATACGGTAAGTTAGGTAACTCTTCAGTTGACAACTATGCATACCAATCTTGGTATGAGACCGGTTACACAATCATGGGTGGCAAAAAGGTTCCACGTTTCTATCTACTGAACTTGCCTAACATGGATGTGACATGGGAAACGACCAAGACCTTCAACTTGGGTTTGGATTTCGCCACACTGAATGGTCGTCTGTCGGGAGTACTTGATTACTATGACAAGCGTACCACAGGTATTCTCTATCGTCCTACCATCGGTCTCGTATTCGGTGACAAGCAAGCGCCGTTGCAAAACCTTGCCAGTGTAAGCAACCAAGGTTTCGAGGCTACACTCCGTTGGGAAGACAAGGTGGGCAAAGTAACTTACGGTGTTGCAGTAAACGGCTCATGGAACAAGAACCGCGTCACCAAGTATAAGGGAAAGCTCGTTCAGGGTTGGGGTGCAAACCCTAACGACCCAGATGCTTATTACTCTAATCTCGGTGAGGTGTCATCAGGAGGTAATCAGCGCTTGTTGGAAGGCCACATGATGAACGAGTTCTATGTATATCCTATCTATTCTGGTAAAGGCAATTATTACGATGCCAGTGGTGCTGTCGATCCTAACGGTGGTCCTAAAGACGGTATGATACGCACAGAGAAAGACTTGAAATGGGTGCAAGACATGATTGCAGCTGGCTATAGTTTCGAGCCTCAGCATAATGTTTCCAAGAATGCCATCTGGTATGGTGAGTATATCTATGCTGATACCAACGGAGATAAGGTATATGGTGGCAACTACGACCAGAAGTTCACCGGCAAGTCTATGGTTCCTAAGTTCAACTTTGGTATCCAGATGCACGCAGAATGGAATGGCTTCGACCTCTCCATGAACTGGGGTGGTGCTACAGGTTTCTCTACTTACTGGAGAGAGATTGGTCAAAACTCAACCAACGTCGTATTCGGTGTATCTGTTCCTCAGTGGATTGCCAACGATCACTATTTCTACGATCCAGAGAATCCAACCGACCCTCGTACCAACCTCACCTCCAAGAACCCACGTATGTCTTTGGAGAACCCAAGTATGAGTGACGCACTTGACAACACCTTCCATCTCTATAATTGCGACTTCATCAAGTTGCGTAACCTCACCATTGGTTATACACTTCCAAAGAATATCTCGAAGCGTATCTATGCAGAGAACCTTCGCATCTACTTCTCAGGTGAGAACCTCTGGACTATCACAGACTTCCCTGGCCTCGACCCAGAGACTCGTTCTGGAGAAGGTTATGCAACCATGCGCCAGATTTCTTTTGGACTTAACGTAACATTCTAAATTATAAAATATCAGCAATATGAAAACGAATATGAAGAAACATATATTAGGTGGCCTATTGATGGTTGCTGCTGGAACTGCTTTTACAGCTTGCTCATCCGACTTTCTAGACACCCAGCCAACCGACCGTGTAGGTACCGACCTTGTTTGGAGCACATACAACCTGGCCAATGCTGTAGTAAACGGCTGTCTCTTATACACATCTCCGAGCCCACGAGACTAGGCATGATCTCGTA
>ENA-OZSO01000238-OZSO01000238.1-human-gut-metagenome-genome-assembly--contig:-NODE-238-length-11644-cov-4.809992_pt1 | contig 11644 bp, 5 predicted proteins | sample MGYA00243281_ERZ653971 | MGnify/ENA primary metagenome ERZ653971 (study PRJEB26926, sample SAMN06164636) | human gut metagenome | biome: ENVO:00009003; feature: ENVO:2100002; material: ENVO:00002003...
GCTCGGAGATGTGTATAAGAGACAGTTCTTATAGTCCTCCATCGTATCAAACCTGAGCCATAGCTGCTTCGGAAGCTCATCAAACGGTATGATTTTCTCGCAGATTATCTTGCCGTTCTGCTCATCCTCGACTGTCGCATGTCCGATAACAAATATTTTAGCATCGTCCTGTAAATATCTCTGGTAGCGCTCGTAATCTCTCGGAAAAATAATTACCTCAACAGTTCCTGTCAGGTCCTCTATCGTGATAAAAGCCATGGCCTGATTGTACTTGGTAAACTTAATCGTCTTTGTAGCTATCATGCCTCCGATTACCACGTGCGCATTGTCCTTTATCTTTACGGCACCGCTCTCCTCTTCAAGCACAAAATCTATCGCATTTGCTGTGATGTTTTTCTTTAGGGCAGCTGCATATTTTTCCAGAGGGTGTCCGCTTAAATAGATGCCAAGCACCTCTTTTTCATAGGCCAGGGCTTCCTCAGCGTCATATTCACCAACATTTGGATACTTAAGCTCAAATGACTGCCTATCCTCATCTGAGACCAGGTCAAACAGGCTCATCTGCCCAGCCATTGTTGACTTTTTGTCATGCTGCACCCTGTCCACAATCGATGCATACACCATTGCCATCTGCTTTCTCGTGCCGTCGAGTGAATCGCAGGCTCCCGCCTTTATCAGATTCTCAATCGCACGCTTGTTGATAAGCTCCTTCTGGCAGGTTCTCTCAATAAAATCTGAGAGTGTGCGGTATCTGCCGCCACTTTCCCGCTCCTCAATTATCTGGTCTATGACCGGCCTGCCAAGAGATTTGATGGCGTACATGCCATATCTGACATGGTCCCCCTCTGCGGTAAACTCGCCCTGTCCACAGTTGATATCCGGCGGAAGCACCTTAATACCCATATCACGACAGCTGTAAAGATACTGCGCCGCCTTGGCTGAATTGTCTATAACGGAAGTCATGAGCGCTGCCATAAATTCGACCGGATAGTAGTTTTTGAGCCATGCAGTCTGAACACTGATTTTCGCATACGCGGCTGCATGTGATTTGTTGAACGCATACTTAGCAAAATCAACCATCGAATCGTATATGCTGTTGGCAGCCTTTTCATCTATGCCGTTTGCCACACAGCCCTTTATACCGCGCTCCTTGTCTCCGTACACAAAGCTCTGGCGCTCTGCGTCAATGACATACTGCTTCTTCTTGCTCATGGCACGGCGGATGTTGTCAGCCTGACCCATTGTATAGCCTGCGAGCTTCTGCACTATCTGCATGACCTGTTCCTGGTATACTATACAGCCGTAGGTCGGCTCTAAAATACTCTCAAGCTCAGGTGTCACATAGCTTATCTCCTTTGGATTGTTCTTGCCCTTTATATAGTTGGGAATGAAATCCATAGGACCCGGACGGTAGAGCGAAATACCGGCCACGATGTCCTCAAAGCTCTGTGGACTGAGTTCCTTCATGAAGCTTTGCATACCGGCAGACTCCAGCTGGAATACCCCTTCCGTCTTTCCTGTTCCGATAAAGTCAAGTGTGCCCTTATCGTTGAAATCAATATGGTCGATATCCACATCAATGCCCCTTGATGCCTTGATATTCTTCACAGAATCCTTTAGCACCGTGAGTGTACGAAGCCCCAGAAAATCCATCTTTAAAAGGCCAAGCTCCTCGAGCTGTACCATGTTGTACTCTGCGGTAGGGCTTCCGTCGTTTGCCCTTCCAAGAGGCACATAATCGCTCGCCACACCCGGATAGATTACCACACCTGCTGCATGCACGGACGTGTGGTTTGGCAGTCCCTCAAGCCTTTTTGCCATATCTATCATTTCATGCACTCTCGCATCACTGTCGTAAATGCCCTTAAACTCCGGGTTCATCTGAAGAGCCTTGTCAATCGTGATATTAAGCTCCTGAGGCACCATCTTTGCAAGCCTGTCAGTCTCTGCATATGGGAAATCCAGCGCCTTTCCGACTGATTTTATGACACCTCTTGCCGCCATCGTACCAAAGGTGACTATCTGTGTTACAGAATCGTGTCCGTACTTCTGCTGAACATACTCTATGGCGCGATATCTCTCCGCATACTCGAAATCCACATCGATATCAGGCATGGAAACTCGCTCAGGGTTAAGAAATCTTTCAAAAAGCAGATTGTATTTAACCGGATCAATATCCGTGATTCCGGTACAATAGCACACCCTGCTTCCCGCCGCTGAGCCTCGTCCCGGGCCTACCCAGCAGTCGTGCGTGCGGCACCAGTTGATATAATCCCACACGATAAGGATATACTCTATAAAGCCCATGGTCTTTATGATACCAAGCTCATAGTCCATATCTGCATGTATCTTTTTAAGCTCCTCATCACTGTACTCGCCACAGCCTATGTATTTCTCCCTAAAGCCCTTCTCGCAAAGCTCTGTAAGGAAGGCTTCGGCACTATCATAGCCCTCTGGCACCTCATACTTTGGAATCTTGTAATTGCCAAACTCAAGCGTCACATTGCATCTGTCGGCAATTTTCTGCGTATTCTCAATAGCCTCTGTGGCATATGGGAAAAGCGCTCTCATCTGCTCTTCGCTCTTTACGAAAAACTGTCCGCCATCATAGCGCATCCTGTCCTCGTCAGACACCTTTTTCCCGGTCTGGATGCACAAAAGCACATCATGTGCCTCCGCATCGGACTCGTATGTGTAGTGCACATCATTAGTACACACTAACCCTATTTCAAGCTCCTTGCTCATCCTAAGAAGCTGCTGATTCACAAGCTTCTGATCATCAATGCCATGGTCCTGCAGCTCAAGGAAGAAGTTGTCTTTTCCAAAGCAGTCCTGATACTTCCTTGCAATCTCCTTTGCCTCGTCATAAAAGCCTCTGACGATGTATCTGGGGATTTCTCCTGCCAGACAGGCAGACAGGCATATAAGCCCCTCGTGATATCTCTCAAGCGTCTCAAAATCCACTCTCGGCCTGTAATAATAGCCCTCTGTGAAGCCTATTGACACTATCTTCATGAGATTGGCATAGCCTGTATTATTTTCAGCAAGCAGAATCAGATGATAATACCTGTCATCACCGTGGCTTGTCTCCCTGTCAAAGCGCGAATTTGGTGCCACATATACCTCGCAGCCTATGACCGGATTGATATCATTTGCCTTTGCCGTCTTGTAAAACTCCACCACACCGTACATATTGCCATGGTCTGTGATTGCGGCAGAGTTCATGCCAAGCTCCTTGACGCGCTTTACATATTCTTTTATCTTGTTTGATCCATCGAGCAGACTGTACTCGGTATGGGTGTGAAGATGACAAAATGACATTTGGATTCCTCTTTCTTTATTTTTGTATCGCCGCCCGCCCTTCATGGGTTATGCCATCCAGCGGGTACTGTGGCAGAACAATTCGTAAGAATTGCGTTAATTTGTCGGTGTCGTTTTCGGCTCAAGGTTTGTGTACATTCGCCAGATGCACACTTTCGGCGCGGCGTACGTCTGTAACTCTGTTAGGTGTGAACAGCAGCCATAGCAAGCCTGCATATCAGGTACAGTACAAAAAGATGCACCGGGTAAAAGGCGTAAAAGACATATTTTAGTGAAATGCCTCTTTTTCCATTGTAATAGCGAAGCGGTATAAGCATAAACAGTGCAAAAAACTCTATGGTACCTGAGAAAAGTCCAAGCAGTATGACTGCCACGGCAAATGCAACATCCCGGTTTGAAGAAAGCAGGTACATCATGACAATGCACCCTACACCCGCCGCACCATAATCACAGCAAAGCACAAACTCTGCAATAATCATCATAACAAGCACTACTGATACCATTACTATACACCTGATCAGTGTGACAAAAAACCACTTGACTGCAGAGGATGCCTTTTCTATTTTATCGACCGACTTAAGCCAATCAAGCACTGTGATGGCAAGCAAGCCTAAAAGCAGTGTAAAAAACACATTGTTGCTCTTAAATTCGAGCACTGTATTGTTTATTGCAAGGTCAAACGGTATCTCAGAGATAAGCGCGAATATAAACATCCTCGCAGCATATTTTTCCCTGCTGTGTGTATATTTGAAGCCCTCCACAAGCAGGAAGCAGAAAACAGGAAAGGCCATGCGCCCTATAGAACGCATGACCCAGTAGATATCAATAAGCGTTTGTCCACCTATCCCGTTATTTATCATCTGAAGAATAACCGTTGCCGCAATATGGTCTATAAGCATGGTAAAAATGGCTATAAGCTTAAGCGTGCTTCCACTGATACCAGACTTTGCGATAACTTTTTCCAAAATCCTATACTCCTGCCATATTTACGGTAATCCTGTCAAGATGCCAGATATCGTCCACATATTCCTGGATTGTTCTGTCTGAAGAGAACTTTCCTACATGTGCGATATTGAGCAGTGCACTCTTTCTCCATGCGCTCTTGTTCTTGTAATAATCATTAATCTTCTGCTGTGCATTTGCATATGAGCGGAAGTCTGCGAGGATAAAGTAGCGGTCAGCCACCTGTCCCTGCTGTGGATTGAGCAGTGAGTTGTAAAGCTCCCTGAAAAGCTCATGGTCATTTGGTGAATATGTGCCGTCTACAAGCTGGTTTACTACCTTTCTTAGCTCGGCATCGTTATTATATACATCAACAGGATTGTAGTCATGTCTGTTCTCGTGTGAGATGACCTCATCAGAGCTCATTCCAAAGATAAACATGTTGTCAGCCCCTACCTCATCGAACATCTCGACATTGGCACCATCCATAGTTCCGATAGTGAGCGCTCCATTGAGCATAAACTTCATGTTTCCTGTTCCGGATGCCTCCTTGCTCGCTGTTGAAATCTGCTCGCTGACATCTGCTGCCGCAAAAATAATCTCGGCATTGGATACCTTGTAATCCTCGATAAATACTACCTTTAGCTTGCCGCCAATAGAAGCATCGTTATTTATCACATCAGCCACGCTGTTGATGAGCTTTATTGTTTTCTTTGCATTTCTGTAGCCTGCTGCTGCCTTTGCTCCAAAAATGAATGTTCTAGGATAGAAATCCATAGACGGATTTTCCTTAATCTTGTTGTACAGATACATCACATGAAGGATGTTCATGAGCTGTCTCTTGTACTCGTGAAGTCTCTTAACCTGCACATCAAAGATAGAATCCGGATTTACATCAATACCATTGTGCTCCTTGATATACTTTGCTAAACGCACCTTGTTTGCTCTCTTAATCTCAGCAAACTCCTGCTGTGCAACAGGGCTGTCCGCATAAGCCTTGAGCTTTGAAAGCATTGTAAGATCTGTAATCCAGCCGGCTCCTACCTTTTTTGTTGCCCAGTCTGCAAGGAGTGGATTTGCATGTGCTAAGAATCTACGCTGTGTGATTCCGTTTGTCTTGTTATTGAACTTCTCAGGGAACATCTCATAGAAATCATGAAGCTCCTGATTCTTAAGTATCTCTGTGTGAAGCTTTGCAACACCGTTTACAGAATAGCCTGCAACGATAGCCATATTTGCCATCTTGACCTGTCCGTCATAGAGGATAGCCATCTTTCTTACCTTGTCCTCATTGCCAGGATATCTCTCATTAATCTGCATCACAAATCTTCTGTTTATCTCGTCAACAATCTGGTATACACGAGGAAGCAGTCTCTGGAATATCTCAATTGGCCACTTCTCAAGCGCCTCAGCCATGATTGTATGGTTAGTGTAGGCTACACATCTTGTAGTGATATCCCATGCATCATCCCATGACAGATGTTCCTCGTCCACAAGGATTCTCATAAGCTCTGCGACTGCAACTGTAGGGTGAGTATCGTTCATCTGGAAAACGACCTTATTCGGAAGATCTTTTAAATCGCTGTGATGCTTTTTAAACCTTGCAAGTGCACGCTGGATGCTTGCTGATACAAAGAAATACTGCTGCTTTAAGCGAAGCTCCTTGCCCTTTACATGGTTATCGTTTGGATAGAGCACCTCAACAAGGTTTCTTGCAAGATTTTCCTGCTCCACTGCCTTGTCGTAGTCACCCTGGTCAAAGGACTCGAGCGAGAAGCCGTTTTTTGGCTCTGCATCCCATATCATGAGAGAATTGACCACATTGTTGTCATAACCGACTATAGGCATATCATAAGGCACTGCAAGCACCGACTGATAGTCCTTCTGCTCGAAATGAAGCTCTCCGTTTTCATCTGTGCTCTCCTGCACATATCCTCCAAACTTGACCTCATAGCAGTACTCCGGACGACGAAGCTCGAATGGATATCCGTCCTTGAGCCAGTTGTCAGGCACCTCAATCTGGAAGCCGTCTGAAATCTGCTGCTTGAACATACCATATCTGTATCTGATTCCACAGCCGTATGCAGGATATCCAAGTGTGGCAAGTGAATCCATGAAACACGCTGCCAGTCTTCCGAGTCCACCGTTTCCAAGTGCCGGATCAGGCTCCTGGTCCTCAATAGCATTGATATCCACACCAATCTCATTGAGAGCCTCCTTGACCTCCTTGTATGCTGAGAGATTTATAAGGTTGTTGCCGAGAGCTCTTCCCATCAAAAACTCCATGGACATATAGTAAACAACCTTTGGATCGTCCTTGTCCATCACTCTCTGTGTGGCAATCCACTCATCCATGATGACATCCTTTACGGCCTCTGATACAGCCTGATAAAGTTCCTGCTGTGTGGCATCATCTATAGTCTTACGATATTTATTTTTTAAATTGTCTGATACAGTCTTAATAAACACCTTTTTGCTAAACGTATTATCTCTCATTTTATTCCTCCTTATGGCACTAAAAGGGAGCAAATTAATGCTCCCTCTCGTGCAGAGATTATTGTTTTTCAACTGCAAGCTTAACAGCCTCACCATTAATCTTCCAATCCTTTTCATAGCCCTTAAGTTCGCCTGATTTAATTGATACGGCAAGAACCTCGGTCTTGATTTCATCACCAAACTTTTCAAATACATTTGAAAGCTTCTCATCTGCCTCGTATGTCACAGCGATGTGGTCCATAACCTCAAAGCCTGCGTCCTTACGCATTGTCTGGATCTTACTGATGATTTCTCTTACGAAACCTTCCTCGATAAGCTCAGGAGTGAGGTTGGTGTCAAGGACAACGGTTATATTGTTGTCAGATTGTGTCACATAACCCTCCATCTGAGTCATCTCGATAAGTAAATCCTCTTTAGATAATACAACTTCATCGCTAATGCTGTCAAGCTTGAGAGAGCCGGTGCTGCTAAGCTCCTCCATGGCCTTATGACCATCAAGCTCAGCTAAAACTGCCTTGATCTGGCCAAGGTATTTACCATACTTAGGACCCACTGTTCTAAGCTGTGGCTTGAATTTGTAGGTGGTGTAGTGTGATACATCATCAGTGAACTCAACCTCTTTTACGTTGAGCTCGTCTGCGATGATATCCACATAAAATTCATCCAGTTTTTCCGGAGCCTTTACAAACATTTTTCCGATTGGCTGACGGTTTTTGATATTTGCCTCGTTACGGCATGCACGTCCGAGTACTACAACCTTAAGTACCTCGTCCATATCAGCCTCGAGCTTTTTATCAATCAGCTTCTCATCAACTACAGGATAGTCGCACAGATGAATTGACTCCGGTGCGCTCTTGTCGATAGAGCAGACAAGATTTCTGTAGATATCCTCTGTCATGAAAGGAATCATAGGTGCTGCCGCCTTTGATATGGTGACAAGTGCTGTATAAAGTGTCATGTATGCGTTTATCTTGTCCTGCTCCATGCCCTTTGCCCAAAAACGCTCACGGCTGCGGCGTACATACCAGTTACTTAAGTCGTCTACGAACTCCTGAAGGTACTTTGCCGCCTCCGGAATCTTGTAGTTTGACAGGCACTCATCCACTCCTGCCACTGCTGAGTTGAGCTTTGAAAGAATCCACTTGTCCATTACTGCAAGCTTATCATACTCAAGGCTGTATTTTGTAGCATCAAAGTTGTCGATATTTGCATAAAGCACGAAGAATGCGTATGTGTTCCAGAGTGTTCCCATAAACTTACGCTGTCCCTCAAGCACGAGCTTTCCTGAAAACTTCTTTGGAATCCATGGAGCTGATGCTGTGTAGAAATACCATCTGATGGCATCTGCACCGTATGTCTCAAGTGCATCAAACGGATCTACCGCGTTGCCCTTTGACTTGGACATCTTCTGTCCGTTCTCATCCTGTACGTGTCCAAGCACGATGACATTCTCATAAGGAGCCTTGTTGAAAAGGAGTGTAGACTCAGCCATGAGTGAATGGAACCATCCACGTGTCTGGTCAACTGCCTCTGAGATAAACTTAGCCGGGAACTGCTTCTCAAATACTTCCTTGTTCTCGAATGGATAGTGGTGCTGTGCAAATGGCATGGCTCCTGAATCAAACCAGCAGTCAAGTACCTCAGGTACACGGTGCATATCCTTGCCACACTCAGGACACTTGATTGTCACAGCGTCGATATATGGTCTGTGGAGCTCTACCTCTGCTGCCTTTGGATCTCCTGCTTTTTCGGCGAGCTCTGCACGGCTTCCGATACACTCTCTGTGTCCGCATTCACACTCCCAGATATTGAGTGGTGTGCCCCAGTAACGGTTACGTGAGATAGCCCAATCCTGTATATTCTCAAGCCAGTTTCCGAAACGTCCTGAACCGATAGACTCAGGTATCCAGTTTACTGTATTGTTGTTTCTGATAAGGTCATCCTTTACTGCAGTCTCCTTGATGTACCATGACTCTCTTGCGTAGTAGATAAGAGGCTTGTCACATCTCCAGCAGTGTGGATACTCATGCTCAAATTTCGGAGCATCGAAGAGCTGCTTTCTGCCGCTTAAGTCCTTTAATACCTCAGGATCAGCATCCTTTACCCACATACCGGCAAACGGAGTCTCGGCTGTAAGCTCTCCCTTGTCGTTTACAAACTGTACAAATGGAAGATCATAATTTCTTCCGACATTGGCATCATCCTCACCAAATGCAGGAGCGATATGAACAATTCCTGTACCGTCTGACATAGTAACATATGTGTCACATGTCACGAAAAAGCCCTTCTTGCCCTGCTTATCGGCAACCTGCTTAGCGCAGTCATAAAGTGGCTCATACTCCTTGTACTCAAGATCCTTTCCTTTGTATGTCTCAAGCACCTCATATGCCTTCTTGCCTGCCTCTGCGTCCTCTTTTGAAAGAAGCTGTGAGAGCACCTTGTCTGCAAGTGCCTCTGCCATATAATATGTGTAGCCATCAACAGCCTTTACCTTTACATATGTGTCATTAGGGTTCACACAGAGTGCCACGTTACTTGGAAGTGTCCATGGAGTTGTGGTCCATGCGAGGAAATATGCATCCTCTCCTACTACCTTAAAACGTACTACTGCTGATTTTTCTTTAACTGTCTTGTAGCCCTGTGCCACCTCCTGTGCAGAAAGCGGTGTTCCACAACGAGGACAGTAAGGAACAATCTTAAAGCCCTTGTAAAGAAGTCCCTTGTTCCAGATTTCCTTGAGAGCCCACCACTCTGACTCAATGAAATTGTCGTCATATGTGACATATGGATTGTCCATATCAGCCCAGAAACCTACTGTGTTGGAGAAATCCTCCCACATACCCTTGTATTTCCATACAGACTCTTTACACTTCTTGATGAATGGCTCAAGTCCATAGTTCTCAATCTGATCCTTGCCGTCAAGGCCAAGAAGCTTCTCCACCTCAATCTCAACAGGAAGTCCGTGTGTATCCCAGCCTGCTTTACGTGGCACATATTTGCCCTTCATGGTCTGGAATCTTGGAATCATATCCTTTATGGTACGTGTCTCAACATGTCCGATGTGAGGCTTTCCGTTTGCTGTAGGAGGTCCATCATAGAATGTGTATGTCTCTCCTTCTTTTCTGTTTTCCATAGATTTTCTGAAGATATTGTTCTCTCTCCAGAACTGCTCTGTCTTCTTCTCGCGTTCAACGAAGTTCATATTGGTGTCAACTTTGTTGTACATGACTATCTCTCCTTATTCTATATTGTTCGTGAACATCCCAACATGCACCTCAAATTCGGCTCTTACGAGGCTTCCTTGTGGCTTACGCTACTACAATTTTCGGTTTATGGAATATTCACAAAAAAAGGCACACATTCCTGTAATTAGGAACGCGTGCCTGATACGTCTATACCACCTATTACAATGTACTTAAGGGAAATACCCTTGCATACCCGCCCCTGTAACGTAGGGAATACGTCAGAACCTACTCTCGCAACGCTGTATGGCGATTTTAGCCTGCGGCTCAGAAGTGATTTTCAAAACGGCTCTACTCATACCGGCTCTCACCTGTCCCGGCTCTCTTTGACTTTCCTGCCATCTCTACTGTCTTCGTCACTGCCTTTTACTAACTGTGTTTAAGTATATAACTGAAAAGCCACTGTTGTCAAGATGTAATTGATTCTGTAATAATTTGATAATAATTAACTCTAATAAATGCCATCATACTCAAAATTCTGATAATCAAAATCGTCATAATCAAAAGAATCATAATCATAATCGTAATCCTCATAGGAATCGTCATCATTATAATACTCATAACCATTGTCAAAGCCCCTCATGAACTCCTTTTCTAAATCTGTGCTTACATTTGAGCCTGCCACAACCCAGAATATGATGCTGACTATAACTGAGATAACTGCTGTTGCTATACCAACTATACCAAACACCTTGTTGTTGCCTTTTATGATATGTATAATACCAAAAATGATAGCAAGCAGAGCTGTCACATAATTGATGCATGTACAAAACAGTACAATAGATGCGATTCCAAGTACCAGAGAAGCTATACCAAAGCCATTGCTGTTCTTTGGCGGCTGGTTGTATGGATTAGCTCCATACGGCGACTGATTGTAGGCTGTCTGTCCGTATGCGGTCTGATTGTAGGCTGTCTGTCCGTATGCGGTCTGATTGTAGCCACCCTGTCCGTTTGGCTGCTGGCCATACTGCGTCTGTCCGTAAGCTGACTGATTAAATGAGCCCTGAGCATATGTGTTCTGGTTGTATGTACCCTGGGCATTTGGATTCTGATTGTATGTACCCTGGGCATTTGGATTCTGATTGTATGTACCCTGATTTGCATAACCATATGCACTGCCCGGATTATTGACATATCCGTCTGTGCTGCCTGTCTGGTCTGATGACTGTCCATATGCATATGCATTCCCACTTTCCTGCTGGGATACAGACTGATTATATGTGTCTGTCGGCTGACTGTATGTGTCTGAGCCATTTGCTGTTCCTGAAGACTGACCGAAGACATCTGTATTGTCCGGTGTGCCTGACGACTGGTTGTCATTGTTCATATAATTGTTATCGTCCATAACTTCCTCCATATATCCTATTGTTTATGTAGCCATTGTGTTAGAAATATTTTATCATATATTACGATAATGTAAATATTTTTATCATAAAAAATGGTGATTTTTGTCTTCCGAGCTTTGATTTGCGCTTGTTTTCATACATCCTGTCATCAGCAATACGATATACGGCACGTAGGCCAATATTCACTGCCTTAAGCTTATTTTTCCTCATTTTGCTCCTGGTTTGAAGAAAATTCTCCTTTCAAATAAACATTTACACCAAAACACCCGGCAGTTATCCTGCCGGGCATTCTGTAAA
>ENA-OZSO01000250-OZSO01000250.1-human-gut-metagenome-genome-assembly--contig:-NODE-250-length-11405-cov-16.970132_pt1 | contig 11405 bp, 7 predicted proteins | sample MGYA00243281_ERZ653971 | MGnify/ENA primary metagenome ERZ653971 (study PRJEB26926, sample SAMN06164636) | human gut metagenome | biome: ENVO:00009003; feature: ENVO:2100002; material: ENVO:00002003...
ATCCATTACAGATGCAACTTTATTTACTACCGGGATCTCGATATCAATGCCATAAATACTGCAGGCGTTATTGATACGATTTACTACTTCTTCCGGCAGCATAGACGCACATTTAGTAGCGTACAATGCAGAGATTTTAGTTTCGACCGGGGTTGCGATAGAAAACATACGGTTAATATCATCTGCAAAAACAGCGTCTTCCGCATAAGCTTGTTTTTCAATCAATTCACCCAAATCGATATCCATTTCTTCAGGTGAAAGAAGATTTTCTACAGCAAAAGATGCCAGCTTTTCAAAGTTAGTATCTGTAGATAAATCAATAAGTTCTTCTTTATAGAGATTAGGTTTCATAAAAAATTAATACCTCCAATGTATTGGTTTTTCCGTATACTAGTATTATACCTAGTATTTATACTCGAAAATTAAGTAGGTATAATATGGTACAGTAGAATAGAAAAACCGTTAAACCAAGGAGGTTATAATACCCCATGAACTTGTCATATCTATATAATCTTGATGAGTCTAGGTCTCAGGTATATGAACAGCAGATATTAGTACCTGCTTCTAAAAAAGTATACCTCGATCATATACCAAAAGTCAATACCCTTCAAATAGTTGGTATCCAATTAATATTTGATGGCGAACCATTAGCAGGACAAGCACTATTTAACTATAGATCGGAATATGATTACGTAGCTGCAAAAGGTATCGTTATTTTTAACAGTGCTGATGTTGGTAAAACGTTCAATGTCCGATATGTTCCTGTTGCGTCCCGTGTAGACGCCTCGATAATCAATGAACTTATCCGCGTAGGCAATGCATTAGACGGAAATGTATGGACTAAAGATGAATTACTAAATCCTAAAACAGGTGAAGTAATTGTCTGGGATATCATTAAAAATCGACCGCTTCTTGCTTCTCAGGTAAAGGATGGTTTACTGTCTAAAGAAGACAAAGCCAAGTTAGACCTTATTCCTAATCCTGTACAAGTTAAAGCTATTGGTTCTATTCTAATAAATGATGCCTATGCTGTACCTACAGAATGGGGCGGGTCTGTTAAATTTGTAGAGAGTGAAACTTTAGTACCTGTTATTAAAGACGCCAATACAATTGAGTTCCGTGTAAATGTAGCTGCCGTAATGAAAGATCTCTCTGCGTACATGGAAGCATTAAAGGGTACGCATGGAGTCCCGTCAGACCTGAACAGATATGTAACTAATGATGATCCTAGAATGACTGATGCTCGTCAACCATTAAAGCATCAACATACAATCTCGGATGTAATTAATCTGCAACAGCAATTAGACAACAAAGCTGCTAAAGTCCATACTCATACAGCATCAGAAATCACCGACCTCTCTGTAATCCAAGGACCTCCAGGTGAAAAAGGTGATCCAGGTGATCCCGGACCTAAAGGTGAAAAAGGCGACCCCGGACCTGAAGGAAAAAGAGGTGAAAGAGGTGAAAAAGGTGAAAAGGGTGATCCTGGTCCTAAAGGTGAAAAAGGTGATCCCAGTTTACCAATAGATGCTATAGGTGCAAGTGAGATATTTAATAACTGGACTGTTAATGGATTTGAACTTGAAGTTAATGAAGGCATGGGTATGTATACAAATGGGAAAGCCTATGTAAACGGTAGAGGGCTTACCATTCCTCAAAACGATGATAGTCTTGTACATGATTATACACGGCTGCTCATTGAAACCAACAGACAAGTAACCAATGCCAAAGCATATGTATCAACAGACCAACAGAACATTGCAAGCTTTGATACTGATACTGTATTTGAAATCACTCTTACCGAAGTTAACGCCCAGGAAATCATTTTTACAGTAGTAGCAGATGGCAAAACATTTTCTGACTTAAATTCTAATGATACTCCAATGGTACTTGGTGTCACTATATCATTTGATAAAGATAAAACAATATATAATGTTGGAGATACATTTACTTTAACGGTTTTGGAGACTGGTTATTGTCTGGTGTACTTAGCCTATGAATCGGGAGTAAATTATGCGACGTCAACTACTGAGTTCACTAAGGAACAAATTGATGGCTATACTGCTTCTGGGAATTATCCTATTACTATATTCCATGTGGTTCCTGGTACGAAACCTGATGAAGAAGGTGCTATCTGGCCTGAAATAACTGTTACGGATCTACAATACAGATTCCCCAATTATATTATTGACCCTGAAAATAAATTGGGATTAGTTGATATAATTGATTTTGCAGTAAACGATTGGTCTACCAGTACCAACTCAGATGGATTTTATACACTTGAAAAAGCTGTAACTAACCGTATTCCAATTTCCCGTCCGTATCGTAAACTATCCGCTGATCTCTGGGAATCATTGGAAGCTACTATCCAATTTTCTAATACTAAAATCATATTACTTTCAAAAACAACTTTTGCAGGGTGCATCCTTGCGGGTATAAAAGAATGGAGGCCGTAATTATATGGATAAAATTATAACATTAAAAGAACTTAGAAACCTTGCCGAGAATTGTAATGGCGAAGTTTATCATATTTATTTACACTGGACAGCAGGGAGATACGATCAGACGTTTGACGACTATCATATCTGTATTACTGGTGATGCACAGATCCATCTTATGGGCGACCTGGATGAATATAAAGAACATACCTGGCACCGTAATAGTAATGCTATTGGAGTTACCCTCTGTGGATGCTTTGATGCAACAGCCTACGCGGATGGAAATGTAGACTTTGGTAGCCAGCCTCCTACAGCAGGCCAAATTGAGGCCATGGCTAAAGTTGTCACAATACTTTGTGAAAAATTTAATATCCCAATAGATGCAAGTCATGTAATGACCCATGCTGAAGCTGCTGACCTTGATGACTACGGTCCCGCAACTACTTGCGAACGCTGGGATTTGTGGAAATTGTATGATATTCCAGGTGACGGCAAACTTAAACCAGGTGGCGATGTTATTCGTGGGAAAGCTATTTGGTTCCAGAATTACCCTGATACAATCTAATAGTTAGGAGGAGCTATTCGTGAAATTTCAAGAAACTCTTGCGGATATTATTCTAGATGATAACGACGCTCTTTTGCGTTTGATCCGTGAAGTATATAATAAAGGAGTAACAGCCGGTATGCAAGCTGCTGAAATGCAGGATTGCGAAAGTATTTTTAATGATTGGGAAGAAGTTGAAACGGCTTTGACCTACCCTATAACATCTATTGAAGATTTCGTAGATGAAGCACTTGATCCCCGTTACAGGAAATGGTGAAAGGAGATTTAATTTATGGCAACAACTAGTACACCAATCCTCAGTAAAGTTGGGGACATTACACTTACTTTAGGCTTAAATCCGCCCACTGGTTTTTTAAGTTTGGGTGAGGGGTTAGTCTTGAACCGTACTCAATACTCTGAGTTATGGACATGGGCACAAAGTAATATGAAGATAATCACTGAATCAGAATGGCAAAACCTAGCAAATGCCCAAGATGGTAATTGTGGATTCTTTAGTAGTGGTGATGGAAGCACTACTTTTAGGCTCCCTAAAATTACTAGCTTACTTAAAATGTCTGAACTTGCTGAAGTAGGAAATTATAATAAATCTGAATACTCCAATCTGCATTTCCACGGATTAGGACGCATGCAGAATAATAATGGCAACTGGGGTCGTTATGGTTACTCTGGTGCCAAATATCCATCTGGTACCTCAGGCTGGTTCTGGAATGGATCAGGTGGTACTGGTACCTCGGGCGGACCAGATTCCAGTGGCGATATTATTACATCATATAATATTGGTGATAGTGGAAAAGCTCCTAGACCAGCTTCTATAAATATTGTTTTATGTATTAGATATACTGTAAACAATCAGGCTACTGCAGTTGCTATTGGATCTGAAGAAGCAGTCGCGGCTGTTAATGCACTGACTGCCAAAATCGCTGATGTAGAAACTGCATATAACATAAATTGTCATCTTGACACTATCGGCTGGCAGGTGTATAATTCAGGTATCATAAGAGAATGGGGACAAACAGAACCTGGAATTTCAATGGGAACTATTGTTTTCCCAATTGCATTTAATGCTGAGACCCCACCTTATTCGATTAAAGTTACACTTGTAGACCCCAACGCTGAAATCAGTACCCCTGGTAAAATATGCTTAGGAACTCCTACGAGTACAGATGTTTCCTTTACTTATTCTGGGGTATTACCTGCCTCTGCATATATTATGTGGGAAGCACTGGGCCGAAATTAAGAAACGAGGAATAACAATAATGTCTGATAAACTTGAATATTACTGTACTTTTGACCCTAACACTGGAATAAAAACAGGCGGATATATTGCAGGTGTCCAACAGGTGCCAGTGGATGCAGTACGTGTATCTTTTAACGATTTCAAACTCTATAGCTCTAGTTCTAGGTATCGTTATGATTGGGATAATAAAAAGCCTATTTATGTTAATGATACTTTAAGTGAAATTCCTATCGAAACTCTGGTATGTAGGGCACTGGAATTAAATAATATTATTACCAAAAATGATATTACTTCTCCTTTTCCGTTTAAAGTCGGCAATCAATTAGTATCTTTTGATAATAGCCTGGAATCACAAACAACATATAACTTATTTAGCACAATGGCAAATGTAAATCCTGAAGATACATTTGAGGTTCGTGGTACTCCCAGTGGACTTTCAAATAAACAAGTTTTTACATTCAATGCTGACCAAATGAAGCGCCTTGCCAGTGCATCCGGGGAACATGTATCTGAGGCTAAAACAAAAGGTTGGGAAGCCCAAACATACATTAATGATCCTAGACGCACTATTGAAGAACTACAAACTTATGTATTAAAACTTGAAGAAGTTATTAAAGGAGGATCTAATACTTAAATGAAAATAGATGTAACCGTTAATAACCGTACCCTGGAAACCTCAGAGATTTATCGCATCCCCAGTCGAAGTCAGGAAGATGTTTCTATCGCCTTTCACATTGAGCCTGGTTTTGGCTGGGATGCTTTAGATAAAACAGCAGAATTTTCCCGAGTAGAGGGTAAAACCTGGAAGGTTAATATCCAACCGGATGTATACTATAGTATCCCCACAAGTGCTATCAATCGTGAAGGTATACTTTATGTAAGCCTAATAGGTTGTAGCAAAGGGGAAAAACTTGCAACAACATTCCCTGTGAGCTTTATGGTTGAACGTAGCAATCTCGATTTACTGCGTCCTACACCATATCCCGTTGATGAAAATGGGGATCCAGATCCTGACGCTTATGCCCAATGGGTGGCTATTGTTACCCAAGCTGTTGCTCGTGCTGAAAAAGCAGCTCAAGAAGCAGAGGGAGTAGCTACAGGATGGTATACTAAAGAGGAATGTGATGAACGTTTCGCTAAACGAGTTAAGCTGTCTGTAACTGCATCTGAAGAATTTGATTTATCCTTAGCAGTAAGCGGAACATTACCTGAAGTACAAGTTAAAGCATTGCCAGTAGATGTAAGCTCGGGTACTATTGAAACTCCTGCGTCTATGATATGTATTGAAGATGCAAGATTTGATGTTTCTAGTACTAGCTCTACTACCTCATCTTCTTATTCTGGCTTTGTCCTGCGAAGATTAAATGACTCTCTCTATGATGAATTAGTAGTAGATAGCAAGGGTGCTAACTGGGTGAAAAAAGTACATTCTGTAAAAGGTTCTGATATTACAGGAATGTGGCTGACAGATACACAATATGCTTTCAATATTATTACCCAGGAAGACCCTGATCCTGCGTATAACGATGCTGTGCTTTTTAATATTGGTCCTGTAACTTATGAAGTGAAAAATAACAGTATCGTAGTGGATTTCCCTGCTAAGGCAACGGATGAACAGTTAGCTGAAGTTGAGATCTGGTATGCGCTAAAAACTCCCCAGATAAAATTGATTTCCAATGCTACTCTGGGTATGGTGCCTGTAAGTAATGGCACTATCAAAGGCTTTAAAACTATGAACCTAGAAGAATCCCCGCTGGCATCTTTTGGCGTAATGGTAGAGTTGGATATCACTAAGTATCTTAACTCGTATATGTCGATTATCCAAGACTTACAGGCTAAAGTAACCGCAGCAGAAGAAGCGGTAGAGGTAATGAAAACCACTGTAGATTCTAAAGCTAAAATTACTAAAATAGAATTTACGGCAGAAGACTTTGTAACAGACGGGGTTTATGGTAATCATTTTACTATCAATAACCCCGATATTGAAATCCTTCAAGTCTATGAGGTCAATGCCAAGGGTTCCTATGCCCCAATTATGTACACAGTTTTTAAAACTCCGATCGCTACCGTTATTCAAGCTGAAATAACTGAAAAAGGTTATATAGTATACACTACTTACGAAACAGTATAGCACGTTTAATTAGAGACTCCTGTATTATACAGGGGTCTTTTTGTATTTATAGATAGGTATAATATGGTCTAGAAATAAACAACCGGAGGCTTAAATATATGGCAGATCTCGAGAAATTTAATATAACCCCTGCTGAAGCGATATTAGTAAAAAAGGTTGAAGAAGTAATAGATACTGTTAACCATAAATCTGATGACACCCATCTTCATGATGACCGATATTTACAATTAACGGGTGGCACAGTAACTGGATCTGTTAAATTTGACCTGGGTAATACTGATGCCGCTACGGAATATATTTCCTTGAAACGGGGCACTACAGAAACAAAGGTTTATCAGACTAAAGATGGTACTACTGTAAATATAGACGAAAATCGTATATTGCGGTTAAAGAAAATATTAAGCTCTAATACCTCCCAAATAGTACTTGGTACAGATATCATTCAATCTCCTAACGCTGACAGTGACGCTGCGGATATAGTTTTAGCACATAAAATTATGGATGTTAACGGAGAGAAAATTGCTACAACCGTCGGTGGACGTACTGATACTTTAGGGTTTAAATTTACTGAATATAATTTAAATACAGGTGCTGCCAGCTTCCTCGGTACTGCGACAAACGCAACTACTGCAGAGGCTCTTAAGACTGCGGTTTCCATCAAGCTTACAGGTGCAGTTACTGGGTCTGTAACTACGTCCCTGAATGCCCCGGTAAGCATTGCAACTGAGTTTACTACTATACCTGCAGATAAAATCACAGGCATGATCTCTATCGATAATATTCCCCGAGAAGCAATGCCTAACACTGTTACCGTACAGAACGATGAAGAACGGTTTGCTTTAACTAAAGAACAGGTACAGAATAACGATGTTGTTATCGTTGAAGGTGCAACAGAGAATGACCCGGCTACTATGTACTGGGTAATAGACGATACTAAACTGAATTTACCAGAAGGTTATCGTGCATTTACATCGTCCATCGCTACCGCTGTGCCCTGGTCTGGTGTATTAGATAAACCTGAGACTTTCCCCCCGTCTGCACATAATCAAGCTGCAAGTACCATTACTGGACTTTCTAATGTCGCTACTTCCGGAAGTTTCAATGACTTAAGTGATGTCCCTGCGTTTGTCAAAACAGTAAATAGTGTAGCTGCTAATAGCAATGGGAATGTAGATGTAACGAATTTAAAAATTCAAAAAATAACTAGTGCAGTTGATCTTAATACTTACAAGACTCCTGGGCTTTGGGATTGTGACAATAGTAGAATAGCAGCAACATGCACAAATTGTCCTACTCAGTTTGCTTTTTATCTAGAAGTTATTAGATTTAATAATACCAGAGGAGTCCGTCAGATAGTAACATCGTATAAACCTGATGCAAATAGCATGTTTATACGCACCTACTATAAGGATACTGTGACAGAAACCTGGGGACCCTGGAAAGAAATAGCTTATCGTGGTACGACTTTGGCTGCCTATGGTATCACTGATGCAGTAAAAACGGTTAATAATACCACGCCAGACCCTGCTGGGAACATCGACCTTTCGGGGATTCCGGTAAAAGATCTAGGTTCTTTTGCAACTAAAACTATCACTAATTTACGTCAAGAATTAAAAACATGGATCACTTCTTACTATAATATGAATTCCAGTTGTGCCTTTATGTGTTCGGAGAATTGGATTTCGTTATGGAATAACAATAATCTTAATACTGAAATAGGCGCTGGGCAATTATATACCTGTCAAATTATTGGGTCCTCTAGAAATGCTCTATATATTCAACTTTTAATTAGTACTTATACAACAGATAAAGTATACACCTGTGCTATGGTAAATAATACTTGGCAACCTGTGCATCAAATCTCTTACTCTGACAGTGTATCTGGTAGCTATTTAAAATTAGATGGCACCTCTACAATGACAGGCCCAATCAATTTTAGCAGCTCAGCAGGATTGGATTTACGGTGTAATAATGTATCGGTCTTGAAAAAAAGTGCTTCTACAGGCGTACTTATTGGCGGCGACTCCAGCACTGTTAAATCAGTTAATATCCGTCCTAACGGTATTGCATCAACAACCAATGAAAGTATTTTTAATGACACTGGTACTTTAACGTTGGGCAGTGCTGCCCCAAGTGATAACAATGATGCTGTTCCTAAACTTTATATGGAACAGAATGCATTAATCACTACGGATCTTAAAAATATAAATGCTGAAACTACAGACTTAAATGAATATAAACGAACAGGCGTTTATTCTATTCAAGCTACATCCTCTGTTACGTTAACAAATGCACCTATAACTACTCCGTTTACTGGTATACTAGAAGTTTATACAACAGGAGATCCTGCGAATCCCCAAACTAATGATGAGTATACCCAGATTCTATATGTGGATACTGATACCAGCATTAATATGTATACCCGTAAATATAAAAACAGTACCTGGGGACAATGGAACCAATTCGTTCGTTCTGATCAAAAAGTAAACGCTGCACAACAATTATACACTACTGAAATTCCTAATGACAGTGATCTTAATAACTATACCACTGTCGGCTATTATATAGCAAAAACAGATAGTATTGCAGCATCTTTAACTAATTGCCCTGCAACAGTTGCCTTTGGTTTAAATGTTTCTACAACTGGTGCTGGCATTCGCCAAGATTTATATTCTTCTAAAGTTGCTGAACCTAAATTATATTTCAGAATAAAAACTGGAACTACATGGTCTGCCTGGAAAATCATGGGTGAAGATGTGGATATGACAGGTTATGTTAAAACTACATCAAACCTGACTTTTACCGGTGATAATATATTTGAAGGCAGTACTGAATTTGCAGGCGATCTGATTGTAGGTAGTAAAGAAGATCCTGCTCAATTTATTTTCAACGGGGAACCCTTTAATAATGGTGTCCCTATCGGACAAGTATTCCCAGTATTAGACGGTATTGTACCGAGTGATGCATTGCCCCTGACAGGAGGATTATATTCTCGTACTATTTATTCCGCATTATGGGATTGGGTTAATGAACACGCTGCAGAACGTCTGGTTACTGAAGAAGTATGGCAGGCTACTAAAACTGCAAATGAAGGGAAATGGGTACCTCAGTATTCCACTGGTGATGGCTCTACTACTTTCCGTATGCCACTATGGAACTCCTATACTAGCGGTACATCTGATACTAGCCTAGTAGGAAGTTATGCAACGGATACCCAGCGGAATATTACAGGTTCTATTGCGATGGGGGTTTGGTCTTCCCCCTCAGGGAGTTTTTATGCAAATTCTACAAGTAATATGAAGCATGGTCGTGTTCAGGAGACTGCAAACTCGGTTGGATTTGATGCTTCACGTTCAGTAGGAGCAGATCATACTGGTTCTGAAGTACGACCTAAAACTGGCTATATTCTCTGGTGTGTAAAAGCTAGAGGTGGCTGGACAAATGTTGATAATATAGATATCAGTTCCCTGCAAACCCAAGTTGATACTGTAACTCAACAAATGGGTGACGCTGCTCTTAAAGGTGAAGCAAATACATTCACTAAGAACAATATATTCAATGGGTTTATAGATGTAATGAAGGGTATTCGATCTACGACCCCTGGAACTTCACCCTTGACTATAGATTCCAGCCTTTCCCAACCTGTAAGTATGTTTGATCCTACTACTGGGGGTACTGTAAACTTAGATTTCCAGCATGATCTGCATATTATAAACTTTATGACAAATAATGCATCGTCAGCTACGATCAACCTGGCAAATCTTTATCTCCCTAAGAATACAGAGTTAAACCAGGCAGTATCTCGAGTAGTTACCTTAGCATTGTATACAGGTACTGCAGTGCCTACAATTACCTGGAATACGGCAAACTCAGCCTTCTCATCGGTTATTGTATCTAAACCAAATGGAAATGACCCCGACCTTGATATGGGAGCCTGGAACTTCGTTAATATCTTGCTTGTAACAAATACTGACAATAGTGTCTATGTATTTATGTTCCCCACTACTCCGCTTGTTATTTCGTAACAAAGGAGATTATAACTTATGTATAAACAAGTACCTAAACTAAGTCAACCTCCTACTTTCCAAATAATAACCGCTGAGGCAGGCCCCACAGATCAAATAGAAGTACAAATGAGCTATGCCCCCAAACAAACTATTAAATCTATAGTATCTATGAATCCTGAACTGGTAGTCAGTAGTTTTACCTCTGATACTACTGATGTTACCATTAAACTGGATTGGGGGCCTGATGCTGCTGCAGGGGATAAAGTATTTCAACTGCGAGTAATATTGGCAGATGGTAGACAATATTTTTCTGATGCTCTAACTTGTGTGAAAAATGATACGTGTACGTTAAATCTAAATTATACCAATGATACAACTGGTACAAATTACTGGGTAAGTATAAACGGAACTCAGTATACCGCATCTACTACATTACAATTCCCGTTGGGAACTGATATAAATGTTGTTTATAATTTAAACGGGACTGCTAAAAATCTTATATATTGCCAACGTCAAATAAATGATGGTAATAAATTATACTTCCATCAAGCTACAGAAACTACATATGCTGAAACTATAACGCTAACTAATGATATCAATTTAAACTTTTCTGTAGCTGCATGGAAACTTAGACCTGATATATCTCCCCATAATGGATCAACTACTATATCCGGGTTTGCCTCGCTATATGGTGCATCAGATAAAGAATTTACAGTATCTTTTGCTCCATCGACAGGCTACGTTTTTGACAAGTTTGTCTTTGAATATAAAGGAGATATACTTACAAATCCAGTAACAGGAACCTTAGGCGAATATGTGCCGCTTGGATGGACAGGGATAACATCGTCCCCAACTAAAGATCCAGAAAGCATATATTATTTAAAAGCGGATGCATATGGTAAATTAGCTACATATACTGTAACTATTACACAAACAGCTAATCAAACCATTAAAGTAACAACAAACGACGGAGTAGAACATACCTCGACATTCACGGCAAACTATGGTACGACCTATACAGTCACGG
>ENA-OZSO01000263-OZSO01000263.1-human-gut-metagenome-genome-assembly--contig:-NODE-263-length-11145-cov-8.599910_pt1 | contig 11145 bp, 9 predicted proteins | sample MGYA00243281_ERZ653971 | MGnify/ENA primary metagenome ERZ653971 (study PRJEB26926, sample SAMN06164636) | human gut metagenome | biome: ENVO:00009003; feature: ENVO:2100002; material: ENVO:00002003...
GTGTGTGGTTCATGCAGACTTACAAACAGTGCAGGGTTGGTATCTGTGCGTTGCTCCAAATACTTTTTGAGGTGGATTTTAGTCCGTGCGTTGAAATATACCTCACGCTCTTTGTTACCCTTGCCAAACACCACACACTGGCGTTCTTGAAAATCTATGTCCTCACGATTGATTTTTACTAACTCACCTACACGCATACCTGTACTAAGCAGCAAATCAATCATAGCAATATCACGCAATTCTTGGCAACTGTCACGCAACACTTCTATATTCTCGTCTGTTAGCACTTCTTTTACCAAAGCATCTGTGCGTACCTTGTGGATTCTGCGTACAGGACTTTTTGTGATATAATCCTCATCTTCAAGCCAAGAAAAGAAACTGGAGTATATACGGCGCAAGTTGTCAATCGTTACCTTGCTTAATCCTCTTTGCTCTTGCTGTTCAGCGAGATAGTATCGAATGTCATTGGTGGCAATGTCGCACACATTCTTCTTAACGGTCGCTATCAACTTCTCAATGGAAGACTTATAATAGTGGATTGTCTTGTCAGAACAACCCTCCACTTTCTTTGAGGATATAAAAGCCCCAAGAAGTTCAGCATTCTCTTTATTGCGCTGCTCTTCCTCTGTTGCCTTTGGCGTAATTTCACACTCAGATAGAGCCTTTCTGGTCACATCTGTTAGCAATTCCAACTGATTTTCAGTCAGAACCGCTCGCATACCGTCTAAAACGGCTTGTATAATTGTTTCTTTCATGCCATAAAATTGTATTGGTCTCTATATAATATAAGGGAAGAAAGAAATGCACCGATAAATGATAATTTACCGATGCTTGACCATTCATTAAGAGGGGCAGAAGTTCGTCGCGCTGCTTAGTTAGAGCTGCAATTTCTTTTGTAAGTACAAACTGTTTGTTTGCTATTTCATCTTGCAATTCTATCCATTGTTTATAAGCCTCATTTGCCCCAACAACAAGAATTGGAAATTTGCAAAGGTCATCCCTTGAAACTTCTTTGAATGTCGTACCTGTGCCTAATTGTTCTATTTGTTTAATGTGGTGTTTTATGTAGTAGTACAAATAGATTGAGTTCTCGATGTTCTTCGGAATAAAACTCTTGAAGCCTTGATTTGTACATACTTCATGCTTTGCAATAGAAACAAGGCCGATAGGAGCACGGCTTGACATAAGAACAGAATTTGTCGGAAGCATACTCGTACTACAAGAATCGAAACCTTGCTTTGTTATGTTGCGTTCGCCTTGGTATACAAACTTTGATTGTTGGTCGGACAAATCCTTTGGAGTTATCCAAACTATATCACCACCATAATTTGCGTCATCGGTTGTTGAAGGTGTTGCTCCATTCTTTATTTCCGCAAAATCTATAAGATTTTCTATTTGCCAACCAACAGGAACATCTCTTTTCAAGCGTTCATTATAAACCATAGCCCCACCACTTGATTTATACGGCTTGCCCTCCTCATTTGGGAAGTCAAACTGCACAAACCAGTAGTCATAGAGTTGCTTTGCCATCGCCTCTAAATTATCATTTATCGGCAAAGGTTTACCCTCTGCCGATAGCATACAAGAAGGCGATGCCGATAGTGGCAAACCAAACTATAAGCAACATTTTCAACCAAAAGTCAGATAGCCATACCCCTTCGCCTTGTTTACAAACTTCGCAAATACGCTGCTCATGAGCCTTTATCATGACTAACTGTTCCGCTACGTGTTTCTCCAAAAGCTCCGTTTCTTCTTGAATGTAGCCATTTTTCACAAGGCGAAATTGGTCTATATCAGTTTGCTTGATTGTTAGTTCTACAGGCTGCGAAGTGATGTTCTTTAGTTGCTCTACAACAGACAATAAGCATTTGTTCAATTGATTTGTTGCTTCTATGAGTTTGGCTATTTTGTCAGTCTCTGTGTTCAGCGTTTCTGTATTGTCAACACTCTGCATTAGAGTGGAAATGTCAACATTGTCGTTTTTTGAAGTTCTCATATCGTAATTTGAATTTGTTGTTCATCGTCTGTTCCCTCTCTTGATAGCAGGACGGCACATGTGGTTTGCCATTCTTGCGCATCGTCTTGCCCACTCCAAATCATCTTCATCCTTGTCTCTTCCCCAACCATCGGGAGTACTGCCACCACCGCCTGTGGATTCAGACATTTGTGTAGCTGCATCAAGATAGCCAGCGAAAAGAAGAATGGCGGTTTGCTGTAAATCATTAATAGTGGCGAACACATTGTTCTTAGGCAAAGACATATTTTGCATCAGAATATCGTTTGCATTCGATGGAATCTCTATCTTGTAATCACGATAATTCCAGTTGATAGAATGATGTACCAATGGTTGAGGTTGGTACTCGTTGCAGTTTCTGCACCTTGCATTATTTGCAGTTTGCAGTTCTGCGGACGTATTCTTCACTTGGTTTTCTTTATCAGCTTTGTCTTGTTGAAGAATGTCTTTATGTAAGTCTTTCCATGTCGCTTCTATCTTCGATGGCATAAGGTTTCTGCCTTTACCAAGAGACGAGGATTTGTAAGTGGAGTTACCCCTCTTTATGGAATACCCACGGACAACATCTTGTGAGTCCTTTTGCAACATCACATCATAATCACTTTGTTTTAGTCGTTCCACATAATCACTCCAATCGAACCTATCCATAGAACGGAGAGCGTCCATACAGGCATTCGTTATCTCCTGTTTGTTTTGCATTGAAATGTAGGATGCCTGTACCCAGCCTCTGCGTTTGGTGATATTATTTGCAGCAGCCATTGCTCTGATATGAATGTTGTGGTCATTGTTGATATTGCCGTCATTGTCTATGCGGTTTGCATCGATGTGGAGGTGCAAAATACCACTCTTGCTGTCACGATGAAGTGACACTACATATTGACTATGGCAGAGATTGGTGTGCATGTCTTTAGTTCGTTTGGTTCCTTTCGACAAATCAATAGAGTCAAACTCACGGATAAAATCGTCTGCAAGTTTTTCCCAATCCGCATTAGTCCAGCCTTTGGTTTCTTCGGCTGTTGGTGACACTTCAATTCTAATCATGTTGTTCTTGATTGCCTTTGTATGCTCACCCCAAAACTTTGCTTGGTGCAATAACATTCTTGACCATAAAGACTCCGCAGCCACATTGTCAGGCAACAGGTGCAACTTGATAATGTCCGCCTGGTCTTTGTTCACTACATATCGCATGGAGTTTGCACCATGTGATATTGCTCTTGCCTTTGCTATCATATCATTCTCAATTTTTATAATGTCAGATAATCTTTGATGTCGCCCCAACGAGTTATAAGTGGAACGGCTGCTTTCATCCATTCTTCAACAAACTTGGTGTTGTGGAAATATAGACCTCGCTTGTCGCTCTGTATACTCTTGACTGCACTGACAATTCTAATCAAGTCGCCACGTGCATCAGCCAAACTACATAAGGCTTCAATCTCTCGGTCGGTCAGTCTTTGTTTGGGATGTTGTCCCAATACACACTTGCGCACATAATTACTGACAGTCAAGCCACAGGTATTGGCAAGTTCTGCCACTCGGTTGTATTCGTCAGAGGTTACTCTGACCTCCAAACGCTCCGTGCGTTTGAGGGTTGTATTATTCTTTGTTGTTGCCATAATATGGTGTTTATAATTGTTGATATTAGGGAATAGAAAAGGCATCGGTGCGAGCTTGCGAGTGCTGCAAGAAGCCACTGCCGTATGAATAAGCCTCGCTGATTTGTACGACATTGGCATTTCTTGCAACGCTACCAATAAACTTTCTGACACAGCTTCATCTTTTCCTTCCCTTTATTCGTTATCGTTTCAAGTCACATTATTGCATAGGCTTGCTTTCAGCGTTGTAAAAACCGACCAACTCCAATTGTAATCGTTCTATCAATGTGCCAATGCAAGGATTGCGTTTTATCATTCGCTGAAGTGCCATTACTGATGTTTCTGTCATGAGCAGGAAATCGGCAATATCCAATCCTTTTTTGCGTTGTTCTTCGGTAGCCACAAGTTCCAAGTGTTCACTTATAATGACCTTGCTACATACGGCTGAAAGCATTGGTATTTTGGCTTTCCATGCCTCAAATGCGCCCAAGTCAGGACACAACATAACAGAGCGGTTCTTCAACACCCTTATGCTTTCTTCCCTAAAACAGCCATGTATGCCACCTGTTGCCAACCATATAAAATCGGGCATGAAGTGAGAGGCTATTAAGGCAGACTTTTCACTCTCTACTATTGCAACTGGTTTGGATGGATATTGTGATAAAAGATGTTCGCCAAACAAACATTGCTTCATGTTGAAGTTTTGTAAATGTAGTTCACTATGCACCCAACAGACAAAACTGTGAGGTTCTTTTACCCTATGCCCATCAGACGAATTGTAGAGCATTATCTTACCAGACCTCACTCGACCGTGCCAGTCTATTTGCCAGTATACAGTAGCACCGCCCCACTTCTTTGATGTGCCAACCTTGTATAGTCGGAAAATACGATCAGTTTTCTCTTTACCAATGATACCAGTCAAGAAAACGAACAGAGGATTTATGCTATAATTGGATATAGTCCGTTCCATCAACTCATTATCAATATAAGAGGTCGGTTGCTCTTGTTGCACTACCTTTGTTATACGGTTTCCCCGATCCATGTTTTCAACAGACATGGGATTATCCTTGAAGTAGTCAGACGGCTTGTAATGATATTGGCATGAATGTTCATGGTCACATCTACCCACATAGCCGGGAAAGTGTATCTTGCCTTCTGTGTCAATGTACCTGACAAAACAACGCTTCTTGCCACAGTTGGGGCAAGTAATCTTGTTGCCACGTTTGTATTTTTGCAGTACAAATCTATACTCTGCCATAATAATTGCTTTCAGTGGAACATGAAAGAAGAACTGCAAACTGCAATAACTGCAAGGTGCAAAGCAAATACCACTATTGCAGTTTCTCGTATTCTCCTCGTTTTACTTTCTTGATTATATTGTCGCTTGCAAGACCGACTAAGGCATACATAACCGACCTTTCCGACAAGCCGACTTCCTTTCCTGCTTGAATGGCATCAGCAGTTGTGAATGTCTTACCCACATTGTTGAGAAATTCTTTCTTCTGTGGCTCAATGCCATCCATCACCATGAACTTTTGAATGGCAGTATAACAGTTCTCAAAATAATCACTCAACCGAATGGCTGCTTTGGTGGAGTCTATGTCAACATAGTCCTTATGAACCTCACCACAAGCCCATCGCAAGATTTGAACAACCAATGCAAGTCGTGCTGCCAACATCGGTGTCTTCATAATGCGACTATCTACCAGTGCGTCATCCTTTATCTTGTTGACTACTCCGATTGCCGCATTGCGCCATGCTGTAAAGTAATCGCTGGCTTCTTTTGAGAATTTCAATACATTCTGTACTGCATCATCATCTTCATTGAGAGAATAAGGCAAAGCCAATATCTTGTCTATAACACTCTTCCACATTGTAGCATAGTTGTCAAAAGAGGAGAAACCTGACGGTTCGTCATCCGCCCAATCTGCGATTTTCTGCGAAGTAGGATAGACAAACAAGAAGCGGTCTAAGAAACCGTTGGCTTTATAACCTTTTTCTATCAGTTCATGCATTCGTATGGTCTGCATGGTGCCTACAATGTTTATAAACGGATTTTCTATGTGAATGGGAACTGGCATACTGCAACGTGACACATCCAATGCCTTACCACTGAACGCTGTCAGAAGTTGTTCTATCAACTGTCCTTTGCTGTATTGGTTTACGGCATTGAACATCCCCATAATTTCATCCACATACAATACTACTCCACGTTTGTTGTCATCATGCGCACGAATCAAGGCTTCTGGTGTGAAGTCGGATATAATGGTTCTACGCAATATCGGCTTGGGTGGAAGTGTTACACTATCTTCCTTCTTACCTCGTTGTCGTTCCAGAGCCTCATTGTAGTGCTCCATTTCTTCCTTGAACTTACGGATAGTCTTTGCATCGTGCTTGCGGATTGGGCGAAAGGCAAAGTCAAGAGGCGGAGTCTTGCCCATGCCTGGTCTCCCAACCAATATCATATACATGGCTGCATTGCTTATCCAACCGCCACGAATGCAAATATTCACAGCATTGCCAATAGCCGTTGAAGCGGCAACCAACAATGAGGCAAGGGTATATTCTATTGAGTAGTTTTCTTGACGAGCCAATGCGAGAACCATATCCTGTAACTTTGCAGGAAGTGCATCCAGTGGTATCTTGTTCTCATAGACACCTTCAAACTCCATTCTTAAACTGTTGCATAATTCAAGTGCATCCATTAGAATCTGTGGTTACGTTTTGATTTGAGGAACAGGGTCGCTTCCGCCTCCAATTCCTTTTGCGACTTTATCTTGCCATCATGCAGCCATGTATCAATCTCTGATTTGAGAAACATGATGCGTTTACCTCGTTTGTGAAAAGGTATCTGGTGGCAACTCGTCCAACCATAAACAGTTTGCTCGGCAGGATGGTTTGGAAGATACTCACACAGCTCTTTCAAGTTCATCCACTGATCCGTCTGCGGTTGTACGCTTTGGTTATTGATGCTGTCAACCTTTGATGTAAGCTCATTCAACTTATCCATCATCCATGTCATTGCCTTGGGCAAATCCTCAAATGTAATGTTCTTTTCTGTCATATCGTTCGTTGATTTTATTGTTCGATTTGAGTGCAAAATAACATGGATTTTGAATGCTGATTTTATGCTGACAAACATCACATAAACAATCATTATAGAAACATAGTTGTCATATACAAAAGTTATTGATAATCAATGTAGATAATGATAACTATCATTATCATTTTGTTTCGGTTATGCAGTATGTCATAGGTATATCATAAGGCAATCATAAGAGATAGTCGTATTGTGTTCTTATTGGTCTTCGGGTATATATGGGGTGACTTCAAATCACTCCATAGCAGAAACAAAGTACAAAGGGTATGACTTATAATCACATACTTGTGGCGACATCAGCCAATGGTTATAAGGGTGTCGTTTCAAGCGTACCCCTTGTAAAAAATCCATCATTCTTTGGGGATGGGTTCGGTTGAAACGACCCCATAAAACAAGAAAGCCACCCACAACAATGCGTGTGGATGGCTGTATATAATAATATGTAGATTATGCCTATTCGGTTGTTTGATTAGTATCAGTAAGAGGCAAGTCCAAAGTTATCCTCTTTGTGGCATTCTCTTTCTTCGCATCAACAACCTTTGCATAGATTTGAGTTGTACGTACATTGGTATGACCAAGCATCTTGCTGACGGTATAGATGTCTGTACCGCCCGCCAGTTGGAGCGTAGCATACGAGTGCCTGAAGCAATGGAAGGAGATATGCTTCTTTATTCCTGCTGCTTCGACCCATCTTTTGATAGGACGATTTATCCAAGATGGAGATGGCAACCCTGCAAACACAAGTAAGTCTCCGTCTTGTCTTTCTCCGCAAAGTTGAAAGGCTTGTTCTGAGATAGGCATATACTCAACACCCTTTGTTTTCTGTTGCGTGAAATTCAAGCGGTAATTGCCGTTAAACATTTCCACTTCCGACCACTTCAACTTTTGAATGTCGCAATGGCGAATACCTGTGAGAGCAGAGAATAAGGCTGCACGTTTCAACAAAGGGTCGCATGGTGTTTGTGCCAAACGGTTCAGTTCTTCTACGGTCAAATACTCTCTACGGCTTTCCTGTTCTTGTATGCCTTTTACCTTTGCCGATATGTCAATGGTTAGGTAGCCATCAATGAAAGCCTGTTTTAGTCCTGCCTTGAAAATGGCAAAGTAGGTAGAAGCGGTGTTCTGCGAAATAGTGCCAGACTTGTTGCCTCCTTGTGGAGCAGTCATCAAAAAGCGACGGAACGATTCTAGTAATTTCATGTCAATGTCTGCAAACAAGATAGTATCGCCTTTGGCAAATATCTTCAACAACTCGCCTACACGCCTCCAGTTGACGATAATAGAGTCTGAACTATTGGCATGGCGAGTGTCGGCTACATTGGCAAAGTATTCAATGAAGTTGCAGCGTGAGCGTTCAAGCTGTTCTGCCTGTTCGTTTTCCTCTGCAGTATAGAGAGACGCATTATCGTATTCCTTTTGTCGCATATTCCTTACCTTGTCGGCATAGATACATGCCTCTTGGTCAAGTTGTGATTTGCACAGAATGATACCGTTCAAATCACGCTTGGGTTTGTAGGTGGTTTTGCCATCGGTACCAGTTCGGGCATTGCGTGACTTGTCGAATACAGGCGTAGTTATCGTGCGGTTCAGATACTCACGCAGTCTTTGGGGCTTGTCCTTTCCCGATTGGAACACAGGATAAGCCTCAATGTAAAGATACCATTCATCGTGATATTCCGACTTGCGGAGTTTTACCGTCACTCGTGTATGGGCTAATGCTTTCTTCATTGTTTTGCTCCTTTATATAGATTGTCGATTTCTTTCTTGGGTACATACACATAGTTGCCTATCTGCCGTGTAGGGATAGAGTACTTGCGTATATGCGCATACACCGTACTGTCATTGACCTTATATTTCTTGCTTATCTCCCCAATAGTATAGCAGTCCTTGGGTTCGAGGCTGTATAGTTTCTTCACTTGCTTCGGCTTGTCCGTTGCTTTGGGGCGAAGAGGATAGAGTTTCATCAGTTCCTCTTTGCTCACCCGTATTTGGTTCGTACCGAGATTGATGTGAGAAATCTGCCCTTTGCGTATAAGCCTGTAAAGAGTGAAACGACTGATACCAAACAAGGCGTATGCTTCCGTTACCTTGATGTAGTCTTGTTCCTTTGGAATGGTCTCTACCACTTTGTCAAGAAGTTTATTTCTTTCCTCCTCGTCATGCCTACGTTTCCATGCTATCTTGGAACATCTGGGCGAGCAGTACCAAGACTCTATGGTTTTAGCCATAAACTCCTCGCCACACACCTGACACTTGCGTACTATTTGAAATTTCGATGCTGCCATTTTTATTGTCTTTTCTATATAATAACGTAGAAAGAGTGCTTTTGTTGCACATTATCTACTATTTTGTTGTGTTACAAATATGGTACAAATATACAATAAAATAACGAGAAATAAGCATAGTCATCCGCAAGTGTTAAAAACGAAAATAGGGTGCAACTCATTGAATTACACCCTATTTAGCTATTTATTATTATAGATGTTTATCTATACTTATTTCACCTCCTCGAAGTCAGCATCTTGGATGTCGTCGTTCTTATCAGAAGAACTTTGTTGAGCACCTGCGCCTGCACCGGGTTGACCACCTTGGAAGCCTGCGCCTGCACCGGGTTGTGCACCTGCCTGGCTGTACATCTCTGCACTAGCGGCTTGCCATGCATTGTTGAGTTCAGCCTTGGCAGCATCAATGGCTGCGATGTCTTGTGACTTGTGAGCTTCCTTCAACTTGTTCAAGGCAGCTTCGATAGGAGCCTTCTTGTCAGCAGAGAGCTTGTCGCCTAATTCCTTCAACTGATTTTCAGTCTGGAAGATCATTGAATCGGCCTCATTGATCTTGTCAACGCGCTCGCGTTCCTTCTTATCAGCCTCAGCGTTAGCTTGAGCCTCAGCCTTCATGCGGTTAATTTCGTCCTCTGAAAGGCCGCTTGATGCTTCGATACGAATGGTCTGTTCCTTACCAGTTGCCTTATCCTTAGCCGAAACCTTGAGGATACCGTTGGCATCAATGTCGAAGGTAACTTCAATCTGAGGCACACCACGACGTGCAGGAGCAATACCTGCAAGGTTGAAACGGCCAATGCTCTTATTGTCGCGAGCGAACTGACGTTCACCTTGGAGTACGTGGATAGTTACTTCAGGCTGGTTGTCTTCAGCGGTTGAGAATACTTGGCTCTTCTTGCAAGGAATGGTAGAGTTGGCATCAATCAATTTCGTCATTACGCCACCAAGTGTCTCGATACCGAGTGAAAGAGGAGTAACGTCGAGCAATACGATGTCGCCCACACCGCTCTCTTTGTTCAAGATAGCACCTTGAATAGCAGCACCTACTGCTACTACTTCATCGGGGTTAACGCCCTTAGAGGGAGCCTTGCCAAAGAAGTCTTGTACTAACTGCTGAACAGCAGGAATACGTGTAGAACCACCTACGAGGATTACTTCGTCAATGTCAGAGATAGAAAGACCTGCACCCTTCAAGGCAGCTTCACAAGGAGTCTTACAAGCTTCGATTAAGCTGTGAGCCAATTGCTCAAACTTAGCACGAGTCAAAGTCTTAACCAAGTGCTTAGGCATACCGTCTACAGAAGTGATGTAGGGGAGGTTAATCTCAGTTGTAGTAGAACTTGAAAGTTCGATCTTAGCCTTTTCTGCAGCTTCCTTCAAGCGTTGCATAGCCATGGGGTCCTTTGAAAGGTCAGCACCCTCATCGTTCTTAAACTCGTTGATCAACCATTCGATGATTACGTGGTCGAAGTCATCACCACCGAGGTGAGTATCACCATTGGTTGAGAGTACTTCGAATACGCCACCACCAAACTCAAGGATAGAGATATCAAACGTACCACCACCGAGGTCGAATACGGCAATCTTCATATCCTTATTGGCTTTGTCAATACCATAAGCCAAGGCAGCTGCAGTAGGTTCGTTAACGATACGCTTTACGTCAAGGCCTGCGATCTGACCAGCTTCCTTTGTAGCCTGACGTTGTGAGTCAGAGAAGTAAGCAGGTACGGTGATTACGGCTTCGGTTACTTCCTGTCCGAGGTAGTCTTCAGCCGTCTTCTTCATCTTCTGAAGGATCATAGCAGAGATTTCCTGCGGCGTGTACTGACGACCGTCTACTTCAACGCGAGCGGTGTTGTTTTCACCACGAACTACCTTGTAAGGCATACGTGCAATTTCCTTTTGCACTTGGTCGTAGTTCTCACCCATAAAACGCTTGATAGAGTAGATGGTGCGCAAGGGGTTGGTAACGGCCTGACGCTTAGCAGGATCGCCCACCTTACGTTCGCCACCTTCAACAAAGGCTACTACTGAAGGTGTAGTACGCTTACCTTCGCTATTAGCGATAACGGTAGGTTCGTTACCTTCAAATACTGATACACAACTATTCGTTGTACCTAAGTCAATACCAATAATCTTTCCCATTTTGTATATTCT
>ENA-OZSO01000285-OZSO01000285.1-human-gut-metagenome-genome-assembly--contig:-NODE-285-length-10736-cov-4.029304_pt1 | contig 10736 bp, 10 predicted proteins | sample MGYA00243281_ERZ653971 | MGnify/ENA primary metagenome ERZ653971 (study PRJEB26926, sample SAMN06164636) | human gut metagenome | biome: ENVO:00009003; feature: ENVO:2100002; material: ENVO:00002003...
AGTATATTTTATTCTATTTGTCAAGTGAAAGGAGAAAGAACACTATGGACAATCAAAACAGAAAATTGGAGTTATTGGGCAATGCTCCAATTCCAAAAGCCCTTTTAGCTATGGGTATTCCAACAATGATTGGTATGCTCATCAACGCCTTGTACAATCTTGTTGATGCCTATTTTGTAGGTGGCTTAGGCGAAAGTCAAATGGCTGCCATCTCGGTTGTGTATCCTCTCGGTCAAGTAGTCGTCGGCTTAGGATTACTTTTTGGCAATGGGGCAGCATCCTACATTTCTCGACTGTTAGGACAAAGAAATAAGGATCAGGCAAACAAAGTGGCAAGCACTGCACTATATAGCAGTCTTGTTGTCGGTGCAATTATGATTGTTTTATCAATCCTCTTTTTGAACCCCATTCTAAGACTTTTAGGTGCAACAGAAAGTGTCCTTCCTTATGCGGCTACCTATGCCGGTATTTACATTGTTTCTTGCATTTTCAATGTTTTTAATGTCACAATGAACAATATCGTGACAAGTGAAGGAGCAGCAAAAACTACAATGTGTGCCTTGTTGTTAGGTGCAGTCCTCAATATCGGGTTAGATCCATTATTTATATACACTTTTAATTTTGGTGTTGCAGGAGCTGCTATTGCCACAGCAATTTCTCAGGTAGTATCTACTCTTGTGTATCTGTTTTATATTTTCAGACAAAAAAGTGCTTTTCAGTTTAGAATAAAGGACTGTACCTTTTCTAAAGAAATTCTATCTGAAATTTTCAAAATTGGCGTTCCGACACTTGTATTTCAATTATTAACAAGTATTTCTATCTCTCTAATAAACAATGCCGCTGGTAATTACGGCGATTCAGCCATAGCGGGAATGGGCGTTGTTACCCGTCTTATATCTATGGGCAGCTTAACAGTATTTGGTTTTATCAAAGGTTTTCAACCGATTGCAGGTTACAGTTATGGGGCGAAAAAATTTGATCGTCTGCGTACTGCAATCAAAATTTCCATCTTATGGTCAACTATTTTTTGTGTGATCGTAGGTTTATTATTCAGTCTGTTTTCTACGACCATTGTTTCACAGTTTACAACTGGAAACACAGAAATGATTCACATTGGAGCTTCCTCTTTAAGAGTAAACGGTATTACATTTATGCTGTTTGGATACTACACGGTATATTCCTCTTTATTCCTTGCTCTTGGAAAAGGAAAAGAAGGGTTTATTCTTGGAGCTTGCCGACAAGGTATCTGCTTCATTCCCGTTATCTTAATTTTTCCATTTATATGGGGATTAAACGGTATTTTATATGCACAGCCGATTGCCGATGTTCTCTCTGCACTTATTACAGTATTTATGGCAATCCCTTTGCATAGAAGTTTAGCTGTTGCCGAACAGAAAATGAAGATAACAGCTTCTATCCCCTGTGACAGGCAATAAAATCAAGCATAAAAGTAGTAACAGAGCCGATGAACTGTGAAAGCTTTCTCAAGTTCATCGGCTCTGCGTCTGTGCGTCTGGCTCTTTGATGACGGTTACTTGTAAATTCTCGACTTCAATTAAAGTTTCCTGTCTACATTTCGGGCAGTAAAGAGGATAGTTTTTCAAAACTGTGTCTTCTCTGATTTTGTTTCGGGTTTTGTTCCCACAAAGAGGACATAAAATCCATTGGGAATTTATACTCAGCATATTATCCTCGCCTTATAAGGTCATGTAACCGATTATCTGTAACAAATTTCTTTTTTCTGGGGTCACCCTCTGCACGATAGATTACTAAGCTGTCTAAATCAAATATTGAACTCCAAACTGTTTCAAAATCTGGCTCATCATCATATTGGCACATAAACCCATAATCACCTTTTAAGAGATGTTCGGTAGTTTCAATGTATTCATCTTTTATGCGTTCCGAAGAAAAGCTGTCTAATACTGTCCTGTAACGCCTGTGCGAGTCATAATCATTTCCTTTTGCATCGTCATATGGTTTCATCTCATCAGATGTAAAACTATTAACAGTACAAACAATACTGCCATTTTCAAAAATTTCTGCCGCCCGAACTTTTTTGAGAATTGGCGTACATTCAACCACTACCATATTGCCTTTTTTATCTGCAAGTAAAATATTGCAGTTAGAAGATACTGGCAAGCCCATAAGAAGGGAAACCGCCTGTTCGGTATTATCTGCCTTTTCAAGCAAATATCTTACAATAAAGCAAGAATTGAAACCTGCTTTTATCTTTTCAAGGTCGGTCATTACAAAAGTCATTGCTACAGCAAATCCGTGTTCATTCACTCCTTCTTCGCCGTTAATGAAAGAGGAAGTAGTGATATTGAACCTGTTTCCATTTTTCGGTGCATAGATTTCACTTTTGCTTCCTTCACGCAGATAAGGTGGTAAGTCATTATTTCTACCGTATATTGTTCTGCCATTGCTTGAATATGCAAAAGCAGTACAGCCCCTAACCTCAACGGGGATGTTGTTCTCCAAGTTATACATACAGCAGCCCATACACAACATCCAAGAAATGAAGTGTAGATAATCTGTGCCAATGGCGTCACTTACGCCTCTTACTTCCTCACATATCTCTGGGAAAAACTTTCTTAAAATTTCTTCGCTTTGTTTCCCGTGTTCCAATTGAAAATTATCCAACTGGAGTGGAAAGGAAATATGAGCTTTTTGAAATATGTTTCCTCTTTTTACGCCCATCTGATAATGGTCGCCTTTTAATCTTAAATGATACATACTTAAATCTCCTTTGCTTTTTTGATTGCAATCCACACCTCGGAATGTCCTTTGGATGGCTGTCCTTTGCAGACTGGATATATTTCAACATCTGGAAGTCCTGCATATTCATAACCAGAAAACGGTAGAAATTCTGTCAAAAATCTGCGAAAAACACTCTGCACATCTTCCTTAAATACTCCGTCGTTTTCAAAAACAACCCACATACCCTCTGGTATCATGTATTCTACCATTCCCTCTGGCACGGGAATGTTGCTCGAAACAGCGATATAATAATATATATCCTCTGGATTATTATAAACGCTGACTCCTAAAATGCCGTCTGGATTTTTGTTTGATAGCTCTGCTAATTTGGAGATACTGCCATCCAATACTGCCTTTTTCCAGAACGCAGGAACATTCCGCATATTTTCCTCTGCATCTTCAACAAGAGGTATTCTAATTCCTATAATGCGAATACTTTTCTTTTCTTCAATGTGATATGCCATTGCACTGCCTCCCAAAACTATTATAGAAAATTGGATTGATGGATATGCACACAAGGTACATCCCATACTTTTTGCCGCTATAGGTGCTATCCCGTGTACGCTTTGAAAAGCACGGTTAAAGGATGTTGGAGATGAATACCCGTATTTGTGAGCAACATCAATAACCTTATTATCTGTTCTTTGTAACTCAAATGCAGCCTGTGTCATTTTACGGCGGCGTATGTACTCTGATAGTGACACTCCTGATACATAAGAAAAAATCCGTTGAAAATAATATGTTGAACAACAAGCTATATGAGCTGCTTCATCATAGGATATTTCCTTGTCTAAGTTTTCCTCTATGTAATCAATGGCTGCTCCAAGTCTTTTCAACCATTCCATTTACTTACCTCCTCATATATAAGCATACAAGAATACGAGCATATTTTCCTCGCTTTTCATGTCCGCTTTTGTAAACTTATCTATAGTTTATCCGAATAAAAAATTAGTTTCAAGTATGTCAAGCGTGCTTTAATCTCTTGTTACAAGAGATTAAACTTCCTATACCAAGAGATTTCACATCGTTTAACTGGAAGCCGCATCTCTGTAAAATATAAGAGTAAAATTTTCAGAGAATAGGTGGTGAGCTAATGGACGAAAGGAACAATAATTTTGACTTCGATTTTACTCCGATAGGACAGGCTATCAAAAAAGCCCGTGAAGCCAGAGGGATGACAAGGGAGCAACTATCTGGAATAATCGGCTATGCTCCCAGACATATTCAGTCTATCGAAAACGAGGGGCAGTATCCAAGTATCGAGCTATTTATCCAACTTATTACGATGTTCGATGTGTCGGTTGACGAGTACATATTCCCAGATAATGAGGTCAAGAAAAGTTCCGTCCGCAGACGCTTAGACGCACAGCTCGACAATTTAGACGATAAAGAACTGTCCGTTATAGAAGCAACTGTTATCGGACTATGTAAGGCAAAAGAGCCAGAGGAATAAACCTCTGGTTTTTCTTTTGCCCATTCTTAATAGGCAGGAACGCCGTAGCCATAGATGGAGCTGCTTCCAACCATATATTGCTTTTGCCTGCAAGCGTCGCCAGAGTTACCCTCCACGGTGTAAACGACACCGTTTTCGCATTTCTCCACAATGCCTACATGGTCGGTTTCTCCGTCGCCTTCCCAATCAAAAAAGATAATATCGCCTGTCGACGGCTCATAGCTTCGGTCTTTCCATTGTCCGTTACCCTTAAACCAATTTGAGCCGTCCACGCAGCCTGCGAATTTTGGGATAATCCCGCTTTCGATATAACTACACTGGTCGGCACACCACGATACGAAGCAGGCACACCATTCCACACGCCCATCAAAGCCATACCAACTCCAATAAGGCTGACCGCCCTCATTTCCGAGCTGTGTCAAAGCGACCTCCACAATCGCCTGGTTACCGCCGCTTGTGAACGCCCTCCCGTATGGATAATACAGCAGCACATGGGCGGGATATTGCGTGTCGCCATAGCTGTCCCAACCTAACCGTGCCGCCTGCATGGTGGAGAACTCTACCGCATTGGCATAGGAATAGCCGCCATAGTTGGTCTTAGCCCACGAGATATAGCCGTTGCCGAAATTGTAACCCTGCAAGGCAAGTTTGATATGCTCCATATCAATCGGGTTTTCTACCTCGGCAGAGATAAGGGCAGCCTTTAATTCCTGTACACCGCACTCAATCGAATATTCTGGGTCTTGTATCCCGTTCGGCTCGTGGGGATACCTTGTGTTAAAGCTACCCTCCGCCGCCTGCATGGGGTCAAGCCCACGCCCGCCGCTTTCCTGCATCATCACCGCCTTGATAAGCTCCACATATTCGGGGATGCCGTACTGCTTCGCATACTTCTGTATCAGCGGCGTGTAGGCTTCCACCTCCGCACTGACAGGCGTATAGGCGTTGCTCCCGCTTCCGCCACCAAACAGGGAAACAGCACAGCCGAGCAGGACAACAATGAGAATAATCACAACTGCAATCCAACCACCTGCAATTAAAGCGGAAATCAGAGCTTTTGTTCCTGCAATAATCGCCTTGACCGCAGTTATGGTGGCTCTGACCGTAGCTTTTGTTGCTTCAGCGGTTGCCTTTGCGGTGGCTTTTGCCGCCTGTGCTGCCTTTTGAGCAGTTTTCGCAGACGCCTTTGCCACTGCCTGTGCCGTTTTTACCGAGGTTTCCGTCGTTTTGATTGCCGCCTTAGAAGTTGCCTGTGCGGTTTTAATTCCCTTTTCGGTAGTCTTGACCGTTCCCTTAGCAGTTGATTTCACCGCTTTTTCTGCATTTCGGGCTGTGGTCTTAATCATTTTTTGCCCCTGCTGTCGGGTCTTTATCAACTGCGATTTTGCTGTCTGGGAAACATCGGATGCAGTGGAACGGCTTGCAACCCCGTGACGGATCTGCAAGCCGTGTTGTTCTGACATATTCTGTATTGCTTTCTGTTCTGCGGCTTTGACAGCCCGACTTTGCTTGAAATCGGTTATTTTATCTTTTGCCTTACCGATATTCTCCTGCGTTGTCTTGACTGCCTTTTGCCCCTGCTTATTGAACTGGTGGATACCTTCGTCCTTTACACGGTCTGCTGCACAAGAAATCCTATCCGCAGCATATTCTGTGGCAGAGTTTTCGTCAGCGTAGTATCCCTGTTCTGCCCTTTCCTTTATCTCCACATAGGCAGACTTCATACGCTCACTGGCTATGGCGGCTTTATCTATGGTCTTTATTGTGCCTTTGACCGCATCTCTGGTTTTTATATCAGCCATAGAAAACCTCCTTTCCCAGAGAATTTGCGTTCAAATCAGCCGACCATTTTTGCCACTACAACGAGCCTGCCGTTCCGTGCGGAGTATTCGCAGGTGGAAAGGGTAATGAGCCTGTCGCCGTATTCAGCGGTCACACCTGTATCATACAAAGCAAGCTCCTTGCACTTCCCGACATAGGAATTAAAATCTTCCTCATTCTCCGCATCAACAAAGTCGTAGTATCGGAATCCCTCAGAACTGTACGCCACAGTCTTAAACACAGCGACGATTTCATACTCTGCCTGCTCTGTGAGGGTATCAAACTGAATAGTCTTGTGTTCCTCATAAAAGCTCTTGGACTTGTAATCCTCCAACGCTCCAAACATCTTGCCGCCCTTAATGTGATGACCGTAGATAACCAGATTGTCACTTTCAGCAATATCGCAATTCTCCTGCACATAAGGCGTTCCTAAATCGCTGTACTCTTTTTCAAAATTGTGCTTCAGATAAAAATTCGGATTGTTCCCACTCTGCATCACAGGATAATTGATTGTCGTGCCGGCAATGGAAATCCAACCGACCATATCCTCATTCTGTAAATACAATTCCTGATACTTGGCAAGCACATCTTCCCCCTCGCTGACAGGGGCATCGTCTGGCACGGTTTCATCCGTGGGAGCCTGCTCTACCATCTCGGCAATCTCCTCAAAGGCTTCCGTCTGCTCGTCCACCTCTGCATAGTAATGATAAATGCGGAAGCCGCAAAAAGCCGCCGTACCTAACAGGCACACGGCGGCTACAACACAGATAATAGATTTATAATTCTTCATAGGCTTTTCCTTTCTTATCTTGAAATTTCCGTCTGTTTTCTGGGAGTAGGAAGCTCCCTGCAATATTCGGGGTATCTGACCTTGATACCCTCCATAAAGTAGGGAGCAAACTCACAGCAAAACAACTCCTCTGGCGTGAAATACCGTTCCCGCCCTTCCTCTGCATACCCGTTCCAAAGGTTAAAAGCAAGATGGCAGACCTTGACTGTTCCGCTTGTCTGCCAGCCGCCGTGCATACCCTCTGGCTCGATGCAGTCCTCCTTGAAATTGAACATCTGGTTGATGTTCGCCCTCGTTTCCGAAGCGATACCCATCACATAGAAAAATGCCCTGTGATAACAGTCGTTCACTCTGCATTTCATCATATTTTCCAGAAAGAAATCACGGTGAGCCGTATCACGGAATTTAATATCAGCCATAAAAGACCTCCTTTCTTAGACCTCACCGAACTTGGTCGTCATCAACTTGTAAAGCTCGGTATTGCGTGGGAACTTGTTTACAAATGGTACAAGAGAGCTGCCAACTTTGAGTAATCCCTGTCCTGCACCGACATTCATGATATAACTCATCTGAAGGTCGGAGATATTAAGGAGCTTGGCAAGCTCAAGTCTGTCCGTAGATGCTTGGTTAAGCATAATGATAAATTCGCTGTTAGCAAGCATCGTCCTTGCCGTATGGCTCTGCAAAAGGTCGTCTACATTCTGCGTAATACCCGTACAGTACGCACCGTATTTACGCACACGCTTCCAGAGGGTAAAGAGGAAGTTTGCAGAGTATTCGTGCTGAAAGAGCAAATAGATTTCATCAATGAAAATAAAGGTATTTCTGCCTTTGGCTCTGTTCTGCGTGATACGGTTTAAGATACTGTCAAGCACCACAAGCATACCGATAGGCTGTAACTGCTTACCCAAATCCAGAATGTCATAGCAGATAAGGCGGCTGTGGGTATCCACATTGGTATGCTTGGCAAAGGTGTTGAGAGAGCCATCTGTAAATAATTCGATAGCAAGGGCGATTTCCTGTGCTTCTGGTTCGTTCTGTTTAAGAAGTTCCTCACGGAAGTCCTGCAAGGTTGGCGGCGTTCCCATATAGTTGCCCTGCTGATAATAGCGGTACACGCTTGCCGTACAGCGGTCAATGATGGATTTCTGCTTTGCTCCCAAGTTCGTGCCGCCGATGAGCTGTTCGCAAAGGGATAAAATAAACTCCGATTTCAGAATGACAGGGTTTGCACCGTCACCGTAATCGGAGTTCATATCCATAGCATTGATGTGATTTTCACTTGTCGCAGAGATATGAATAACCTCTCCCTGCATTGCTTTCACAAGCGGGGAATATTCACGCTCTGGGTCAATGATGATTATATCGGCATTAGGGTCGGTCAGAATGATATTCGTCATTTCTTCCTTTGCGGTAAAAGATTTTCCTGCACCTGACACACCGAGAATAAAGGAATTGCCGTTAAGGAGCTGCCTGCGGTTGGCAATAATCATATTTTTGCTGATGACATTCTGACCGTAATACACACCGTTTTCGTGGTAAATTTCCTGCACACGGAACGGTATAAACACTGCAAGGCTCTCTGTTGTGAGGGTACGCAGGGCATCTATCTTCCGTACACCAAATGGCAGAGCTGTATTTAATCCGTCCATCTGTTGATATTTCAGCACCGCAAACTGGCACAAGTGCTTTCTTGCGGTAGTCAAGAGAGCTTCTGTATCATTGTCGAGCTGCTCTTTGGTGTCAGCCGTATGCACCATCGTCAGCACGGCAAACATCATTCTCTGGTCACGGGTTGTCAAATCGTCCAGAAATTCCTTACTTTCCTTTCGCTGCTGTTCCAAATCATAGGGGATAACGGCTGAAAAATTGTTGTTCTGGTTCTGCTTCCTCTGCCAATTCGTGATATTGGTTTCCACACCAAGCAGACGGTTTTCCACCTCCCGCACGGCTTCATCTGTGGGAACGGGGATAATGTCAACGGACAGCATCATATTCCTGTTCAACTCACAAAGCTCCGCCACCATACTGTCCTTGATATATGCCGCATACTCTCTGAGAAAAATCACACGCCCATATCTGTCCCCCATTCTGAAGCAGTCGCTCTCAAATTCAAAGGTATCAGGGCAGATAAAATCCTTGAAATCGTGACCTTTCCGCATCGTCTGGGTAATATCGAAGTGGAACGCTGTTTCTTCTCCTGTACGGTAGAAGTCGTGGAAGATACGCAGCTTGTCGCCTGCGTCCAGTTCCACACACTTCGACCCCAGACGGTTAAAGTGGGCGATAAGGTCAGCACCCACACGGGCAAAGTAGTTTCGGGCTTCCTCGATATTCTTCTTGCAGACAGATACGGTTACATACTTATCCTGTACGATGGAATTAGCCCCTGTCGCCTTATCCAAAAGCATTTTGTTGTATTCCTTGCGGTACTTATCCAGACCGTCATCAGCCATTGGGATTAAAATAGTCTGTTCAAAATCAGCTTTGTTCAAGCGACGGTTGTTGATAGTGATTTTCGTGGTCGCACCGCTGTCAAGGGAATTAAGAAGCTCCGAGTATTCAAGGAACATTGCTTCCTTATCCTCACGGCTTGCCACGGCATAGTTTATATCCTCAAACTTAAAGGTCTTTGCGTACTTGTTCCTGCCTACAAGAAATATGCCGTCCTCCCAGATTGTCTTAATCGGGATAACATTTTGTACCGACTTCGGCACAACAAACTTTTCCCTGTCCTGCTTGAACAGATTTTTAAGAGTTCTCAGCATTGTTTACCTCCTTGCTGCATTTCGCTTTTTTCTTTTTCGATTTCTTTGGTTTTGGTGTCCTGCCTTTCTGCTTTTTCCGTACTGTCGTCAACCCTTTTTCATAGGCTTCAATGGTTGGCTTCACCGTTTCATAATAAAGATTATCTGGCAGGAACATCAGCTTTTTCGGCATCAGAAATTCTGATTTAAGCCACGCCCAGACAAACTGCTCTGCGGTCATACCGTTGTATTTGATAAAGCCCATAGCCGCAAAGGGGAATGCACCTAAGATACAAACCCAACTGAGGGTTTCCGTTCCAAACCGTGGACGGAGAAGAAAATACAAACCCATCGCCACGCCGCAGGCAAGGACAGAAAAAATGAACTGTCTGAGTGACAGTCCAAAAAACATACTCTCCGTATAATTACGGATTTCCTTATTTATCTTTACTTCCAATCATAGCACCTCCCTTACAAGCCCATCATTTCTCTTACAACACGGTCTGCCATTTTGACCGCACCGACAAGGACGAGCATATTGAACACAAGCTCCCCGATATAGCTCCATACCATTGTAACCGCCGCCGCATCGGGATTGACCACAGGCGGAGAAGAAGCAAATAGGGAAAAGATAATGCAGGCAAGCACGATAACCGCACCTTCAAGGCATACAGCGGCATAGCTCTTAATGAAGCTCTTGCCGACGCTTTGGCTCGGCTCTCCCGCAAAAGCGGAAAGGGGTACGGGTGCTATGGCAGTATAGATATACAGCTTGAAAAACCTGCCATATACCGACATAATCATTATGAATGACAGCACCGTAATAAACAGTCCGCCTATCAGCGTGACCGCCCATAGCGGGATACTCTCAAAAAATCCGCAATCTTCAACGGCTGTCACGATTTCCTGCGGCAACACCGTCTGCTGTGCCGAGCCAAATCCTGCGGCATTCATAATCGTGGAAATCATACCCTGCACAATCTTAAACAGTGCCATCATCAGTTCTAATCCGTAGGTCACTGCACCTTTGGCAATGGCAAAGCGGATAAACAGCTTCAAAGCCTGCTCTGGTCGCTTGACTTCTGCAAAATTTCCGCAGGTACGCATCACACCCACAACAAAGAACAGCACGAGCAGGGCAAGTCCGATAGCCTGCACCGCACCG
>ENA-OZSO01000286-OZSO01000286.1-human-gut-metagenome-genome-assembly--contig:-NODE-286-length-10709-cov-4.790501_pt1 | contig 10709 bp, 8 predicted proteins | sample MGYA00243281_ERZ653971 | MGnify/ENA primary metagenome ERZ653971 (study PRJEB26926, sample SAMN06164636) | human gut metagenome | biome: ENVO:00009003; feature: ENVO:2100002; material: ENVO:00002003...
CAATAAAATGTATGTTATAATAATATAACTGAATTAAAACGAACGAAAATAAACTCACGGGGGTATTCGAAATGCGAAACAATGAATCATCAGAAAACTATTTAGAGACCATACTTATTCTCAGCAAGAAGCTTCCTGTGGTACGCTCAGTTGATATAGCAAATGAGCTTGGATATAAGAAATCCAGCGTGAGTATAGCCATGAAAAACCTTAGAGAGAAGAACAATATCACAGTTAGTGATGCAGGATTTATCACACTCACAGAGTCAGGAAGACAGATAGCAGAGATGATATACGAAAGACATGAGCTTTTGTCAGAGTGTCTTGAGAAGCTTGGTGTTGATAAGGAGATTGCAGCAGAGGACGCATGCCGTATAGAGCATGTCATCAGTCCTGAGAGCTTTGAAGCGATCAAGAAGCATATACATAAGAGCTGATATATGAAACCAGTACCGCAGGGTACTGGTTTTTTAGTGTATCGTTTTTCTTGTATATATGAGAAAAATCATCTATAATAGTGAAGCTGTAATCGGCGACATAAAATCTGAAAGGGGAAAAGATGAAACAGATATTAAAATATTTGAAGGAGTACAAAAAGGAATGCATCTGTGCTCCGTTATTTAAGCTGCTGGAAGCATCCTTTGAGCTTATAGTACCGCTTGTCATGGCGGCAATCATTGATAACGGAATTACGGCTTCGGACAAGCCATATATATGGAAGATGGGAGGTGTGCTGGTGCTGCTTGCGGCAGTTGGTCTGGTAAGCTCGGTCACAGCACAGTATTTTGCGGCAAAGGCGGCAGTTGGTTTTTCCACAAAACTTCGCCATATATTGTTTGAAAAGATAGAGTCACTGTCATTCTCAAAGATGGATACAGTGGGCACATCGACACTTATCACGAGGATGACAAGCGATATAAACCAGGTGCAGTCAGGAGTCAATCTGGTGCTTCGACTCTTCCTTCGCTCGCCATTTATTGTATTCGGAGCTATGGCGATGGCTTTTACAGTAAATGTAAGAGCGGCAATGGTTTTTGTTGTTACCATACCTCTGCTTTCAATAGTGGTATTCTCAGTCATGGTTGCAAGCCTTCCGCTTTACAAAAAGGTGCAGAGCTCTCTTGACACAGTGCTTTCACACACCAGGGAGAATTTAGAGGGAACCAGGGTTATAAGAGCTTTCAATAAGCAAAATGATGAGATTGACAGCTTCAACAGGGACAACGAGTTTTTAACCAATATGCAGCAGGTTGTAGGACGAATCTCAGCACTCACCAATCCGCTGACATTTATCATTATAAATATCGCAACAATCGCAGTTATCGTATCAGGCGGCAAGCAGGTATACGCAGGAATCCTCACACAGGGTGAGGTTGTGGCACTTGTAAACTACATGTCACAGATACTTGTCGAGCTGATAAAGCTTGCAAACCTCATCGTACAGGTGACAAAGGCAGTGGCGTGCGGTAATCGTATAGCGGATGTGCTTTCTATTCCATCAAAGCTTCCTGAGAAAAATCCTAAGCTCATTGGTGCAAAGGACGGCGCACCTGAGGTTGAGTTTGACCATGTCTGCATGACCTATGAGGGAGCGGCCGATGAGACACTCACAGATATAAGCTTTGCAGTGCAAAAGGGGCAGACGATCGGAATCATCGGTGGTACAGGTTCAGGAAAATCAAGCCTTGTAAACCTTATCCCGAGGTTTTATGATGCCACAAAGGGTACTATAAGGATTCAGGGAAATGATATAAATGACTACGATGCAGTGCAGCTTCGAGATAAAATCGGTTTTGTAATGCAAAAGGCAGTGCTTTTTGCAGGAACGATAGCCGACAACCTGCGCTGGGGCAAAAATGATGCCACAGAGGAGGAAATGTGGAAGGCACTCGATATAGCACAGGCGACAGAGGTTGTAAAGGGTAAAGAGGGAGGCCTTGACTACATGATAGAGCAGGGCGGCAAGAACTTATCAGGCGGTCAGAAGCAGCGTCTTACAATTGCCAGGGCAGTTGTAAAGGATCCTGACATACTTATACTTGACGACAGTGCATCGGCACTTGATTTTGCTACAGATGCGAGTCTTCGCGCGGCATTAAAGGGCATGCATGGTGACAAGACAATATTTATCGTGTCACAGCGTACCTCATCTATCCAGTTTGCGGACAATATCATAGTGCTCGACGACGGACAGATGGTTGGCTTCGGACCTCATGAAAAGCTGCTTGAGACATGCGAGACCTACAAAGAGATATATGATTCACAGTTTAAAAAAGAGTCGGATATGACCAGACAAAAGGAGGTGTAGAGTATGGCTATGGATAATGCGAAGATGAATAAAGCAGGCACAATGCGCAAGGTATTAAGATACATGAAGAGATATATTCCTTTGCTTGTAATTTCCCTTGCCCTGTCTGTTGTTACAGTGGCGCTTACGCTTTATTTTCCAATCCTCACAGGACGCGCAATTGATTTGATTGTAGGAAAAGGAAAGGTTGATTTTACAGCTATGACAGCCATCCTCACAAGAGCAGCAATAATAGTCGTCATAGCGGCAGCAGCCCAGTGGCTTACAAATATCTGCAACAACAGGATGACCTACAACATAGTGAGGGATATAAGGCATGATGCATTTTTAAACATTGAAAAAATGCCACTTTCCTATATTGACAGCCACTCACACGGTGATATGGTCAGCCGTATCATCGCCGATGTAGATACATTTTCAGAGGGACTTTTGATGGGCTTCACGCAGCTCTTTACAGGAATTGCAACAATAGCAGGTACGCTTATTTTCATGCTTACAATAGATGTGAAGATATCATGCATTGTAGTGCTCATCACACCTCTGTCACTTTTTGTGGCAAGCTTTATAACTAAAAAGACATATTCCATGTTTCAGCTACAGACAAGAACAAGGGGAGAGCAGACATCACTCATCGACGAGATAGTAGGAAATGAAAAGGTCGTACAGGCCTTCAACCATGAGGATGAGGCGCTTGAACAGTTTGACGAGATAAATGACAGGTTACAGAAATGCTCACTGAGGGCAACATTTTTCTCAAGTCTTACAAATCCGTGTACACGTTTTGTCAACAGTCTTGTGTATGCCGGAGTCGGAATTTTTGGTGCCATGAGTGCACTCACCGGCGGAATCACAGTAGGACAGCTTTCATGCTTCTTATCATACGCCAACCAGTACACCAAGCCGTTCAACGAGATATCGGGTGTCATCACAGAGCTTCAGAACGCACTTGCCTGTGCTGCTCGTATCTTCGAGCTGATTGAGGAGAAAAAGGAGATACCGGATGCTTCGGATGCGGTAATACTTGAAGAGGCAGACGGCCGTGTGGACATAGAGGATGTTTATTTCTCATATGTGCCGGATAAAAAGCTTATCGAGGATTTCAATCTCCACGTAAAACCTGGACAGCGCGTGGCTATCGTAGGTCCGACAGGCTGTGGAAAGACGACTATTATCAATCTGCTTATGAGATTTTATGATGTAAACAGTGGAACAATTAAGGTGAGTGGACACGATATCAGAAAAATCACGCGAGAGAGTCTTCGTGACAACTATGGCATGGTGCTTCAGGAGACATGGCTCAAGAAGGGCACAATCCGTGACAATATCATAATGGGAAAGCCTGATGCCACAGATGAGGAAATCATTGCAGCAGCAAAGGCATCCCATGCCCACAGCTTTATCAGACGTCTGCCGAAGGGCTATGATACTGAAATCGGTGAGGACGGCGGCAGCCTTTCACAGGGACAGAAGCAGCTATTATGCATCACAAGAGTCATGCTCTGCTTGCCGCCTATGCTGATATTGGATGAGGCTACATCTTCGATTGATACACGTACAGAGATTAAGATTCAAAAAGCGTTCCTTACCATGATGCAGGGCAGGACAAGCTTTATAGTGGCTCATCGTCTGTCTACCATCAGGGAAGCGGATATTATCCTTGTTATGAAAGACGGAAAGATTATAGAGCAGGGCAATCATGAGAGCCTGCTTGCAGCGGACGGATTTTATGCGAACCTCTACAATAGCCAGTTTGCATGAATATAGCCAATGAGTAAGAGAAGGCGACCGGCGCACGGGGGTGAATTTCCCATGCGCCGGTCGCCTTCCCATATTATTAAAAGATACAATGCAATTCACACTTACTGCGCTGCATCAGGAGCTACATACGAGTATGCATTGGACATCTTTGCAGCATTGTTTGTCAGAGTGACAGCCTCTCTGTAGTAGGCAACAACAGGAGTGCCCTTATCCACAGCGTTGAACAGCTGCTCTGCAAAAGCAGGCGGCACATTGATACATCCGTGTGAGCCGGAGGTTTTGTAAATTGTTCCTCCGAAGGTATCACGCCAGCTGGCATCATGGATACCTATATTGTAGGCAAACGGCATGAAATAGCTGACAGGAGAAGAGTAACCCTCACCGACAAGAGTAGCATTTCTCTGCTTGTAAACAATCTTGTATACACCATCTACGGAACCGTTCTGACGAGCGAGATTACCTGATACGAAATCAGACTCCATCTGGAGAGCACCATCCTTGTAATACCACATGTGCTGCTTTGTGTAGTCAATCTCTATGTATGTATTACCTATGTCGTCAGCGCCTCGGTAGAGTGCTGTCTGCTCGTAAACAGGCTCTCTTTCCACCGGCTTGCCTCCCTCTAAATCTGAAAGAAGTTTGGCCTTCTCATTTTTCTTGCTGACTACCCATCCGTAGTCTCCACCACCTATTTCAATAGTGTCACCGGACGATGTCTTGAATGAGCGTTTGCGGCCGAAGGTGTTATACTTGGAAGCAAGCTGCTGGACATATTTAGTGACCTTGGCATCATCTATGCTTACGCTGCCGTCATCTGAGATGCTTAGCATATCAAGGATTTTGGCTGAGTCAAGCTTCTCGTCGGCACCTTCAATTTTGTAAGTGACGGTTGAAGCAGTGTATTTGTCGAGGGCTTCTTTTTCATTTTTGATTGTATCGCTTTCCTTTGTGATTTTTGGAGCTTCATAACAGTCATCACTTAAGGCAAGCTTTGGAAGCTCATTGTCCAGGGCATTCTTTACCTCGGCAAGGATGCTGTCATATATCGGCTTGCAGCCATTTTTCTCTTCAATCACATCGTATTTGCCGTCTTTTATCTCGATGTGGGCATCCTCCGGATTTTCAATGTAGTCATCACTGAAAATATCAAGAGCCTTGAGCTTTTCCGCCAAAGCGGCATCGTCATATTTGGACGAACCCTTTAGAGTATAGTTTTGAGCTTTGAAAAGACTGACAGGCCATGTAAAAGCATTCTGGCTTTTTAGGATTTGCTCCTCGTCACCGTTTGAGACATATTCGTAGGAAAAGTCAGGTCCCTTGAGTGAGAAGCTGTTGCCTTTTCTGTCAGTGATAGTGAGCAGATAGTCGCGGCTTAGTGCAGTGTTTTTCTCTAATGCCTCTTTTGCGGTTTTTCCTGCGTATTTTACAGAGTTAATCTTTGTGTTGAACAGATAGTGGCTGCTAAAATAAAAGGCAAAGCCAAGATAAACAGCCAAAAGCACACCAAGTATAACGGCACAGGTTATAAGCACTTTTTTCTTCATGTAAATCGACCTCCTTGGAGATATGCTGTTGCTGCCTACATCGGGGTGTAGGCGGCAGCTAAAATCAGTTACATTTGTGAAGATGTGACACATCCATATAGTCAGGCAGACCATTCTTGTAGGCTACAGCGGTTTCTCCCTGAATAAGTGGTTTTAAGTATTCGATAAGCTCAGGCTTCACATCATTGCCCGCATCATTGATCCACTCTCTTGGCACAGACTTGGCCTCGTTTGCGATATCCTTGATAGCAGAATATGTGTATTCCACCTGATAAGGATCATTTGAGATGCGCTTTAAGCATACCATTGATGCGGTCACACCCTCTGCTGCAATAGTGACACCCTTTTTACCCTGAGCAAAAGATTCCTCGATATCGGTTAATGATGCAAGATGTGAGGCACAGCGCTGGAGCACATTTACCTCTACAGAGCGCACCTTGACACCGATGTTTTCCTTTACGATGAACTCAAGAGCTTTTCCGGCACCGCTTAGCTGCTGGTGTCCGAACTGGTCACATGCGGCCTTTGATGATGTAATGTATGAGCCGTCTGAGTCATGTATTCCTTCGGATACGGCAACTATCACATTGTTAGTGTGCGTAAGGGCTTCTTTTATATCGGCAACAAATTTGTCCTTGTCGAAATCCACCTCAGGCAGATATATGAACTGAGGCGCTGTATTGTACTCATTACGTGCGAGAGCGGAAGCAGCAGTGAGCCATCCTGCGTCACGTCCCATGATTTCAACGATTGTAACACTCTTAACAGCATAGATAAAGGTGTCATGGGCTATCTCAAGCATGCTTGATGCGATATATTTGGCGGCAGAGCCAAATCCCGGAGTGTGGTCTGTCATGCACAGATCATTGTCGATGGTTTTTGGAATCCCTATAATTTTCACATCACTGTTGATTTTTTTTGCATAATCGGATAACTTTAATACGGTATCCATCGAATCATTTCCACCGATGTAAAAGAAAGCTTTTATAGAAAGCTTATCGAACTGGTGGAAGATGTATACATATGGTGAATCATCATCCTTGTAATCAGGGAGTTTATGGCGGCATGAGCCAAGATACATGGCAGGTGTGGTCTTAAGCTTTTCCAGATTAGCATCATCTGCAAAAATATCTGACAGATTGAGATAATTCTCATTTAATATGCCGAGTATTCCGTTTACGGCGCCATAGCAGATATCGTATTTCTCAGAGCTTTTTACTCCTGAGATGACTCCTGCAAGGCTTGCGTTGATTGCAACAGTTGGGCCGCCTGACTGGGCGACGATACAGTTTGACTGATTCATTGTAATCTCCTTATTGTGTATTTTAACTATTCTCTTCTGTAAGAATAGTTATGGTATAATTTTAAAATGACTACTGAAGGTGCATGACATATGCACCGCATAATCATATAGATTGTAGTATCAAACATTATTTTTAGCAAGGGTTAAAATGAAAAATATGAATAAATACGAAAATTGCTTATTGTGTCCCAGAAAATGTGGCATAAACAGAAGAACCGGACAAACAGGTGTATGTGGCGTTTCATCTGAAATAAAGGTGGCGCGAGCAGCACTTCATTACTGGGAGGAGCCATGCATATCAGGAAAAAGAGGAAGCGGGGCAGTTTTTTTCTCAGGCTGCAGCCTGCACTGCGTGTTCTGCCAGAACAGGGAGATTTCTGACGGAAAAGAGGGAAAGGTAATCAGTAAAGAGAGGCTGAGTGATATCTTCATAGAACTTGCTGACAAAGGCGCAAATAATATCAATCTGGTCACACCTGGGCAGTATATCCCTGATATAGTGTGGGCGGTAAACGATGCAAAAAGCCGTGGCATGAAGCTTCCTATTATATACAATACGAGCGGATATGAAAATGTGACAGAGCTAAAACTGCTTGAGGGCATAGTGGATGTGTATCTTCCGGATTTTAAATATATGGACAGTACGCTTTCGGCAAGGTATTCAAGGGCAAAAGATTATCCGTCTGTCGCAAAGAAGGCGCTTTCAGAGATGGTCAGGCAGCAGCCGGATGTCGTGATTGACGATGCGACAGGACTCATACAAAAGGGAGTTATTGTGCGACAGCTTCTACTGCCGGGACATGTGAATGATGCAAAGGCTGTACTTAAGTACCTGTATGATACATATCATGATCACGTATATATAAGCATGATGAGCCAGTTTACGCCGATTGCACTAGAGGATTATCCTGAGATAAACCGCACAGTGACAAAGAGAGAGTATGAAAGACTTGTTAACTATGCCCTCGAAATAGGAATCACGAATGCATTTATACAGGAGGGTGACGTGGCAAAGGACAGCTTCATTCCGGCATTTGACTGTGAGGGAGTATGATATTTACCGTTTTTCTTAATAAAATAGTAAGAATTGGCAGGCAAAAATGACTGGATTTTGTGATGCCGGTGTAGTACTATGGTTATGTGATATTTTTTAACTGTGAAGGTACTGAACAGTTACGATATTTTGTTATTACTCACATCCCGGTGTGACAGACGATAATGTTTTTAATCACACAGGATACATTATTCAATAGAGGATACATTGATGAAAAATATAGGGGAACAGCAGATAATAATTGAATGTCCGAATACTATCTTTCATCTATACATCGACAGTGAGGATGAGCTTTTAAAGGTTAAGGTGTTTATGAACAATATGAAGCATGTTGATTCGATAAGTCTGCATGATATATACAACTGGTGCAACAGACAGCATGTGCAGTACACGACGACATTTAATTATGACAGTAAAATGACCTGGACAGAAATGATAAAATCCTACATATTTTACTTCAGACAGAAGCTTAGATATGTAAATAATAGTGATAGGATGATAGAAACATGAGATACCCTGAATTTCTAAAGGATAGAGGAACAATAGGCTTTGTGGCGCCTTCGATGGGCTGTACAACAGAGCCGTACAGGAGTGCCTTTGACAATGCCATTAAAAGGTTTCACAGCATGGGTTATAAGACGATAGAGGGACCTAACTGCAGGTGCGACAGTGGTATAGGTATCAGCAATACACCTAAGAAGTGCGCAGAAGAGCTGAACGAGAGCTATGCTTCTGTTGACAGTGATGTGCTTATATCCTGTGGTGGTGGCGAGCTGATGTGCGAGGTAGTGCCTTATATTGATTTTGAGCGCGTGAAGCAGTCAAAGCCGAAATGGTACATGGGCTATTCCGACAACACGAATTTCACATTTTTGGAGGCTACTATTGCAGATACAGCAGGTATTTACGGGCCGTGTGCGGGCAGCTTTGGCATGGAGGTGTGGCATGAGTCACTTACCGATGCATTTAATCTGCTTTGTGGCAGGAAGCTTTCATTTACCAATTACCCTATGTGGGAGAAGGAATCGATAAAGGATGAGAATGCTCCGTTTGTGGGCTACAACCTGACTGAAAAGTCGTGTATCAGCTCTATTCCTGCGGTGGCAAAGGAAAGCAGGCTTACCATGAGAGGCAGGCTGCTTGGTGGCTGCATGGATTGTCTTATCAATCTGCTTGGTACATCGTTTGACCATGTAAGGGAATTTAATGAGCGCTACAGTGATGATGGTATCATATGGTTCCTTGAGGCTTGTGACCTTAATGTGATGGGCATGAGAAGGGCTATGTGGCAGATGAAAAATGCAGGATGGTTTTCAAATGTAAAGGGCTTTCTTATCGGACGCCCGGCGCACTTCGGAGAGGAAATGTTTGGCATAGACCACAGACAGGCGCTTTCATCACTGCTTAGAGAGTTTAATGTGCCGATCATCATGGATCTGGATATAGGTCATATGTCGCCGATGATGCCTGTGGTATGCGGAAGCATGGCAGATGTCAGCTTCGACGGAAGCAACTTTACAATTTCGTATGATATAGAGAAGTAGATTGGAGGAAAAATGATTAGATCAATAAAGAAAAAAGCAAAGAGTATTGTATGTAGCGTGCTTGCTGCGGTGACACTGTTTACAATGAATCCGGTTGTATTTGCAACAGAGACAGCTACGCAGACTGATACAGTTTCAAGCGTTGATGTATCAGGCAGTGACGCAGCTGATAAGAGTAACACAGACAGTACTGCAGACAGTACAACGACAGCCGGTAGTGAGACAAACGACAAGGTGACCATCAGCAAAAATGATAAGCCATACTTAAGTCTTGGAGCAGACCTCACACCGGATCAGAGAGCGACAGTGCTTGGATTTATGGGAATCGAGCTCACTGATCTGGACAAATACGATGTGGTCTATGTAAATAATGATGAGGAGCACAAGTACCTCGATTCATACATCAGCAAGAGCGAGATTGGCACAAGGTCACTTTCCTCAGTACTCATTACAGAGGATAAAAAGGGTGCGGGTCTTAGTGTTTCCACACACAATATCAATTACTGTACGGTAGGAATGTACAAGAATGCGCTTGCCACAGCAGGCATAGCTGATGCTAAAATCATAGTCGCAGGACCTTTCCCTATTTCCGGAACGGCAGCACTTGTAGGCACACTAAAGGCATACGAGGAGATGACAGGCAAGAAGCTTGACGACAAGGTGACAGACGCAGCGATGGATGAGCTTGTCACAACAGGAGAGCTCAACAAGAGCATTGACGGCGATTCGCAGGATATCGAGGCAATGATTGCAGACCTAAAGAAGCAGCTTGCCGATGGAAGACTCAAGGATGAGAGCCAGATAAAGGATGCGATAAAGGAGGCTGCAAAGGATTACGCCCTGAAGCTTTCTGATGATGATATTGCAAAGCTGACATCGCTTCTTATGAAGCTTAAGGATGCCAATATCGACTGGGATTCAGTCATTAACCAGGCACATGACTGGGCATCAAAGCTTGGCGATAAGATAAATGACCCGGGCTTCTGGGAAAAGATTGGTAACTTTTTCATGGATTTATGGGATAAGATAAAATCCCTGTTCAGCTAGAAAAAGCTACAGGAGACAGTAAGAAAAAGCAGAATATGAATCAGACAACTCCCTGAAACGTAAGCACGGGCTGCACGTTGAAGGGAGTTTTTATATTATGATTAAAGGGTCAAAAGGTATCATCGATGCATGCTTGCATGCAATTCGATGT
>ENA-OZSO01000289-OZSO01000289.1-human-gut-metagenome-genome-assembly--contig:-NODE-289-length-10629-cov-4.874220_pt1 | contig 10629 bp, 9 predicted proteins | sample MGYA00243281_ERZ653971 | MGnify/ENA primary metagenome ERZ653971 (study PRJEB26926, sample SAMN06164636) | human gut metagenome | biome: ENVO:00009003; feature: ENVO:2100002; material: ENVO:00002003...
GTGAGGCACATCAATATAGCGCGAGCGTGCCTGTAAGGGTATATGCCATGCCTACAGAAATTGTATATGTGTGCCATTGCTAAGATTAGCATTTAGCTCGGCAAATCAGAATTTGTATACGCAAAAATATATTTGGTAGTTTTCCACTTGCAATGAACGGCAAGTATTACCTAAATTGGGATTATTCGACAACAGCCGTAGGGGTATAACACTTTTTCCCACACCAAAAAACCTCAGAACTCTTTCAATACAAAGTTCTGAGGTTATTTTCATCTGGTGCGATTGGCGCGATTCGAACGCGCGACCCCCTGCTTAGGAGGCAGATGCTCTATCCAGCTGAGCTACAACCGCAACAGATATAGTATATCAAATTATCTCATTCTAAGCAATAGCCAAATAGACGTTTATACCCCCAGCTTATCCTAGAGCTTTAGCCAAAGGCTTAAGAAGAAACTTACCTTGACTCAGCCTCTACGGCCTTTTGCTTAGCGCAAAATTCATGATATTTCCTTTTGTTCTCATACATCATATTATCTGCCTCTTTGTACATCTGAGGTATTTCCTTGCTATTATCTTTAACGCAGGCATAACCAATAGAGGCAGATAACATCACGCCATGAAGATATAATCCTGCCAGCTCAAGATGCAGCTTCTGTACCAGCTGCTTGGCCCTAGCCTCATCTGTTTTGTTGCAAATAATCGCAAATTCATCACCACCAACCCGAAAGGCAAAATCACCCTTACCAAGATTGGCTTCTATAGCCGCAGCCATCATGCCCAGCAGCTCATCTCCCGCCTTATGTCCATAATTATCATTTATATGCTTGAGATGATTACAATCCAATACCAACACAGCCAAAGGGTATTCTATGATCTTACTATCCTGCCACTTATTCAAATAATTTCTATTATAAAGGCCTGTCAGCGCATCTCTCCGATAGTAATGCAACAGCTTTTGCTCCAAATTAACCTTTTCTGTTACATCGCTGGCAATACAGGTAATACCCGCAATATTACCATTATCGTCGTATACCGGAGTTTTGACAATCTCATAATATATCTTGTGCCCATCTATAACTGAACTGCACTGAGTTTTTATTTTCTTGCCAGTGGCCAAAACCTCCAAATCCTCACTGCGGCATTGTCTGGCCATATTTTCGTCCAGCTGAACCTCACTATCAAATTTGCCAATAATACTAACTCCAGGCTTGGCCCATTCCGGATTAGGTCTATTGGTAAAAATATACCGTCCCTCTGCATCCTTCATAAAAACCTCTGCTTCCAAAGCTTCCAAATACCTGGAAAAATTATTTTTAAAATCAAATTCCATACAAACACCATACCCGGCCTAGGCAATCCTTTAGCCATCGTCCCAAAATTTTCCTTTCCCAAAATCCCTTTGATTCTTTACTATGATGATTATATAGTATTTTTGTCTTATATACAAGCTATAGCCAAGCCATTACAAAATTATTTTTTCAGTACCTCATGATCCAACTCTATCCCATCAGGCAAATAGCAATAGAAATTCAACTGGTTTTCTGTAGCCTGCATGGTCATGTAGTTAGCCGTTTCCGGCTGAGGTGCTACATACTCGTCCAAGGCATGATTAACCCAAAGATTGGGATATCGCACATTGCCTGCTACACCTGTAAGAATATATAAAGGCCCTGAGGCATCATGTTGAAAATTCCGAATATGCCCCCGATTCCTGTAAGTGTGAAGATGAGCCGAAAGAACTGCATCTACCCCCATTTCCTCAAATACAGGCATCCACACCAAGCCCTCCTCATCAAAGCCTTCCTGACGCTCTGGTCTGCCATTAATTCTGTATTGCAAAGCATCACGATGCATTAGCACCACCTTCCAAGGCTTTTGGCTATTGGCCACATCCTGCCGAAACCAACGAAGCTGTTCTTCCCGCAAATCTGGACTCATTTCCTTTAGCTCCTGCAGCTGGGTATTCAACACAATAAAATGCACCGGTCCATAGTCATAGGAATAATAATATCTGCCATATTTGCTACTGCCATTATCCGGCACAGCAAATTCTTTCAAATAGGCCACTGGCTCCCGCACCTGCCAATCCCTATTGTAAGTTTCATGATTACCCATGATAGGTGCCACAGGTATTCTGTCTATAATCCCTGCCAAAGAGTTAAACCAAGCCTCCCACTGGCTGTGATCCTCTCCATTATCCACCAAATCCCCCATATTCACAAAGAATTTGGCCTCTGGATTTCTCTTAGCTGCATTTTGAGCCAATTCCTGCCATCCACTATAATCACTAGACTGAGAATCTGGAAAAATCAAGGCAGTAAAAGCTCCACCATCATCTGTAGACAGATTGTGCCACTTTCCTACCTGGCCATTGCCAATAAGGCGATATTCCAACTTAGCTCCTGCCGGTAAATTTTCCAATCTGGCTGTGTACAACATAAGATTCTGCCCATCATCAGTATAGAGTTCACCCTTGGCTCCGACTCTATTTACCTTATTATCACCAACCTGTCTATACTCCACTGCTCCATCAGCAATAGGCTCATCAGATTGCCACATAATAGCCCTGCTGGAGGTATTATCCTGTGTTACAATCTGCCGAACAAATTTGACTCCTGACAGCTCCTCCTGGTTATTTTTCTGAGCTGATAATATATCTCCACATCCTGCCGTTAATATAAGCAGAACAAACAAACCTAATATTAACCACAAATTATTAATTCTTTTTTGCATAAGGTCCTCCTTCGCAGATAATTCCATTCCTAAGCTCCACTTGCTTTCTAATATAAAATACATTTTCCCATGCCATCTCATCATCTCCATACTTGTTTTTTGACCCCATGCTAACGGGTGCTAAGGCTCCCTCCTCTTAGGAGGGAGTTAAGCACCCGTAAGGCTCTGGATTTATTCGACTAAATTCAGTGGGAGTCTAAAGCTCCCACTGAATAAGTCTCATTTTACTTCTTCCAGGAGAAGCGAGACTTCTTCGCATGGGAATTTTCCCACACCATAATAGCCTCCAGCACAGAGCCGGAAATACAACGGCTCTTAGCCGATATAGTTGTGCAGTTGGCTGGCTGGGTGCTAGGATCTATTTCCGCAATCTTCAAGCCTGTACGCACTGGACAGCCATCATGCAAAAGGCCTCTCAATACTCCCTCCACAGGAGCCTTGATTTCAAAGACATTGCCACCATCCATATTCAGCTTGGCTATAACCTCATCCTTCTTCACAATATAGGACAGAGGATGTCCAGCCTCCAAATAACCATCACAAGGAGCATTAATGGAGTGGGAAGCCCGCATCAAAGCCCGCAGCTCTACAGTTTCCTTCTCTGGCAGAGCCTGGCCTTCATAAATAATCCGGCCCAGATTATGACCTCTGGTAGTTTCAATAACACAGTTTACATCCCGTCCAGCCACAAAGCCAGGGCCAATAGCCACTGTGAAATCCGCCATATCCATATAGGTTCCCATATTCCGCTTGGCATAAATAGCATCTATCAGGATTCTTGGCTTTAGCTTCTGAAGGCAATCTGCCTCTGGATCCACCATAATCACGATCTGACCGTTTTTCAGCATTTTCTCTGCATCATGGAGGGAATCCGCCCGGGTACAGATGGTACGCTCCACTTTCTTTTCCCCATCATAAACAGCTTCAGCAAAAACAATATCCCGACGTATGGCAGAGGGAGCCGCCTTCTCCAGCATCAATACCTGAAAACCAGTATTATGGAGACGATGGGCAATACCTGTGGCCAGCTCGCCACCACCACGAATTACTACAAGCTTTTTCATACAGAAATCACTCCTACAATATTTCCTTCACACATACCGGAGGCTCCGGCTAGCATCATAGCCATATCAGCTATCCTCATATACACGAACTCTCAGCTTGAGGCCCCGTTCATCACATAGCTTCTGACAAAGATCAATCTCTGCCTGATTCTCCACCTTTTCCACCACAGTGAGCACCACATTAGGCACGTATTTCTTGCAATCCACAGCAAATTTCAGCATGGCATCAAAGGAAGGCAGACCATATTGGGCATGAGTCAGCTCCAAATACCGCTGGGCATTGGAGGCGTTCAGGCTAATGGATATAGTATCCAAAAGTCCCTGAAAATCCTTGGCCGTATCCCGGCCATAAAGCAAATCAGACAAACCATTGGTATTTAACCGGGTTGGTATCTCTGGATGAATCTTTTTTACATAGGCCATCAGCTCCAAAAGTACCTCCAGCCGCATGGTAGGCTCGCCAAAGCCACAGAAAACAATTTCCTTGACTATATCCCAAGGCAGCTTGTCCAGCTCTGCCTTTACTTCCTCAGCTGTTGGCTCCTGCTTCAGCCACAGACTGCTTTCCTCTGCCATATGCTTCATGCTCCGCAGACAGAAGCTGCAGCTGCAATTACAGCGATTGGTAATATTCACATAGATGCCTCTTTTGCCCTGAGGCTGTTCCTTTAGGCTATCCTCCACCCGGACATAGCGTCCGCCCTCATGTACTGCATATACCAACATATCAGCTCAACTCCGTTAAATATTCTTCAAAGGCCAAACCATAATTCCAAGGCAAATCCAACTCCACAGTGTAGCCCAGCACCTTGGTAATAAACTCAGCCGCCTTATTTACTGCCACAGACAGGCTCTCTCCCTTAATCAGGCTAGCCGCCACAATGGCAGCAAAGGCATCTCCTGTACCAGAACGATCCCCGCCAATTTTTGGCTGGCTGACAATGGACTGACAGCCATTTTTCTCATAGACAAAATTCAAAACCTTGCCCTCAGCATGAAGCCCTGTTATAACCACCTGCTCCGGGCCTTTATCTGCTAAAGCCTTGGCTAACTTAGCCAGCTCATCCTCCCTAATATCCCCATTTTCTGGATATTCCATATCCAAAAGCTGGCAGGCCTCTGTAAGATTTGGGGTAAGCAAATCCGCATGAGCCAAAAGCCGCTTCATTTCATGACATATTTCCGGGGTATAGGAGGAATACAGCTTGCCATAATCTCCCATTACCGGATCCACCATAACCTTGGTAAAGGGCTTTTTAAACCGCTGAATAAATTCTTCCACAATATTTATCTGAGCTACAGAGCCCAAAAAGCCTGTGCAGATACCATCAAATTCCAGACCATTAACCGCCCAGTTTTCCATATAAGGCACCATACGCTCTGTATAATCATCTATATAATGCTGAGGAAATCCCGTATGCACTGACAAAATAGCTGTAGGCAGGGGACATGCCTGTATCTTCATAGCCGAAATCAAGGGCAGTTCCACCGCAATGGAACAGCGGCCAAAGCCAGTCATATCGTTGATTAGGGCAATTCTTTTCTGTCTTTTCATCGTCTAACTCTCTTTTTATTTAATTCTGGTAAGCTTCGGACGCTGGCCCGGCATCAGTCGCATAGGCTTTTGCCGGTTTGCCAGATTGTGCTCCGTCAGCTTTTCCATCTTCCGCTGCTTAATCAAGCTATAACGGTTAATATTCACCAATATTCCCAAAGCCGCCATACTTACCAGCAAGGAACAGCCTCCATAGCTGATAAAGGGCAGTGGAACACCAATGACAGGCAAGAAGCCTGACACCATAAACATATTAATAACAGCCTGTAGGCAAATCAGAATAACCAAGCCGCCAGCCAAAACCTGACCATAGGCATCATAGGAATTTTTGGCAATTCTTGCACCAAAAAATCCCAAAAGACCATATAATATTATCAGGCCTGCCGCCAGCAAAAAGCCATTCTCCTGACAAAATACCGCAAAGGCAAAGTCAGTATGAGCTTCCGGCAAATAAGCATATTTGGCCAATCCCTCACCTAGTCCCATGCCCCAGAATCCACCGGAGCCAATGGCCGTAATAGACTGTACCGTCTGGTAGCCCATGCCCTGAGCATCTGCCCAAGGATCTAACATAACCTTTATACGCTGCAAACGATAAGGCTGATATATACACAGAGCTGTCGCTGCCGCCACAACAATAAAGATGAGATTTTTAATCTTGCCCATATCCAGACCAGCAACTATCAGCATCAAAAGAGGCACGCCTAAAATAATCATCATGGTACCCATATCCGGCTCCAGCTCGACCAAGGCAGCCAAAACCACCAATGTTCCATGCTGACTCTGTATCAGCTTAAATGCCTGTCTTTTTTGAATACAATAGGACAAATAATAGGCCTCAATCATCACACTGCATATCTTGGCAAATTCTGCTGGCTGAACAGAAAAGGAACCTATATATATCCAGCGCTTGGCACCATTAACTGCCGTACCAAACCCCAATACATATACAAGCATAGCTATAATAACCAATATTATAGGCACTAGAATATCCCGCCACCTATGATAATCCACCCAATAGCAGAGGAAAAAACACAAGCCTCCCACACCCATAATCAGCAAATGCTTCAGCAAATAGAAATAAGGAGAACTCCCCTCATCCTCAGCCATGACAAAGGTGGCACTAAAGATATTAACACTGCCTGCTATCAACAGCATAACCATAATCCAGATAACAGCCTCATGGTCATTACTCCAAATAGCCAATTTTTCAGGTATTGTTACCTTTTTCAAGCAAACACGACCTCACAGCGATTTATTTTCTCGCCAAATCCACTAAATTTCCGCTCATACTCCGTCATAATATTATCAGGACGGTTCTCACTATGGAGATCAAAGGATACATCCTCCACCTGCAGACCAGCCTCCTGGAACTGCTCCAAGGAGAAATCAAAAAGTGGCCTGTTATCAGTCTTAAAAATCAATTTACCTGGCTTTTTCAACAGCTTATCATAGCGGTGCAAGAAACCAATATGGGTAAGACGCCTCTTGGCATGTCTTGCCTTAGGCCAAGGATCGCAGAAATTAATATAGAACTGATCTACCTCTGGCTGGTCAAAAATTGTTTCTATATTGTTAATATCAAAAACCAGCAGCTTAACATTAGTCAGTCCCAGCTCTCTAATCTTCTTGGCAGCAGAATACAATACATCCTGCTGAGCCTCAATGCCAATAAAATTCACCTCTGGATGCCGCAGAGCCAACTGGCTGATAAAATCACCCTTGCCAGTACCCAGTTCTACATACAAAGGAGCCTGACGGCCAAATACCTCATGCCAACGGCCCTTCTGCTCCTCTCCTGCCGGCTTATCCTTTGGAAATACAAAATCATCAAAATCATGAATTGCTTCATCAACCCAAGGTTTTCTTCTTAAACGCACAATAGCCTCCTAAATTCTCTACTTATCAAAAATTGTCTTATCAAGACCAAACTTCTTTAAATATCTATATAATGTTACCCGGCTTACATTCAGCATATTGGCCAAACGGCTGATATTACCTCCCGCCACAGACCAAAGCTGAACAAATACCTCCTTGTCCTCTTTCCAAGGACGTCCCTTGCGGGCGCTGCAGGTAAAGTCCACATCATCTGGGCTAACCAAGGTACCGGGAGTGTTGAAAAATACTGACTCCATAACATTCTGTAGCTGCTTAATATTTCCCGGCCAATCATAGGACAAAAGCTTTTCCACAGCCTCCGACGTCAGCACTTTCACAGGCACCTGATGCATAGCCGCCAGCTCCTTTAACATCTGGCTGGCTAAGGCCCCTATATCCTCCTTGCGGTTCCGCAAAGCCGGCAGCCTAATGGTATGACCGGCAACAATATTCAAAAGCTCCTGAGGGAACTCCCCCCGCTCCACATAGCGTCTTAGCTCTCCATCACAAGCAGCAATAATCCGCACATTAATATGACGGCTGGTGCTTTCCCCTACCCGTCTGGATTCCATAGTTACCAGCGTAGCAGCCAGAGTACGGGCCAAATCCATAGGCATTTTTTCAATATCATCAATAAACAGAGTGCCTCCGTCAGCCAGCTCCAACTTCCCCGGATGGCTTACATCCTTGTTCACGCTGATGCCAAAAAGCTCCTGCTCCATAATATCCGGTGTGCTATCCCCGCATTGATAGATAATAAAAGGGCCCTGAGCCTGACGGCTGGCCTGATGAATACCATGAGCCATCCGCTGCTTGCCTGTACCTGCTTCACCCAAAAGCAAGATATGCTTCTTGCTCTTAGCCACCCGTTGGGCCTTGGCCTTCACAGAGGCAAAGGCACTTTCCTCATCACATACCAGAGAGCTAAGGCTGTACTTGGCGGTAAAACCTGCAGCATGAGCCACCATAGTACGAAGATCTTCTATAGGCATGGAAACCGTCACAACACTTTTCACCTTGTCGTGAATATCCCTTTCCACAGGTACCACGGTGGTAATATCCTCATAGGTTTTGTGCTGGGTAATCCAGGTTACCTCCTTGTTATGGCTGGAAATCCCCTGCAAGCCCTTATAGATAGGTGTATGCTTATAATTAATCACCATATCCGTCAGCTTTATATCCAGATTCCGCAGCTCCTTACGGCCTACACCGATTTTTCGCAGCCGCTGCAACCCCAGCTTATTGGCATAGGATACATTGGAATCCTCCAAAACATGATATACCGCAAAGGGCACTACATCCAAGATCATTTCCTGAGCATTCAAGCGCTTTTGCTGCTGCAAATACTTCTCCATGCCATATACCAAGGTTTTCAAAAAGGCCATAACAGCCTCCTGAGGCATATTTTCGTAATGCATCCCCACCATAGTTATAATATAGCACATTTTATTGTCCACAAAAACTGGTGCAGAACAAGCATCACTGTCATGGGATTCCCTTATCCACATTTCTGGGCCAAATACCCAGAAAGGAGTCTGCAGCTCACAAGCCATGCTAACACTGCTGGTGCCTATCTGCTCCAGGCCAACCCGTACTCCTTCAATTTCTCCCGGAGTCATCTGGTAGAAGGGCATGGAATAGCTTTTCAGCACCACACATTCATCGTCTAAAAGCAGCAGACTAATATCATATTCCTTGAAAAAATCCCTTAGACCGGTAGTCAGATGCTTTAGATACATCATAGCATCCCGATGCAGTTTTTGTCTGGCAGAAAAGGTTTCAGGAGACAAGCGACAATCAGTACGAATTCTATCTGTAGGAGGATTCACCTCGCGACTTTTTTGCCAGGAAGCTGCAATTTCCGGATTTACATTAGGGTCAATCTGGCCTGTTTTCATATACAAATCATAATAGCCTTGCAGTTTTTCTCTATTTCTTGGGCCTCGTACCATGCAGCATCCTCCATTCCTTAATTCAACAGATACAACGCCTTGGAAAGGCGGTAGTTCGTGTCAGATAGCAAAACGTCCGGACCCATTCTGGCCTGCACCTGACGGGACGCTACCACGCCCAGCCGGGTCCAGCCGGTGGAGTTGGCCGAGGTACTTGCCAGCCGTACCGTCAGCACCAGCTGATCCTCGTCCACCGTGCGCAGTTCCACTGCGTTGTCATATTCCTCGCTGTCGGTCAGTTTCAGGTTGCCCTCCCACTCGGCGGGCAGTTCGATATAGCAGTTGGTCTCCTCGTCCAGCAGGCCAAAGCTTTTTTCCGGGTGGCTGCTGGTGTAGTCCATCCAGACGATAAAGTCCATGCGGCGGCTCTGGCTCAGGTTCAGCAGACCCGCCTCGTCCGGCTGAGTAGGGATCTCCACAATGCCGTCCCCGTCCAGGTCCCGGCTGACCAGCGTGGGCACGTTGCGCAAAGAGGCGTTATACAGCCGCTGGCTGCTGATCCGTGTGGCGGGCACCATCTGCTGGCTAGTCTCGTCGTAGCACAGCAGCACCGAGGCCAGATTGTTGCCGGAAATGCCGGTCCAGCCGTCCAGTACCAGATAATGCCGGCCATCCGCTCCCAGGCCCGACGCCACCGAGGCGCAGCCGGAAAATTTATCTGCGGAAAGGCCGTTGACCGCCACCTGCCGGAAGCTGCCCTCGCGGTCTGCGGTCAGCAGTTCGATCTGCACACTGCCGTCCTCCTGCGTGGACATCAGGATCAGATCCTGACTACTGCCGCCGGTGATATTTTCCACCAGATACTGCTCGTACTGCTGTTCCAGAATGGTGGACAGGGTGCCCTTCTGATAGGAGTACACCGCCAGATAGTGGTCATTCTGGGCGGCGGTGTAGCCCACCACCAGCTGGCAGCTGTCTGTATCCTGCAATTGGGCAAGACTGACGTTTTCCACCGTTTCGGCAAGGCCCTCCACGCTCTGGCGCACCTGCCAGCTTCCGGCATCATCCCGCTGCAAAATGGCTACGCAGACGTTGGCGGTCTGGGCGGTGGTATACAGCACCGCCGCATCCTGCTGACCGTCACCGTCCAAGTCCTGCAGCACAAAGGGGGAAAGCAGCTCGCCCTGAATAGGATATTTCAGCTGGGCACTCTCCCCCAGCCAGTCGTTCAGGGCAGTTTGCAGCGCGCCATAATCGCCGGAAAGCTTCGGGGCACGCAGCAGTTCCTCTACCTGTGCCTTTTCGTTGGCCGGCAGCACGGTCTGGCAGCTGCACAGCACAAAGCACAGCAGCGTGCACAGCACCAGCCGCAGCCTGCGGGTCCTGTTCATACCGGTCAACCTCCTTCCGGGCATAAAATGCTATTTTCAGTATACCACACTTTGCGGACACAAAAAAGGGGGTGGGACCTGTCTCTTATACACATCTGACGCTGCCGACGAATAGC
>ENA-OZSO01000313-OZSO01000313.1-human-gut-metagenome-genome-assembly--contig:-NODE-313-length-10178-cov-5.092068_pt1 | contig 10178 bp, 10 predicted proteins | sample MGYA00243281_ERZ653971 | MGnify/ENA primary metagenome ERZ653971 (study PRJEB26926, sample SAMN06164636) | human gut metagenome | biome: ENVO:00009003; feature: ENVO:2100002; material: ENVO:00002003...
GGGCTCGGAGATGTGTATAAGAGACAGGAACGCAGCAGTGAGCTGCAAAGCATCAATGGTCATTTGGAAAATGCCAATCAGCTGTTAACAGCCAATAATCAGGAATTGGTAGCTAAAAGCGATAAACTTACCAGAATAAATGATATTCTGGAGGAGGGCAATGAGCGGCTAAGCAAGAGTAACTCAGAGCTTTATCAGATTAATAGAGAGCTGACCACTGGCATTAAGATAATGCGGGAGGGCTCTATTGCTTTTCAAGCTGGAGAGACTTTGGCCAGCGGTGTAATCAAGGGGAAAAGCTCCTTGGATGATATACACACAGATTTAGCCAGACTTTTGGAGATGGCTAGATATACGGTGAGCCGCAAGCTGGGAGGGGATATTGCCGACCAGAACAAGGATGTTTGGATTTATCAGCCGGAATTTGATGAGGCAGCTAAATATATTTCCACTCACGAGGGAGAATATGTAGTACGGATTGTGGCTGCTGGCAATTTGATTCAGGGAGAGGCGGTAGCCACCAACCTGAAAATATTCCAGAATAAAACTGTTTACACAGATGGTCAGTTGATTACAGATCAAAATATTACCTTTAATCCAGACAGTACAGCAGAGCTGCAAAGTGTACTAACCAGCTTCCTTAGCAAGGTAAATCACCAGGCCAAAGAGGATGGCATGGTGCCGGACACCCTGAATGGTTCTGTAGGAGTTATAGACTCTCAACAGATATACAATATTATGAATCAGTTGCAGCATAGTAATGGCAAGGCTGTTATCTCTGCCTTTGCTGATGGAATCACAGATATTGTAGGTCCTCTCCGTATTAAGCTGAAGCTTCTGGGGACAGGAGCACTGCCATGAATAGGAATGAGGAATTAGTCTGCGGTCTGGACCCAGGCCGTGATAAATGCGGTTTGGCGGTGGTGGATAATCAGGGAAGCTGTCTATACCACGAAATCGTTTCTACAGTTCAGCTAGAGGAGCAGCTGAAACAATTACAGGGAAAATATGGTTTTTCTACTTTGGTTATGGGCAATGGCACCACCAGCAGGGAGGCCGGGGCAAGAGTTCGTCAGAGTCTGCCAGAGGTTAAGCTGCAGGTGGTAGATGAATATAGAACCACCGATGAGGCCAAGGAGGAGTACTGGCGCATCTATCCTCCCAAGGGATGGAGGCGGTTGATACCTCATGGTATGCTGATACCACCAAAGCCGGTGGATGATTTGGCAGCCCTGATACTGGCCCGTCGTTATGTAAAGGCAAAGCAGTAGAATGTATATATATAGGGGGTTATTTTATGGCAGAGCCACAAAAGCGGCCTGAATGGAATGAATATTTTCTGGATATTGCCAAGGCTGTAGGTCGGCGTTCCACCTGTTTGCGCCGTCGCTATGGAGCTATTATTGTCAAGGATAAGATTATTATAAGCACAGGTTACAATGGCGCCCCTAGAGGGGAGGACAATTGCATTGATACAGGTATGTGTGAGCGGGAAAGACTCCATGTGCCCAAGGGACAGAATTATGAATTATGTGTAGCTGTTCATGCAGAGCAGAATGCTATTATCAATGCATATCCCAATAAAATGCAAGGCGCAACAGCCTATATTGTAGGCTATAATGCTGATGGCACACTGGCTTCAGGCAAGCCCTGCCTTCTGTGTCGTCGTATGTTGCGGAATGCAATGTTGAAGAAGGTTATTTATCTGGAAACAGATGGCTCAGTAGTGGAAACTACTCCGGAGGAGATTCGGTGATTTTTATTGACAGTTATAGCCAGCTGGGGTAAAATTGGTGTTTGAGAAAGTGGGTGAATGTTCATGCCAAATTATATTTGGGCATTTTTGATAGCACTGTTTGTAGCCCTGATTGTTACTCCTGCAGTAATTGTGCTGGCAGCTAAAACCGGTGCCATGGATGCCCCGGATGCTCGTAAGGTTCATAAGGGGCCTATGCCTCGAATCGGCGGTTTGGCAATCCATTGTGGCTTTATGGCTGCAATTCTGGCCATGTTAAATTTTGCAGAGCTGACTCAGGAGGTAGCCAACGGCGTTATTGGTTTATTGCTGGGAGGTACCTTGATTGTAATTATTGGCTTGATTGATGATTACAAAAATCTGCCAGCTAAGGTAAAGCTGTTGGGACAGATTATGGCAGCCTGTGTGGTAGTTTATTTTGATGTGCGCATTGATGTAATTACAGATCCTTTTGGAGATTATCTATATCTGGAATATCTGGCTGCGCCAGCAACAGTTTTCTGGATTGTAGGCCTAACCAACACTGTAAACCTTATTGATGGCTTGGATGGTCTGGCTGCTGGTGTATCCACTATTGCCTCCATTACCATTATGCTGGTGGCTCTCCAGGAGGATGTTATGATTGTGGCCCTGTTTACGGCAGCCTTGGCTGGTGCGGCTCTGGGCTTCCTGCGCTACAATTTTAACCCAGCCAAGATTTTTATGGGTGATACAGGCAGTATGTTCTTAGGCTTTATATTGGCGGGAATTTCTGTTATTGGTGCGGTTAAGTGCACTGCTACCATTGCTCTGATTGTTCCTATTCTAGCCTTGGGCTTGCCTATTATGGATACAACTTTTGCCATTATCCGCCGTTATAGAGGCGGTGTGCCTATCTTCAAGCCAGACAAGGGACATCTTCACCATCGTTTGTTGGATTTGGGCTTTAGTCAGAGACAGGCAGTATTGTTAATGTATGTAATCAGTGCCTTGCTGGGACTGAGTGCGGTGGCTCTCAATGAGGTTTCAGGCGGTATGTCCATTGTGATTGTGGTATGCGTACTGCTGGTGGTATTTTTGGGAGCGAGAAAGCTGGGCATCTTCCGGCTTAAGACGAATTAATTCTGTAGAGAGGGGTTTATGATGGCTAAAAAGATTAAGGTCATGACTGTATTTGGCACCCGTCCTGAGGCAATCAAGATGGCGCCTGTAGTGCTGGAGCTAGCAAAGCATCCTGACAAGATTGTACCGGTAGTAACAGTAACTGCCCAGCATAGAGAGATGCTGGATCAGGTACTGAACCTGTTTGATATCAAGCCAGATCACGATTTGGACATTATGGCAGCAGGTCAGACCTTGTTTGATATTACCAGTCGTGCCATGATGGGCTTGGATAAGGTATTGCAGGAGGAAAAGCCAGATATTGTTCTGGTACATGGTGATACCACCACTACCTTTGCTGGGGCATTGGCCTCCTACTATCATCAGACTTCCGTTGGCCATGTAGAGGCAGGCCTGAGAACCTACAATAAATATTCACCTTTCCCAGAGGAAATGAACCGCAAGCTGACAGGCTCCATTGCAGATTTGCATTTTGCACCTACTGAGACTTCTCAGCACAATCTGCTGTCTGAGGCTGTAGATGGGGAAAAGATTTTTGTTACCGGCAACACTGTTATTGATGCCCTTCACAAGACTGTTAATGATGATTTCCAGTTTGAGGACCAGGTGCTGCAGGGGATTGACTTCAAGAATAAGAGAATTATATTAGTTACCACCCACCGCCGCGAGAATCTGGGGGAACCAATGCGCCATGTATATCAGGCTCTCCGTCATCTGATTGATGAGTTTGAGGATGTGGAGATTGTTTTCCCTGTACACAAGAATCCAAAGGTTCGTGAGGTAGTTAATCAGGAGCTGGGTGGATTGGCCAAGGTACATCTGGTGGACCCACTGGACTATGAGCCATTTGCCAACCTTATGCATCGCTCTCATTTGATTCTCACCGATTCCGGCGGCGTGCAGGAGGAAGCTCCAGCATTGGGTAAGCCTGTACTGGTACTGAGAGACACTACAGAGCGTCCAGAGGCCGTAGAAGCCGGCACTGTGAAGCTTATTGGCACAGATAAGGATGTAGTGTACAAAGAGGCCAAGGAGCTTCTCACCAATCAGCAGGAATACAGTCGTATGTCTGAGGCCTGCAATCCATATGGCGACGGCAAAGCCTCCCAGAGAATCATCCAGGCAATCCTCTATCATTATGGACTGTCTGAAGAAAAGCCAGAGCCATTCAAGGCAAAATAAAATAGATAATATTGGAAGTACCTGCGTAGAAAATATGCAGGTACTTTTTGTTGTATATTTTAGATAAAGGGTTCATAGAAAACTTTTGTATCTTTTCATGTTCCAGTCAAAGTTCACATGAAATCGCCCATTTTTGAACGGCATTGGAAATTTTTTTGAGGAATTCTTACTATGGGTAAATTTTTACCCATCACTTATGCTATAATGACTTTGCAAGATGAAAAGAGGCATAGCGAGTAACTCAGGGGAGGTATGCCAATGAATGTGTACGCCAGGGACAACAAGAAGATGCTCAATATGCTGATATTGGAGATACTGAAGGAGTATACGGATGCCGAGCACCGTTTGACTCATCAGGAAATCATCGACCTGCTCAAGCTGAACTACGGCGCAGAGTGCGACCGTCGCTCCATTCGCAACAATATCCGCTCCCTAAAAGACATGGGCTACGAGATTGCCACGGAGCGGGGATGCTATCTGGCAGAGCGTGATTTCGATGATGCGGAGCTTCGGATGTTGATTGACAGCGTTCTCTTCTCCAAAAACCTATCGGGAACGCAAGCAAAACGGCTTATCGAAAAGCTAAAAGGTTTCGGCAACCGCTATTTTCACGCCAAGGTGTCCCATGTATCAAATTTGCCAGAACTTTTCCACTCGGACAACAAGCAAGTCATGCTGGCTTTGGATGTGCTGAATGATGCCATCGAGGAAAAGCGGAAAGTCAGCTTCATCTACAATCGCTATGGCACGGACTTCAAACTACACTCAAGGCGGAACGAGCCGTACATTGTGAATCCCTACCAGATGGTAGCCAACAACGGGCGTTACTATCTTATCGGCAATTACGACAAATATGATGACCTATCACACTACCGCATTGACCGTATCACATACATCACCATGCTTTCCGAGCCGGTAAAGTCGAAAAAAGAAGTCCGGGAGTTTTCCAAAGGTTGGAGCCTTCCCAAGCACATGGCAGAGCATATCTATATGTACAGCGGAGACAGCGTGACGGTGAAATTTATAGCAGACACAGACTTGATGGACGAACTGATTGACTGGTTTGGAATGGATATCCGCATCAAGGAAGAATCTGAAAACAAGATGTTGGTGACACTCAAATGCAATGAACGAGCGATGAAATATTGGGCACTCCAATATGGAGGGCACATAGAAATCAAAGAGCCGCAAAGTTTGCGTGAGACCGTCAAGGTTGCTATTTTAGATATGGCTAAAAAATATACCGATTGATTAAGGGGGTAATAGACATGATTCCGAGCATTTGGCTTTTTTCAGGTGACAGGGAAAATGTTCGCTATTGTTTAGGAGAGGCGAAAAAGAAAAATATCTTCGTTATTGGCGTAAATCCTGGTATGTCGATGCCGGGTGAAAAGCAAGTCACGACACGCAATGCGGTCAAAGTAATTGAGAATCAATTTGGCTCAGATTACGGTTGGATTATGGTAAACCTCCATCCGCAAACTGCAAAAGGATATTGATATTCGCGAAGGGAGCAATCACCATGTACGGAGCGATTTTAGGCGACATTATCGGCTCGCCTTACGAGTTTGACCGGGGAGCGAAAATCAAGGCGTTTCCATTGTTCATTGAAAAATCTCGTTTCACCGATGATACGGTGATGACTATTGCTGTGGCAGATGCCCTGCTTTATGCGGGAAAAGACGCTACGGAGGACAAAATCTGCGCTGCAGTGACCTCCTCTATGCAGCATTGGGGCAGGAAATATCCTAAAGCAGGGTACGGAGGAAAATTCCGTGAGTGGCTCAAAGAGAACGAGCCTACGCCATACGGCAGTTTCGGCAACGGCTCGGCCATGCGGGTAGCTGCTGTGGGGTGGCTTTACGACTCTATAGAGCGCACGAGAGAAATTGCCCGATGGACGGCAGATGTTACTCACAATCACGCCGAGGGTATCAAGGGAGCAGAATCGCTGGCAAGTGCTATCTATCTTGCTCGGACGGGAGAATCCAAAGCGGCTATCAAAAAGTACATCGAGGGCGAGTTTGGCTATAACCTCTCCCGCAACTTGAAGGAAATTCGCCCTGCCTACCACATGGATGTGACTTGCCAAGGTTCGGTGCCGGAGGCTATTATCGCTTTCTTGGAAAGTACAGATTTTGAAGATACCGTGCGAAACGCCGTGTCCATCGGCGGCGATGCAGATACCATCGCTTGCATAGCCGGAAGTATTGCCGAGGCGTATTACGGGCTTACTCCGATGCTGGAAGAAGAGTGCCTAAATCGCATACCGAATAAAATGAAAGATGTCATAAAACGCTTTGACCGTGCAAGAGGCAAGGCAGTACAGGGCGAACCCATCATCGAAGCTGCGCTTCTTCGCTATCATCGGGAAAGTTCCCCGGAAAATGAAACAGCGGTGCTTAATGCGATTTATATGCGCATGAAAGACAACGGTTATTTCCTTCTTCCGCCAAGCGAAGTACGAGGATTTGATGAATGTGTCGCAAAGGGCGATTATGACGGCGAAATAAGCATCGAAGCCTATACTTCGGACAGGGAATTTTTCATGGGGCTGGACGAAGAAGATGACAAAGCTACTTACACCACGGAAGTGAAAATTTACGATTTACTCTCCTTCATCGCTAAGGCAACTGATGCGGAATCGGGCATTGACATCAACTATGACAAGACATTCTATCTGAATCGCGACATGGCAAAGTCGATTTTGGCAAAGAATGAAGCGGAAATCTGTCATACAAAGGGAATGTATATCCCTATGCCGGATGATATTCCACTTTCGCCCAAGGACTTGTCGCAAAAATTCATCTCTGGGGTCAGATTTTGCTTCATGTGCGCCTATGATGCCTATACCAACTACTGCAAACTATATCATCGCAACGGTAAAATATACCGTTATGATATTTCCGGCGATAACAAGCAGATGGAAAAAATCTGCCGAGTATTTCCTGCACTCAAGAAATTTAACGAGAGCAACGGTCAAAACGATAAACTTGGCGAATGGGAATGGAATTACTACGAAATGGGAGCCTGGGTCTTTGCTCATGCCGAAGTGATAGATGCGTATAAAATGCGTACGGGACACACCGACTATTTGACTTGGAGTCCTGATAATGCTTATATGACAATAAGGGATTTATTGGAGGAGGAAGATACGATGTTTGAGCCTATGAAGATTGATACCGATTCCCTATGTAAAATGAGGGATTATCAGCATGACCGTGAGGGGATTCCTGCCGGATGGATTTATTTGGGCAACGATAATGAACGGTATGTGCTTGGGAAGCCCGGAGAGCGCAATATTCTCGTATTGGGTGTAAACCCCAGCACGGCAAAGCCGGGTGATGATGACCCCACCATCAGGAATGTACGCAGAATTGCGAAGAATAAGGGATTTGACGGTTGGATTATGATGAATCTTCACCCACAGAGGACTCCCCATCCCGAGGAGATGGAAGAGAAAGCCGTGTGGAGTGAAACCAATCCAAGGGCTGTAGAGGCTGTGATGAACGAGTTTAGAGTTTGCGCGATATGGTGTGCATGGGGAAATATGATTGATATGCCCGGCAAAAAGTTTTTATATGGTGCGCTTGCCCGTGTATATGACGTGATTGGCGAATATGTCGAGTGGTACAGTTACGGCAATTTGACCAAGGACGGCAACCCTCGTCACCCGCTTTATATGCCGCTTACTCATGAATTTCAGGAGTTCGATGTGCGTGGGTATTTGCGGAGAAAAGGTATGTAATGCGAGGAGGAGGAATCTCTATGACGGGCAAAGATAAGGCAGCTAAAAAAACACAAGTATGTTCGGTAAAAGATGGATTTTGCGCTTTTCTTATATTAATTGCAGGAGGGTAGAGGCAGTATGATTATCAGTGTAAGTAGAAGGACGGATATACCTGCTTTTTATAGTGAATGGTTTATGAAGCGGTTACAAGATGGTTATCTCATGGTTCGTAATCCCATGAACTATCATCAGATTAGCAAAATAAGTTTGTCCCCTGAATTGGTGGATTGTCTAGTTTTTTGGACAAAAAATCCCTTGCCGATGTTGAAATATTTGGATAATCTTGCTCAGAAATATGAATTTTATTTTCAATATACACTCAATGGTTATGAGAGGGATATTGAGGAAAATGTACCGGATATGGCTCAGAGAGTGTTAACGCTTCAACGACTATCAGAGAAAATTGGTGCTAAGAGGGTAATATGGCGCTACGACCCTATATTGCTTACAGATAAATATTCTGTAGCATGGCATCTGGAAGCATTTTCAATGCTGGCAGAGAAGATGTCGTCCTATGTAGAATCATGTGTATTTAGTTTTTTAGATATGTATCCAAAGATTGGCAGAAATACGTCAGCAGCAGGGATTCGTCCCTGCTGCGATGAGGATATGAAAAAAATAGCCGCAGGTTTTGCAGCTATTGCTAGTAAATATGATTTGAAGTTGCGTACCTGTGCAGAAAAGGTGGATTTGTCTGCCTATGGTATTGAGCATAATTGTTGTATTGATTCGGAGTTGATAGGCAGACTTACTGGTTATGAAATTTTGGCTGGTAAAGATAAAAATCAACGGCAGGAATGTGGCTGTGTGGAAAGTATAGATGTGGGACAATACAATACCTGTAGTCATGGCTGCAAGTATTGTTATGCCAATTTCAATGCCAAAAGTGTTGCAACCTTTAGGGCTCAACACAATCCAGAATCACCATTACTAATAGGGGAACTATCTTCAACAGATAAAATAACAGAAAGAAAAATGAAATCGCTGCGGGGGAAATTCTTGAATCAAGAACAATTAAGTTTGTTCTAGTCTAAAAAAATTACATATTTTCAATAAGATTTTGGTAGATTTTTCCTTAGTAATATCGTAACAGATTTGTTATTATTTGTTATTTAGTGCAATTAGCTATGAGGTGCTTATATTATGCGAAAAACACTTAGAGAGGAAATATTGTCCGTAAATGTAAAGAAGGACAGTACATTAGATGAAATAATTAATACTGTTGATGATTATTGCCGTAAGAATCATAAGAATACAAGTATTAGATTTGCCCTTGGATTTTATTATTTGTTTATAGCTGCGGTAGAAAAAGGTGCTTTATTATATGATGACGGCTTAGGAGTAGCAGTTAATATTTTCAATACACTTTATCCAAAGAGAACAGCAAAAATAGCTTATAGTTCCAAGTGACCATCGCGATGGGTTATTAGTGCTGAATCTGGTAGAAAAAAACGCAATCGGGCAAGATTGTCTTCGTAGGTGCGGGCATTAATGCCTAGATGCTTCTGGAAATACTGCTTGTTGTAGCAGCCAAGGGAAATGTATCGCAAAAATAACATATATAATAATTCAAAAATTTACTGTGGACAAATTTCCTATCCATTAGGCATATGCTATGGGCTGGTATTGTCTATCTCCTGGGAAAATGTTAAAATAATCAGATAGTAATTTACTAGTTAGATTTGAGGATAGAGTGTATGCGTAGAATTTTTATCAAGGCCAAATTGGCAGATAAATTGGTTATAGATGGCAGTGATGGTTTTCATTTGAGCCGGGTTATGCGGGCCAAGTTAGGGGACCATATTGTGGTGGCTGATGATGTGGGCCAGGTGGGAGAATACGAAATTACTGGTTTTAGTACTGGCGGCTCAGAAGATGGCGGACTGGGCAAGGTACAATTGGCTGAAGCTCAGCCTCATGGCGCCAATGGAGCTGTGGTGGAGCTGTCCTTGGTGCAAAGGCTGGAGGAGTGGACAGAGTCTCCTATAGAGCTGGTGCTGGCTCAGTGCCTTCCCAAGGGGGATAAGCTGGAACTGATTACACAGAAGGCTACGGAGCTGGGGGTTAATAGAATTGTACCTCTGGTTAGTGAGAATTGCGTAGTAAAATATGATACCAAAAAGTCCAAGGCTCGTCAGGAGCGATGGCAAAAAATCGCCAATGAGGCAGGGAAGCAGTGCGGCCGTACCATTCTGCCGGTGGTGGAGCCTATTCAGAACTTGAAACAATGGCTGACAGATATGGCAAATGAGGCTCAGAAGTCAGAAAAGAAAATCTGTCTATGCATGTGCTATGAGAATGAGGAACAGCAGGGGATCAAGGAATTCTTGCAGGCTCACAGGTCTGAGG
>ENA-OZSO01000327-OZSO01000327.1-human-gut-metagenome-genome-assembly--contig:-NODE-327-length-9882-cov-8.465859_pt1 | contig 9882 bp, 10 predicted proteins | sample MGYA00243281_ERZ653971 | MGnify/ENA primary metagenome ERZ653971 (study PRJEB26926, sample SAMN06164636) | human gut metagenome | biome: ENVO:00009003; feature: ENVO:2100002; material: ENVO:00002003...
TGTATAAGAGACAGTTTGATAACTGCAATATTACATTTATAAAATAAAAATATTATCAGGAGGGAGACGCATATGAGTATAACAGTAAATCTTTATTACACCGGTGAAAATGGAAATGCATTAAAGTTTGCCCGGGAGATGGAAAGCAGCGGAACGGCAGATGCAATCCGCCGGGAAGAGGGCAATTTAAGGTATGAATATTTTATACCGATGCAGGATGAGAAAACGGTGCTTTTAATAGACAGTTGGGAGAACCAGCAGGCATTAGATGTGCATCATGCTTCTCCGATGATGCAGACCATTGCGGCATTGAGGGATAAATACGACCTTCACATGAGAGTAGAACGTTACGTATCGGACGATGAAACCACGCAGGATGATAAATTCATTCGAAAATAAGCAGTATATCTATGATGGCAATGACCGGAATATTCTTGCCAGATATTGTAAAGGAAAATTTGTGGCAAAACCATTTGCATAGCAGACATTGCATAGAATACGAAAGAAGACACGAGGTATGTTCAGACAAACAACAGTTGGTTGAAACATACTTCGTGTCTTTTACGTTGCTAAGAAGCTATAAAGCACTGTCTATGACAGAACCTGCATGTAGAAAGTTTATCCGTGCAGTCCGGTATACAACTGATAATATTTACCCTTCTGGGCAATTAGTTCGTCGTGGCTGCCCCGTTCAATAATGCGGCCCTGCTCTAATACCATGATACAGTCACTGTTCTTAACAGTGGAGAGACGGTGGGCAATGACAAAGGTTGTTCTGCCTGCCATCAGTTTATCCATACCATCCTGAACGATACGCTCGGTTCTGGTATCGATGGAGCTGGTTGCTTCGTCAAGAATCAGTACCGGAGGATTGGCAACAGCTGCACGGGCGATGGCAAGTAACTGACGCTGTCCCTGGCTTAAGTTGGCACCATCACCGGTCAGCATGGTATTGTAACCATCCGGAAGATGGCGGATAAAGGAATCAGCATTAGCAAGCTTTGCAGCAGCGATAACTTCATCGTCGGTAGCATCCAGTTTACCGTAGCGGATATTTTCCATTACGCTGGCGGTAAAGAGGTGGGTATCCTGTAATACGATGCCAAGAGAGTGTCTTAAGTCAGCTTTCTTAATCTTGTTGATATTGATACCGTCATAACGGATTTTACCATCCTGGATATCATAGAAACGGTTAATCAGGTTCGTAATGGTGGTCTTACCAGCACCGGTAGAACCGACAAAAGCAATTTTCTGACCGGGAGTAGCAAATAATTTTACATTGTGTAAGACAATCTTATCATCATTATATCCAAAGTCTACATCATCGAAGACCACATCTCCCTTTAACTCTACATAGTCAATGGAGCCGTCTGCCTGATGCTGGTGTTTCCAGGCCCAGCGTCCGCTTCTGGTATTGGAGGTCTCTACAAGCTTTTCTCCGTCTTTTTCTACATTGACAAGAGTAACATAACCTTCATCTGTTTCCGGTGTTTCATCCAAAAGGGTGAAGATTCGCTCGGAACCTGCCATAGCCATAACAATACTGTTTAACTGCTGGCTGACCTGGTTGATTGGCATATTAAAGCTCTTGTTAAAGGTTAAGAAACTTGCCAGTCCGCCCAGTGTAAATCCACCGATGCCATTTAAGGCGAGGACACCACCAACCATGGCACAGAGTACATAACTGATGTTACCAATCTGGGCATTTGCCGGCATTAAGATATTGGCAAATTTGTTGGCATTGTCAGCACTGTGGAAAAGCTGGTCATTTAATTTGTTAAAAGCTTCGATACTTTCTTCTTCGTGGCAGAAGACTTTAATTACCTTCTGACCATCCATCATTTCTTCGATAAAACCATTGGTTGCACCAAGGTCACGCTGCTGAGCGATAAAGTATTTACCACTTTTTCCGGCAAGATTTTTCGTGACAAGGAGCATGACACCAACCATTACAAGAGTAAGAACAGTCAGTGGGATATTCAGGATAATCATGTAAATCAGTACACTGACAATGGTAATGACACTGTTGATTAACTGCGGAATACTCTGGCTGATCATCTGACGAAGGGTATCAATGTCATTGGTGTATACAGACATGATATCGCCGTGGGCATGCGTGTCAAAGTATTTAATTGGCAGTGTTTCCATATGGGTAAACAAATCGATTCGCAAATCATTTAAAGTACCCTGCGTAACATAAATCATAATCTTAGAATAAGCAAAGGTACTTAAAACTCCCACACCGTAAAAGCATGCAACACGAAGGATGGCAGCAGCCAGCGGTGCAAAGTCCTTATCCGGTGAATTCAGAATCGGGATAATATAGCTGTCAATCAGGGTTTTCATAAACATGGTTCCCTGGGTGTTGGCAAGAACACTTAATACAATAAAGACAAGTACCAGGAAGCAGGCAATTCCGTATTTCCGGAAAATGTAAGCCATCAGACGGCAGAATAATTTGCCCGGATTCTTTACTTTCCTTTTTTCAGCCATTACTGAGCACCTCCATTCTCATCAAAGTCACCACCGCCGCCGGTCTGGGATTCATAGACATCACGGTAGATGGCATTATTTGCTAATAATTCTTCATGGGTTCCAAAGCCGTTAATCTTACCTTCATCTAAGACAATAATGCGGTCAGCACTCTGGACACTGGAGATTCGCTGGGCAATAATCAGCTTGGTTGTACCCGGAATCTCTTCGGCAAAGGCTTTGCGGATTTTTGCATCAGTTGCGGTATCTACGGCACTGGTGCTGTCATCCAGAATCAGAATCTTCGGTTTCTTTAAGAGGGCACGGGCAATACAAAGACGCTGCTTCTGACCACCGGATACGTTGGTTCCCCCCTGTTCGATGTATGTATTGTATTTATCCGGAAAAGTGTTGATAAAATCATCGGCACATGCTAATTTGCAGGCACGGATACATTCTTCTTCCGTAGCATTTTTATCGCCCCAGCGCAGGTTATCAAGAATTGTACCGGAGAAAAGTACGTTTTTCTGCAGTACAACGGCAACCTGGTTACGCAGGGTATCAAGGTCATACTTTCTTACATCAATGCCGCCAACGGAGACAGAGCCTTCATTTACATCATACAGACGGCTGATTAAGTTCACCAGACTGGACTTGGAACTTCCGGTTCCGCCTAAGATACCGATGGTTTCACCGGAATGAATAGACAGATTGATATCGGAAAGAACCGGCTCAGCCGCATCTTCTTTATAGCTGAAGGTAACATGGTCGAAGGTAATACTTCCGTCTTTTACTTCCATAACCGGATGCTTTGGGTTATTTAAGTTACTCTTTTCGTTTAATACTTCAGAAACCCGGCGGGCACTGGCAACACTCATGGTAATCATGACAAATACCATGGAGAGCATCATCAGGCTCATCAGAATATTCATACAGTAGGTTAAGAGACTCATCAGCTCACCGGTAGTGAGGCTGCTGTTTACAATCATCTTTGCACCAAGCCAGCTGATTAAAAGAATACAGGTATATACCGTAAACTGCATGGCAGGAGCGTTGAAAACAACAACATTTTCAGCCTTTACCAGGAGCTTGTAAATATTTCCGCTGGCTTTCTTAAAAGTAGAAGCTTCATGGTCTTCACGGACATAAGCTTTTACTACACGGATAGCGGAAACATTTTCCTGGACTCTTGCATTTAAGTCATCATATTTTGGAAAAGCTTCATTAAAATATTTGGTAGCAAACCGGATGATGATAGCAAGCACACCACCTAAGAGGATAACGGCAATCAGATAAACGCTGGCAAGCTTCGGACTGATGAAGAAGGACATTGCCATGGCACAAATCAGACTGGCCGGTGCTCTCGTACACATACGGAGAATCATCTGGTAAGCATTCTGCAGGTTGGTAACGTCGGTGGTCATACGGGTAACAAGACCTGCAGTGCTGTATTTATCAATGTTAGCAAAGGAAAAGGTCTGAATATTTTCAAACATGGATTTCCTTAAGTTACGGGCAAATCCGGTGGATGCCCGGGCACCATATTTTCCACCCATAATTCCGGCGAACAGGGAGAAGCATGCAGCAACGACCATAAAGGCACCGACTACATAGATGTGATGGATGTCACCCTTGTTGACACCATTATCAATGATGGAAGCCATCAGAAAAGGAATTAAAGTTTCCATCAGAACCTCAAGAATCATAAAGACAGGAGTTAAGATGGAATCACGTTTAAATTCTTTAATCTGGGCAGCTAAAGTCTTTAACATAAATTTCACTTCCTTTTTTCTAAATTGTATGCTATAACATAAATGTTAGCATACTAACAGATATTGTTATATAACAATATTTTTTATATGTCAATGAATTTTTCGGGAAAGAAAAGAAGGATTATGAAATGTGCAAAGAGAGAAAACTTGGAAACGATATCCGGGTCATACACAATATGATAGGGATGTACTGCGACCGGTATGGTGCGGATCACCGAGATGGTGTGGCACCGATGCAGGGGCGGACACTGGGCTTTTTATATTGTAATAAAGATAAGGTCATCTGCCAGAAGGACATCGAGCAGGAATTCTTGATTTCCAGGGCAACGGCAAGCAAAATGTTACAGTCCATGGAGAAAAAGGAGCTGATTACCAGAAAAGAACTAAAAGAGGACGCACGATTAAAGCAGATTCTTCTGACGAAAAAAGGAGAACAGCAGCATTTGAAAATGATGAACTTCTTTTCTGGAGTGGAGAAGCTCCTGGTGGATGGAATGACAAAAGAGGAAGCAGATGAGCTATCCTCTCTTTTAAAGCGGGTGCGCCATAATCTTGAGAAGAATCTGTAAAGCTTAGGAAAAGACATAAGGAAAAGAGAAGGTTCTACTTCCTATATATATGACTTTTTGCTATAATAGATGCAAACGAAGAAAAGGGAGGAGCAGGAGATGATTATTTTCTGGTTAGCACTTTTTGTAATATTACTGATTATAGAGATTATTACGGTAGGACTGACAACCATCTGGTTTGCAGGCGGAAGCATGGCAGCCCTGATTGTGGCAGCAGTAGGAGGCCCAGTCTGGCTACAGGTAATTTTATTCCTTGTGGTATCTTTTGTATTGTTATTCTTTACAAGACCATGGGCAGTAAAATATTTAAACCCGCATAAGACCCGGACGAATTACGAGGATGCCATCGGAAAGACCGTACGTGTAACAATGAAGATTGACAATATCGAAGAGACAGGAACAGCTGTATTAAACGGACAGGAATGGACGGCAAGAAGCAATGACGATGCAGTTACCATAGAAGCAGATACTACTGCAGAAGTTGTGGCAGTAAGTGGTGTCAAACTGATTGTAAAACCGCAGTAGAGTAAGAAAAGATAAGGCAGGCGATTGCATATGAAACTTGGAATGGTATTTGAAGGCGGAGCCAGCAGGACAATTTTTTCCTGTGGAGTGGCAGACGCATTTCTTGAAGAAAATATAATGCCTGATTATTTTATCGGCGTATCGGCAGGAATAGCCTTTGGCTTATCCTATTTGTCAAAGCAGCACGGCAGAAACTTAGAGCTTGCAAGAAAATATATGTCAGATGGCAATTATCAGGGATTTAAGTTCTTATTTGATAAGAACCGCAAGACCTTTTATAATCTGGATTACGTCTTTGATGAAGTGCCAAATAAATTACTGCCCTTTGATTATGATACATTTGCAGCATTTCCGGGACAGGTGGAAGCAGCAGTGACCAACATTCATTCCGGTAAAGCAGAGTATCTTGAAGTGCCAAGAGACAGCTCCAGCATGTCAGTTATCGAAGCAAGCTGTGCACTTCCGGTATTTTTCAAGCCGGTGCAGGTAGGCAGACGATATTATCTGGATGGCGGCGTGGCAGATTCCGTTCCATTTGAGAGGGCATTAGAGCAGGGCTGTGATAAAGTAATTGTCGTACTGACAAGAGAGCGTGGCTATGTGAAGCATACAGATGGAGGAACGAAGATTTCTTCTGCATTATATCGGCGTTATCCGAATATCGTAAAGGATTTAAAGGAGCGTCCGGCAAAATATAATGAGTCCATGCAAAAATTATTCCAGTTGGAAAAAGAAGGACGCGTTTTTGTAATTGCACCGGATACGACCCATGGGGTAGGCAGAACCGAAAGTGACCCGAAGCGGTTAGAAGAATTATACGAAGAAGGTTATCTTGAGGGCAAAGAACAGATGGTAGCATTAAAGAATTATTTGAAGAAGTAAGAAGCAGGAATGATGAGTGAACAGATAGAGCAGGAAAAAACAATTCATTATAATGATGCAAAGATCTGGCAGATTGCATTTTTTTCCATGAATAATACAGCAGCAAATCTGTATCTGGCCTTGATGGGCTATATCTCATACTATGCCAATTCCATGGCGGGCTTTTCTGTTGTGTTGATTTCTTCACTGGTAACAGCAATGAATATTTTTGATGGTGTAACTGACCCTGTGGTTGGTTTTCTGTTGGATAAGAGTAAAGGACGGTTTGGAAAATTCCGTCCTTTTATGGTGGCTGGAAATATACTGATGGCAGTCAGTGCTGTTCTCCTGTTTGCGACAACACATCTGATTCCAAAGTGGGTACGGATTCCGTATTTTATTATTATCTATGCAATTTTTATTATCGGATATACCTTTCAGACTGTGGTTGCCAAATCGGGGCAGACGATTATTACCAATAATCCGAAGAAACGCCCGCTGTCCACTTATTTTGATTCCATTTTCATCATGGCGGCATACGGCGGCAGTGCCTTGTTTGTAGCCAATTATCTGGTGCCGAAATACGGTGGATTTACCAACGAAGAGCTGTATGTGGAGTATGTATTCTGGGTTGTGGTATTGTCGGCACTGGCAACACTTTTGGCGGTAATCGGAATCTGGAAGAAAGACCAGCCGGGACGCTATGAACATCAGCAGACACAGAAGATTAAGGTGTGGGATTTTTTCTTGATTTTAAAACAGAACAAGCCAATCCGTATGCTGATTATGGCAGCCTGCACCAACCGGTTTGCGGCAACGGTATACAGCCATACAACAGTAGGCGTTATGCTTTATGGCATCATGATGGAAAATTATGGAATCGCCGGATGGATTGGTGTGGTGGCAGCATTGCCAACGCTTTTGGTAGTGACCGTTGGCATCCGGGCAGCACAACGGATGGGACAGAAGAAGGCACTGGTATTATTTACGGGACTTGGCATTTTCTTCCAGTTACTATTGATTGTGGTATTGATGCAGGATAATATCAATACGGTTACTTTTAATCTCAAACATTTTAATGCCATTTCCTTCTGGTTTATGTTATTCTTTGTATTGTTAAATGGCTGTAAGTCCATTACAAATAATATGGTGGTGCCGATGATTGCAGACTGCTCCGATTATGAGCAGTACCGCAGCGGTAAATTTGTACCGGGACTGATGGGAGCACTGTTTTCCTTTGTAGATAAAATTTTTGCGGCACTGGGAACGGCATTTGTAGGACTGGTAATGTTACTGATTGGATATAATAAAACATTTCCGCAGATTGGTGATGCCTTGACACCGGTATTGCGTTATACAACCATATTCCTATTTTGCGGAACACCGATTATCGGCTGGGTGAGTTCTTTGATTGCGTTGAAATTTTACCGGCTGGACAAGAAGAAAATGAATGAAATTGCAGCAGCATTGCAGGAGGAAGAGATAGAATGAAAATCGTTTTTTTAGATGCAAAATCAATTGGAGAGGATATTGATTTATCCGCATATGATGCATTGGGAGAAGTTATAAAATATGATTTCTCGACAGCAGAGGAAGCAGCAGTACGAAGCGTGGATGCAGATGTGCTGGTACTAAATAAAGTAGAAGTTAACGAAAAGACCATTGGAAATGCAAGCCACTTAAAGCTTGTGTGTGTGACGGCAACCGGAACGAATAATCTCGATAAGGCATACCTTGAAAAACGTGGTATTGCATGGCGCAACGTAGCGGGATATTCCACGGAATCGGTGGCACAGCATACCTTTGCCATGCTGTTTTATTTACTGGAAAAACTGCCTTATTATGACCGCTATGTAAAAGATGAAAAATATATCGGAGATAAAATGTTTACCCACTTTGATAAACATTTCGGAGAGCTGGCAAAAATGACCTGGGGCATTATCGGACTTGGAAATATCGGAAGAAGAGTTGCAGATATTGCAAAAGCCTTTGGCTGTCGTGTCATTTACTATTCCACTTCCGGACGAAACAGCCAGCCGGGCTATGAGCGTGTCAGCTTCGAAGAACTGTTAAAGGAATCGGATATTGTATCCGTTCATGCACCGTTGGATGAAAACACGTTGGATTTGATGAATAAAGAAGCTTTTCATCAGATGAAGAAAACGGCTATTTTCTTAAACCTTGGAAGAGGACCGATTGTGGTAGAAGAGGATTTGGCAGAAGCCTTGGAACAGGGTGAGATTGCGGCAGCAGGACTGGATGTCCTCCGGGTAGAACCGATGAGTCCGGAAAATCCGCTGCGCAGAATCAAAGACAGTGAGAAATTACTGATTACGCCGCATATTGCATGGGCGAGTGTGGAAGCCCGCACCCGCCTCATGGAGATTATCTGTGGTCAGATTCAGGAATTTTTCTCTAATGGAAGTCCGGAATCATAAGAGTTGTTTCCTAGCTCTAAGGAAAGTGCATCTAACTGTTCCCGGTAAACCGGCGTTCCGATTGGAAGCGTAAACAGTCTTGCAGTTTTATTTAAGATGGACTGATACCGGGTTCCCGCAGTATCCAAAAGGTCAAAGAAGGACTCATGGGAGACATTTTCTTTGTTCCATGGATTCCGCCAACGGAAATGACGAAGATTCAGCGGGTCTACCGTAAAAGTAAAGTAGTCACTTGGAATCAACGGAGAAATACATGCATAACCTAAAGTCTTTGCCTCGATTTTACGGGCAAGGACTTTTTTCTTGCCCTGCGGGTCACGAATCCATGCGGTGTTAAGCTGCACAGCTTTTAAGGCAGCCTGCATGGAGCGGTAAGTAAAGCGGTACTCTTTATATGTGGAGCTGTAAGTCTTTAATAATAAAGAAGCAATGATGTGCCGTTCCTTCCGGCTGATGTGCAGGGTGGCACTCTGGTTGAATTCAGATGGCGCACAGTTCTTATAATAGGTAAGAAGCTCTGCATCAATATCTGTTTCCAGATATACATGATGACCAAAATAACCCTTATCATAAGTGCCATAGTGTGACTTGGCAAAGATATATGGATGACAGGTAGTATCTAAGACATAATGTCCAAGAAAGCCGCAGATATAGGAAATGGCAATCTGCTGCTCCGTCTCTTTCAAGAACATGTCCTTACTTTTTAAAAGCTGGATAAGAAAGACACCGGTATTTTTGTGGTGTGCCAATTGCCCGATATTTCCGGAAGAGCGAAGGTAGGACGGCAGGTAATAAAAGAAAATATCCGGTCCCTGTAAGCCCATACAGAATGCATGCGGAAATTTACGGATGCAGGAAACAAGATCCGGTTCCTCTAATTCACGAAAAGAATTCAGTCCAAATAAATAGTGGGTGGTAAATCCTGGCATAACAACAATCCTTTCAACTAATTATATTTTAAGTGATTGCAAAAAGGAGACATAAGTCTGCAGGTGAATTTTGATTATCCGAAGGGAATTCTTTTTCTTTGATATGAAATGCCAGCAGTTCTTAGTGCATGTTTTTCTTGATTGTAAACTGTCTTTCCGCCTGCTTTGACGGAAGTACTGCACTGTCCGCCGGATGCGGATGCAACATAAAGCCTGCAAGGGGCACTGGGAATTTCGATTTACATTTCGTTCGTTCTGGCAACCGGCGCAAATTCACATCCATGTTCAGATGCGCCTCGCTGGCACGTCCTGTGCC
>ENA-OZSO01000333-OZSO01000333.1-human-gut-metagenome-genome-assembly--contig:-NODE-333-length-9800-cov-5.513597_pt1 | contig 9800 bp, 10 predicted proteins | sample MGYA00243281_ERZ653971 | MGnify/ENA primary metagenome ERZ653971 (study PRJEB26926, sample SAMN06164636) | human gut metagenome | biome: ENVO:00009003; feature: ENVO:2100002; material: ENVO:00002003...
GTCTTTCATTTTACACATCTAATCTTTACTGAAATTTAATATATTGCTTACTTGTGGGCTTTAACTGCTACAAGTAAGCAATTTTTGTCTTATCAAGAATACCATATTTTATAGTAATTTTGCAAGCGGAAACAAGAACGTTCATTGTTTGATGTTGAATTTAAATAAAGAGAAATATGGATAAGGAAGTACTTGATAAGCTGGAGCAAATTAAGAAATACACATTGCTTCAAGCAAAGAATTACTTGAATGTTGAAGACCTGTGTAATTATATTGGAATGTCCAAGGCACAGGTTTACGCCAAGATGAGAGAGCATGCTTTTCCGTACAGCAAACCTTGTGGTAAGCTAGCTTTCTTCTTGAAAAGTGATATTGATGAGTGGTTGGGTTCTAACAGAATCGCTTCAAAATAAGAATTGGAATCCCAAGCTGCTAGTTATTGTGTAAAACATTAAAATTGTAATGGAGGTTTTTTTATGAGTATTATGAAAAGAAACGAATTTGTGGACTATTGCAAGAAGAATGCTTTTGAAAGTGGCGATGGTTTTATTTTTAAGCCCGAGTGGTTGAACATTATTAAGGATAAGGATGATGATTACAAAGCATGGTTTTATGATGTAATCGTGGCTTACGGCATCCTTGGTTATATTCTATCCGACATGCCTAATAGTATGAAAGTGGACATGAAACCTGTAATCGATGCTATCTTTGAGGATATTGCAGATGGTAACAATCCTTTTGCATCTAAGCTAATGGTGTTTGAAATGGAAGAGTTTATAAGCGATTACAGGTGTTATTGTGATGAAGTTGAGGAACTTAAGGAGAAAGAAGCAAAGGAGGTTTAAATATGAAGGTAAAACGAGAAAACTTCAAAAAAATGGTTTGCCGCCATTATGGTGGATTTACGTTTCAAGCCGAGTGGTGGAACATGGTTAAGAACAAGGATGCCAATTATAGAGATTGGTTTCTTGATGTAATCGTGGCTGTTGGTGTTTTTGGAATTTTCCTTGAAGACATGCCCGACAAAATGAAGATTGATATGGAAGATGTGATTGATTGCCTGTATAATGAAATCGTTTCAGGTGACAATCCTTTAAAATACCGTCAAGGGTCATTTAATATGAATGAGTTTATGAATGAATACGATTGTTTCTGTGATGAAGTAGCGGAAATCAAAGAGGAAGGAGGTCAGCGATGATTACAAAGGATGGTCGATTTAATCTAGGTGGTGTCCAACAGGCGGACACCATCAAAGATAATGGTGGTTCTTATGCCGCCGATTGGTGGAATACCTTAAAGGACATTCAATCACTAGTAGACAAGTGCAGCTCAATCTGTCATATTGCAAACAACATCAAGAAAGGAGGATTGCTATGATACAGCCAACAATCGTTTTTTATGGTCGCTTAGATTTTGATTCTAAAAGCGGAAAATCGCCAAAGTATATACTTACAAGCGTATGGGGTAATTATTCGCCTATGGAAACGCTAAGGGGTAGAAATGGCATGGTTTCTATGTACTTGTTGCCAAAGCGTGAAGGACAATCAAGCAATTGTCCACAAATGCACTTGCAAGCTAAAGGAAGTCTGAATTTGAGTGGTTTAAAAGATTATTTCATCAATGGCAAGTTGTCGGGTTTTGCCTTTGGCTTTCCACCATCTACACCAACTTATTCTAGCAAGGCAAAGCCAAATCCTTTCTTTCCATCATACAAGGAGGATGGTTTTCTGTTTATTGTCCACCAAGACAAAGAAGCACCAACATCTGCAGAGCAGCAAAGACCCGATTATATTGAGTTTCTCGTACTTGATGGATGTAAGGTTCTGATAGGAAGCTATTGCCAACAATTAATGTTAGGTGGTTTTGATGAGATTCTTAAAGCGTTGAGACGTGATTCTGTTTCAATCGGATAGGAGGTGGCATGTACGACAAGGTAAGATTGTTCCTACCTAAGTGTAGGGGTATGCCCGATGTTTGCCAATACCTTGACAAGGTAGGTGAAAAGACATCATATACAGGTGAGGTTAGCACTTATGGATTTCTTAATGGATTGAAAGTAACCCAATTTATGGGCGGCTATGAGGTAAGCGGTAGTTTGACAAGGTTCTTCTATCCGAGCAATATATGGTCATTAAGCTATCACACAACAAAAGAGGCGATAGAGAAACTTTCAGACAGCTTACATCTTGAAATGAGTGAAGCCAATGTGTCAAAGCTGGAATTTGGAACAAACTTCATTATGGCAAAACCTGTAAGAGTGTATCTTGAAAAGTTGGGCGATATGCCCAAAAAGGCAAGAGTGCAAGGAAATGTCGATACTTTATACTATCAAGGCATAGCCAAAACAATAAGGGCAAGACAAAGGCAAGTCCTTGCATTCTATGACAAGTTGCAGGATGCAAAAAGCAAAGGTTTGGAGATACCCCCAGGGTTTGGTAACGCCAACCTCCTTAAATATGAGCTGCGTCTTAATGGTGGATTGGCTAAACAAATCGGGGTGGAGGAAGTCAAAGCCTCAACACTATCGGACAAAGCATTTTTTAAGAAGTTATTAAAGATGTGGAGTGATGAATATTTTACAATTTCAAAGCACAAGACAATGAAAACAGAATTTATGGCAGAAATCAAAAACCCCAAAGATGGCTTTAATGCTTACGTGGCAAGATTGATGAGCAGACAGGGCAAAGATGATATAGATGAATACATAAGAGAGTTAAAGGCAAATAAGGTTTATAGTAACAAAGAGTATTATACCAGATTGAAGAATAAACTAAAAGAAATTTCTTCATGTGCCGACTTTTTAAGCACAGATGAGGATGGAATAGAGCTTGATGATTGTGTACGTAACACGGTCATAAACTACTGAAAATGTATTCATAATAAGTGTATGGAAATTGACAAAAAGTGTCAACAATTAAAAAATAGATTACAATGGATATAACAGAGATTCAAAAAGACAAAAAGGTTATTTTAAGACCATTTGATAATGGTCGTAGATTAAAGGTTGTCTTTCAAGATTTAAAGGATGCAAGCAAGTATATTGCAGCAGACTTATCACGAGACACGGTGATTCAACTATCAACAATCTTGCATTGCAAGGAAATTGAAAAGTTATTGGAAAAGCAAAGTAAAAAGGAGACATGAAGGGCTGCAAACGTTGAGGCTAATTTCAATAGACGTGAAGCGCAAAATATTTACAAATTTAAAGCAAATGTGTTGTTCTATAATAAACGAGGCAAATGGATAATTTAGAGTTTAGACAATTGGTTGAAGAGGTTGAAGCTAGGCTGCAACTAACGGAAGAAGAGAAAGAGGCTATGCAAGCCGGTTCGATTCCACCAAAGAAAGAGGAAAGTGAGTTGGAAGCAATCGATTTAGATAAGGTTGCACTAGACATCGTTAATAGTTCAAGTTTATAAAATTAAGATTATGGATAAGATATTGTATGAAAATACCGAGTACATTAACAAGAAGAGACAAGCAATTTGCAAGAAAGTAGGTGCTATCAATGAAATATTGGATGGCTTGCTAGAGCAGTTGGGGTGTGTCCTTTCTGACAAGGAAATTATGGCTTTTATGAACAATCCAGATGATTTGTTTGAGATTGTGACACATAACTTGCTTTGCCCACAGGACGTGGTAGTTAAGTTGGTTGTTAGAACAACCATATCAGAGCGATTAGAGCCTATGATGCAAGAGTTCAAGTCTCAGACAAGAAGCCTTGATTGTGATAATTCTTACATCATTATCAAGGATGGACGTGCAATGCTAGATGTGGATGATTTTGAAAAGGCTATGGATGCTCATCGTTTGTCGTTGGACTCAGAGCCAAGACAGAAGGCGTGGGAAATGGCTCAGAAGATAGTTTCAGACATCGACAAATTGGAGAAGTTTCTGACAAAGAACCAATTGGGACGAGTCCAGCCTCATGCAATAGGAAAGAATACAACCTTTTGCTATGATTGCTTGATTGGATACTATGGTGAAAAAGGAAGAGTTAAGTTATCACCACAAGCTGTTTCTTGTATAAAATAGTCTCTCGCAGGTGCGCGCGTGATGATGAATGAGAGTAATAATCCAAGGTGGGTAAGTCCAACTTATTCACCTTGCTAACAAATATATGATTAGAAACTATGGCAGAAATATTTTTTAACGTAAGAGCCCGATTTGATGAGGTAGTCTCGGCTCGTAAAGAGTTGGTAAGACTTAAAGAGGAAATATTGAAGACAAACCAGCAGACTTCTAAAGAGGTTGTGGAATCGCTTACAAATGCTTATCAGAAACAAAGCCAAAAGGTTAAAGAATTATCAGAAGAGATTTCACGCTATAACTTTGCAATGAAGATGTTTGGTGAAAAGATATTGTCTTCAAAAGATTTGGTACAAGGCTTTATTGGCAAGGCAGAAGAGACCAAGACCAAGATTGGTGAGGTTTCTTCTGAAGTAGATAAGATGCAATCCAAGTTATCAAGCGGAAATCTTGATATAGAAGCAGGTAACAGCCTTTCTCATGCAATCTCGGAAAAGATTTCTTATTTGGAGAAACTTAGAGAGTTGTATAATGATTTGATAGCATTGGCACAAAAGGCAAATGCAGAATTACAGGACACAATTTCACAAGGAGAATCTTTGGTTCAAATAAAAGGTGTCTTTTCAGATATAGTAAATACAAAGGGTATCAACGATGAAGTTACAGCTCATGCAAAGGTTGTGGAACAAGTAAACGCTGAGGCTGATGCTCTAAAGAACGTATCACAAAGCCTACAAGATGGGCAACCTTTCAAAAGCTATGAAGACAAGATTGCAGCTATTAAGCAAAGGATTTCCGAGTTGCAAGAAAAGATTGTTGATACTAAAGAATCCATACAATTTGCAAAGAATGATGTAGCGGACTTGACGGCACAAAAGGAGGCTAATGCTAAAAAATATGGTGAAAAAACAACCGGAAGCATAGACGAGGCTATAACCAGTTCCAAGCAAGAAGTAGATGAGCAAACAAGGGCATTGCAATCTTATCAAATTGAGTTGCAAAGAGCAAAGTTGCAATTGGGTAACTTAAATGAAGAGCAAAAGGCACAAGCAGAAGTTACAAAAGCGGAGTCCAATGAGTTCACGGCAATAACCGCCAAGATTGAGGAGTGGAAGAGTTCATTGTATAACATTGATGGCTTGAATCAAAAGTTTGAGTCCCAAAAGTTGGCTATTTCCGGAGTTAAGGATAGCATAAATGAGTTGAGCCAATCTTCACAAAGCAATTCCGCATGGGCTGAGCAATTAAAGCAAGAAATTGAAACAATGTCCGCTTCATTGAGACTTAGTTCAAGTGAAATGGACTCCTCATCTTATGGCAAGGTATTTGATGAGTTAAAGGAGAAAGCAAGCCAATACGCTGAAAGTCTCAACTATGCAAGTGGACAATCAAATGCCGCCATAGAACTTCAAAAAGAGGCTATAGCTGGTTTAGAAGACCAGTTGGCTACATTACAAGAGCAATTGCAAGCGGCACAAGCTACCAACAATTCAGCAGCCGTACAAGCTATATCAGAACAAATCAACGTCCTTAGCAATGAATTGAATGCAGCCAAGAATAACCTTGTAGACTTGCAACAACAAAGCGAGAATGCAAAGAATGCTATGCGTGGTTTGGCTGATGTTCAATCATCGTTAAGCATGACGGAGAAAGGGGGTAGCTTCTTTGGAAATATCATTGATGAGGCTCAGCTAATCAAGCAAAAGGTAAGTGATGCTTTCTCTTCATTACATGAAACAATATCTAGCAAGTTTGAAGCAATAAAATCTAAGGCTAGCGAGGTGGAAAGTTCTATCTCGGGAAGTCTATCTAATTTGTCGGATAAAATTGGTTTGGATAGGGTGGGTAATGCCTTTTCTTCGGTTGGTGAGCGGATAGGAGCGGCAAAAGATAAAATGTTGGACTTTGCCACAGGTGGAGGTAAGTTCCAATCATCCATAGGCAACCTAAAGACTGCTTTAAATGGCTTACCTTTGCCATTAGGAAACGTTATTGGTAGTATTGGTGCTATGACAAAGGCATTGTGGGCGATGTGTGCCACACCAATAGGAGCGGTTCTTGCAGCCGTAGCGGTTGGACTTCAAGCGGTTTATGCGTGGTTTACAAAGTCGGCAGAAGGACAAAAGGTATTTACCAAGATTTCTGCATACATGAGTTCTTTGCTTGCATCCTTAACCGATATTGTGGTTATGCTAGGTAGCTATCTTTATCATTGCTTTGCCGATGCAAAAGGCCCATTACGTGATTTTGGCATATCATTTAGAAACACTTTTGTAAGTGCCGTTAAAACAGGTTATACGCTTCTTAAAGGTCTTGGAACAACCCTAAAAGGTATTTTTCAGCTCGATTGGGACACTTTCACCGATGGACTTTCACAAGTGGGCGATGGCTTGATAAAAGCTGGAAAAACGGCAATTATGGCTGTGCAGACACAAATCAAGGGTATTGTTGGAAGTGTTAAAACCGCCTACGACATGTTTACAAATGACAAGCTAGGTAGTGGTATTGGAAAAGCATTGTCCGACTTGTTGCCAAAGGCAGAGCAAGCAGCCAAGATAGCCGAGCAAGATTTGCAAGCCAATATTGCATTAGGTAAAGCCAAAGAAGAACAAGCCAAGCTGGAGAAGACCATAGCGGAAAAGCGAGAGAAAATTTATACTTTGACAGGCAAAGCCAAACAAGAAGCTATTGCAGAAACAAAGGCTTTGCTGAAACAAAAGTATGATAGCCAGATTAAGGCACAAACGGAGTTGTATGAGTTACAAAAGAAACGTAATGCCTTGCATACCTCATCATTGGCAGATCTCAAACGTGAAAGAGAATTGCATATAGAAGTCTTGTCCACACAAGCACAACAGGCAGCAAGCACAAGAATGCTTACACGTATGGAGGCATCCAATCAAAGAAGTATGGACAAAGCCGCCAAGAATGCCGAGAAGAAAGCGGCTGCTGAGGCTAAGAAGAATGCAACCAAGCAAAACAACATAGAGAGTGCTGAAGGTAAGTTGGCTGAGGCTATCTACAAAAACGAGCATGAGCGTTCCAAGGCTATGCAATCCATAGAGGAGAAAGTGACCGATGCAAGAATCAAGGCTATGCAGGATGGCGAGGAAAAGGTTATAGCCGAGCGCAAAAGGGCATTGGAAAAGGAAATTGAGCAAATAGAAACGGAGAAGAATGCTGCTATCAAGGCAGAGCGTGACCGCCAAAAAGCCGAGTTTGATGCAAAGGAGGCTATTGTTAAGGCACAAGGTGGCAAGCCTCAGCAATGGGATGATAAGATGCTGGACCAAGAGCCAATCAAGAAGATTGAAAAGCAATACACCATCATTGAGGAAAGTGCCGTAACCGAGTCCAATAGAAAGACCCAAAAGGAGCAAGCACAAGCCATGCTTGATTACTTAAAGGCTTATGGTACATTTCAGGAAAAGAAATATGCAATAGCCAAAGAATATGATGAGAAGATTAATCTAGAGACGGACTCCTACAAAAAGGCAAGTCTTGAAAAAGAGAAGTCCAAGGCGATAAGCGATGTAGATACAAGTGCCTTGCAGTCTCAGATTGATTGGCAAAGCGTGTTTGGTTCTATGATAGGTTCATTGCAAGAGCAGCTGAAGGAAACGTTCCAAGGCTTGAAAGAATACACCAAGACCGATGATTTCAAGAAGAAAGATGCAACCGAGCAAAAGGTAATTTATGAGGCAATCGACAAGATGCGTGGTGCATTGACGGGTGACCATGAGGGTACTTTGAACCTTTCCAAGCTGAAGAGACAAAGCGAGGATTTGGGAAACGCTTTCAAGGAGATGCAAGCGGCTGGACTTAGGGAAAAAATAGCGTTTGATAACTTGCAAGTGGCACAGGATTCTTATGAGGAAGCCTTGAAGACCGGAGATAAGGCGCAAATTAAGGGTGCAAGTCAAACATTGGATTCAGCAAAGGCTATATATGATGGTGCAAAGAAGACTTCTGAAGAAATGGTTAAGGCCGTTAAAGCTAAAGGGGTTGAATACAAGGAAAGTTCACAAGGTACGCTTGACGGATTGAATGAGGTTGCATCTGGATTGAAAGAGTTTAGTGGTGGGTCGTTAAGTGGCTTAATGTCGGGATTGACCAACACGGTACTAGGATTATCTAAGCTGGACTTAGGAAAGACTTTAAACAAGTCGGTTTCAAAGTTAGCAGATAAATTACAATCAGGTGGAAACATCGGGCAAATCATATCAGCGATATTGTCTATTCTTGATATATTGAAAGATGGTATTGGTTCATTGGTAGCAAATGTGATAGATACAATCCTCAATGCCGTTAATGGTATCTTGAAGAATATTCTAACCGGAAAGTTTGTGGAGCAAATCGGTGGTTCACTTTTGGAAGGTGTGGGCAATATCCTTAATACAGTTACCTTTGGTGGCTTGTCTAGTTGGTTAGGTGATGGCTCTAGCGACAAGAACCTTGAAAAAGATTTATCTAGGCTATCCGAGAGTAACAATAACTTGAAAACAAGTATTGACGCTTTGGCTGACAAGATGGATGAGGCTAGTTCCATGCAAGATATAACCACGTCTTATGAAAAGCAAAAGGCGGCTATACAAGACCAAATCAAGAATACACAAGAGTCAATGTATAGAAGTGGTGCTGCTTACACAAGTGGACATTGGTATAAGGCTTATACGGATGGCAAACACTCTTCCAACAAGAAGATAAATGATGCAATGTCTTCTGAGGATTGGGATAGGGTAAGTAAGGAGGCTGGTATTTCAGTACGTAGTGCATCAGATTTTTGGAACTTGACAAGTGAACAGATGGCTAACGTAGCCGCTTATGCAGCCACTCAATACGATAAGATAAAGCAATATGGCGATGATGGCTACAAGAATGCCAGTCAGTATATGGATTCTTATATAGAATACTATAAGGAGCTGGAACAATTGGAAAATAGCTATCGAGAGAAACTTACTTCAATATCTTTTGATAGTGTTGAGAGTGACTTCAAGAGCATGTTGGAGAATATGGATTCTGATTCAACCGATTTTGCTGATAGCTTCCAAAAGAAGATGGCAAGTGCTATTATTAATTCTTTGATGGTTGATAAGTACAAGCAGAGATTGCAAGACTGGTACAAGTCTTTCTCATCTACATTTGAGAATAAGGATTTAACCAAGGAAGAACTATATAAGGCACAGGAGAAGTTAAAGCAGGAATATATGGCAATCTCTAAGGATGCTTTGGATGAAAGAGATTCTTTAAAGGATGCTTTGGGGTGGAAAGACAATTTTTCTCAGTCTGCTTCTTCCGGTTCTTTTGAGTCAATGAGCCAAGACACCGGAGAAGAACTAAACGGAAGATTCACAGCCGTACAAAGTGCCACAGAGGGGACTTTGGAGCAAGCCAAGGAAATCAATCAGAAGATGGACCAGCTTATGTCCTTGAAAGGTGATAAAGGAGATAGCTTGCTAACGGCTAGCGTGAATACCATTATGGGTAACGTAGGTAACATTTGGGTAGCCGTTGATGAGGGTAGAACTATCCTTGCACAAAGTCTGATGTACTTGCAGTCGATAGATGAGCGACAAGAGCGTTGGCATAAGCCTATGTTGAGAGCATTTGAAAGGATAGACCGCATAGCGGATAAGGTGGATAGGTTGTAATACAAAGGTGTGGTGGAATGCACTAAGCGCAGATGCAAGTCCTCCACACCTTGAAGTATGTAAGCGGAGAGTGTAAACTAAACTGTGTCAAGCTACAATAAAAGTAGTTTAACACAGTTT
>ENA-OZSO01000334-OZSO01000334.1-human-gut-metagenome-genome-assembly--contig:-NODE-334-length-9799-cov-7.698789_pt1 | contig 9799 bp, 8 predicted proteins | sample MGYA00243281_ERZ653971 | MGnify/ENA primary metagenome ERZ653971 (study PRJEB26926, sample SAMN06164636) | human gut metagenome | biome: ENVO:00009003; feature: ENVO:2100002; material: ENVO:00002003...
CCCTTTACATATTGTAAAGGGCTTTTTTTATTCTTTATAGAGAGAGCAAAAGTGCGCGGTGGACTTATAAGAGGAGGAAACAATGAGTAAGAATCTTGAAAAGACCTACAATCCGAAAGAGATTGAAGACAAACTGTACCAAAAGTGGTGCGAAAATAAGTATTTCCACGCAGAAGTGGACAGAAGTAAGAAACCATTTACCACAGTAATGCCGCCACCGAACATTACAGGTAAGCTTCACATGGGACATGCCCTGGATAATACACTGCAGGACATCCTGATCCGTTATAAGAATCTGAAGAAGATCTATGGTTACAAGATTGATCATTACTGGAGCAATATTGCAACAGTAGATTCATATTACAATACAAATATGGATTTCCTGAAACCGGATGTGAGAAATTACTTCTTCCGTGAGACACCGCATATCTATTCGAAAGTAGATGATTATCCACCAGCAAAATACAATGCAGGTTCTGATGTGAAGAATAGCCTGATTTCCAGTGGATGTATCATCAACAGTAAAATAGAAAATTCTGTATTGTTTAAAAATGTGTTTGTAGGAAAGAATTGTGTAATCAAGAATTCCATTATTCTCAATGACGTATACATTGGAGATAATACGCATATTGAAAACTGTATCGTGGAAAGCCGTGGAACGCTGAAAGCCAACACGTATTATTGCGGTGACGACGGAGTAAAGGTTGTACTTGAGCGCAATGACAGATATGCACTGTAGGCAGAAGACTTAAGAGAAAGGCGTGAAGGGGGTAACATAATGCAGATTACAGATGTAAGAATACGTAAAGTTGAAAAAGAAGGTAAAATGAAAGCTGTGGTATCCATTACCATAGATGAAGAATTTGTTGTACATGATATCAAGGTGATTGACGGAGAGAAGGGGCTTTTCATTGCAATGCCAAGCCGCAAGGCTGCTGATGGGGAATACAGAGACATTGCACATCCAATTAACTCAGATACCAGAAATAAGATACAGCAGATTATTTTAGAAAAGTACGAAAGTGAAATCGCAGCTGAGGAGGCGTAACACGTACATAGAATAAGGAAGACGAGCAGGCTGTCACAGAAATGTGGCAGCCTGTTTTTCACACTTCTTTTTTTGAACAATTGATAGAATGAAGTATAAATATGCCGTGGGGCAAATGAGAAAGCATGAAAAAGACTGTTAGGAGCACTTGGAATTTCGGGCGAAAACAGACAACGCCGGCACAGGGAAGTGCCGGCGAGGCGCAAGCAACATGGATGTTGATTTGCGCCGGTTGTCAGAACTGATAAAAATTTTTTCAAAATTCTTAGTGCTCCTTATAGTCTTTTTCGCTTTTCCATTTGCCCCACGGCAGATTTACATTGTTATCTATTTCATATTTTGGAAAAAAGGATGACAAATTTCTGAGAAAGAAGTATACTAAAATGTAACAGTATTTTCGGCAGAAAGCCGGAGAGGAATAAAGAGGATAAAAATATGGAAGCATTAAAAGCGGTAATATTGGCAGCTGGAAAGGGAACCAGAATGCAGTCAGACCTTCCGAAAGTAGTGCATACAATAGACGGAAAGTGTCTGGTAGATTATGTAATTGAAGCGGCAGAAGGAGCAGGAGCGGAGGATATCTGTCTGGTGGTAGGCTATAAGCATGAAGAGGTAGAGAATACCATTTCACATAAAGATGATGTAACATTTGTACTGCAGGAGCAGCAGCTTGGAACTGGTCATGCGGTAAAATGTGCCAAGGATTTTCTGGGAAAAGATGGACATACACTGATTCTTTTTGGAGATGCGCCACTGATTACATCTGTAACCTTAAAGCAGCTTTTGGAGCATCATATCCAGCATAAAAATGCAGTAACCGTATTGTCAGCAACGATAGATGACCCGACCGGATACGGAAGAATTATCCGCAATGAATCCGGAGAATTTATAAAGAGCGTAGAACATAAGGATGCAAACGAAGAAGAGTTGAAATCCCATGAGATTAATTCCGGAATGTATGTGTTTAATACCTGGGAATTATCACAGGCATTGGATAAGATTCAGCCGAATAATGCACAGGGTGAATATTATCTGCCGGATACGCTTACGATATTAAAGGATAAAGGACTTCGTGTAGATGCATTTGCACTGGAAAGCCCGGAAGACATCAATGGAGTAAATGACCAGAAGCAGTTAGAATCAGCTGCAGAAATCATCAGAAGAAGGAAGAAAGAATGTACATTATAGCGGGACTTGGAAATCCTGGAAAGAAATATGAACATACCAGACATAATGTTGGCTTTGATGTCATGGATGTACTGGCAGAAAAATATAATATAAGGATGGACGAAAAAAAGTATAAAGCAATCTGCGGCAAAGGAATGATCGGAAGTGAAAAAGTTGTTCTGGTGAAGCCACAGACTTTTATGAACTTAAGCGGAGAAAGCATCGCTGAAGCAGTAAATTTCTATAAAGTGGATCCGGCCAGTGAATTGTTAGTGATTTTTGATGATATCAGCCTGGCACCGGGAAGAATACGGATTCGTAAAAAAGGCAGTGCCGGCGGACACAATGGAATTAAAAATATCATTGCGCAGGTGGGAACAGAGCAGTTTGCTAGGATCAAGGTAGGTGTCGGTGAGAAACCACAGGGCTGGGATTTGGCAGACCATGTCCTTGGCCATATGGATAAGGCAGACCGGAAACTGGCAGAGGAAGCATTTTTAGATGCGGTATCTGCGGTAGAACTGATTGTCGATGGAAAAATCGAACAGGCAATGAATGACTATAATTAAAGGAAGAACATTATGAATGTATTTTTGCAGCCCCTTTCGGAACTGGAAGAATTGCAAAATGCCTTAAAGCAGCTAAAGAGCAGTCCGGGTATCGTTCAGATATCCGGATGCATGGATGCGCAGAAGGCACATATGGTATTTGCGGCGAACGATGGTTTTAGAAATAAAATCATCGTTACTTTTAACGAACAAAAAGCAAGGGAAATCTTAGAAGATTATCGTTTTTTCGACAGGGAGACTCTCTATTTTCCAGCGAAGGATATTTTATTTTATCAGTCGGATATCAGAAGTAATCAGCTTACCGGAGAGCGGATTGCCCTGTTAAAACGTTTATCCGAAAAGAAGCCGGTTACAGTGGTATTGACTTTTGACGGACTGATGAACCGGATGGCAGGACTGGAAGCCTTTAAAGAAGCGGTGCGTACTTATAAGGTGGAAGACGAATTAGACTTTGAGGCAGAGACAAAGCGGCTTTTGCAGATGGGGTATGTGCGCAATTATCAGGTGGAAATGCCGGGAGAATTTGCGGTGCGTGGAGGAATCCTTGATATATATCCTCTGACGGAAGAAAATCCGCTGCGTATTGAAATGTGGGGAGATACCATTGATTCCCTGCGAAGCTTTGAGGCTGAGAGCCAGCGTTCCATAGAGAATTTGGAAGAAATTACGTTGTATCCTGCAACGGAACTGGTGCTGACGGAAGAACGGAAGCAGGCGGGCTTGAAGAAAATTCGACAGGAAGCGGTAAAAGCAGAAAAGAAGTTCCGCGACCAGATGAAAAATGAAGAAGGCCATCGCATCAAACAGACGGCGGCTGCTTTGGAAGAAGAGATAGAAGAATTAGGTGGTGCAGCTAATTTGGACAGCAGCCTTGCATATTTCTTCCCGGAGGTGGTAAGCCTTTTGGATTATTTTGGCAAAGACGAGACTCTTTTAGTCCTGGATGAACCTGCCCGGCTGATGGAAAAGGGCAGAGTGACAGAGCAGGAATTTGAAGAGAGCATGAAGCAGCGCTTGGAGAAGGGTTATATCCTGCCGGGACAGGCAGAAACGCTCTTTACCGGAAAGGAAATTACTGCGAAGATGCAGAGTTTCCACGGACTTGCACTGGCAGCACTGGATATGAAGGTGCGGGAGTTAGACATTACGAACCGTTACCATATTCAGGTGCAGGGTGTGAATTCCTATAATAACAGCTTTGCAACGCTGGTGAAGGATTTAAAGAATTATAAGAAAAACGGATACCGGGTCGTTGTATTATCCGCATCTAAGACAAGGGCAGAGCATCTGGCGAAGGATTTACAGGAAGAAGAGGTAAGCTGTTATTATGCCAAAGATTTTGAACGGGAATTGCAGCCGGGAGAAATCTTAACTGCCTATGGAAAAGTAAAACGTGGATACGAATACCCGCTGATTAAATTTGCGGTTATCACAGAAAGTGATATATTCGGGCAGGAAAAGAAGAAACGGAAGAAACACCGCCTCTATGAGGGAGAAAAGATACAGAGCTTTCGTGACCTTCATGTAGGTGATTATGTGGTACATGAAAATCACGGCCTTGGCATTTATCGTGGAATCGAGAAAATCGAAGTCGATAAAAAAGTCAAGGATTATATCAAGATTGAATATGCCAGGGGAGGCAATCTTTATATTCTTGCAACCCAGCTGGAACTGATTCAGAAATATGCCGGTTCCGATGCCAAGAAACCAAAACTAAACCGGCTGGGCAGCCCGGACTGGGATAAGACAAAAACCAGAGTGCGTGGTGCGGTAAAAGAAATTGCCCACGAACTGGTGGAACTCTATGCTATCCGGCAGAACAAAGAAGGCTATGTCTATGGTCCGGATACTGTATGGCAGAAGGAATTTGAAGAGATGTTTCCATTTGAGGAGACAGAAGATCAGGAACTTGCCATTGAAGCAACCAAGAAGGACATGGAAAGCACCAAGATTATGGATCGTCTGATTTGCGGAGACGTAGGATATGGCAAGACGGAGGTGGCAATCCGTGCTGCCTTTAAGGCGGTGCAGGAGGGAAAACAGGTAGTTTATTTAGTACCGACCACAATCCTGGCGCAGCAGCACTATAATACCTTTGCCCAGCGGATGAAAGATTTCCCGGTAAGAGTAGATTTGCTTTGCCGTTTCCGCAGCCCAAAAGAGCAGAAGAAAACCATCGAAGATTTGAAAAAAGGCATGGTGGATATTATTATCGGAACCCACAGAGTGCTTTCTGAGGATGTGAAATTTAAGGATTTGGGACTTCTCATTATCGATGAGGAGCAGCGTTTTGGTGTGGCTCATAAAGAGAAAATCAAGCAGATGAAAAAGGATGTGGATGTGCTGACTTTAACGGCAACACCAATTCCAAGGACATTGCATATGAGCCTTATCGGAATCCGTGATATGAGTGTTTTAGAGGAGCCGCCGATGGATCGTGTGGCAATCCAGACTTATGTCATGGAATATAATGAAGAAATGGTGCGGGAGGCAATCTGCCGGGAATTAGCAAGAGACGGACAGGTTTATTATGTATTTAACCGGGTAAACCAGATTGCAGAAATGGCAGCGAAAATTTCAGAACTGGTGCCGGATGCCAATGTGGCATTTGCCCACGGACAGATGAAGGAACGGGAACTTGAGGATATTATGTATCAGTTTATCAACGGAGAGATTGATGTGCTGGTATCCACAACGATTATCGAGACGGGGCTTGATATTTCCAATGTAAATACCATGATTATTCATGATGCGGATAATATGGGACTGTCACAGCTCTATCAGCTTCGCGGAAGAGTAGGACGTTCCAACCGGACGGCATATGCGTTCTTAATGTACCGCCGGGATAAAATGTTAAAAGAAATCGCAGAGAAACGTCTGGCTGCAATCAAGGAATATACAGACTTAGGAAGCGGCTTTAAGATTGCCATGCGGGATTTGGAAATCCGTGGAGCCGGAAACCTGCTGGGTGCCCAGCAGAGCGGACACATGGAGGCAGTCGGTTATGACCTTTACTGCAAGATGCTCAATGAGGCTGTCAAACAGGAGAAGGGAATCGGAGTGGAAGAAAGCTTCGATACAACAGTAGATGTGGAAATGGATGCATTTATCCCGCCATCCTATATTCCAAACGAGACACAGAAACTGGATATTTACAAACGAATTGCAGCCATTGAAAATGATTCGGAAAGTGATGAGATGCTTGATGAGCTGACAGACCGTTTTGGAGACCCGCCAAAATCAGTGACAAACCTTCTTTCCATTGCATTGATAAAAGTGCTGGCGCATCAGGCGTATATGAAGGAAGTGGTAGAGCGTGGCAATACGGTGCGTTTTGTCATGTATGAAAAAGCTGCGGTGAATCCGGCAAAAATACCGGAACTTCTGTCAAAATATGATCATGCGTTGAAATTTATCCCGGATCAGAAAGGACCGTATTTTGTGCTGAACCGGGGAACTAACAGCCGGACAGCATCAGGCAGCAGTATCGACTATATCCGTCAGTTTGTGTTGGATGTGCAGACGATTCTGGTAGAAAAAACCATAAAAAAGGATGCTTAACTGCATAAAAATCTTGCGGCATGTACGAAAAAGCACTATAATAGAACGATGATAAATATTTTGGAGGAACGTGATATGAGATTTAAGAAATTCACAGCACTTGCATTGGCGGTTGTTACTGCAGCTTCCGTAGCTATGACAGGATGTGGCAGCAGAATCGATGAAGATGCAGTTGTTGCTACATTAGGAGATAAAGAGATTTCACTTGGACTTGCCAACTTTATGGCACAGTATACAGCAGTATCCTATGACAGCTATATTACCATGGGATATGCTAAGGAAAATATGTGGTCACAGGATTTATCCGGAAACGGTAAGACTATGCAGGATAATGTAAAAGATGGAATCCTGACACAGATTCAGACCAATTATCTCTTAGAAGACCATATGAAAGACTATGGTGTGGAAATAACGGATGAGGAGCTTTCTGATATTGATACTGCAGCACAGCAGTTCATGGATGACAATAGCAAGGAAGCAATCAGGACCATGGGTGCCAAGAAAGAATATGTAGCAGAAATGCTTCGACTGAACCTGATTCAGAAGAAGATGCATAATGCAATCATTGCAACTGTAGATACCGAAGTTTCTGATGAAGAAGCGGCACAGAGAACCTTCAGTTATATCAAGGTTTCTACCGAGGCACATTATGATGACAGCAAGAATTATGTGGAATATACCGATGATGAGAAGGCAGAATTAGAAAAAACTGCAGAGAAAATCGCAGAAGAAGCGAAAACCGATTTTGATGCAGCAGCAACAGACAACGGATATACTGTAAGCACTTATTCATACGGCAGTGATGAAATCGGTGAAGATGGAACGGCAACCGGAAGTATGGATGCATCCATTATTACAGCAGCAGATGCGTTAAAAGAGGGAGAAGTTTCTTCCATGATTTCCGTAGATGGAAAAGGATATTATGTTATCCGCTTAGACAGTGAATTTGACCGTGATGCAACCGACAAAGAGAAAGAAACAATTGTTTCCCAGCGTCAGTCCGATAAATATACTGAAGTATGCGACAGCTACAAGGAAGAAAAAGAATGGACGGTAAATGATGATGTATGGGCAGCTGTTAATTTTGATAAGCTCTATACCATCAAGAAAACAGATACAGAAACAGAATCTGTAAGTGAGACAGAGACAGCATCAGAGGCAGCAACAGAATAATTGCAGAAATTATAAAGTAACAAGAACATAGAGAAGCAGAAAATTTATTTTTCTGCTTCTTTTCTATCACATAGATACAGGAGTATGGAATGAAAGACAATATCGTATTAATCGGAATGCCGGGCGTAGGAAAAAGTACTGTAGGTGTCGTATTGGCGAAGGCATTAGGCTATAATTTTGTGGATGCAGATTTAGTCATCCAGCAGCAGACTGGAAAGCTTTTGTGTGAGCTGATTGTAGAGCATGGAACAGAAGGATTTCTTGAGATTGAGGATGAGGTAAACAGCAGAATAGAAGGACATAAAGCAGTCATTGCCACGGGAGGCAGTGCAGTATATTGTGCAAATGCCATGGAGCATTATAAAGAAATTGCAACCGTACTTTATCTGAGCGTATCTTATGAGACATTAGAAGAGCGTCTTGGTGATTTGAAAAACCGCGGTGTGGTATTGAATGATGGCCAGACGCTGAAAGATTTGTATGATGAGAGAACTGCATACTATGAAAAATATGCGGATGTAACAGTAAACGAAGAGGGATTGTCAATTCGTGAAACAATCGATGCAGTAAAAGAAAAACTCGGGATGGAATAAAAGATGCAGATACCAGGGAATGCACAGGAACCTGTGAAGATACAGGAATCAGATAAAATGAAGAAGTCAGATAAGATGCAGGAGCAGAAAAAGAAATCAACAACTTTAAATAGAATTGGAAAAGTTGATAAAAAGATTCGTATCCGCATGTGGGCAGCAGGCATATTTTTCGTCTGTCTGGTACTGGTGGTACTTTTACAGAAATTTTCACTGGGACAGAATTATTTTGTGGTAACCGTAAATAATAAAGTGGTAGGCTGTGTCAGCAGCAAGACAGATGTGGAAAAGGCAGTACATGAAAGCCGGCGGCAGATGGCAAAAGAGAGTGAAGGCTATCTGATGCAGGAGATTTTTTATGAGACAACAGAAAGCCATAAGCCATTTCAGAAGCTGTTAAGTGAAACTGCATTAAAAGAAAAGATTACAAAGGAGCTTAAGAAAGACAATTCCGGAGAAATCTTTGCATATACGGTAAGTGCCGGTGAAAACCAGCTTTCTTTTGCAACTTTAGATGAAGTAGAAACGTTTTTAGGACGTTTGAAGGAAGAACAGGATACAGACAATCGGTTTGAGATAGAGTTCAAAAAGGAAACGGATCATCAGGAGGGAATGCTTCTTGCAAACTTAAAAGAAACAGGTGATTCAGAAAAAACAGAAGATTCTGCGGATGCCGGTATTGTGCAGCAGCTTGGGACCTATCTTTCCGATGCACAGGAGAATCCCGGGGAAAATAATTATGAAACCGGAATTCTTTCGATGGAATTTGCACAGGATGTGGAAGTGTTCACCAATCTGGTAGCAGCGGACACTCTGACGGATATAGATGCCGCGGTGGAAGAAGTAACAAAAGAGAAAGAAACGAATAAAATATATGAGATACAGCCGGGAGACTGTCTGTCGGTCATTGCACAGGAGCATGATACATCGGTGGCAGCAATTATCGCACTCAATGGATTGTCCGGGGAAGATGCAGTAATCAGTGCCGGTGAAGAACTGATTCTGTCGGTTCCTCAGCCGGACATCAGCTTACGGATCAGCGAAGGCGTAGTATATGAAGAGGATTATACCGCAGAGCCGGAGATTGTACCGAATGATTCCTGGTATACGACCGACGAAGTGGTGCTTGCAGAGGGAACTACCGGACATCGCGAGGTTAATATGGTGGTGACAACAGAGAATGGAATTGAGACGGAGCGGAGTATGATCCACCAGACCATACTGACAGAGTCAACGCCGGCAGTTATTGAGCGTGGAACCAAGATACCGCCAACTTACATTAAACCGCTGATTGGCGGAAGAGTTTCTTCCGGTTTTGGAAGAAGATGGGGCAGAATGCATAAAGGAATTGACTGGGCATGTCCGACCGGAACCAAGGTATTTGCATCCAGCAATGGTGTAGTAGTCAGTGCCGGCTATGTTTCCGGATATGGCAACTGTGTCTTAATCAGCCATCCGGATGGAAGAATGACACGTTATGCACATAACAGTAAATTACTGGTAAAAGCAGGGCAGAGCGTATCACAGGGTGAAGTGATTGCATTAAGCGGAAGTACGGGACGTTCTACAGGTCCGCATGTGCATTTTGAGATATTAATTAATGGTTCCCAGGTAAATCCGGTGAACTATCTGAATTAATTTCGATTTACAAGTCAGTGAATATATAATATAATAATACTATTGTAGATAAT
>ENA-OZSO01000345-OZSO01000345.1-human-gut-metagenome-genome-assembly--contig:-NODE-345-length-9586-cov-4.935054_pt1 | contig 9586 bp, 8 predicted proteins | sample MGYA00243281_ERZ653971 | MGnify/ENA primary metagenome ERZ653971 (study PRJEB26926, sample SAMN06164636) | human gut metagenome | biome: ENVO:00009003; feature: ENVO:2100002; material: ENVO:00002003...
CAGATGTGTATAAGAGACAGATAATAGTGTGTGTATGGTATAATAAAGCGTAAATTTAAATGCAGTTTATGAGAAGTTGATTTGCATAGGGATATAGAAGCTGCTTTTTGCAGTGTAGGACAAAAGGAGAAAATTCTATATGAGTAATAGACTTGACATGAAAAAAGATACAAATAATCTAAAAGACAAAACAAAATGCGATGGTCCGGAGAAGCCGGATTCATACATGGGCAATGACAAGCAATGGGTTTTCAGGGCATTGGTTCTTGCATTTGTTGATATGTGTATTATTGCAATCTCATTCTTTTTCGCTTTGATGATCAGGTTTGAGTTTTCATATTCACATATTCCGCTCTCATTTTTGGAGGGGTATCTGCACATTGTGCCATTGTTTATGGTGATTTCACTTGTGGTGTTTTATATTTTCAGGCTGTATCACAGTATATGGCGCTTTGCGAGCATCAATGAGTTTATGCATATTATTGGTGCCTTTCTGGTGCTTACGGTTCTGTGCGTTATCATTCATGAGGTGTATGAGATTAAGATGCCGTATGCCTTCTGGATTATCGGACTGATGCTCAGCTTTGCACTGTGCACAGCGTGCCGGTTTGCGTACAGATTTATCAGGACAGGCCAGAAGATGCTTGAGCAGAGAGGCTTTGCAAACGGTGATGAGAGAGTCATGATTATAGGAGCAGGAAATGCGGGCAGGATGCTTATCAGAGAGCTTATCATGAGCTCACATCTGCACACAAAGGCCTGCTGCATCATAGATGACAATCCGGCGAAGCTCGGCCGCTTCATAGACGGCGTGCCTATTGTCGGCAATCGAAACGACATTCCGGAGATGGTTGAGAAGTATGATATCACAAAGATTGTGTATGCTGTACCTTCCACATCGGGTAAGGACAGGAAGGATATACTCAATATTTGTAAGGATACCGGCTGTGATGTGTCTGTGGTTCCGGGAATATATCAGATGGTGGACGGCAGGGTTTCGGTTTCTAATCTGCGTCCGGTCAGTATAGAGGATTTGCTTGGCAGGGATCCGGTTGTTGTGGATAATGATGGTATTCATTCATTTTTACAGGGCAAGGTGGTTATGGTTACAGGTGGCGGTGGCTCCATAGGTAGTGAGCTTTGCCGTCAGATAGCCAGAGAGGACCCGAAGCTTCTTATCATTTTTGATATTTACGAGAATAATGCATACGATATACAGCAGGAGCTGAAGCGTAAGTATCCTTATGTAAGGGTGGAGACGCTGATTGGCTCTGTGCGCAATACCAACAGGCTGCACTATGTATTTCAGACATATCATCCTGAGATTATCTATCATGCGGCAGCACATAAGCATGTACCGCTGATGGAGGAGAGCCCGAATGAGGCAATAAAAAACAATGTGCTTGGCACATTAAAGCTCTCAAGGCTTGCAGCAGAGTACCATGTGAAGAAGTTTGTACTTATCTCTACAGATAAGGCGGTCAATCCGACTAATATCATGGGCGCGTCAAAGCGCCTGTGCGAGATGGTTATACAGATGATGAACAGGCAGACTGGGACTGATTTTGTAGCGGTACGTTTTGGAAATGTGCTCGGAAGTAACGGAAGTGTTATCCCGCTATTTAAGAAGCAGATAGAGGATGGCGGTCCGGTTACTGTGACGGACAAGCGTATTATTAGGTACTTTATGACAATTCCGGAGGCGGTGGCACTTGTACTGCAGGCCGGGCTCTATGCTCATGGAGGAGAGATTTTCGTACTCGATATGGGCGAGCCTGTCAAGATTGATGATATGGCAAGGAATCTTATCAGGCTTTCGGGACTGGAGCCTGATGTGGATATCCAGATTGTATACACAGGACTGCGTCCGGGCGAGAAGCTCTACGAGGAGATGCTGATGAGTGAGGAGGGTCTTAAGGAGACTCCAAACAAGCTGATTCATGTGGGTGAGCCTATTGAGATGGATGATGAGCTCTTTGAGAAGCAGCTTGAGATGCTCGAGAAGGCATGCACCTCAGAAGCAAAGGATATCAAGCAGATAGTTGCATCTGTGGTCAAGACATATCATCCTGACCTGGAGGACTAAATATCTTTTGAAGCTCATAATATAGATTGTAAAAGCCGGATGTTTGGCATATTTTATGCCGGAAGCGAGGAACATAACTATGGAAAAAAGACAGATTTCATTTTCACCACCTGATATAACAGAAGCAGAGGTGTCAGCTGTTGCTGATGTGCTACGAAGCGACTGGATTACAACAGGTCCAAGGACTAAGGAATTTGAGAAGAGGATTGCTAAGCTATGCGGCACGAATAAGGCTGTGGCTCTGGGCTCTGCTACTGCGTGTCTTGAGTCGATACTCAGATTCTTAGGAATAGGTGCAGGTGATGAGGTCATCACAAGTGCATACACTTATACTGCATCTGCAAGCCCTGCTGTGCATGTCGGTGCGACACTTAAGTTTATAGACGTAGCACCTGATTCCTTTGAGATGGATTACGAGGCTTTGGAGGCTGCTATTACAGAAAAGACAAAGGTTATCGTGCCGGTTGATATTGCAGGCGTGCCTTGCGACTATGACAGGATTTTGGATATTGTGGAAAGAAAAAAGGCTCTTTTTCATCCGTCAAACGATGTGCAGAGGGCAATCGGACGTGTGATTGTGGCGGCTGACTCAGCTCATGCTTTTGGCGCCTCATACATGAGAGACGGTGAGCGGATTATGTGTGGCAATGTAGCTGATTTTACAAGCTTTTCGTTTCATGCGGTCAAGAATCTGACCACTGCAGAGGGCGGAGCACTCACCTGGAGACCTATAGAGGGCTTTGATGATGAGTATATCTACAAGCAGTTTATGCTGCTTTCACTCCACGGACAGACGAAGGATGCTTTCCACAAGAATGGTCAGGGCAACTGGGAGTATGATATTGTGGCTCCTTCGTATAAGTGCAATATGACTGATATCCAGGCTGCCATTGGTCTGGTACAGCTTGACAGATATGATGGGCTTCTTAAGAGGCGCCGTGATATTATAGAGCGCTATGACGAGGCATTTAAGCCGCTTGGTCTCTTGACTGTGCCTCATTTTACAGACAGGCATACATCGAGCGGACATCTGTATCTGCTTCGCATACCGGGCATCGGCGTGGACAGGCGCAATGCGCTTATAGTGCAGATGGCGGAGCGAGGTATCGCCACAAATGTGCATTTCAAGCCACTTCCGATGATGACAGCATATAAGAATATGGGCTTTGACATAGCTGATTTTCCAAATGCTTATCATCAGTATGAGAATGAAATTACACTTCCTCTCAACACAAAGCTTAGCGATGAGGATGTGGAGTATATAATTAATAATTTATTGGAGATTTTACATGAGTAGATGGAGAACATGGGGAGAGATTCCTACATTCATGAAAAATGATTTTACACTTAAATATTACAGGCATCTGAGCAGAAAGAGGACAAGCATGGTATTCAAACGCATTTTTGATGTGATTATGTCCGCTGTTCTTCTTGTGCTGCTTTCGCCTGTTATACTGGTCCTTGCTGTCTGGATAAAGGTGGATAGCAGAGGACCTGTTTTTTTCAGACAGGAGCGTATCACGCAGTATGGCAGAAAGTTTCGCATATTCAAGTTCAGAACCATGGTGAATGACGCTGACAAAAAGGGCTCACTCGTGACTGTCGGTGGGGATTCAAGAATCACAAGAGTCGGCGCTGTCATCAGAAAGTACAGGCTTGATGAGATTCCGCAGCTCATAAATGTGCTATGTGGTGATATGAGCTTTGTTGGCACAAGACCTGAGGTGGAGAAGTATGTCATGGCATATACACCTGCGATGATGGCAACACTTCTGATGCCTGCCGGAATCACAAGTGAGGCAAGCATCAGGTATAAGGATGAGGACAGGCTTCTTGAGGCTTCTGATGATGTGGATTACACATATATCCACAAGGTGCTGCCGGGCAAGATGAGGTACAATCTTAAGTATCTTAAGAGATTTTCACTGATAAATGATATCAGACTGTGCATAGAGACTGTGCTTGCGGTAATACATTAGTCTGCTTGTCTGGGAGGATGATACTTATGAATAAAGTCAAATTTTCAGTATTACTGTCAATTTATTACAAGGAAAAGCCTGAGTATTTCAGGGAGTGTATGGAAAGCATATATTCACAGACTGTTTTACCGGACGAGATAGTGCTGGTGGAGGATGGTCGGCTGACAGATGAGCTTTATGAGGCAATCAGAGATTATGAATGCAGACCTTCGGAAATAAATTTTGTTACGGTAAAGCTTGAAAAAAACAACGGGCTCGGTCTTGCACTTGCTGAAGGCATAAAGCATTGCTCTAATGAGCTTGTGGCCAGAATGGATACGGATGATATATGTGTGCCTGACAGGTTTGAGAGACAGCTGGATGCTTTTTCGGAAAATCCGGGGTTTGATATCATAGGCGGCTACATCAGCGAGTTTTCCGATGATATGCATAATATTATATCAGAGAGGACAGTGCCTCTCGGAAATTATGTGATAAAGCAGTATCAGAGAAAGCGCGATGCGTTCAATCACATGACTGTGATGTACAAAAGATCTGCGGTGCTTGCTGCGGGCAATTATCAGGACTGTCTGCTTATGGAGGATTCTCTTCTTTGGGCGAATATGATCAGAAATCACTGTCGTATGGCAAATATAGGTGAGACTCTTGTGTATGCCAGAACCGGTGATGATATGCTAAGGAGGCGTGGCGGCTTTGATTATTTCCTTAAATACAAAGCCGGAAGAAAACGTATTTTAAAGACAGGGACCATAAGCGCAGCCGATTATTTTGTTACGATTTCGGCACAGCTTGTTGTCTGTATGATGCCACTTTGGATGAGGAGCCTTGTGTTTAAAAAAATATTAAGGAACTAAAACTTTTCAAATGCACGTTAATGTGGTAAAATCGGTATAGTTAACATTAATAGGCTTATTTACTAGCTGATACAGGAGGTTAATATAAATGGATTTTAGAGCGGAGTACGAGAAATGGTGTACAGACCCATATTTTGATGAGGCTACAAAGGCAGAGCTTAAGGCTATCGCAGGTGATGATAAGGAGATAGAGGACAGATTCTATCGCACACTTGAGTTTGGTACAGCAGGTCTTCGTGGTGTAATAGGAGCCGGCACCAACAGGATGAATATATACACAGTCCGTCAGGCTACACAGGGACTGGCAAATTACATACTTTCACAGGGAGAGGACGCAGTAAAGAGAGGTGTTGCAATCGCACATGACTCACGTAATATGCATGATGAGTTCACAGATGCCACAGCACTCTGTCTTGCAGCTAACGGAATCAAGACATATGTATTCCCACAGCTCGCACCTGTTCCGGAGCTTTCATACGCAGTAAGGACACTCGGTACAATAGCCGGTGTTGTTATCACAGCAAGCCACAATCCTCGTGAGTACAATGGATACAAGGTATACTGGGAGGATGGTGCACAGGTTACTCCACCTCATGATACAAGCATCATGGCTGAGGTGGCAAAGGTTACATCGTTTGACCAGGTAAAGACTATGGACAAGGCTGCTGCTATTGAGGCAGGCCTTTACAATGTCATCTCTGATGAGGTTGAGGAGGGATATTTCGGAGAACTCCGCAAGCTTTCTATCCATCCGGAGATTATCAAGGCTATGGCAAAGGATATCAAGATCGTTTACACACCACTCCACGGCACAGGTCTTCGCCCTGTACAGAGAGTGCTTAAGGATATGGGCTTTGAGAATGTATACATTGAGCCAAGCCAGGCAGTGCCTGATGGCAATTTCCCTACATGTCCTTATCCAAATCCTGAGAATCCTGATGCATGGAAGCTTGCACTTGAGCTGGCAAAGGAAAAGGATGCTGATATTGTTTTAGCAACTGACCCTGATGCCGACAGACTCGGTGTATACTGCAAGGATACAAAGACAGGTGAGTATGTGACATTTACAGGAAATATGTCAGCTATGCTTATCGGTGAGTACATTTTAAGCCAGAAGAGCGCTAATGGTACTCTGCCTGAGAATCCTGCATTTGTTGAGTCAATTGTTTCAACAGATATGGGTAAGGCAATTGCGGCAGCATATGGCGTAAAGCATATCGAGGTTTTAACAGGCTTCAAGTATATCGGTGAGCAGATGCTCAAATTCGAAAAGACCGGCTGCAACAACTATGTATTCGGTATGGAGGAGAGCTACGGATGCTTACCTGGCACATATGCAAGGGACAAGGATGCTCCTGCAGCAGTTTGCATGCTGTGTGAGGTGGCTGCCTTCTACAAGTCACAGGGCAAGACACTCTGGGATGGCATGATTGACATGTACGAGAAGTACGGCTACTACAGAGAGGGCATTTCCACAATGACCTTAAAGGGCATTGATGGTGCTGCACAGATAAATGAGATTATGACAAAGGCACGTGCCGCTGAGCCAAAGAAATTTGGTGATTATCAGGTGCTTGCTATCCGTGATTACAAGAATGACACAAGAAAAGATATGACAACAGGAAAGGTCGAGCCGACAGGTCTTCCTTCTTCCAATGTACTTTACTACGAACTTAACGATAACGCTTGGTGCTGTGTACGCCCTTCTGGTACAGAGCCTAAGATTAAATTCTATTTCGGAGTTAAAGGAGTGTCTCTTGAAGATTCACAGGCTAAGCTTGATGCTTTGTCAGCTGAGGTTCTCGGACAGTTTGAATAAAGACTATGATGAAAATATACATTTGCCCGGATTGTGGCTGGATACGGATGGTTTCAAGAAGGAAAGAGGTTGAATGCTTCAAGTGTGGCAGGCCGCAGATGCGTCTGACGAATCTGGAGTTTGGAAAGTATACCAATATGTCAGAGAAGGAACGTCAGGACTACGCAGACGCGTGGCTTTACATTCATAGGAAAAAGGAAAAATAACATGGCAAAGAAGAGAAGAAGAAAAAAGAGAAGAAGTGGACGTAAGAAGATTATACTCTTTGTATTTGAAATCCTGCTGCTGTTAATTGTTCTGTTAGTGGTTTGGGCTTATAATAAGACACTCGGACAGGTTAAATATGAGGATGCGCTGACAAATAGTGAGGCCGGAATCAATGAGGAGATTGATGAGGATGTTCTTGCCAATATGCATGGATATCTCAATGTAGCGTTGTTTGGTCTGGACAACAGAAGTAATGGTTCATACGATGAGGGGCATTCCGATTGTATCATGATTGCTAGTCTGAATTATGATACTAAGGAGGTTCAGCTTGTTTCTGTCTACAGAGATACGTATCTGCCTATAGGCAATGGAAAGTTTGCAAAGGCAAATGCCGCTTATGCAAATGGTGGGGCAAAGAGAGCAGTAGCTATGCTTAATTCAAATTTGGATTTGAATATAACCAAGTATGTCTGTGTTGACTGGAAGGCTCTTGTAGATGCTATAGATGATATCGGTGGCCTTGATCTTGAGATTACTAATGCGGAGATGAAGGAAATCAATTATCTGATTCCTGAGGTTGATTATACTACAGGATATAATACTCCTTATCTTGAGGGGGATGGTATGCAGCATCTTGATGGAACTCAGGCTACATGCTATGCACGTATCAGAAGCACCTCAGGTGATGATTTCTTAAGGGCATCCCGTCAGAGAATTGTGCTTCAGGCTATGCTTGACAAGGCTAAACAGTCAGATTTAGGCTCTCTAACAGAGATGTGTAAGGATATTATGAGTCAGATAAGTACTAATTTTACAGCTAAAGAGATTATCCAGTATGCAACAGCTGTTACAAAATATCAGATGAAGGAGACAACAGGCTTCCCATTTGAGCTGACTACAATGAATCTGTCAACTACTGGCGATACCGTAATTCCTATAGACCTGGCACAGAATGTTTCTAAGCTTCATCAGTTCCTGTTTAATGAGACTGATTACCAGCCAACAGAGACAGTTCAGACAGTAAGTGATAAGATTGCTAAAAAGACAGGTGTTACATCTAAGACTTCAGCATTTGATCTCACGCAGTACAATGATACTGTTGGCTCTGATGGAACAGAAGGGGCAAAGAAAAAAAATAAGGACAAGCAGGATGCCCTGAAAAAGAGCCAGTCAGAATCTGAAAACGGTTCAGAAGAAAAATCATCATCAGATGGTTCGGATGATTAAATAATTAAAGTTAGCTATTAGGGAGATTATTTATTATGAAACCGGAAATCAAAGAAAAAATCACGGCAACAAACCAGAAATACTTAAAGAAATTCTTAACAGAGGAAGCTCCGGCTAAGCTTGAGAGCCAACTTGAACACATGGACTGGTCATACCTTGATATGATTCACAACAAGGAGCAGCAGAGAGGTACATTTTCACCGCTTGCTGCTATGGAGCTTTCAGAGATAGAGGCAAATAAGGACAAATACCTTGCAACAGGTCTTGATGCTGTCAAGAATGGCAAGGTCGGTGCAATTCTTCTTGCCGGTGGACAGGGTACACGTCTTGGCTTTGACAAGGCTAAGGGCATGTTCAATATCGGAAAGACAAAGGAACTATACATCTTTGAGCAGCTTGTCTCAAACCTCATGAAGGTTACAAATCAGACCGGTACATGGGTGCCGCTGTATGTCATGATAAGCGAGATAAATGATGGCATGACAAGAGAGTTCTTTGAAGAGCACGACTATTTTGGATACAACAAGGATTATGTGAAGTTTTTCGTGCAGGAGATGGTTCCGGCAGTTGATTTTGATGGAAATCTGCTCATGAAATCTGAGGATTCACTTGCCATGTCACCAAACGGAAACGGTGGATGGTTCAAGTCACTCATCAATGCCGGTCTTGACAAGGATTTGAAGGACAAGGGTGTTGAGTGGCTCAATGTATTTGCTGTGGACAATGTGCTTCAGCAGATTGCAGATCCTGTATTTGTAGGTGCTACAATCGAGTCCGGCTGTGTCAGCGGCTCTAAGGTGGTCAGAAAATGTGATCCATATGAGAGAGTTGGTGCTATGTGTCTTGAGAATGGCAAGCCTTCGATTGTTGAGTATTACGAGCTTACTCCTGAGATGGCAGAGGCAAAGAACGAGAATGGTTCATTGCAGTATGGTTTTGGTGTTATCTTAAACTATTTATTCCGCGTGGACAAGCTCATGGCTATCGCAGAAAAGAGCCTTCCACTTCATGTGGTAGAGAAGAAGGTACCTTACATTGATGAGAATGGTACAGAGCACAAGCCTGAGACTCCGAATGCATACAAGTTCGAGACACTCATCCTCGATATGGTATACATGATGGACAATAGCCTGCCATTTGAGGTAGACAGAGAGAAGGAGTTTGCACCTGTAAAGAATGCGACAGGTACAGATTCGGTTGAAACAGCGAGAGCTCTTCTTGAGAAGAACGGAATTGAAATTTAATATATGATTTATGGTAACTGTTCATTGGCAGGGATGTATTGATATTCTGCAATTTCTATTTATCGCAGACTTAGAGGTGCATCTGCCGATGAGCAGTTATTTTTATTTTTATAATCGCATAGTGGCCTGCAATGGGGCTGTCTCTTATACACATCTCCGAGCCCACGAGA
>ENA-OZSO01000361-OZSO01000361.1-human-gut-metagenome-genome-assembly--contig:-NODE-361-length-9346-cov-5.098482_pt1 | contig 9346 bp, 7 predicted proteins | sample MGYA00243281_ERZ653971 | MGnify/ENA primary metagenome ERZ653971 (study PRJEB26926, sample SAMN06164636) | human gut metagenome | biome: ENVO:00009003; feature: ENVO:2100002; material: ENVO:00002003...
CCACAGGTCATACCATACTGATGGGAAGAAAGACTTTTGAGTCGCTCCCCCATGGAGCACTTCCCAACCGGAGGAACATCGTCGTCAGTCATCAAAATATCCAACTGGAGAATTGTGAAGTTTTCCCTTCCATCAAACAAGCATTGGATGCATGCCAAGACGATGTGGTCTTTGTCATCGGAGGCAGCAGCATCTACGAGCAAACCTTGCAGCTTGCCGACAAAATCTATCTGACGCAAGTGGAAAGTGCAAGTGCCTATGCCGATACATTTTTCCCAGAATTTCACAAAGAAGAGTGGGATGAGTGTCGAGAATGTAGCATTAACATTTTAACAAGTAACACAAAAGAGACACTTTCTTGCACTTTCTATATTTACAAGAAAAAGAGCAAACAAAACGAAATCAACCTCTAGAAAGGGGCTAATTTTGTTGCAAATAGGGGCAATAAGCGTTCAAACACACTCTTTCGAACGAATTTACCACCCATAAAAACAAATAATACCCCCACAAAATGTATTTTTCTTGTACCTTTGCAACAGTTAAAACAAACAGGCGTTGTGAAACGCCATTCATCATCTTTTACTTATACATAAAGAAAAAACAATGAAAGCAGATAGGGGTATCTAATCTTTCATTGTTTTTTCATTTTATATACCATCCAAGGTAACGAGGTATATGAGTTTTTTCCTTATTTCAATTCCAAGGATGATATTTTCCGCAATAGCTCTACAGCTTGTTCTACGCTTGTTACATCCTTAATGCGCAGATAACGCTTGTTATTTTTCTCCTTCAATGCGCACTCCCGAACATGGGTTGTAACATAATTAATCACACGAGAGAACATTTGGCTCTTATAAAAAGGACTGTTAACATTGCTCACAAATTGCATCTGCATACTTCCTGTCTTGAGCATTATCTTCTCTGCTCCCAAACGCTTTCCTAGACGACGAAGAGTTACAACATGCATCAATTCTTCGCCTTCTTTCGGAACCGGACCAAAGCGGTCTATCAAACGCTGTCGGTAAGCCTTCAACTCATCATCACTCTGCAGATGATCTAACTCACGATACAGAAGCATACGTTCGCTGCTGCCCGGTACATAGGTATCAGGGAAATAGGTCTCCAAGTCACTTTCTATCGCACAGTCGTCTACAAAATCATCTCCTGTAAATTGCTCACCAGCCTCCATTTCCTGCTGATAGAGGTCAGAGAACTCTTCGTTCTTCAATTCTGTTACAGCCTGCGAAAGAATCTTCTGATAGGTTTCATAACCCAGATCTTCCATAAATCCACTCTGTTCCGAACCCAACAGATTACCTGCACCACGAATATCCAGATCCTGCATAGCCAGATTAAAACCACTTCCCAGCTCACTGAAAGTTTCCAGCGCCTCCAGTCTGCGACGTGCTTCTGGAGTAAGCGCACTCTTTGGAGGAGCAATAAGATAGCAAAATGCCTTTTTATTGCTACGTCCTACACGACCACGCATCTGATGCAAATCACTCAGTCCGAACTTATGAGCATCTTCTATGATGATAGTATTGGCATTACCCACATCTATTCCGTTTTCTACAATAGTAGTAGAGAGCAATACGTCATAATCATAATTGATGAATCCCATTATAACTTTCTCCAATTGCTCTGGTGCCATCTGACCATGGCCGATGACCACACGACAATCTGGAATATGTTTCTCCAGGAAGAGTTTCAGTTCCTCCAACTTGGATATACGATTGCAAACGAAATATACCTGTCCATTACGGCTCATTTCAAAGTTGACTGCATCAATAATCGCCTCACGGTTAAAAGTAATCAACTCGGTATGGATAGGATAACGGTTAGGTGGCGGTGTACGCATGATACTCATATCACGCGCTCCCATCAGCGAGAACTGCAAGGTACGAGGTATTGGAGTAGCACTCATGGTCAACGTATCAACATTCACCTTGAGCTGGCGCAGCTTTTCTTTGGTTGAAACACCAAACTTCTGCTCTTCGTCAATGATCAGCAGACCCAAGTCGTGCCATTTCACCGTTTTGGATATCAATTTATGGGTTCCTACAAGAATATCTATCTTGCCAGCCTTCAAATCTTCGAGAATCAGTCTGGTATCCTTGGCAGAACGGGCACGAGAGAGGTAATCTACACGTACCGGAAGACCTTCCAATCGACTTTTAAAGGTTTGGTAATGCTGATAAGCCAACACGGTGGTAGGCACCAGTACAGCCACCTGCTTACTGTCGCAAGCCGCCTTAAAAGCTGCTCGTATGGCAACCTCCGTCTTTCCGAAGCCAACATCGCCACAAACCAGACGATCCATAGGTCTGCCACTCTCCATGTCTTTCTTCACCTCAGCTGTAGCCTTTCCCTGATCGGGGGTATCCTCATAAAGGAAAGACGCTTCCAATTCATGCTGTAGATAACTGTCGGCACTATAGGCAAAGCCCTTTTCTCTCCTGCGCTGCGCATAGAGCTTTATCAGATCTCGGGCTATATCCTTAATCTTCTTCTTTGCCTTTTCCTTCAGTCTGTCCCAGGCACCAGTACCCAGCGTAGACAGACGAGGCGGTTCACCCGTATCACTTCTACGATACTTGCTTATCTTATAAAGCGAATGGATTGAGACATCCACCTTATCATTATTCTTATAGATAATGCGGATTACTTCCTGATAACTATTGCCAGTAGGAACACGTACCAGTCCGCCAAACTTACCGATGCCAAAGTCCACATGCACGATAAAATCCCCCGGTTCCATTTCCTGCAGTTCCTTCATGGTAAGTGCCATCTTTCCTGCCCTTGCCTTATCCGAACGGAGGTTATACTTATGGAATCGGTCGAAAATCTGATGATCGGTAAAGAAACAGCATTTCTTGTCGTGATCGATAAAGCCCTCATGGATAGTCTTGTCTACAGATGTAAAACTGATGTTGTATCGCTTCAATTCCTCACTGCAGAAGATATCCTTGAGACGCTGTTGCTGTTTCTGGCTATCTGCTAATATAAATAAGGTGTAACCCTGAAGCTGGTAATCCTCCAAGGTTTTGGTCAAGAGTTCAAAATTTTTATGAAAGAGCGGCTGTGGGGCAATCTGAAAGCTAATAGCAGAATCAGCATTACCGGATAACACCACTCTTTGATGTTCAGCCACACCTTTTTGAAATTCCAAAGGAGTTACGAGATTGAATTCCTTCTTCATCTCATGCATGATTTTCTCAGCTTCCATCTCGTTGGCTCCCTCCAATCGTTCCTGCATAATCTGAGCAGAGAAACCATATTCATAGATTTTTCCGATGCTGTCATGCACAAAGGTATAATCCTTCATCACCACAAGAGCTTCAGAAGGAAGAAAACTGAGGAAAGACTGCTTTATAGACAGAACGCTCGCCAACTCCGGCACAATCTCAATAAGTTCCCGCTTGTCTTTAGACAACTGGTTTTCTACATCGAACGTACGAATGGTGTCTATTTCATCTCCGAAGAAATCTATACGGAACGGATATTCACAACTGTACGAATAGACATCGAGAATACTGCCACGCACAGCAAACTGACCCGGTTCATAGACATAATCGGTCTCTACGAGTTCGAAATCGCGCAAAGTATGAACCACATCAGTTAGCGAAACCTGCTGTCCAACCTGTAACCTAAGAATACGGTCATCAAGCTGTTGCTTGCCAATCACCATTTCAGCAAGTGCTGCAGGATAAGAAACGATATAAATACCTCCAGAAGCAGAAGATGATTCCGATGACAATCTGGCAAGTACTTCTGTTCGCAGGATTTCGCTAGCCGCATCCCGCTGCCCATACTTGATGGCACGGCGGTAACTGGATGGAAAGAAGAACGTATTCTCCTGCCCCATCATCTGCGTAAGGTCGTGATAGAAATAGCCAGCTTCATCAGCATCATTGAGTACAAACAGTACGGTTCGATCCATCTTTTCCTGCAAAGGAGCAAAAAACATAGGGACCGACGAACACAATAAGCCCTGGAGAAAAACCGAACGAACCGACTTTTCTTCCAATAAACTCAAAAAGGCATTCGCCTGTGGCGAACGCCCATATAATTGTTCTATTTCCTGAATAGTCATTATTTCTTTGGATATTTTTTGAACCAGCCATCCAGTCTGAGTCGCATCACTCCGAAGAAAGCCTCGCCAAAGATACCACCATTCATCTTGCTAACGCCCTCACGACGATTGACGAAGATAACTGGCACTTCCTTTATCTTGAAGCCAATCTTATGAGAAGTAAACTTCATCTCTATCTGAAAAGCATAGCCTTTGAAACGGATTTTATCTAAATCTATCGTTTCCAACACCTTACGACGATAGCAAACGAATCCGGCTGTGGTATCATGTACTTTGAATCCAGTAACAAGACGCACATACTTAGAAGCAAAATAACTCATCAGTACACGTCCGATAGGCCAGTTTACTACATTCACACCCGATACGTAGCGTGAACCCACAGCCACATCATACCCCTCATCATGGGTAGCTGCATAAAGGCGTGGCAAATCGTTAGGGTCATGACTGAAATCGGCATCCATTTCGAAGATAAAGTCATAGCCCTGCTGCAGCGACCATTTGAAGCCCATGATATAGGCAGTGCCCAATCCCAGTTTTCCCGAGCGTTCCAGGATATGCAATCTATCCGCAAACTCATTTTTAATCAATGATTTAACGATAGCAGCAGTACCATCAGGACTTCCATCGTCAATCACCAGGATATCAAACTTCTTCTCCAAGCCGAATACGGCACGGATAATTTTTTCTATATTTTCCTTCTCATTATAGGTAGGAATTATTACAATACTATCACTCTTCATATTTCGTTCATTGTTAGTTATCTTATTGGTCAGGATTCTCTACAAATCCCTGATATTCCTTTACCAACCCCGCCATGATGGCATCATAGCTTCTGGTCATCTGGTTCTTGATATTCTCCGGTCCCTTACCGATTGGAGCGATGGGCTCATGAATGGTAAGACGGAGTGGATGCCAGAATGCCCAAGACATGTCTTTCATTCGAGGCTTTACATCAAAACTACCATTAATGGTAAGTGGACAAACTGGCAACTGCAACTCATCAGCAAGCATAAAAGCACCACGACGGAATACTCCCATGTGACCGGTAAAGGTACGTGCCCCTTCTGGAAATACCACCAGTGACATACCTTCCTTGAGCTCCTCACGGGCACGATCGTAAGAAGCACGAATCTTAGATGGACCGCTCTTATCAACAAAGATGTGGTGAGCATATTCACAAGCTACACCTACCAACGGAATCTTACGGATGCCTTTCTTCATCATCCATTTGAAATTACGCCCCAAGAAACCATATATCAGGAATATGTCGAATGCACCCTGATGATTAGCTACAAACACATAACTCTGATTCTTCTTGAGATGCTCTTTACCCTCTACCTTTACCGGCAGAAGGAGAAGACGTATCCAGAGCTGCGACCAGATTTTTCCTGGATAATAGCCCCAGAAGTGTCCGTTGCCCAACATACAGCCTATCACGGTTGCCAAACTGGTTATAATACTGGCTACCACAAGTATCGGCAGACAGATGAGCAATTGATATAATCGATATATGTACTTCATTTTACTTTGAATTTTGAACTTTGAATTTTGAACTTTGAACTTTATGATTAGCTGATGCTGCTATTTATTCTACGGTAAGAAATGATTTATTTACAGCGCAGCGTGATGACAGCTATTTCAGCTGTAGCTCCCACCCGGATTGGAACGGTGCCGCCCAAGCCAGATGTGGTATAGAGTTGACAACCTTCACGCTCATACAGCCCATAATCGAATGGGGTAAACATCGATGGACGTAACCCTAAAACAGATACCTGTCCAGCATGAGTATGACCGCTGAGCGTAAGTTGCGGAGCCACCTGCACAGAATCGTTTCCAGCAATGGCAGATGGCAAAGTCTTGCTCCACTGTTTAGGAATATGCTGCAACATCATGACAAACGATCCAGGCTTGATACCATAGAGTGCCTTTCCAATATCAGAGCGGTAAGGCTTTTCATAGTTCTCGGTACCAGCCACATAGATAGAATCGTTGCCTCTACGTATCACGATATGCTCATTATTTAGCAGGCGCCAGCCCATATCCTTTTCTGCCTGTCTTACCTCTGTCTCTATTTTCTCCATTTCTGCCTTGTCATCTTCATCGATGTTAAGATACCAGGTATAATCATGGTTACCCAATACACTCAAAACACCATCTTTAGCCTTCAGACTCTGCATCAGTTTGATATAAGGCTTCAGTTCTGACGGTTGCACATTCTGCAAATCACCAGTAAAGCATATCAGGTCGGCATGCTGAACATTGATGCTGTCCACATCCCGCTGAGGCAATCCACGACGCCAACCATAGTACGAACCGAGATGAATATCACTGAAATGCACGATGCGATACCCATCAAACTTCTTTGGCAGATCAGGAACATACACCGTTAGCCGCTTCACTTTCATCTTTGGGAAGCCCAAGGTAAAGCCATAGATAAACGTGAAAAACGCACACACAGCCAATACCAATCCCACTAGTTTACCCCAGTTTCTGCCTTGATTGCCAGGACGGAATCCAAATCTGCCCAACTTACCGCTCTTAGCAATACGCATGCACAGCCAGCCGATAAAACTGCAGAAGGCAAAGACAAATTGGGGCACAGCAAACATCGCCATCACTCCAAACCAGATATCAATCAGTACAGGGTTGCCGGGAAGGAAATTACGCTCCAAAGCGAGAAAACCGCTATACCCGATGACTCCCATTGCCGGCAACCACCACAAAAGACGTAACCACCGTCTGGATAAATGACCAAAAGACTTGCCTAGACTGCCCTTCCTCCTATTCAAGAAGAGGTATTGCTTCCCTATCCACCAATATGGCAGAATGGTCAGGATGATAACGGGCACTAATATTCTAGCTACCATTTTTGTTTTCTTACTATATTTTGTGAGACATCTTTTTATCTATTACGCAGGAGAAGCCTGAAGATAGTTTAAAGACAAATATCCAATGAATCATATGCCCATAAAACTATCGCTTCAGTAAACTCGACTGCAGAAATCTTCTCATCAACTCTACAGGTACACCTCTACGATGTGCATAGTCGCGTAACTGGTCCTCTCCTATCTTACCCAATTCGAAGTATTGAGCCTTGGGATGTGCAAACATCAAGCCCGACACACTGGAATGGGGTGTCATCATACCCGTTTCCGTCAGTCGTATACCTACTTGCTTCATATCTAGCAGTTGGTCGATGATGAAATTGAAGCTCGTATCAGGTAGCGACGGATAGCCGATAGCAGGACGGATGCCCTGATATTCTTCACGATGCAGTTGTTGGGGAGTCAGATGTTCATCAGGTGCATATCCCCAATAAGTCTTGCGTGTCTGCTCATGCAGCAGTTCTGCCGTAGCCTCAGCCAACCGGTCGCAAAGCAACTGTGCCATCATTCCCAGATATTCATGATTGCGATAAGCATCCAAGATAGAAGCATCTACCGTACAGCAGAACACCCCTAATCTTCTTGCGATGTCTTGCTGCAGCATCTTTTCCGTCTTCGTTTCAGCGCCCGAAACCAGCAGACTACGAGGGCGGATGAAATCAGCCAGGCAGAGATTAGGAGCTCCTGGAGCAGATGGATGCTGCTGCCGGAGCAACGGCAATCGGACCTGCTTCTTTTCTGCATCAGCACATCCATTCAACTCATCAGAATTCCCTGTCTCAACGATGATGTCGTCACCCTCGCTATAGGCATCCAGGACTTTCAAAAGTGCGTGGGTATGATATTTACCCTCCCACGAGCTGAGCATTTCCTCAGCCTCCTGACGCATTTTCTGTTTTTCCTCTTCCTTCTTTCCGCTCAATCCCCAGGCATGATAGAAATACAGCCAGTTAATATACGGCACTACCTCTGAAATATCATAGCTAATCTTTTTCATCTACAATCTGAATGTAAGCTCTTCGCCACGACTATTTTCATCAAATACACCTTTATTATATATAAGATGTCCGTTACAGATTGTCTGTTCTACCCGCCACTGGTATTCATGGCCTTCCATCGGACTCCATTTACACTTGCTCTGAATTTCATCCTTGGTTACAGTCCATGGACTATGAGGACGTACGATGGCGATATCAGCCTTGTATCCCTTGCGCAAGAAGCCACGCCCCTCGATTTCGAAGAGCTGGGCAGGCTGATGTGCCATCAGTTCTACCAGGCGCTCAATACTGAGCACACCTTCGTCTACCAGTTCCAGCATGGTAACCAGCGAGAACTGAACCATCGGCATTCCCGAAGCCGCCTTGGCACAGCCACCCTGCTTATCCTTCCATTCATGAGGAGCATGATCGGTACCAATAGTAGCAATCTTTCCATCATTCAATGCCTGTCGTAATGCAGCACGGTCCTGTGCGGTCTTGATAGCCGGATTGCACTTGATGAGTGTTCCCTTACTGGCATAATCAGCATCACAGAAGTAGAGATGAGCCACACATGCCTCTCCTGTTATATGCTCCTCAGGCTGAAGCAGTTCCAGTTCCTTAGCCGTTGTAAGATGAGCCACATGGAGATGTGCTCCACTCTCTTTTGCCAGTTTTACAGCCAAAGCCGTACTCTGGTAGCAAGCCTCCTCACTGCGTATCTCCGGATGATGTTCTACAGCCGGATCATCACCGTATTTGGCCTTGGCCTCAGCCATATTGCGATTGATGATATCCGTATCCTCGCAATGGGTCATCACCGGCAACCCCAATTCCTTTGCCTTCTTGAATACACTTACCAGCGACTCGTATTTATCTACGAGCATATTTCCGGTGCTGGAACCCATAAAGAGTTTGATACCAGGCACATGATGCCGGTCCAGCCCACAGAAACTCTCCACATTGTCATTGGTAGCTCCATAGAAGAAGCTATAGTTAACGTGGCTTTTTTCTGCTCCCAGCTGACGTTTATCAGCCCATACCTGCAGGTCTGTAGTCTGCGGAACGGTATTCGGCATCTCCAGATAAGAAGTCACGCCACCGTATGCAGCAGCCTTCGATTCGCTCTCGATGTCAGCCTTACGTGTCAGTCCAGGCTCACGGAAATGGACATGGTCATCTATGACTCCTGGCAAAACAAAACACCCCGAAGCATCCACTACATGTTCGTAGGTGCCACGGGGTGCCTTTCCTTCAAATATCTCTGCAATAACGTCACCATCAACAATGAGACCGCCCTGAAAAGAGCGTCCCTCATTGACTATGGTACCGTTTTCTATTAATATCTTCATTACTTTTCTGTTTTTTCTGGAATTGTTGGTGTTGCCAAC
>ENA-OZSO01000400-OZSO01000400.1-human-gut-metagenome-genome-assembly--contig:-NODE-400-length-8866-cov-4.349109_pt1 | contig 8866 bp, 7 predicted proteins | sample MGYA00243281_ERZ653971 | MGnify/ENA primary metagenome ERZ653971 (study PRJEB26926, sample SAMN06164636) | human gut metagenome | biome: ENVO:00009003; feature: ENVO:2100002; material: ENVO:00002003...
AAATAGGGCCATTAAGTCGGACAGAGCAAAAGTCGTTATGACCGCAGGCTGTATTAACAGAACCCACTGACATAACGACTTTCATTTACAATATTTAATGAGATAGACAAATCAATGCTTTTTCAAAATCATAGCAATTTCATCGCAATCTGGAAATTTTGGACAATCAATACAATCCTTCCAGATTTTATAAGGCAGTCTATCCTTATCCACCACCTCAAAGCCCAAAGAAGCAAAGAATTTTGGCTTATAGGTCAAGGTAAAATAGGTTTTTACCCCTAGAGCCTTCCCTTCCTCCATCAGCATCTTAACAATGCCGGTGCCAATGCCCTGACGGACAGCCTCAGGCGCCACTGCCATCGCACAGATTTCTGCCAGAGAATCCCAGGTTATATGCAGACCACCTACACCTATAACCTCGCCATCCTCATCCTCAGCCACCACAAAATCCCGCAGATTCTCATAAAGGGTGTTGCGGGAGCGAGCCAGCATTTCACCATTCTTGGCATAAACGGCAATAAGATTATATATTGTTTCTGTATCACTAAAACGTGCTTTACGGTAAAGCATGATACTATTCACCTCAACAAGAAAAATTTCCCTACAATATCCCCAAGCCATTACAACCTAGCTGTTCTATTACCTACAAGCCAGCACTAGGACAGACCTCCACCAAAGGGCATTGGTCACACAAGGGCTTTCGCGCCTTGCAAACCCTGCGGCCATGCCAGATAAGCCAATGATGAGCCTGACTCCACAGCTCCCGGGGAATCACCTTCATCAAGCCCTTTTCCACCTCCAAGGGAGTTTCCCCCACAGCCAGCTTCAGTCTATTAGCAACTCGGAACACATGAGTATCCACCGCAATAGCAGGCCGATTAAAGGCAATACTGCTTACCACATTGGCGGTTTTACGGCCAACCCCAGGCAACTTCAGCAACGCCTCAAAATCCTCTGGCACCTGCCCTTGATACTCACTAACCAGAATCCTACAGGTAGCCATAATATTCTTGGCCTTATTGCGAAAAAGACCACAATCCTTGATTTCTGCCTCCAAAGCCTCCAGCCCCATGTCAATAATAGCCTGAGGCGTAGGTGCCTTGGCAAACAATCTCTCTGTGGTAATATTCACCCTTACATCTGTACATTGAGCAGAAAGAATTACTGCCACCAGCAACTCAAAGGGATTGCCAAATCTCAGGGCTGGCTTGGTATCCTTATACACCTGACCCAGAATAGCTATTTGCTCTGCTTTGATTTTATTTGTTACACGCATAAGCCATATACCCAAAACCGGGGAAGCAATTTTCTACTTCCCCGGCCCATATACTAGATAATTTTTCAGTCTAAGGGCATCTCCTACCTACTCAGACCAAGACCACAAAACCTACTTTAATCAGTTGGTCAAGCTGCGAATTGGCGCAGGGATTCTACCGCCTCTGGCAATAAATGCCTCGGAGCTCCAATTGTTGCGAACCTTGACAATTGGGCAGCGACCAAGCAAGCCACCAAACTCAACACTATCTCCCACCTTTTTGCCAGGTACAGGGATAACGCGGACAGCAGTGGTCTTGTTGTTAATCATACCAATAGCAGCCTCATCAGCAATAATACCGGAAATAGTAGCTGCAGTAGTATCACCCTCCACAGCAATCATATCCAGGCCTACGGAGCATACGCAGGTCATAGCTTCCAGCTTTTCAATGGAAAGAGAACCGCACTCAATAGCTTCAATCATGCCCTGATCCTCGCTGACAGGAATAAAGGCACCACTCAAACCACCTACGTGGGAAGAAGCCATCAAACCGCCCTTCTTAACAGCATCATTCAGGAGAGCCAGAGCAGCAGTAGTACCTGGTGCACCACAACGCTCCAAGCCCATTTCCTCCAGAACATTGGCAACAGAGTCACCAACAGCAGGAGTAGGAGCCAGAGACAAATCAATAATGCCAAAAGGTACGCCCAGGCGGCGGGAAGCCTCTCTAGCCACCAGCTGACCTACACGGGTAATCTTGAAAGCAGTTTTCTTAATGGTTTCAGCCACCTCAGTAAAGTCAGCCCCCTTCAAATCCTCCAGAGCATGCTTTACCACACCAGGGCCGCTAACGCCTACGCTAACCACCTTTTCTGCCTCGCTAACACCGTGGAAAGCACCAGCCATAAAAGGATTATCCCCAGGAGCATTGGCAAATACTACCAACTTGGCACAGCCCAAAGCATCCTGATCACGAGTCAGCTCTGCAGTTCTCTTAATGATTTCACCCATCTGACGCACGCAGTCCATGTTAATACCAGCCTTGGTAGAGCCCAGATTAACAGAGGAGCAAACCACATCAGTAGTAGCCAAAGCCTGTGGAATGGAATTAATCAGAATCTTATCCCCATTGGTAAAGCCCTTCTCCACCAAAGCAGAGAAACCGCCAATAAAGTTTACGCCAACCTCCTTGGCAGCCTTATCCAGAGCCTCTGCCACTGGTACATAGGAATCAGTCTTGCAGGCCTCAGCAGCGATAGCAATTGGCGTAACAGAAATACGCTTGTGAATGATGGGGATACCATATTGAGCCTCAATATCCTCACCAGTTTTTACCAAAAACTCTGCAGATTTGGTAATCTTGTCATAGACATTGCGACAAAAATTTTCAATATTAGGGTGAGCACAATCACGTAGAGAAATACCCATAGTAATAGTACGGACATCCAGCTTGTTCTCTGTAATCATGCGATTGGTTTCTAAAATATTATCTATTGTAATCACAAAAAGTCCTCCATCATGAATCCATATATTGCAACAGACAATTCCTGACCATATCCAGAACAGCCCCTGCAATATACCATCTGCGGCTATTTTCGGAAATTAGATATTATGCATAATATTGAAAATTTCCTGATTCTGTACCTTGATTTCCAGTTCCTGCTCCTGGCCCTTGGCTCTCAGCAGCTTCTGCAGCTCTGGCAGATTAACATCCTTGCCTACAGTCTCTGCCATCATAATCATATTGAAAAAACCATCCATGATATTCTGATTTACACTAAGAATATTGATATCATTCTCTGCCAAAATATTGCTAACCATAGCAATAATACCAACTCTATCCTTGCCAACAGTTGTAACAACCAATTTCATGCTAATATCTCTCCCATCATAAATGCAAATAAAGTCCGATGTTTTCACATTATATCATAAATAACCCACAATTTACACATTTTTTTACAAAAGTACATTACAGGTTTACAACTTCTTGTCATTCATATGCTTACTGAGGCACTGCTTAATGGTTTCTAACAGCTTTTTTTCATCCAAAGGCTTAGACAGATGCATATCCATCCCCGCCAACTTACTGCTGACAATATCATCAGCAAAGGAATTGGCTGACAGAGCAATAATAGACACCCTTTCTGCATCCCAGCGCTTCATGGCCCTTATTTTTTCCGTTGCCTCCCAGCCATTAAGCCCCGGCATCATAATATCCATAAGAATAGCATCATAATACCCAGGCTTTGAGGCGCAGAACTTATCCACAGCCTCCTGACCATTCTCAGCCTCCTCCACCTTGATACCATTATCCTCCAGCAGGAATTTGGCCACATCCCTGTTCAGCTCATTATCATCCACAGACAAAATCCGTTTCCCTGCCAGAGATATCTCTTGATAATCCCCATAATAATCCAACTGGACCTGATTGCCTATTTTGAAAGGTATCCTGATAATAGCCTCAGTACCATCCCCCTTGTTACTGATAAGCTCAATAGTACCTCGCAGCTTATCCGCCAGCTTTTTAGCAATGGGCAACCCCAGCCCGCTGCCTGCATATTTGGTATGGTCTGATTTTGCCTCCTGAGTAAACATCTCAAAGGCCTGAGACAAAAAATCCTCACTCATGCCTATGCCGTAATCCCGGCAATAAAAGGCATAAACCACATTATTCCAATGGCTGCTTTCCTCCTTAAACCAGACATGAACACTACGGCCAGAAGGAGTAAATTTAATGGCATTATCAATTATATTAGCCAAAATCCGCCCGGCATATACAGGATTTCCCTCCAGGAATCTATGGCGAATAACATTCTTCCCCCATTCAATGACGAAATTAACCCCATTTTCCCTAGCCTTGGCCTCCGCATCCTTATTGATTCCATCCAAAAACTCCGCTATATCAAAGGTTATATTCTGAGGCATATACTCCTGGTTTTCCAGCTTATTCATATCCAGCACATCATTCAGCAGAGACAAAAGATACTTCAAGGCTTCCCTGCTCCGCTGGCGGCATTTATCCTGTATCTCCAGATTATCTGGATAACGGCTTGCCAAATCCACCATGCCAATAACCCCGTTTAGCGGGGTGCGTATATCATGGCTCATATTGGACAGGAATCTATTTTTTGCCTCCGATTCTCTTTTAGCCACTGCCTCCTTGTAGCGAAGATTTTCCTCCAACCGCTTGGTTTCGCTGATATTCCGCAGACAGCACAGCACATTGGCAACCTGCCCCTTGGCATTACGTTTCTTTACGATAAACCGTAACGTCTGCCAATTACCGCTTTTAAGCTGATACTCTGTTATCAATGTATCCTCATGAGCCAGCTTATCCCCCAGCTTTCTTAGATTGCAAAATTCCTCTGTCAATTCCTGATATGGCTCCGACACCATTCTGCGACACAACAGATGCAGTCTATCAGAGGCACAACCTTTCCGGCCTGTCAGCTTGTGAATACCATCTGTAGTAGATATTTCCTCGAAGTAATCAGCCTGCAAATCTATGCGAAAAATTGCATCATAACTTTTGCCAATAGTGGATATAATCTCATTATTCAGCTCCAGTTCTGCCAAAGCTCTCTGCAGCTTTTCCTGAGTGGAAACCTCTGGCTCCAGAATATCATCCACATAGCGGAAGCTCATAAATACCTTGAACTCCTCATCATCCACATGAACCTTCATTACCTGGGTATCAAAGAATTTCTTACCAGATTGATTAGGCAAAGACCGATAATGATAGGTAATAACCTCTCTCCCCAGCAATTTTTCCTTAAGACTCTTACAGTTGAACCATGCCAAAAATTCCTGTCTGTCCTCAGGAGCAATATATTTCTCTCCATATTGCCTTGCATACAAATCAAAGTTTTCCAGCTCAACCTCCTCTTCCATCTGCAAGTTCTCGGCATTGGTATTTCTCCCCAGCTTCAAGGTAGTAAAGCTGCCCGTATTTAAATCAATATAATAAACCGCTGTAAAATCATAACACAGCTTGTCCATAATCAGCTTATCCCGTTGAAACCGCTTCATCTGCACACCACCGGTATCGTCATTAATAAAAATCCAGAGAGAAAGATTCTGCTCCTCCTTCTTGTCAGAGTATGGCTTTATCTGCAGCTTGATAGGAACATCATCCAGCCTGCGATAGTAAACCTCCACATCCATGCCAGCCTTAAGCTGAATGTATACCCTATCATAGTCCAGCACCTGCTCCACCATATTATGGTAGCGTAAGGCAACCATAGAAGCGATATAATCCTCCATAGCCTTAGAGAAACATCCCCCATTTTCTTCTGCATTCCAGCGAAAATATTCCGGAGCCAATATGTCCCGAAATTCATCTGTTTCCCTATCAACCACATATACCCCTAAATATTCAGGAGCTATCTGCCTGATAAACTGTTCAGCATCCTGCTTTTCCCTAGCCAGCTTGCTCATAGCTCCATCCTCCTTATTCTAATACCATCTCTATTCTGCATCTCCATCACTCCGCACCAGTTGACACAATATCTGCCTTAGCTTAGCCATATCCAAAGGCTTAGCCACATGGGCATTCATCCCTGCCTCCAAACATTGTTGCACATCCTCCTTGAAAGCATTTGCTGTCATAGCCACTATAGGTATATCTTTGGCTATAGAAAAATCCAATCCACGGATTTTCTTGGCTGCTGCTAGACCACCCATAACAGGCATCATCAAATCCAGAATAATTACATCAAAGCTCTCAGGAGCAGCCACAAAGGACTCCACAGCCTGCCGACCATCTGCCACCACTGTAAGCACAGCCCCCGCATCCTCCAGCAAGGTCTTAGCCATTTCTGCATTCAAGGCATTGTCCTCAGCCAGCAATATCCTTATCCCCTGAATATCATAGCATTCCTCAACCTTTTCTGCTTCCTGCTGAGGTGCCGGTGCTATATCCAAAGGCAGAGTAATCAAAAAGTTAGAGCCTTTGCCCTCCTGGCTGGTAACAGCAATCTTTCCACCCATTTGCTCCAAAAGCTTTTTCACAATGGACATCCCCAGTCCCGTTCCCTGATAGGTAGTTCTAGCTCCCTTCTTTTCCTGGGAGAAAGGTTCAAAAATATGCTGGATAAACTCCTGACTCATGCCTATGCCGGTATCCCGTATATCCCATTGATAAACGACCTTGTTATTGCCCTCAATCCAGCTCTTAATACTGGTAGAAATACTGCCTCCCAAATGATTATATCTAATACAATTGCCGTAAATATTCAACAGAATCTGGCGCAGGTAAAGCTGGCTGCTATAAACATATGGACAGGTTAGCTCTGGCACCTCCTGAGATAATTTTATGCCAAATTCCCTAGCCCTATCCTCGATAATGCTGGCCACTTCATTGATAATATTGCCCATATCCACCAACTCATGACCTATTTCTATCTTGCCAGATTCCAGTCGGCTGGTCTGCAGCACATCATCAATCAGGGAAAGCAAATGCTTGGCGGCAATCTCCATCTTTTTGAGGTTCTTCTGCACCAATTCTTCATCATGGTGATGAGCTTCATTGATTTTAATCAGCCCCATAATGCCATTAAGAGGTGTCCGCATATCATGACTCATGCCGTGGAGAAACTCAGTTTTAGCCTTATTAGCCAGCTCTGCCTTCTGCCAAGCTGTTTCCAGCTCCTGCTGATGCTTTTTTCTGCCATCATGTAATCATTAATATCTACAAAAATACCGATACAGGAGCTAGCTGCCCCAGTAATATCCCGACGGAATTTGGCAGCTCCCCGTACCCAGATATAGGTACCATTTTTATGCTTAACACGATATTGGCAATCAAAGAGGCTGTCCTTTTCTCCCGCTATAGCTGTGGCAAAAGCCTTTCGCACCGCAGGCAAATCCTCTGGATGGATACTTTCGTATATAAACTCCATAGTATTGAAAAATTCATCCTCATCGCCATAGCCTAGAATATGCCGCAATTCATCTGAGGCCCAGGTTTCTACAATTTCCTGCTGGTCATTAAACTTAGCTGTCCAGCGGGCAGCATGAGTCAGCTCCCGCACATCCCTCATTTCCTGTTCATAGGCCTGCTCATCAATCTTCCGCTGTTTGGCTTCCAATTCATCATTAAGAGCACGCACCTCTTCCAATTGTGCTTCCTGATCCATCATCACCTGAGCCAGCTTGGCATTAGCCTTCTGAAGCTCTGCCTCTCTAGCCTGCAAATCCCTTTTTAGCTTTTCCTCCCGCTGTACATCATTGTTAATATCAAAAATATTCCCCACAATGTACTTGTGGCCATTCATCTCCACTTCCTTAGCCGTACCGGATACCCAGTGGTAGCCATCCTTACCCAGCATTCGAAAAACATTATCTCCTTGCAGATGATAGGCCTCATCCCCATCTGACTTATAGCGAAGGCCTCTGCGCCAATCCTCTGGATAAATCAACCTGATATATTTATTGCTAAATCTTTCCGCTATTTCCTTTTTAGTCCAGCCCAGAATATCCAAAAACCGCTGACTCATATACACCAAGGGAAACCCCTTTTCCCGGGAGTTTTGACATATATAAAAGCCCCCAGGCACATTCCTGATTAACTCTAAAGGAACCCCCTCTATACCAATGGCATTTTCCTTATTTTTTTCAGAATCTACAGGCTTTTCCATATCCCTTCAACGCTCCATTCGCCTCATACTACCCATATACCTATAATATCAGAAGCATTCAACTTGCCCAGAATTTATCTCCCTTAGCCAAAGGCTTTCACAGCCATTTGCCCCATACTTACTCTATATCTAATATTAAGCTTATTCTGACCATATTTCAACATTCTCAGACAAATATCTGGATTAATATTCTTTCTTGCCAGCATATAGGCCCGCCGATAATAGCTCCATACCAAAGCATCCAGCATACCCAGAACTTTTTATGCATATACTATTATTTAATTTCTACACAAACAAAAAAAATCCTGCCCCAGCTCTGGAAATAATCAAATATCAAAAAAATAAGGCCAGCTGCTGGACAAATAGCAACTGGCCTTATTGATATGGCTTTATCCCCAAACACCGTATCCCCCTGCCTTTAGGCATAGGGAGTGTCAATTCATTCTCTCATAGGCTTCATAGGCGTTTATTACCTTCATATGTCCCCCAGTTACATCTACAGCTGAGGCGGTGATATAGCTGGCAGCCTCACTGGCTAAGAATACAATTGGCTTGGCGATTTCTTCTGGCTCTGCCATACGGCCTAGTATATTATTCCGCAAAATTGGTTCCAGCACCTCTGGAGGAAACATACCGGAATCCATAAGGGGAGTACGGGTATAGCCCGGCATTACCGCATTAATACGAATACCATAGGGAGCATATTCTGATGCAGTGGTAGTAGTCAGAGCAATAATCGCCGCCTTCATGGAAGCATAAATATTGGAACGGATGGCCGTGGCACAGCGAGCCGCCAAGGAGGCAATATTCACAATAGCGCCACCCTTTTCCTTCATGTATTTCACTGCGGCCTGAGTACCAAAAAGAGCAGATTTATAGTTAGCCCCAATCAGGTAATCAACCTCCGCCTCAATATAATACTCTCCCTGTCGCTGCTTATTGGTGCCAATATTATTTACCCAGATATCTATAG
>ENA-OZSO01000407-OZSO01000407.1-human-gut-metagenome-genome-assembly--contig:-NODE-407-length-8809-cov-5.897076_pt1 | contig 8809 bp, 10 predicted proteins | sample MGYA00243281_ERZ653971 | MGnify/ENA primary metagenome ERZ653971 (study PRJEB26926, sample SAMN06164636) | human gut metagenome | biome: ENVO:00009003; feature: ENVO:2100002; material: ENVO:00002003...
CTTCCGTTACCACCGGCGGAGGTGAAAGATCGACAAAGTGCAGCGTTCCCTGTTGAACACCTGTTGTCAGGGTATGTGCGATCTGGTGTCCGACTCTTCCTCTCCTGCTGTTGAGATTCGCATAACCCAGATCGATGCTGTCCCCTTCTCTTGCAAGTTTGTAGCCGAGCTTTGTATTCTCTTTGATTGGAACACCTACATCATATAATCCTGTCTTGCCGCCCATTCCACCTGCCTGTGATGTCAGGGTACAGCTTAGTCCTTTGGGACTGTAGACTCTTTTCCCCTGACTTCCTGCCCGGACTTGAACAAGAGCTGCTCCATTTGTTTCTGGTTCAGGTAATACTTTTCCGGCACATCGGAAATCAAAATATCCGACAATATACACCCGTTTTCTTGCTTGGGGGACTCCGAAATCCTTGCTGTTAAGCACTTTCCATTCGACATGGTACCCCAGTTCAGAAAGCGTACTGAGGATGGTGCAAAACGTCCGGCCTTTGTCATGCGATAACAAACCGGGAACATTTTCAAGGATAAAATACGAGGGTCTTTTAGCTTCAAGAATCCGGGCAATTTCAAAAAAGAGAGTTCCTCTTGCATCTGCAAATCCTTCTCGCTTTCCGGCGATAGAGAATGCCTGGCAAGGAAATCCTGCACAGAGTAAATCAAAATCTGGCATTCGTTCTGGTTCGATTGTTCTTGCGTCATTACAATACCACTCCCCTTCCGTATCAAACAGCAATCGGTAGTTCTTATCCGCATAAGTATCCACCTCGCAATGTCCGACACAGACAAAGTTTCCTGCCCGTCTTAAGCCTTCACGAAATCCCCCGATTCCGCTAAAGAGATCAAAAAATTGAATGGTTGCGGCTATCAACCTCCTTTTTGCTGATAAAAACAGGCGGCATGATCTCTCATACCGCCCTTCGTTATTCTGTATCAATTGGTTACCATTCTGTTGGTTCTTCTGCTTTGGATTCTTCCGGATCAGTCTCTCCTTCTGGTTCAGTTTCCTCTTCCGGTTCACTTTCCCCTTCTGGTTTGTTTTCCTCTTTCGGTTCACTTTCTCCATCCGGTTCGGCTTCCTCTTCTGGTTCACTTTCCCTTTCCGGCTCAGTTCTTTCTTCCGGTTGAGTTTCTTCTGTTCCCAATTCTCCAGTTGTCTGTTCGGATTCTTCAGGCTGCTCTTTGCTTTGCCATTCGACCTCTACCTTTTCCAGTGCTTCTTCTATAATCTGAATTAAGAAGTCTTTCTGTTTCATGTGTTTCTTTCCGATGACTACTTTTAATCTCTGGAATAATTCCTCTGATACCTGTACTGCTACTGTTCTTACTGCTCCCATGCTTATTTCTCCTTTTCCTTCCACTCTGTTGAAATGTTCTTCAATGACCTGTTGTAAAAATTTTTGTGTGCTGCTTTCTGTGAGTTCAATCTCTTCTCTTACTTTCTCATGTAAGTCCATCGGGATCTTTCCGCAGATATTTTTCATCTCTGCCATAACCTTTCTCCTTTCACTTTTGCTACACACAACATACTCCAAAGCCGCATGGAAAGCTATTCACAATACCCACCAAAGATATCGATGCATTTCTTGCCTTACCCCTAGCAGATCCAACAATGTATGTATCGTGCAATCATAGGCCTCACCCCCTTTACAAATTTTCCATTTGAGATAGAAAATCCATCATCTGATCTGGTATTTCTTCCGATGATGGTTTCGTTTTCAATTGTTCCGTAGTGCCACATATTCCTAATTCCCGAACACTTTCTTTTATCGTCTTTTGAATGACTTCTTCCATCCATTTCCGATCCTCTTTTTCCAGAATTGCCTGAACCAGATACTGGCTTTTCTGCCCTTCTGGAACACTTTGAAATTTCTCCCATGCCCTCTGGTGTTCTGGATTTTTCAGGTTCGGGCGGAACGAATATACCGGGCGTGTCATCTCGTCCACATCTGCTCTACAATCCGTTCATACCCTGTTGCGTTGGCATGGACGTCCTCTATAAAAACGGGGCGGCAAATCGCGTCCTGTGCGGTCACGTGGCGTTTTAAAATTGCGGAGCCTCCCCCCATAAATACGGTGGGTACTGCCCGGAGATCAAACCCGGATTCTGTCACCGCAGACAGTATTCTTTCTATATATTTCCGTCCGTTTTCCTGTATGATCCGTCTGGCCTCCTCTGCCATACTGCAAGATTCCCTCCGAAGCACACGCTCAATTTGAGTTTCTGTCACAGACAGTCCGGTATTTCTACGCACTTGTTCTGCTGTCTCATCAATACATCGGATTACTCCAAGTTCCAGACTTCTGCACGTTGCTGCATTCGGAACAGCATTGTCCAGCCTCATAAGGTCAACGGTCCAGCCACCAATATCAACAAGCAGAACAGACGGTTCATTCTTCAGATACTCTGGATGCAGAGCAAGCGCAGAGTATCCCTGTGGGAACAGTTTCACATCTTTTATTGTTATCTCATATAACTCACTTTCATATAAAAATCGCACTGGCTGCTCTTTCCGCAACAGATACTCCCTGAATCCCTGTTTCTCTCTTCCAAAACTTGAAAGCGGAAGTCCAACAGCCAGAATTACCTCTGTCTTTCGTTCCGCTTTCCGATGCTTGATTTCTTCTGCAATGGCTGCCAACGTCAGCAGATAATAATTATCATTGGACGTTTTATTTTTTACCAGCGTCTGTCTTCCCGTACCGCAGACATAATACTTTCCTTGATATTGCAGAACATTCTGCATGGTATACGGCTCGTAATCATACCCAATAATTCCACTTGGGAAAGACACTTGTCTTGTTTTAATGGCATAATAGCCATGATCAATTCCTATGATTATCGCAATCACATCCTTTCATTTTTTCTGTTTAACGTAAGGTCAAAAATGTTGTCACTGCTGCAACGGATCGTTGCAAAAGTGCCATTCGTGAACACTTTTCTATGTTCCAGCGTCCCAAAACCTGCGGAAAATCTGGCTTTTTTATACCACTATCGCCAGAGGAACACTACTGTTCCTTCCCAGCCGGTTATAAAAGATCCCTCTCCCGGCGGCGGTCCAGCCTGTCCGGGGGAGGGATATATCGCAAGTTTCCTTTTTGAACAATTGCCTGTCTTTTTATTTTTATGAGATGTTTTTCCTGCTTTTGTAAAATGGGAAGATACTCCGGTTCTGTCAAAAACTTCCGTATATAATTGCCCTTTTTTCCCAGCTTGTTATCATTTTTCAGCAGTTCTATTTCTACCATGTAATGGGTATCTGGATGAAATCTCTTCTCACACAAAATGCTGTCCCCTTTTATATAATCAGATTTAGCCGATTCTCTTGCTGCCGCCAAGAGTTCATAAATACTTACTTCCACCTCTTATCACCTCCCAAAAGACCAGAAAAAAGCAGACCTCTTAATCGAAGTCTGCTCCTGTCGGATATGGTAATCCTCTTTCTTCATATTTTTTATCGATATAATTTCGAATCCATTCCCTGTATTCTTCCGTTAATGCCAGTTCCTGAAATTCTAACAACCACTTTTCCCCTTTTGCTTCGTCATCAAGCCATCGATCTTCTATGCACTCCGGCTCATCTAACATTTTCATCATCGCTTCAAATGGCTCTTTTACATCATCACCAAATTCTTTCCATAAGGCGATTCCATAGTTCTCCAGTTCAAAAAATTCTGTCAGATATGTCAATCGTTCCATATCCCCCAATGTCATTCTTTTTTCACCTGACAATAATGCTCGATCTCTTTTGCCACATAGATTTAAAAATTTTCTCTTTTCCATCTCCACATCCATTATACTTTTACCTCTTCCTGTTAAAAATAATTCCTTATTACGAAACATTATAAAATTTAAATTCTTTAGAATCAATATATATGTTTCTGTATTACGAAACTTTTTATTTTATAAGGGGAGTTCATCATTATGCAAAAGATTAGACCAGATATGGATATTGGTAAAAATATCCAAGCAATTCGATATAAAAACAATATGACTCAAGACCAAGTAGTTGCAAAATTAAATCTTATGGGTATCTCCATCACCAAAAGTACCTATGCCAAACTGGAAACAAATCGCATGAACATTAAGGCATCTGAATTAGTTGCACTTGCAAAACTCTTTCATACCGATATCAATGCTTTCTTTTCCGGCTTGCTATAGTTCGACATTCCCCGACTCCCTGTGTATATAATAGCATATTAAAAATAAGAACCAGTCTATATTCTTATCGGATATAAACCAGTTCTTTTTTCTTATCAAATAATATAAAAGTGACAGGGAATTCAGATTCTTATCTTCTGTCACTCATGTAATTATTATTCTATTTTAAATTTAATGAATTTACCCATTCTTGAATTTCTTTTTCAATGTTATTTTCTATATAAACGTCATACACATTTTTCCACATTATCTGTGTATACTGTTATTTTCAACCCCATAATTATAACTTGGTACACGCTATACACTACTATAAACTGTACTCCATTTTAAGCCTTCCTCAATAATTTCATGTTCACTAAATGCCTTTTTAACAAGCTGCGTAAAACGATTTGGTTGTCTAGACGCATCCTTGGCATTATAGCCCCACGTATTACTATCCCCAAAAAAAAATATCTTCATCGTAATATCCTCGATTCTGTAATGATCATATCTAACTTCACATCGGTTGGTTTTACATCAAATTCCACTTCCTGCACATCAAATGCTACCCCAATCTTCAATGCAGAACTTTTACTTAAATATCGATCATAATAGCCTTTTCCATACCCCATTCGATACGTACCAAAGAATCCAACGATCGGTACTAAAATCACATCTAAATCTTTTACCTCATGCATCCCAATGGGTTCAATTGTTGAAAATGGACCCTTACTTTTTTCTTCTCGATCCGAATAAAATGCAATCATAGTATCATCTAACATCTTAGGTATATATAAATCAAATTCATCACGAAACTTCGCATATACATCCACTTCATTTCGAATTGGAATATATGTTCCTATTTTTCCTTTTAAAAAAGGCAAAACACAATTTGTGATTGCCTTTTCCTTTTCAAATCTTTTTGAATTTGATAATGAACTACGCCTTTGAATACACAACTTTCGCTTATCCAATGCTGTCACTCATATCCAGTTTCAACATTTGATTCAATTCAACCGCATATTCCATTGGAAGTTCACGCGTAAATGGTTCTAAGAATCCCATAACGATCATTTCCGTAGCTTGAGAACGAGTTAAACCACGAGACATTAAATAGAACAATTGTTCTTCACTAATGTTTGAAACTGTCGCCTCATGTTCAATTTGAGACGTATCATTATAAGATACATTCATCGGAACTGTATCACTACGTGATTTCTTATCTAAAATCAGAGTATCACATTCAACTTTACTCTTGGCGTATGCTGCATTTTTAGAATGTGTTACCCAACCACGATAGTTTACTTCACCACCATTACGCGCAATGGATTTAGAGATAATTGTACTAGAAGTATGAGGAGCTAAATGAATCATTTTACTTCCTGCATCCTGAATCTGGTTTTCACCGGCTACCGCAATCGAAATCGTTGTTCCCTTTGCGTATGGCTCAGCCAAAATACAAGCTGGATACTTCATATTTACATGGGAACCCACGTTTCCATCAATCCATTCCATGTGTCCATTTTCAAATACTTTTGCACGCTTAGTCACTAAGTTCAAGATATTGCTTGACCAGTTTTGTACCGTTGAATAACGACACTTCGCATTTTTATGTACATAAATTTCTACAACTGCCGCATGCAAAGAATCCTTTGAATACGTTGGTGCCGTACATCCCTCTACATAATGTACATCGGCACCCTCATCTACAATGATCAACGTTCTTTCAAACTGTCCCATCTGCATGGAGTTGATACGGAAATAGGATTGAAGTGGTTTTTCCAACTTCACACCCTTTGGTACATAAATAAAGGATCCACCAGACCATACAGCCGTATTTAAAGCTGCATATTTATTGTCTGTATAAGGAACAAGTTTACCAAAATATTCCTTTAATAAATCTGGACATGCCTTTAATGCAGAATCCGTATCCAAGAAGATAACACCCTTCTCTTCCACTTCCTCTAACATATTGTGATATACAACTTCACTCTCATATTGCGTAGATACACCGGCTAAGAATTTTTGTTCCGCTTCCGGAATTCCTAGCTTATCAAACGTATTACGAATCGTATCTGGAACTTCATCCCATGACTTTTCCTGTTTATCACTTGGTTTGATGTAGTATGTATAATCATCAAAGTTGATTTCACTTAAATCTGGACCCCAATTTGGATTTTGTTGCTTTTCAAAAGAATGATATGCATCCAGTCTTAGCTGCAACATCCATTCAGGCTCATTTTTGATTTTTGAGATCGTACGAACTGTTTCTTCATTCAATCCCTTTTGGGTTTTATAAACACTGACATCTTCATCATGAAAACCATATTCATATTCACTAGAAAGTGCGATATCTTTTTCGTTACTCATCTTTTCCATCCTCACTTTCCTTAATCATTTCACGCATAGCCTTCCATCCAATTGTGGCACAATTGATACGATTGGCTTGTTTTCCAACATTTTGAAACGCTATGGCCTCATCTAAAACATCTTCATCATATTCTTTTTGATCAATCATTTTGAAATAATTGTCCATAATTTCTTTTGCTTCTTCTGTCGTCTTTCCTTTTAATAATTCAGACATAATTGAAGTCGAAGCTGTTGAAATCGTACAGGCAACCCCATCAAAACGAATATCATCAATTTTTCCATCTGAAATTTTTGTCTGCACCGTAATATCATCAATACAAGAATCACTCGCCATATGACGTGACATGTAACCATTGTCTTTTGTCAATTCTTTATTACGAGGATAGTCATAATGATCCATAATAATCTGGCGCATCAACATTGGATCAATATTTGACATAATTAAGCTTCCTTCCTAAAAGAAAATGCTGACACAGTTTTCCACTGTCGCATTCTTCAAAGCATCAATCAATTGATCGACTTCTTCTTTTGTGTTGTACAAATAGAAACTTGCACGACAAGTACCCGGAGTCTTCAACACTTCCGGAAGTAATTTAGCACAATGCTGTCCTGAACGAACGGCAATGCCAAATGTATTTAAATAGCTAGCGACATCTTGCGCAAAAATCATTTGATCTTTATCCTTCACATTAAATGTCACAATTCCACTCTTCGCATTTTCGTTGTATACAACAATATTCCCTAAAGCTTTAGCTTTTTTTAAGAAATATTCCTTTAATTCTACTTCATGCGCATGAATATTCTCTTTTCCAATCGCATCCAAATAATCCATGGCAGCTGCCATACCAATTACACCCTCAATGGGTTGTGTTCCAGATTCAAACTTTAATGGCGTTTCCTTTAAAGTTAATGAACAAGACTTGTCAAAGCGCGCATTACTTTCACCACCATAGAAAATTGGTTCTAGTTGATCCAACCATTTTTTCTTGCCATATAAAGCACCTACGCCTGTAGGACCACACATCTTGTGAGCACTAAACGCATAGAAATCACAATCTAAATCCTGCACATCAATATTTAAATGAGGAGTACTCTGCGCTCCATCAATCACTAACAAAATGCCTCGTTCATGACAGATCTTGGCAATTTCCTTAACGGGAGCCACAAAACCCAAAACATTAGAAACCATCGCTATCGCAACAACTTTAACTTGATCAGTTAAGACACTTTTAAAGTTTTCAACTGTGATCTTGCCCTCTTCATCCAAAGGAATGTAATCGATTTTAGTTCCTTTTTTCTTTCCCGCCTGCATCCAAGGCAAGATACTTGAGGCATGTTCACTTTCGTCACTTAAAATGACATCACCCTCATGTAAAAGCTGTTCTGTAACCATCATAGCTACAAGATTCAAGCCTTCACTCGAACCTGAAGTAAATACGATTTCTTCTTTGTGTTTCGCATTTAAGAATTTTTGAGTACGAACACGAGCCCCTTCAAAAGCCGCATCGACCTGTGCACTCATTTCATAATCACCACGGTGAGCATTAGCACCAAGGTATGTATAATAATTTACTACGGCATCAATCACCGGTTGAGGCTTTAATGTCGTAGCCCCATTATCTAAATACACTAGAGGTTTATCAGACATCTTACGCGTTAAAATCGGAAAATCTTTACGAATTTTACTGATGTCCATATAATCCAACCTTACTTTCCATTTCTTGACGAAGACTATCTTTCAATTCTTCATCTTCTACTAAATCAATAACTGGCAAGAAATAACCAACACTTAACAATCCAACAGCTTGTTTTGTGCTCAATCCACGAGACTGTAGATAATATAGCTGATCAGCATCTGGCTGCCCAATTGTTAGAGCGTGGCTTGCCTTTACATCATTTTCATCAATTAATAATAGTGGAATAACTTTTGTCTTATGTCCCTGGCCCAAAGTTAATACACGCGTTGCCTGATGAGACTGAGCATCGAAACATCCTTTTTTAATATTTCCATTGGCAACCATTTGATATTGTCCATAATCAAATAAAACGGCAAAGTTTTTCATTTGACCATTTGTATGAGGCGCATTATGTCTTACTTCCATATCGCATACTTTTTCGATGTGTTCTTGACATAATTGACCGCTTAAAATTTCATATTCAGCCCCCTGCTCTTTTAGATCCACATAGTGATTCCATTTCAATGGGCTTTTTTCTAGATCCAAGACACCCATTTGGCAGTTGGCATCTTGTTTAAGTACCATATTAATGTTTAATTCGCACGCGCTTTCAGCA
>ENA-OZSO01000428-OZSO01000428.1-human-gut-metagenome-genome-assembly--contig:-NODE-428-length-8607-cov-19.141955_pt1 | contig 8607 bp, 9 predicted proteins | sample MGYA00243281_ERZ653971 | MGnify/ENA primary metagenome ERZ653971 (study PRJEB26926, sample SAMN06164636) | human gut metagenome | biome: ENVO:00009003; feature: ENVO:2100002; material: ENVO:00002003...
CGAGATCATGCCTAGTCTCGTGGGCTCGGAGATGTGTATAAGAGACAGGTTTACAACTTCACAATTATTTTACATTTATATTTATCAACAACACATGTGGATAACTGTGTCCTATAGCATAAAGCAATGGGTCTCGTTGTTTTTACTTGCTACTCCGAGTGTAACATTTAATAAAAGTGTAACATTTGTTACATTGTTAACCTGTGGATAACTCATTTTCAAGGTTTACACTTTTTGTCATTTTTTGTCAAAACAAATGTCCACGGATTCAAAATATAATAAATATGTCGACGACATGCTGTGAATGATGTGTAAACCTGTTTCTATTTTACCCTGTGGATAAGCTGTGGATAAGCTGTGGATAACTTTTAAAAATCTGTGGATAAGTACATTTGTTTTTCACTGTCTAAAGATTATTCCCAAAAATATCCACAAGTTATCCACATATTTATCCACAGGCAACAGTGAGTCCCCATGCGGTCTAAGACCACTTATCCACATTATCCACAGCCCCTACTACTACTGCTTTTAAAAGATTATATATTTTCCTAGTAATAGAAAACCTTACACACGTGCGTAGGTTCCAAAAACAAAAAACTTTTTGATTTCGCAATTTAGGTTGACTTGGTTTAGGTTCGTATGATATACTTTAGGTACAGCTTCTGGAACTCCCCTTAACACCTGGCTGTTTTATCCAAAACTTTAAATATGAAAGGCGGTAAGATCATGACAACCGAACAAATCACAAACATTGTACCAGACATTATCACAGTATATGGGCTCACAAAAGTCCACAAAGATCTCGTTGAAAGCATTACTGATGAAGGTACTACGCTTTTGCTGACCATTAAGTTTAACGATGCCTTGATGAAAATCCGTATCCTGAAAGATAATCCCAATATTGGTGTACGGGTTGACGACCATACTGACGAGGTGACTCTGTAATGTCAGAAAATATTTTGAACAAATCTAAAGAGGATCCATTTGCTCGGCGTAAAGGTCCTAAAAAAGAAAGTACTTCACCTGTACAGAATATCAAATGTACTCCTGATGGACTGGGAAAAGTCAGTGAAGTCGATGATACTCTTCGTGACGACCTTAGTAAATTAGAAGGCCTGGTTCCCCAGGAAGCTTCTTTGGATGAAGGTTACAATAAGATGCTGGCTATTATGGGAGTAGATCCTAAGAAAGCAAAAACGGCTCAGGAAAGACGTCAGCAGGCAGCAAGTATCTTAAATACTCCGCCTATAGAAACGGTATCTGATCCGATTGGTACTGCTCTGGATGGTCCACGTATGACAGATCCACAGACAGTTAAAACTCCTGAACCTGTGAAAGAGGAAACTCCTACTTACACAGACGAAGAACTTCTTCCGTACATTGATGCTCTGTTTACCCTAGGGTACATTACAGACGAGTTTATGATGCGTGGGGCTAAGGTCGTACTGAAAACTACCTTTACCTGGGAAGAGCAGATGGTCCTTACCAAGCTTGATGAGTACACGCAAGATCACCGTTTGAACAGTGCTGTTGATTTGATGTACCAAAAGTTCATGTTGGCTGCAGCTATTCAGACTATTGGCGGTGCCAGCTTCAAACCTATTAGGGAAGGTGACCCTGTACAGCTTGAAAAGCACTTTGATGCTCGCGTAGAAGTACTGAACACTTTGCCTACACCTATCGTACAATTCCTGTGGACTAAATACACTAACTTTGCTCAGAAAGTAAGTTATGCCACTAAGGAATTTGAACGGCTTATAAAGGTTTTTTAGAAAGCCCACTATATTTAACCAGAGCATCTATGCACCTGGAGGGTATCCCACTCGCTCCCTTGGGTACCCTTCAAGATTCTCTGTACCAAGCTGTTTGGACTAGACGAGAACAAATGAGGATTTTTGAGACGCTGATCAATGTTCTGGCTAGTGGGCTCTCTTTAAACCCATCAGTATCTAAAAAAATAGAGAAGCTGATGGATGAATATATCAATCTGGTAATACCGGGAGCAGAGCAGGCTAAGAAAAAAGCTGATGAAGCTTTTGTTACAAAGACTGCCAGTGCTTTAAGTGATGTCGCTAAACTGCTTGCATCACATAGTAAAAAAATTGGGGACAAATAGAAATGAACGATTATATTGCTGTGGTAGAATTCTCGGCTAAGGAAGCAATGCACAGAATGTCCAGCGAGAAACTGAAATGCAAGGTTGTAAAAGACTCCAGCAGTTATTATTATATCAAAGATAATCACCTGATCCACCATTTATACAATGGTAAAGAAATTCAGGTATTCTCTGATATCAATGAACTGCGGCATTTCTCAGAGCTTCTCATTGAACGTACAGCGTGGGAAATTGCAACACCGGAAAACTGTAGTGCGTTAAAAATTCACAAATAACCAAAAGCCTCTCAGGTATAATAGGGCATAGAAACTTAAGTGCTTGATATTATCTTGGGAGGTTTTTGTATATGGGTTTGATGGATACTTTACGGGCAGGCAAACGTCTGGTACGTGGAGATAATGTAACTGCGATCATGAAACGCAAAGAGAATATGCTGAATAACTTGGCAGGAAAAGTAATGAACAGGAAAGTAGACGCTAAGCATGGTATCGAAATGGGTATCCGTGGTGCTAACAGAATGGATAAACTGCAGCGTTCTGCACAGCGTCAAACAAATTTAGCAAGGGGAGTCGTGGCTGGCAGTGCCCTAACGGGGGTATACAAAGGTGTAGAACATGCTACTAAAACTCCGTCTGCAGATTTCGATGCTACTAATATTACAGATGGTGGCTATGATACGTATAAATATGCACGTGAAGCACTGGAGTCTTTTAAGAAAAAGCATGCATCCAAAATGGTAACTGATAAACCTGTCGAGCTGATAGAAGCTACAGATACCCCTTCGTTTGAGTCGCCTAACAGTGCTGTACCTACAGATTATTATGACTTTACGGAGTATGTAAATACAGATCCTGGTCCAACAACGCCAGACAGAGAAAGTCCTGTATTTAAACAATGGGCGCAAGGAGATGCACAGACTATCATTGGTAATACAAAGACTGCTGCAGATTTACTGGGAGTTGACACTGAGACCCGTGAGTATATTGACAGTGTATTTCAAGGTAGTACAAAGACTGCCAGTGTTAAGGCAAAGTTAGTCAAAGATACCGTTGGTAAGAAACTGTTGGGCAGTGCACTCATTGGTGCTGGTGCAGGAGGTGTGACATATGGCACAACAAGATTTATTAAAAGCGATCTTGTCCAAACGCCCGACTACTATAAATAAAGCTACACTGGCTGAAGTAGGTATAGGCGCAACAACACTTGCCGGAGTGCATTCCATGTATGCAAATACTGAGGATGAGCTCGAAAAGGCAAGACGAAGTGCCAAAGGTGTTATTACCAGGAAAATAAAGACTGCAGGGGCAATAGATGAATTAAGAAAGTTATTTTTAAAGCGTCATCCGGAGTTTAGCAAAGATGTCATTGAGATCAAAGATGACGGTAAGAAAACCAGTATTACTGTAAATGGGCCGCATAGTATTTTCAGTGATACTAAAAATGCTATAATGACTATCAAAGATGACCCTGGCAACCATAAGAAAAAAGCTTTGGCAGGTGTAGCAGGGGCATTAGCTGGTGCATATGTTGCTGCCAAAAACATGACTTTAGGTGGGCATGCTGAGAAGTTGGATAAAGCACTAGAAGTTGATTCTTCCAAGGCATCTAAGCTTAACCAGGTGATTGCTGATGTATCCCAATGGTTATTACCTGCAAGTGTTTATTATACATCGAGAAACCTGGACAGGGACAGCCGGGCGATTGCAGGCACTGCTGCTACAGTCGGTGCTCATAAAATCAATCAGATGGCTTTTAAAAACAGTGTTATGAAGAACCAGAACATAAAAATACCCCCGGAGGCAGTAGCTCCAATGATGCGAGCTAATGCGGGTATGGCAACTGCCGCTGGTTCTACCATATACGCCTTACATCAATTTCAGGCCGCCGCAGATGAGGCGGAGTTAACCAAGTTGAAGACCGTAACCGGATTGGGTGATGCAGAAAAGGCTAAGAAGATAAATGCAATCAGATCACGCCGCGATTTCCTCACCCGGTACCCAGTGTTCCGCTCTGCACCTTACTCTGAAAAGATGAGAGGCTGGTACAACAGGTTCCACAAACCGGTGCCTAAAGTAACTCCGGAAGACTATAAGGAATATTTTTTAAAGGCTGAAACTAATCGTAAAGATATTGGTGATCCTTTAAAAAACCGGTAATCTGGGATCACAGAATGAAGGGGCTGGGAGAAATCCCAGTCCTTTTATTTTTATTTCCGGTATAATAACTACCAGAGAGAATAGTATTAAAATTTAAAGAAATGAGGAATATATTTATCATGTTAAACAATGTAAGAGCAAAAGGCCCGTTGATTTTCAGTTCTGATGTAGGACAATACAATGTACTAAAGAAACATTTACAATTATGGTACAATAGTGCTAGAATGGTAAATGGGGCTACTACGTATAAAATGCCGGACTTTGATTTACCTGAGGTAGTTGAGAAACTTGAACTCATTGATACCGCGGGTGATCTCCGCATGGTACTTCCTTTAGACGTTTTTTTAGCTACTAAGCTGGAAGATGGCGGTTATGAATTACCAATCGAAGAATGGAAAACCAAGTATAAACCCGTTCGTTTTTAAATAAAGAAAGGAGGGTACCAAGAGATCTATGGGACCAATGGATTATAATAACTCAAATCAAAACCTGGATGCACGATTTGTCCCGCCGGTTAGGGGACTTAATCAGAATACCCTTAATTCCGATCGGATGGCAGGAGTGCGTGAGGATCTCAGCAGTACTCTCCAATCTTTTCGTGATTCCTTAGCGTTTAGTTTCCAAACCTTGAATCTAACATTGTCCTCCTTGAATAACAGTGTTAGACTGGTTGGAACAAAACTTAATATAAATGATCCATCTTTATTAAATTCACAGTACTTACCGGCTAGTAAGCTGAATACTTATTACGGTGGATTATCACGTGGATATGCACAGTTTGCAGGGAATCAATCCCTAACAGGGATGCTATTTGCAAACCCGCCGTATAACGTATCTCCAATGGAATATTGGTTAGAACGTAACAGAGAAATGCCTATGCGGTTAAGCAGTGCTGCTGCAGGAATAACTGGTGCGGCTATAAATACTGGTGCGTACATGGCAGGCAGTGCAGCAGGTGGTGCATGGGCTGGCAGTGCCCTCGGTGTTAGCAGCAATTTAGGTAGGATGATGCTGGGTGTACCGTTTGGTATGGCTGCAGGTGCATTAGTTGGCGCTGTAGTAGATCCGATGGTAGCTGCAGCTCAGGAGCATAACCGTGATGTCTCGGCTATTCGTCGTATGTCACCAAGATTCAGATCTCAGTTTAGTTTACGTGAAGCTCAAACTGTTGCTACAGGTATGGAAGACCTGGCGTTCTCTGAAATAATGAATACAAACTCTCTGATGCCCAGACTTAATATGTCAGGTATGCGTGATATCGCAATGATGGGCATGCAGGGCAATATGTTCCAGGGTACATCTCCGGAACAAATGCTGCAGCAGCTTAAGCAGGCAGGTCAGGTAGTTAAATTCCTGACAGGTGTAATGGGTAACAAGGATATCCAGGAAACCATGCAGGCTGTAAAACAAATGAAAGACATGGGCGTTAATCTGTTTCAAACAACAGGTGCAGCCCAAAATATAGGTACAGATGCATTCCGCTATAGCAAGGCTATGGGTGTCGATGCTGCTACGCTGTTGAACCAGTCCATGAACATGAGTGCTGCAGCGTTTGGTCAGTATGGTAACCCTGCATTCATAGGTATCCAGCCTACAATGCAAAACCTTGCTTACCTTGCGGAACTTGAAAAACGTAGAGGACTGAGTACCGCAGATATCGCATCAGGCGGCGGTATTTCTACTATAGCAGGGAAAATATCTGCAGCTCAGGCTACACTTCTTAACAGTAATAATATTGGTATGCCGCTGCTGGCTTCCGGTTGGCAGGGATCTGGCTTTAATCAGCAGATGTTTAGTAACACTATGCGAAACAATGGGTACTTTGGTGCAATAGCTCAAGGTGCACATAACATGTTTAGCCAGGGGTTACGTGGTATATCCAATTACTATATGAATAGAAATAATATCGCTGCTGACATGGCTAACCAGGGGACACTAAGTGATAACATGCGTGATATCCTGGAGAGCGTAGTTTCCCAGATGCCTGGATTGAATGATCCTACATTGTCGCCATCTGATCGTACAAACATGGTCGCAATGTATCTTCAGAACATCATGGAAAGCAATGGAAACCCAATAGACGCTGCAACAGCTAAAGCCTATGCGATGCAAATGGTCCAGCCGAGTTATATGAGAACTGCTGAGCGTAATGCAAATCAGCAGTATATTTTGGGTATTGGTGAAAACATGCGTGCCCAAATGGGTCCTGGTAGATTTATTGAGCGTATAGGTGAAGGTGTTGAACGTTTTACAAGTAAAGTCCATAAAAATCTTATTTTAAATCCAGGCCGTGCACTGGGAGACTGGTTCAGTAATTCCTTTGACGGGACTCTGGAGGGTAATGGCGCGCGCACTAATGTACCGTTAACAGGTGAGAGTCTCCGTAATTACAGATGGGCACTTGATGTAGCAAGGGGTGCTGATTCACGTGCTACTGGTAGTAGGTACCAAGCTTCTGATTTGTATAATTCGTGGAATAGATTAGGTATCCGTGATACTTTGGGTAGTAGTGTTTTGTCATTGTATTCCAGTATTACAGGTAATGCAGACCAGAATAGGTTAACTGCTATGCTTGATACTAATATGGGATTCCAGTATGCAGATATGTGGAACAGGATCGCATCCGGTAATACTATGAGTAAAGATCAAGCACTGGGTGACATGTATGCGTGGCTAAAAGGAAGTACTACTGTAAAAGATATTGAAAACGTATTTAGCGACTACGAGGAAAATGGTACTGCAGCAGACCCGCTGCGTGCAGCAGCAGACCTGTTTATAAATAAAGGCAACGGGGTCATGGCGACACAGGCTGATGCTATGTATGCGGCGTTACGCAAGAAAAACGTATTTAGCACTGACTCTCTGCGTCAGGTCTTTGGTGACCAGTTTGTCAAAGATAACGTAGCTGGCGGGAGAATCGCGGGTACTGCGGACTTTATTGCCTCCGGGTATGGCAGTGATCCCAATGTTCGTAAACGTGCAGAGAAATATGTACAGCAATTACGTAGCGAGGGAATTAATATTACAGTTGATCAGTATCTTGGTGGTGTTGGTTTAACGTATGCCAAGGATACGAATAGAAACCAAAGTAATCTAAGTAAGGTAATGGTTGCGGGAAAACTGGACAGGGTAAAAGAGTTTGCAATGCCTTTTGCCAGTCAGTTCGGAGCTGAACGTTATGCTAATTTAGTACCCGGTACTGAAGGGTTTAACTTAATGTCTTCCGGTGCTAATAGATTACTGGAGAATCTGGGTATTACAGAGACAGGACTCGCTGATTTAATGTCCAGCGACAGTTCACCAGAGGAAATTGAAGCCTTTGGTCAGATCCTGCAAATGTATACTTCTGGTAATTATAGCCCAGGAGAAGGTCCTGGCGCGGATCAGGTAGCATCTTATGCACGAAAAATAAAAAATAAAGAATTATCAAGTGCAGTATCTCGATTACGAGAAGAGGGAAGTCTATGGGCGCGCAGGCAAGTACGAGATTTCTCTGATAAAACTCCTAATGGCACCAGCGACTATGAAAAGCTGTATAAAGAAGATACAGCTAAGTTATTCCGTGATGTCGTTGGGTTCAAGATGGTCGATGATACTCGTGGAAAACTTGATACAACACTGTCTGACATTGGCTTTAAACTGAAAAATGGTCAAAGCGCTGCTGAGGCTGCAATTACTCCTGGTGGACTTGGTAAACTTATTATGAGTTCTACCGCTCTGACTGACGAAGCAGCACGTGCAAAAGAGTTTATAAGCAGTGTTTATAATATGAGTGACAATGAGATCCAAGAGCGATTTGGTGAATCATTGAATATCGATAAAGTAAACGCATCCAACCGTGAAAGCATCCGTGACAGCATAGTAACACGAGCTATTCAACTCCAAAAAGAGGAAACTCAGCAATCTACTGAGAAGATGGCACGAGTTACCAAGAGTGCTATTGATACCGCGGTAGACAAAGATGGCGCTGGTAAACCTGCAGTTCGAGTAATAATGTCAACTGCACCGGAAGAAAAAGCAGAAAAAGCTAGGGATAAATTCAATAGTATTACAGGGGAAACCAGTTTCAAACCTAATTGGTGGACTTGGGACAACAGGCAGAATATACAGAAAAAAAGGGGACTAAATGGTATGCCCCCTACAACGTTTGACTTAGGATATGGGTCGTAAGGAGGTGGACATAGTTAATGGCAGTCGATACACCCTATGAAGATATAAGTTCCAGTGTTAAAAATAAACTTGCCAATATTGCAAATTTACAAGTAAAAGCTGGAGTTCTATTTAATAACAGTACCTATCAGGATCGAGAAAACATTATGCAGACAACGTATAACC
>ENA-OZSO01000436-OZSO01000436.1-human-gut-metagenome-genome-assembly--contig:-NODE-436-length-8517-cov-4.131766_pt1 | contig 8517 bp, 9 predicted proteins | sample MGYA00243281_ERZ653971 | MGnify/ENA primary metagenome ERZ653971 (study PRJEB26926, sample SAMN06164636) | human gut metagenome | biome: ENVO:00009003; feature: ENVO:2100002; material: ENVO:00002003...
ACGAGATCATGCCTAGTCTCGTGGGCTCGGAGATGTGTATAAGAGACAGGTGCCGAACGTGTCCACTTTTGCATCGAACAGATATATGCGGGGTAGTGCAGAGGTTACCACGGCGGGTTAGTGTCCCGCAGGCGCAAGTTCGATTCTTGCCCCCGCTACTAATGAAATTTACGGCTATGAAAATTTTAACGCTTATCATCAAACAAAAATGGTTCGACGCCATTTTGTCGGGTGAAAAAACGGTCGAGACCCGCGAAGTACGCCCGACCAACACGAAATACATTTCATACCGAGACAACAACACAGGCAAAGTCTACAAGAAAGACAGTGACGTGCCCGAATCGGCGTGGGACAGCGAGAAGGGCGTTGATACGGTTATCAACCACTACGATGCCATACAGTTCTGGGTAGGTTACGAAAAGAATCGCCCCGGCGCGCTGGTCGAAGTCAAAGGCGTCGAGCTGGTAGATGTTTGCGACGAAGAGACGAAAGAGCCGATTGTGTACGAGCACAACGGTAACGAATATACCATGACCGAGATCGACTACCACCTCGGCAAGGTAATCGAGAAAATGAATTGTTAAACCCTTAAAATCATTGCTGCACTCGAAGACGAAGACAAAAAACAGCAACTCAGCTTGACGCGCAATACAGCCGTATAACGAGTGAATTGCGACGCCGCACGCCTAATCCTGCTGTAGGATTAAGTAGCCTCGCAAATATGGGTGGCCGAAATGGTGTTATTGCGAATAGGTATGCAAGGGCGACCAGTGCATATACAAGAGCTAGGCAATCTGCCGCCCGAGGCCTTTCCGTAGGTTAAATCATATTGTCAAACTTCTAAAATTCAAGCTGCACTCGAAATTCAGTAAGAAATCGAATCAATCGGACGACAGGCGCTAGCCGTGTTCGTTATCGTGCAGTAGGCGGTCGTGCGACGAATCGTGCCGGTCGTGCACGCGACATTCGCGCCGCCTTTGGCATGGCAACAGGTTAATCATGACCCCGATAGACCATGCAAACGAAGTGATTGCCTCTGTCCGTCAAAAAACGGACAGGGCGATCCTTTTTTATTCATGTGGCAAAGACAGCGAGGTATTGCTCGACCTAATGGCTCCGCACTTCAAAGAGATCGTTTGCGTGTTCATGTATTTCGTCAAGGGCCTCGACCACATTGACAACTATTTGCGAGCAGTCAAAGCTCGTTATGCCAATGTTACCATACTGCAAGTCCCCCATTGGACGTTGACGCGTGTTTTGCGTTGTGGGCTATACTGCATTCCTAACCCCAATGTAAAGCTGTTATCGTTGAAAGACGTTGATGAATCCGTCCGGATGAAGACGGGAATATCTTACTCTTTCTATGGAATGAAGCAGTCGGACGGAATGAATCGCTGTCTTATGTTGCGCGGATACGAGAACGAAGCTATAAGCAATACGAACAAGGTATATCCTCTATCCAAGTGGAAGAAATCGGACGTCATGGCCTACATCAAGGCAAAGAAACTGCCTGAACCCATATCCTACAACAAGAACAAATCGCAAGGTCTGACGTTTTTGCCGGAGGTATTCGATTACCTCCGCCGGCATTATCCGCAAGACCTCGAAAAGATTTACAAAGTATTCCCCTTATCCCGAAATATATTACTGCGATATGACGAAGAGAAAAGAGCAGCAGCCCAAATACAAGCAAAGTGAAACGGTCGTAATCAAGCGATCACAAATCAACTTTGCTCCATACAATCCACGCAAAGAAGACCCTGAAGTCATCAAGAAGCTCAAAAAGAACTTTAAAACTGTCGGCTATCTGGGCGGTATCGTATGGAATCAGTTGTCATCTTATCTGGTTTCAGGGCACAAGCGCGTACAGACGCTTGACATCATCAACAATTACGACGGGACACCTGAAACGGATTATGAGATCAAGGTAGAAGCTGTAGAGTTAGACGACAAGACAGAGCGCGAACAAAATATCTTCATGAACTCGCCCTCCGCAATGGGAGAATTCGACATGGAGAAAATAAAAGTACTTGTACCGGAAATAGACTATAAAGCCGCTGGCCTTTCTGAAGCAGACATGAACATATACGGTATATCCGTCATGCAGGACGAAATAAGTTCAGAACTGTCTGATACGTTAGGTGATTTCGAAGAGATACAACGACCGTTTGAGGAACGCAAGGCCGCGGTAAAGGAGATGAAAGAACAGATTCGTCAACAGGCAGAGCAAAAAGCGGAAGACATCGAATCCTATGTAATGCTCAACTTTAAGTCTTATAGGGCGAAATCATCATTCATGCTTCGGTTCGGGTTCAGGCCAGACGACAAAATAATCCCCGGCGAAATGTTCTCGGATATGGTTGAACGGGTCGAATAACGACAAAAACGACAGTATAAAAAATGGCAATGCCCTCCAAAAAACCGAAATTAGATACCTTTCGCAAGGTTGCAAATGCTTGCGGCGGTATTTTGTCAGACATAGCTGCTAATTTAGGTGTAGAGCGTAGCACAATTTACACATGGTGCAATGATGATGAGCAATTCGCCCAAGCCCTCGAAGATTCCCGTGAACGGTTCGTTGATTTGGCCGAAAGCAACCTGCGTAAATTGGTTGCCGGCGTTCCGGCCATCGAAAAGGACGAGAATGGCGAAAAGAGATTTGCCGGTTGGATCGAACGTCCCTCCGAAACAGCGATCATTTTCACTCTCAAAACACGCGGAAAAAAACGGGGATATGTAGAACGTCAAGAGGTTACAGGAGCAGATGGTGCCGAACTTATTCCACCTCGCACTCTCTCTCCCGAAGAGGCAAGACAATATGGGTTAAAACTTAACGAAGAGTATTAACGCACTACTCCGATTCGCGACATAGACATAGAGCGTACCTTCTGTCTTTCCGGTATGCTGAATTTCACCCGTTACATGTTCAAGCATAAGACGGGGATGCGGTTTATTGTCGGCGATCATCATCGCAAAATATGCGAAGCTCTTGACAAAGTCGTCCGTGGCGAAATAAAGCGTCTTATTATCAATATTGCGCCACGATATGGCAAGACCGAACTTGTCTCTAAGAACTTCATCGCCTACGGGCTGGCGTTAAACCCCCGCAGTAAGTTCATACACCTATCATACTCCGATGATCTTGTTCTCGACAACTCGAAAGAGATCAATGAAACGGTACAATCAGACTACTACCAGCGGCTTTTCCCTGAAGTAGTCGTCGAAAGCAAGAATGCTAAAAAGTGGTATACATCCGTCGGAGGCGGACTGTATGCAGTAAGTGCAGCAGGACAGGTTACAGGATTTGGTGCAGGTCAAGTAAATGATCCGTATAGGGAGCGGCGCGAAATGGGTGATTTTATTCCTGCGTGGGAAAGCGATTTTGCGGGAGCTATTGTTATCGACGACCCGATCAAACCGGAAGATGCACTATCCGAAACGATCCGCGAGCGGGTGAACAATCGCTTTGAATCGACTATCCGCAACCGCGTGAACTCGCGCAATACGCCTATCATAATCATTATGCAACGGCTCCATGAGCACGATCTATGCGGCTATCTTCAGGAGATCGAGCCGGAGGAATGGACGGTACTTTCGTTGCCCTGCATCTGGCATGACGAAAACGGACAGGAACAGCCTCTCTGGGAATTTAAGCATACGCTGGAGGAACTGCACAAAATCGAGAGATCGAACTCATTTGTCTTTGAAACGCAATATATGCAGAACCCGAAGCCGCTGGAAGGTTTGATGTATGGAGAGTTTAAGACATACGACATAATTCCATATGCAGCATCTATGAAGCGAAAGAACTACACGGATACCGCTGATACCGGCAGTGACTATCTGTGTTCTATTTGCTATACGGAAACTCCCATCGGCAATTTCGTGACGGACATTTTATATACACAGAAACCGATGGAATATACCGAGCCGGCAACAGCCGAGATGCTGTCCCGAAACAAGACGGAGATCTGCTACGTCGAGAGCAACAATGGCGGCAGGTCTTTCGGGCGCAATGTTGAGGCGCAGTGCCGAATAATCGGTAACAACTTTACATCGTTCAACCCATTTACGCAGACCGCCAACAAAAGGGTGCGTATTTTCACGCGATCGAATGAAGTGCAAAACCTTATTTATTTTCCGACCGGATGGGAGCACAAATGGCCGGAGTTCGCCTCGCATGTCAAATCATACCGTAAGCAGCAGGAGTTCAACAGCCATGACGACGCCGAAGATGCCCTGACCGGAGTAATCGAAAAGCGGGGGTATTTCAACAATGAAGAAGATTTAGACAAAGAGGATTTAGGAATTTGGTAAAAAGTACGGATATGGGATTTATAGACAACCTACTCAATGCGATACGCAATAAATATCTGAATGCAACCGGTGCAGAACGTGATCTGCTTACGCTTATCAAGGACAAAGACATTACACAGGCTCAAACACTTATGCAGAATCGCGATACGGAGGTTTTGCAGGCGATTCAGGAATATAACCCCGAACTCCACCGTATTATGCGAAAGGCCGATAAGATGCGGAAAGGCCAGGAGCCTTATCGTACCGAGAAGTTGCCTCGTGCACGACAGAAGTACATCAATGAGGTGGAACTATTCTTTCTGCTCGGGAATCCGATACGATGGAAGAAGGTGAACAACGAAGGTTCGGACGAGGCTTTCGAAGCATATAATCAATTTTTGCAAGATACACGATTCAACGTTTCCATGCGTAAAGCAAAACGCATTGCGGGAGCAGAAACTGAATGTGCCAAGCTCTACCACATCTATCGGGACGAGAATTTCCAACCGCAGGTAAAAGTTGTGGTAATTTGCAAGTCGAAAGGATACACCCTACGTCCATTATTCGACCTATACGAGAACCTCATTGCATTCGGGTATGGGTACTACCTTAAAGAGGGGACATCAACTATCGAGCATTTCGATATTCAAACACCTGATACGATCTACCGATGCAAACGAGGATCTCTTAATTGGGAGGTTATTGCAACTCCCAATCCAACCGGAAAAATCAATGTTATCTACTACCGACAGGATAAAGCGTGGGGAGGCCTCAACCCCCGCATAGACCGCGAGGAGGATATAGACAGCAAAATATCCGACACAAATAACTATTTCGCAGACCCTATCGCCGCAGCAACGGGCGATGTCGTAGATTTTTTGAAAGGTCGAGCCGACAAGCCCGGGAAAATGATTCGGATGACCGGAGCGGATTCAAAATTCGAGTACATCAATCCACCGACCTCTTCCGAGACGCAGCAACGGGAAAAGGAAGACCTCGCGCAGTCCATCTTGTTCGACACTTTCACGCCCGAGTTTACACCCGAGAAAATGGCTGGGCTGGGAACTTTGTCGGGCGAAGCGATCAAACGCGCGATGGTACTGGGATATATCAAGCGCGAAAATAATAAAGAGATATACGACATAGCCGTAGATAGGGAGAAAAATCTTATTCTCGCTATTATGATGAATGTAACCCATATTCATTTGCGTCCTGATTTGGCTGCGCTCAAAATAGAACACGAATTTGCCGAACCGTTCAATGAAGATGTCACCGCACGTTGGGCGGCTATAGGCCGTGCTGTGCAGGATGGCGTTATGTCGCTGGAAAAGGGCGTTGAACTAATGGGAACGGCCGATGATGTTACCGCTGAAATCGAGCGAATAAAGCAAGCGAAGGCAGAGGCATCTATGAACAATATTATAGAGCCAACATTCTAATTCGAAACGATGCCCGGATTGAATTTGAAAGCCGCCCAATGGGAGCAACAGCACAAAACGCATGTCGAAGAATATCTACGACAGATAGAGGCTTTGTATGATGTGGCCTCGGATGAATTGATTCGACTGGGAATGGGATATAAATATCAACCCAATACGGGGCGATTGTTCGCCTTCTCATCAAACAAAAGCCGTAGTAAACAAGCCGATGCCTCGTTATCTTCATTCCGAAATAAGTTGTCCACTATAATTACAGCGGGGATCACTTCGGAATGGTTTTTTGCCAACGACAAGAACGATTCATGGGTAAAACAACTATTCGACAATCCGAAAAAAGGATGGATGCTTCACAATCTCGGTGCACTTGAGGCATTTCAACGTAGAACAACTTACGGGCATAATTTATCCGAAAGAGTTTGGAGTATCGCCAAGCAGTTCGAACGGCACATAGAATTATCCTTATCTATAGGTATCAGCGAAGGCCGAAGCGCTGCCGATATAAGCCGTGATGTACGCGTCTATCTGAATGAGCCGGACAAACTATTTCGACGTGTCCGAAATGCGTTCGGCAATCTTACCCTGTCGAAAGTGGCGCAGGCTTATCACCCTGGGCAAGGCGTTTACCGGTCATCTTATCAGAATGCTATGCGTATGGCTCGCACCGAAATAAACAGCGCTTATCGTGAAGCCGACAGTATCCGCTGGCAACAACTTGATTTTATTGTCGGATATGAGGTAAAAACATCAAAATCGCACGTACAGTGGCTGGCAAAGTTCTGGTATCCGCGCTTCAAAAAAGGGCGTGCGCCGCTGGAAATATGTGACGCAATGGAGGGAAAATATCCGAAATCTTTCAAATTCATCGGGTGGCACCCGAACTGCAAGTGCTATGCAGTGCCAATTATAGCCAACGAGGGCACGGATAGGGATTTTTGGGAGGAACCGCTGAATGAGGTCAAGGATGTGCCCGACAACTTCAAACGATGGGTCGAGGACAACACCGAAAGAATCGAAAAGGCGAAGAATTTGCCGTATTTCATAGGGGAAAACAAAAAACACTTCAATGATTCGCTGTTCATCAATCGCGATGCCGTATAACTCTTGGCAAAAGCGCAGTACGTAGGGAATAAGTTGCAAGGTGTTGCATAAGGAGTTGAGGCAAAGTATGAGGCATCGTGCACGCCTATAAACTACAAAAGCAAGAATAGCATCGTTCGCAAGGTGAAACAGGAAAGGCAAAATCTATTAACACCAGGTTTCATCGTCCATTTGGCGGACATTCTCTCCGTCACTGTAAGCACTGTTCCAAAATGAAACACCCTTTGTCCGGCGAAATAGTGCGTCGGTTAGGCGTGAGGTTGTTGCTATTCACCACATCCAAGAGGAGAAATGCAGTAAAAACGGAATGACCGACGGAAATAAGATGTGCCCCGCCGATCATTCCAACTAAAATAACACGATATGACAAAGGTACTGCACTGCGGCGCATTATGCAAATAATCGTATTAAAAATTCGTCAGTAATGCAGCATTTTTCTCTCGTTCCTCTCGCTCGAAGCTGGCAAGGTAGTTTTCCGTCGTCTTCAGATCTTGGTGGCCGAGGCTTTCCGATATGTAGGCGATATTCGCCCCGGCACGCTTCAACACCGTAGCGAACGAATGACGCGCCGTATAGGTCGATATGTTCCCAATTTCGAGCTGCTCCCCGATCATCCGCATCCGTTTATTGATTAACCCGGTAGCGGCTATTGTTTTAGCGTGGCTCTGCACCGCATCCTCCGACCCGTCGAGAATTGGGAAAATAAAGTTATTCGGTGCTGGAGTATTACCCCAGCGGTCGATAATAGCTTGCATCTGGGGAACTACCGCGACCCGGATTTCCTTACGGGTCTTAGTCGTGCGCTCGGTCTTTTGACGCACGAAACAGATTTCACCGTCCACAATATCACGATACCGCAATTTCACGAAATCGGCGACGTTGATCCCGTTACACAAGTAGAGGAACAGCCAATAATCCCGGTATTTGGCCGTTGCTTCGTTCCCATCCTCATAGCGGGCGATTGCCCGATCTGCTCCAGCGTTAAAGCCAATTTACGGCCCTCACCGGCCTGTATTTCATATTTCCCTCGGCCGAACGGGTATTGCGCGGGTTTAATCGCATCGCATCGACAAGCATCGTTCAATATGGCTCGTAAATGGCGCATGTGTATTCCGATCGTTGTACGGCTCTTACCTTCTCCGAGTAGAAAGCGCTCATAACGTCTTACCCAATCCACCGTTATAGATTCAAGAGCAATACGATCCCCGGCAAACCGCTCCAATCCCTGTATAACAACATTATAAACCAGCATTGACCCGATACGATCCTGCTCTTTTAATTCCGCTATTTTAGCCGCAAATGCACGGTTAAGAGTATCAACCCCCGAACGTTTCAATCGCTTGTTGAGGCTATCGAATGAAAAAATACCGTCGCGTGCCAATTCCTCAACAACCCCACGAACAATTTGGTAACTGCTTTCTATATCTTTACGAACGGCCACAAGGGCGCGAACCTTCGTTGTAGTCAGACCTTCCCACTCATCCAAGGTAAGGTCTTTGCCCGTCGGATAATAGCGACGATCCCGGCGATAGGTTACACGAATTTTTACGGGGCACTTTCCGTTCTTTTTCGGATGACTCGTATCTATTATGGGCGCAACTGTTATTCCGTCTTTTGAATAGTTCATTTGATAGGATAATTATTATTTCAACACACAATTTCGACACAAAAATACAAAAACAAA
>ENA-OZSO01000462-OZSO01000462.1-human-gut-metagenome-genome-assembly--contig:-NODE-462-length-8342-cov-3.645951_pt1 | contig 8342 bp, 6 predicted proteins | sample MGYA00243281_ERZ653971 | MGnify/ENA primary metagenome ERZ653971 (study PRJEB26926, sample SAMN06164636) | human gut metagenome | biome: ENVO:00009003; feature: ENVO:2100002; material: ENVO:00002003...
CGTGGGCTCGGAGATGTGTATAAGAGACAGCGGAATAGTTGTGGATCGCCTGTGCCAGCAGCTCCTTGCCCGTGCCGCTCTCACCGCCGATGAGAATGGTGTAGTCCGTCACGGCAGCTTTTTTTGCCATCCGGATGCAGCGGCTCATGCTCTCGGAAACATGCTGAATGTCGCCGAAGACATGCTTTGCGTAAAGCCCCTTCTCCCGCAGGTGCTTATTGAATGACGTTTCGATGCTCTTGAGCACAATCTCGTCCTGCAAAGTGACAAGATATCCGAGCCGTTCCTCTCCTAGAAGGACGACCGTCTTGTCTACGATAAAGTCCTTTTCGCTCAGCGTGAGTGGATGCTGCGCAATGTCCTGCTCCGTATGAATGAGCTGCAGCAGCGGTGCAGGCAGCTGAACGCCAAGGTGCACAAAGCCCGCGGAGTCCGTCCCGAACAGGACCTGCGCGCGGCGGTTGCAGTAAACGACGCGATCCCCGGCGTCAAGCGCCAGCACCGCAGCTGGTGAATCGTAAACATATTCGTTGAGCATGCGCTCTTTGAGAAAACTGCTGAAATAACTGACCCGGTAATACTGCATGGGCTCGACGATGTTGGAAATGTATTTGATCAGGTTATAGGTCACACGCGCATTGTTCATATCCAGCACATCCATCAGCTGCACCATGGAGTCAAAACCGATCTCACGGTATTCTGTATTGATGACATGCTCGATGTACGGCGGGAGCATCTGCGGCTCATTCGGCGTGATGGCATAGCGCAAGCCGCGGTAGATGCCCTCCCGTTCGCGGTCTTTGTCGTAGGGGATCAGGTTCAGATGCCCGATACCTAGCTCATAGAACATGAGCACCATCTCCTCCGAGCTCTGCATCGTGTCGTTGACCAGCAGCACGTCCGTGCCGGTCGGAATGGCGAGGATCGCAGGAAGATACTCCTTTTTGACGCTGCGTGTCATCGTCACCACATTTTTCAGCGAGGCCGTGTGGCGGCGCAGCTTCGGCAGCAGGTTGCTGCTGATTACGAGAAAAGCGTCTGCGGATAAATGCTCTTCATCCGTAAGCTCATCCATAAAGCAGTCCTCCACGTCCACGTAATCCTCATAGACCCGTTTGAGGCAGTTGTCGAGCCATGCGATCGCCGCCGGATTCCGCCGGTTCCTGTATACGACACAGATTTTTTTCATCGTGTTTCCCTCCGTTCGGCGGCCGCCCGGCCACGATCCTGATACAAAGATTATTATAGCAGACAAAGTATTGCGGCACAAGCTTAGCATGCAATGTAACCCGTGTTTTACGCTGCTGAAAACCTGCTAAAAAGTCAAGCCCTAATTAAAAAAAGTTATAGGCAGAAAAAAGAGTATAGTTGGCGCAGTGATTAGATGCAGCCAATGAGGATGAAGAGGACGAACAAGAACTCCATGCAGAGCGCAATGCCTTCACCGGTCATCTGAAACGCCTCCTTTCGCTTGAACATTCAGGTTCAATTTTGCTTGCTGTCGTTGTCATCTTCGTGCGCGGTTGTGATGCAGAGCAGGACAGTGACGGTAAGCGGAATAATGATGAAAATTGCCCACGCGAGGAACGAGGCCCAATTATCGAGCGGACCAGCTTGCAGGAACGGAAATACGAAGAGCACAAAGAAAATGAAGAACGCCATGGGGATACCTCCTTTCTTGGGTAGAGTTGGTTATATAAAAAGAACCGCACCACTCATAAGAGCAGCACAGTTCTTGGATAGTCGAATTTACATTTTCCGGGGTGAAAATCTTAGCGCTGAGCACAGGAGCACAAGGGGGTAGGTCGCCTCAAAAAAATCATGAAAAAAGGGAGAGCATTAAGCCCTCCCTTATAGTGATTTATTCTGTTATAGGTTGAAAGTGGCAGCGAATTTGTCGGTTGCAGCTTGCATTTGTTGCAGGTCAGACTTGACATAGAAATTCAGCGTTGTACTTGCATCTGCGTGTCCTAAAATCTCCTGCACGCTTTTGATATCAGCGCCTTGGGATAGAAGCAGCGTCGCACAGGAATGCCTCAAATCGTGTGGGGATAAATCAGGCAGACCATTCCTTTTCATAAAACGCTTTACTCGCCTTGTTACTGAGTTCGGGTCACGAGGTTGGAAGATATTGTCCTCCTTGGGAAAAAGAAAGGCATTCCGTAGGATAGTGTTGGGATGCTGGGATTGTGTCGCCTTTCGTAGCTGCTTGAGCAAGGACAATGTGCTTGGCATGATGGGGATAGTGCGGATGCTGGTCGCTGTTTTTGGCGAGCTGACGATTACACCGCATTCCGGTGTGTAGACGATGTTGCGCTCGATTCTGATGGTACAATTCTTCTCGTCGATGTCGCTCCATTTTAGACCCATACACTCACCACGACGGATTCCGGTCGTTATCAGCAGTTGCAGGATGCAGTGAAAATCAAGGGGAGTATCGGGGAGCAGAGAGAAGAATTTTTTGGCTTGCTCCTCGGTCAAGGCATCGACAGGCTTTTTTTCTTTCTTGGGACTGTCAACCAACTTCATAGGATTTTTGACAAGCAGCTCTTGCTTTTCAGCGAAACCGAAAATCAGGTTCAGTGTGTTATACAGGTGGTGCAGTGTTTTTGGAGTTAACGGCTTTCCGTGCTGATTCTTGTGCTCGGTGCGAAGGTAGGTAAGGCAGCGCTGAATATCGAGGGAGCCGATTCCTTGTAAGGTGGAGCCACTAAAGCAGGGGAGGAGCAGCTTTGTCATACTCTCATAGAAAGCGATGGTTTTGGGCTTATGCTTACCATCACGGACTTGAAGAGGAAACCAGACATCATTGACGAAGGAAACAAAATCATCGTGGCGTTTTTCTGCCGGTATCTGATATGCCTTGCCTGCTGATTCTGCTTCGAGCTTTTTATGATACTCGTTCATAAGCTCCTGTTCCCAAATATCAGCAGCACGTTCAGCAGCTTTCTTTGCCTTGGCTGTGCTTGTATCGGGTGGGATGGACCATGTAGTATATTTTCGGATTTGCTTTCCGTTGCAGTCTCGGCCTAAACAAACTGTGAAGCGATAGGAAACGATTTTACCATTCTTTGTGTTTGCCCTGATATGAGCCATGAAGATACAAACGCAATGTCCTTCTGCGCAAATGTTCCGCCGTAACGCCCTGCTTTGGAGATGATGCCAATTGCTCCAGTAGCGTCGATCCATTTCTTCGGGGACATGGTGAAAGCGTTCGAGCCCGCCTGCGTTCTAAACCCGTCGAATTCGACGGGTTTAAATTCTGGGTTATTGAGCTGCTCCCACAGTCCAAGAAATTCAATCGTGTCACGATTGCGCATCCAGTTTTTAATTACATCATCTGGCTCATCGCTCTTATAACGTGCAATATCCGTCAGGGAAATGTAGTCGTCACTATCACCGCTGGAAAGCACTGCGATGTCGGTGCCTTTGGCATGAATGCTATCTCTGAGCTTTTTCGATGTAGGCATTTGTTACACCTCATTTTTAATAATTTACCAGCCATGAGCAAAACGCAAGAAACGCAGTAATTGCAATGGTTTCCGGCCATGGCTTCAACCGAAAATCACTCCATTGATATAGAAAGCAGAGCCCCTTTTGGGTAAAATGGATTTGTGAAACACACCAACCGGAAAGGGGCTGGCCGCTATCTACCGACAGGAAATCATTCAGGATGTGACGCTGTTCACATCCCAAAGCGCCGCCATGTTTTATGACAAGCTTTTCAGCAGCTTGGACTTCACGCTGCCCAGAGCGGCAACCGGGCGGCGGGGCTTCCCCAAAGAAGCCATGGTCTGTGCGTTTATCGTAATGAAATGCGAGGGTTTCACGCAGATCACAGATCTGATGGATTATCTGGACAACAACCGCATCATCGCCCATTACTGCGGCTTTAACATCATGGAGCCGCTGCCGTCCTACTGGACGTATGACCGCTGCCTCAAAAAAATGGATAACGTTGCATTGAAAGAAATTATGGCGGCACAGGTGAAGAAACTCTATGAGATGGGGATTGTGGACGCCTCATTTATTGGTCTGGACTCCACACCCGTTGCAGCAAATACGAAGCAGAACAACCCGAAATCCTTTGCAAAAAACAAGTTCTCCAAGGAAAACCATCCGAAAAGCGACCCGGACTGCGCTCTCGGCGTCCACTCGGCCTCCAACCAGCACAATGAGCGGCGGTATGAGTTCTACTGGGGATACAAAAGTCATGTGCTGGTGGACTGCATTTCCGGGCTGCCGCTCTACGAGCTGACCACGCCGGGCAACATCGCCGATTCTGCCGTCGCCGCTGAGATCCTCGCGGCCGCGGATCAGACGATCTCTTTGAAGGAATGCGCCTTCCTTGCCGACAAGGGCTACGATGCGAAAATCATCTACAGCACCGTGAAATCGGTCTATGAGGGTGAGGCTTTTATTCCCCTCAATCCACGCGGCACGAAAGCCTCTGAAGCGATTTCTGCCGGTAATCCGGTCTGTGAGGCCGGACTGGCTATGCACAAGGACGGAAAGACGACAGACAAGGGGCGCACCCGCCTGAAATACTGCTGCCCCTTCCGCCAGTCCAAAACCGGCGAATGTCCCTGCAGCCACAAGAACTGGAATAACGGGAAGAAAAACCGGGGCTGCACGAAATATAAAACCGTTCCCGATGACTACAGACTTTCCATTGACCGTAGCTGCCTCTGTTTCAAGAGAACATACGCCTTGCGTACAGAGTGCGAGCGTTACAATTCCCGCTTCAAATCCACAGGTCAGGAACGGCTGTGGGTGCGCAATGGAACCAGCGCGGCAAACCTCAATACGCTGGCTCATATCTCTGCCCTGACTGTTGCGTTGGCCGCCGTTCTGCACGGCTCTCACTCCTACCGTTCTGCCAAACAGCTTCGGCGTTCCGCCTGACCTGCCTTTTCCATACCTTTTGCAGGCGCGGGGCTTACCGTGCTACGGTTTTTGCGCCCTTGAGATGCCCCAAGCTCTTTTGATTCCCGTTTGCCTGTTTGTGGGCTGCTCCTTCTGCCTGTTTTGCTCATCGCTTTTCTTTATTCTGAACGAATCTGCATTTGTACGTCGTCCAGTTCTTCTTGCAACTTCTTCAGACGCTCTTTTCCTTCAGCGCGGGATTTAGCTGCTTCTACTGATCCTGAAATAAGCGCATAGACCGCACCACCGGCAACAATAATTGTCCATATCCCGTGCAGAAAAATTATAGCGGCAATCGCTATCAAAATATACGAAATGTCTTGTCCAAAACTTGCCCCTCCATTTGCGACTAAAGACGCCTCCTTGATTTCAGCTTTTAATGATTCCTCCTTATCATATAATTCTTTAGACGCAGCAATTGCATCTTGTATTGGTGGCAAAATGTGTTTTGTACACTCCGGCTCATACTCAGAAAGTTCTTCGATTGCTCGTGTCAAACATTTATAGTTCTCTCTAGATCGATCTGAAAGATTCAAAGTTGAATACTTTTCTTTTAATGAGTCTTGTATCCTTTTCCTTCTCTCGATTTCCTCCCGTTCTTGTACTTTAGCAATCATTCTCTGCCCCCAAGCCTCAAACAGCTCAATCGTATATGGATGCAAGTTGCTATCCTGACGTAAGGCATTCATAGCATCACAGACATCTTGAATCGACATCTTATCGTTCCATGCTTGCAAGTATTTCGTTTGTGCCTCCTCGAGTTCTGCTTGAACTCTCTCTTTTTCTTTTACAGAGCCAAGTGTTCTCCCCTCAAGCATTCGCAACTTATTAAGAGCATTGTTAACCCGCTCCAAACAGTCATTAACGCAGTTGGACGGCTTTCTCAGGTTTAGTTCGGTTAATCGTTTTTTTGCCAACACCATATCGTGTTCAGATTCAAAATCGCAGTGTGACAACAACTCATCTGCTTCTTTACGAATATCTTGAGCTAATTCTGCTTCCTCAACTGTTTCATATATCCTTCCTCTGAATGTTCGCCGTGCCACATCGGCAGTCTTAATTCTTCTCTGAATATCTGCCATCATCAGCCCCGCGCATTTCTCGGGTTGCATCTGGCTTTCTGCATGAATCCTGTCGTTAATATTGACAAGTTCATCATAGGATTTACCGTCAATGTCTTGGCACAAACTGGTAATAAGCTTATAAGTTTCTTTTGCTACATTCGCTTCATTTAAGGTTGAATATTCAATGCCATTTACTGTTTTCGCATCTTTCAACTTTTGGGTAAGTTCTTTTTCAATACTCAACGTCAGATGTATACCATATTGTTCCTTTTTCGCTTGAATACTGTCTAGATTCTCAGCAATACTTTCAATCGGCAGTTCATTTAGGTTTTCAGCTAACTCGCTTTTAATAACCTCCTCTGATATTCTTTCCTCCGCGGGGATTCCCACTTTGAACCCAAGGCTTTCAGTTCTTTGTTGATATTTCTGTAGTAGTGCCACATTCTCATCATGACTTCTATTCTTTAGAATATTTGTTTCTGGAATCATGCGATTCAGCGTTATAATACATAAATTATCAATGTCCGCTGTCATTCCAAACAGTCGACCAATCGCAGCAGCCGATTCGGCTCCTTCATATTCCAAGATTAAATGTTCATAGACCCGCTTTTCATATCTATTGCAATGTAGCGCTGTAACTAACACATCTATTCTATCCTTTTCTGGAATCATTGAATAGTTGTTCATCAGATTCTTCGCCATCTCTGCGTCACGCGGCGGCGCATCGTTCATACTTGCACCATATTCTTCAATAACACATCCTGCAATGGTATAAACCGCACGGTAAATTCTGTCACATACCATCTCTCGGAATTTAGAATCTCTATATATAGCGTTTTCTTTTTTTGCAATTTCATTTCTGGTCACAGCATTTCCAAGTGCATTAGAAATGTTGTATGCTGTTCCTGTCGCTGCGTTAAAAATACCCGCAGTCGCTATTCCCTTTGCTGCACCAGCAAGGCCAAAACCGCCACCTACCAGCCGTCCCCGCGTTGCTTTTTTCATCTCTCTGGCGTATGTCGCCTGCTCAATCGTTTCATTTGTCTGCTCTAGAATTTCCACAAGTTCATCCACAAACCCATCCCACGGTTCCAAGAACACCTCGCCATATGCCTCATATAAGGAGTCCGCACTAATTCCATACTTGCCATCTTTGATTAAGAGCGTAGTCGCATATTCGACTTCAGCGTTGATAATCTCATAGCCATCTCTTGTCACTGCAGCTGCAAAGGATCTAAATCCTTGATAGTTATCATATTTTTGAGCAAATCTTTTCTTAGCCGACATCGCTCTGTTCTGAAATTCTTTTAGGATTTTATGTGCATATAACTCGTCATCTGTTACCTGCTCAATATGACCACAAATTGAAAATTTCATTGTTATCCCTCCAACTAAAATTAGAGCATTGCTCATAATCAGTTTATCATTATCCGCTCCCAAAATCAATGCTATAGTAATTATTTTAATCTCTATAGCGATTTGAACAAGGTGTAAAAGTTCGATAACCTATAAGAAATAATGCTTATAGGCGGTCAAAATAATGGATGAACAGAAAAAAGCTATTTCACTTGCTGTCGGTAATCAAATCCGCCGTTATCGCTATGCAAAATCTATTAGCCAAGAAGATTTAGCTCTTCGGGCAAATATAAATCCTGCATACTTGGGACAAGTTGAGCGTGGTTTAAAGTGCCCTACAGTGGACACTCTCTGCAAATTATCTACCGCTTTAGAGATTCTCCCTTCTGAACTCCTACAATTTAACTCCTTTCAGGACAGCGATGCGTACTTTAATCGTAGAGCGGCAGAGCTTATATCTAAAATTCCAACCGAGAAAAAAGCGCAAGTATTGCAAATACTAGAAGAAATTTCTTCCTTATGCTAATCACCGATCATCTCATTTTCTTTGATTAGATAATATCTCCATGAAGAGCCACAGAAAAATCTGTGGCTCTATTCTTATATGGAGGTATTTCTCGTGAAAGCTTTACTTGTCGAGCCCAACACTGAACCCCGCGCCATCGAGATCGACGGCTCCCTCGCATCCATGCAGGCCCTTGTCGGCGGTCTCATTGAAGCCGTCTACCCGTTCGAAGATTCCGTCGCTCTGATCTGCAACGACGAAGGCAAGCTGACAGGCCTGCCCCAGAATCGCCCTTTGAAACACCCCGAAACCGGCGAGATTTACGACATTGTCTGCGGTCCCTTTTTCCTGTGCTCCGCGCCGTCTGACAGCGAGAATTTCGAGTCGCTGCCGGAGAAGTTTATTGAGAAGTATACCAAGCTCTTCGCGCTGCCGAAGCTCGTCTGCACCAACTGCGGCGAAGAATTCCTGAAGGACGAACTGTTTCCGTT
>ENA-OZSO01000468-OZSO01000468.1-human-gut-metagenome-genome-assembly--contig:-NODE-468-length-8296-cov-5.357966_pt1 | contig 8296 bp, 8 predicted proteins | sample MGYA00243281_ERZ653971 | MGnify/ENA primary metagenome ERZ653971 (study PRJEB26926, sample SAMN06164636) | human gut metagenome | biome: ENVO:00009003; feature: ENVO:2100002; material: ENVO:00002003...
TTTAACTTCAGTACGACAAGCGGTGACTGTACACATCTCCGTGTGTGTCCTGTGGACTTTCACACGTTGTTTCTACATTTTGTAGACCATATCTGTTCTGTACAGTGACTTGCCGTCAGTTTCCTAACTTGACATTCGCTCCGCCGAATTCTCTGTCTCATGGACAGTAACTTCAAACTTCATAGCTATCATGCCACAGCAAGTGATATTATACATGACGTTTACAATAATTGCAATACTTTTTTCAAAAAAAATTTATTTTTTTATTTCGGGTAATATTCCATTGAAAAATTACACTTTTGCACGTATATTATTATAGAAGAAACACGATTAAATGCAAGCAACGTGTAGTTTATTTTTACACGCAGATAAGAAAGGAATATAAACATATGTGGTTAGCAGATAGATGGAAAGATTACGAGGTTATTGACTGCTCATGCGGTGAAAAGCTTGAGCGCTGGTCTAAATATATTTTGCTGCGTCCCGATCCTCAGGTAATTTGGGACACTCCAAAGACTAATAAGAACTGGAAAAAGCTTAATGGTCACTATCACAGAAGCAAGAAAGGCGGTGGTGAATGGGAGTTTTTTGATCTGCCGCAGGAGTGGACCATAAACTACTCTCTTCCTATTAATAAAGAGCTCACATTTCACTTAAAACCATTCAGCTTCAAGCACACCGGTCTGTTTCCTGAGCAGGCTGCCAATTGGGACTGGTTTTCAAAGAAGATTTACGATGCAAAAAAAAGCGGTTGTGATGTAAAGGTATTAAATCTCTTTGCATACACCGGAGGTGCCACTCTTGCAGCCGCTGCCGCAGGCGCTGCTGTCACACATGTGGATGCTTCAAAGGGCATGGTCACATGGGCTAAGGAAAACGCTGTAAGCAGCGGTCTTGGTGATGCACCTATCAGATGGCTTGTGGATGACTGTGTGAAGTTTGTTGAGCGTGAAATCCGCCGTGGCAATCATTACGATGCCATCATAATGGATCCGCCGTCATACGGCAGAGGTCCTAAGGGTGAAATTTGGAAAATTGAGGAAAGCGTATATCCGCTTGTGCAGCTTTGTGCAAAACTCCTTACCGACAAGCCGCTTTTCTTCCTTATTAATTCCTATACGACAGGCTTGCAGCCTGCAGTGCTCACCTATATGATAAGCACTGCGCTTAAAAAGTTTGATGGTAAAGTAACCGCAAGCGAAATTGGTCTTCCGGTTTCTTCAAACGGACTCGTGCTGCCTTGTGGTGCAAGCGGACGTTTTGAAAGTATCTGCTAATCAGTTCTAAAATAAAATCAGCCGCAGTATTTCATTATTTTCTATGAAATACTGCGGCCTTTTAATGAATACGCAATATATTACAATATTCTCTTTTTCTTCAATAAAATCAGTATCAGCACACATATGACAACTATAACACCTATTATAATCATAAATCCATGTGCTGTCGTCGCAAGCGGTACCCACTTTGAGCTGACATTCATGCCATAGATTCCTGAGATAACTGTCGGAATAGCCATGATAAGTGTGATGATTGTGAGCGACTTCATGACATTGTTAAGCCTGTTGTCAATGACCGTGCTCATAAGCTCTCTGGTACCGTTTATGATGTCCCTGTAAATTCCCGTCATCTCAATAGCCTGTTTATTTTCGACAATTACGTCTCCGAGAAGCTCCTTATCCTCCGGATACTGCTCAAGGCGCTTGTATCTGGTCAATCTCTCTAACACAACTCCATTGGCACGAAGTGATGTGGCAAAGTATACGAGTGTGGATTCCAGCTCGTGAAGCGCGATCAAATCGTCCTCCTCTGTATCCTCTCCGACTCTCTCCTCAATCTCAGTACGCATCTTGTCTATGATGCGCAGATCATTCTGATACAGTACAGATATCCTGTAAAGAATCTGGTATACAAAGCGCATCTTTTTCTTGGTTGAAAATTCCTTTACACGGTTATTTAAAAATACCTGAAGCACCGGTGTATCCTCTGTACAGACTGTCACTATCTCATCATCTGTAAGTATGATGCCAAGTGGGATTGTGGTATATGACTCCTTGTCATGCCTAGTCTCTATCGAAGGTATATCAACAAGAATCAGTGTATACCCATCCTGCAGCTCTATACGGGAGCTCTCCTCCTCATCGAGTGCTGCAAGTACGTCCTCAATATCAACATTCAGTTCATCCGCTACCATCTGTCCCTCTGCTACAGAAGGGTTGACCATCTGTATCCAGGTACCTCCCTGCAGCGTATCCAGCTCATGTATTAATTTGTCATCTGTCCTGTAAAACTTGACCATGGTGCCTCCCCGTGGCTTTTATGACACACATAATGCCACAAAATATTTTGACATCACTAACGTATTGTCTTTGAAATAAAAGATATTACTTCTCAGCGTATTTCTGACTCTGGCTCTTTATAAGCTCTGCATCCTCAAAGTAATTTATCCTCATGGCGCGCTTGACCTCTGCCATTGTCTGTGCTGCAGCCTCTCTTGCTGTCTCGCTGCCCTTCCTTAGTATCTCATATACAGCCGGAATATCCTTCTCATACTCTGCTCTTCTTGCGCGGATAGGTGAAAGCTCCTCCTGCATGATGTTGTTGAGGAATTTCTTAATCTTCACATCGCCAAGACCGCCCCTTGTATAGTGATCCTTAAGCTCCTGAAGGTTAGCATACTCCGGCAGATACTCCTCAAAATGTCCCGGCTTAGAGAAAGCATCAAGATATGTGAATACTGTATTGCCCTCCACATGTCCCGGATCTGAAATCAGGATATGTGTCGGATCTGTATACATGCTCATGATTTTCTTCTTTACATCTGCCTCTGTATCTGCCAGATAGATACAGTTGCCTAATGATTTGCTCATCTTCTGTCCACCGTCTGTACCCGGAAGTCTGCAGCATGCCTCATTCTCAGGTAAAAGCACATCCGGCTCAACGAGCACCTCATCATAGATAGAATTAAACTTTCTGACAATCTCCCTGGTCTGCTCTATCATTGGGAGCTGGTCCTCTCCAACCGGAACAGTTGTAGCCTTGAAAGCAGTGATATCTGCTGCCTGGCTGATTGGATAATTGAAGAAGCCAACCGGTATACTTGCCTCGAAATTTCTTAGCTTAATCTCATTCTTTACTGTAGGGTTTCTCTGAAGTCTCGATACTGTAACGAGATTTGAGTAGAAAAATGTAAGCTCTGTAAGCTCCGGTATCTGTGACTGCACAAACAGTGTAGACTTGGCCGGGTCGAGTCCTGCTGAGAGGTAATCAAGTGCTACCTCTATGATATTCTGTCTGATTTTCTCAGGGTTGTCAAAATTGTCTGTGAGTGCCTGTGCATCGGCAATCATGATAAATATTTTGTCATACTCTCCTGAATTCTGAAGCTCAACTCTTCTGCGAAGTGAGCCCACGTAATGGCCTATATGGAGTCTTCCTGTTGGTCTGTCTCCTGTTAAAATAATTTTTTCCATCTCTATTATTCCTCTGCTTTAGTTCTATTATTACGATTGCAATGTAGGTTTATTCGCCAAACCGTCTGTCTTAGCAATCGCCAGCTTTATTTATTATAACACACTGACGTGTAAAAGCCTAGGAAAAAGAACTCTCATTTTAATTATTTTATGATATCTGCATACTCTGCCTTTGCAGCCCTGCACAAATCATCCGGTGACAGCGTAATCTGAAGCCCAAGCCTGCCTCCGCTGACCGTGATTTTGTCCTGCTCCTTAGCTGCCTCATGGATAAATGTAGGATACTGTTTTTTCATGCCGATTGATGTACAGCCGCCCCTTATATAGCCTGTAACCTTTGTCAAATCCTTGAGATGCAGCATCTCTATGGACTTCTCACCTGCTGCCTTTGCGGCTTTTTTGAAATCAATTTCGTCATCTATCGGTACCACAAACACATAGTATCCGCCGCTTTTGCCGACTGTCGTGATAGTCTTGTACATGCCTGCGTGGTCAAGACCCAGCTTGTCTGCTATCTGAGCTGCATCCACAAAGTCATCGCACTCGTATGTGCGTGCCTCATATGGAATCTTCATTGTTTCCAGTATTCTTATTGCATTTGTCTTTGCTTCTTTTTTTCCCATTATACTATCTTTCCTCCAATAAGCTTAAGATATATTCCATATCTTTATGCAATTACCTCATTTTACTGATTGTCCGCACTCTTATCGGCATTTTTGTATGCTTCCTCAAAGAACTGCTCCTGCGAATCTATCGGTGTGCTGTTTATCTTTCTGTCCACATACTCACCATCAGCGCAAAGCTCCTTGCCCTTCTCGTCATCTGTCATGATTGTATCGAAGATATGGCGGATCTTGTCCTTAGCATGTGCATCGTATACCGGTGTTGCAACCTCCACACGTCTTACGGTATTTCTGGTCATAAAATCTGCTGACGCAATGTAAATCTTCTCATCATCGCCCACACCAAATCTGTATATACGTGAATGCTCAAGATATCTTCCTACAACACTTATTACAGTGATATTTTCCGTGGCACCCTCAACCTGCGGCTTCACACAGCAGATTCCTCTGACAATAAGCTCAACCTTCACGCCTGCCTGAGAAGCATCGATAAGCTTGTCTATAAGCACCTTATCAGTGAGAGAGTTAATCTTAACTCCGATGTATGCCGGTTTTCCTGCTTTCTTATTGGCAATCTGCTCGTCAATCATGTCAACAATCTTGTTCTGCAGGCATTTTGGGGCAACAAGCAGATGTTTTACATCTCCGTCCGAAACAGTCTCACCTCTCTGAAGCGCCATAAACACCCTTGATGCATCTGCTCCAATCTCCTGATTTGCAGTGATTAGGGATAAATCTGTATAAAGGCGCGAGGTCTTCTCGTTGTAGTTTCCTGTACCAATCTGAGTGATGTACTCAAAGCCATCGCCCTTTTTCTTTGTGATGAGACAGAGCTTTGAGTGGACCTTGTAATCACCGAGTCCGTAAAGTATCTGACAGCCTGCATCCTCAAGGCGGTGTGACATCTCTATGTTGTTAGCCTCATCAAACCTCGCACGCAGCTCGACAAGCACGATAACTTCCTTGCCGTTTTCTGCAGCCTCTATAAGTGCATCGATAATCTGGCTCTTATCTGCCACTCTGTATAGTGTCATCTTGATGGAAACCACATCTGGATCCTCTGCTGCATCGTTAAGCATCTTGATAAACGGCTTCATGCTCTCAAACGGATATGAAAGAAGCACATCCTTTTTCTCAACCTGACCGAGTATACTCTCCTTAAGCGAAAGCTCAGGTGTGTCACGCGGTGTACGCTTCTCAAAGAAAAGCTCCTGCTTGTCTCGCAGATAGTGCTGAAGCTGGAATACAAATGACATATCAAGCGGTGTTTTTACACTGATAAAATGCTTTTTGCCAATCTCAAGGAAGCTCGAGAGTTCGTCAATCGCCTTGCGGTTGATTTTTCTTGAAAGCTCAACTCTTACAGGATCAAGACGCACTCTCCTCTTGATGAGCTCCTCCATCATGTTACGGTAATCCATATCCTCGTCATACATGCTCTGCGCATCGATATCCGCATTACGTGTCACACGCATGATTGATTTCTCACGGATTACATACTTTGGATAGAGCTTTGATACAAAGTGTAAAATAAGCTCCTCTGACAGCATAAATGTGCCCGGTCTTGTAGGTATCTCAATCAGACGCTTGAATACGCTGTTTGAGCATGGCACGATACCTGTCTTTTTCTTTCCCTTCTGCGTGGTTAAAAGCACTACCGCATAGAGCTGTTTATTGGCAAGGAATGGGAACGGCTGCTGTTTTCCTATAATCATTGGTGAGAGGAAAGGTGCAATGTGTGCATCAAAATATGCCTCCAGTAAATCACCCTCATCCTTTGACAGCTTGTTGAAATTGATTATGCGCACGCCCTTTGGCTCAAGCTCGCCCATGAGCTGCTCGTAAATCCTTGCTTTTTTCTTCTCAAGCTCGCATACTCTGTCAAGGATTGCCGATACCTGTTCCTCACTCGACATCTTTGTCTTGTTCTCGAAAATCTTTTCCTTTGAATTCATCTGCATCATGAGTGATCCTACTCTTACCATGAAAAACTCATCCAGATTTGTCTGGTAGATTGATGCAAAGGTCAGTCTCTCTGCAAGCGGTACTCTTGGATTGCCCGCCTCATTTAATACTCGCTCATTGAACTGTAACCATGACAGCTCCCTGTTTGTGTAAACTTCTTCCAGTTTTTTCATCTGCATATATGCTCCTATTCTATATGATATTTTTCCATTCGCATCCGCGTCTTTTAAGTTCGTTTTATTTTGTGCCCGCTGTATTTCAAGCAGCCTTGCCCGCTCTATCAGTTTATCCTCACGGCGTCTCCTTCTGTCTGCCAGATGAAGCTTATTTTCCACCCCGACAAGCAGCTGTGCAAGTGCCTTCAAAACTCTTTCCCTATGCAATATTTACCTCTCCGTTGATATCATCTGATAATATTCCAATTCTCGCTATACCGCACAGCACATAATGCTTCTGCAATGTCCGTGCACTCTTAAGTTCATTTTCGATATTTTTGCCTTTTTTGTCAATACATTCATGCAAATTTACAAACATTTCTTCAACGATATCAGCACATCTGAGTGTTTCCTTTGCAGCAAGCTGCATTACCACCTCTTTGACGCATTTTTATATGAATTAAGGCCGTCCACATTGGTAGTTTGTACCTCTTGTGAACAGCCTGTTATCATCGTTGCCATCATTCCTATGACGACCGTTTTATTTAGTAATTCCAAAACGCAGTTATGTAAAATCATGGTAAAAACTTTACATTTCTTTACTCAGCTTTACATAAATTAATTTTGTGTGCATTTTATATATCTTTTAGGCATTTTTAACTATTTCAACAGCAATATCCGGATAATTTGTGATAATTGCATCTGCTTCTGCCTTGACAAGTGCCTTCATCTCATGCTTTTCGTTTACAGTCCATACATGAGCTCTAAGTCCTCTTCCGTGCGCCTTGTCAATGTAGTTTTCATCCTGCATATGGTAGGTTGCCGGATGGAGCGCATCCACATGAAGCTCGCTTGCATACTCTGCCGGATTTACTATAATGTCAGAAAAAAGCAGACCGCACCTCATATCAGGGCAAAGCTTTTTCATGCGCACAATCGACTCGTGATTGAATGATGAGCACCAGATTCTGTCGAGCATATCATACTCTTCCACGAGCGCCAGTACCTTTTTCTCCAGATTTTTGTACTGTACGATACCGTTTTTAAGCTCGATATTTATGGTCATCTCTGTGTTTTTGAGCAGGTCAAACACCTCATCGAGTGTTGGAATGCGAGTCTTCTTGTCATAGGACGGCATGTGCTTTGACACATTGAGGCGCTTTAACTCCTTTAGTGTATAGTCCTTTACAAAGCCTTTCTCACCACTCACTCTGTCCACGGTCTCATCGTGTATGACCACAAGCTCTCCATCCTTTGTGAGCTGCACATCAAGCTCCACGCCGTCAGCCTTCATCTTTTCTGCCTTCTTGAATGCCTCAAGTGTGTTCTCCGGTGCATATCCGGATGCTCCTCTGTGTGCCCAGACCTTTGTTCCCTCTGTGTTTATCATGCTTTAAGCCTTCTTTCGTTACTTTTTATTTTAGTTATTTTCATGCCTCGGTGCATCATATCTGTCTGCAAGCCTTAAAAATACAAATCCCACTGCAAAGAATATCGCCATAGTTGCAACCGCCACATTTATCGTGCCGCCTGCAAGCTTTACTGACGCGATGACAAGCGAGCCTAAAAATGAAGCTCCCTTTGCAAAAATATCATAGATTCCGAAATACTCTCCCGAGTTCTCAGGAGGAATAATCTTTGAAAAATATGAGCGTGACAGCGCCTGCAATGAGCCCTGGAAGCATCCCACACCAAATGCCATGATTCCAAAGCCAATCAGATCATGCAGTGTAAGTGCATATAGACAAACTGCAAAATATCCCGCAATGCAGACATACAAAAGCGTTGTAGTTTTGTATGTCTGTGACAGTCTTCCAAAAACAAGTGAACCGATGCATGCCACTATCTGTGTAAAAAGTAAAAACACTACCTGTCCCACTGAATCGAGCTTTAAATCAGTTCCTATGTTTATGCAATTATCTATTATAGTACCTACACCATCTATGTAAAGGAAAAAAGCAACCAAAAACAGTCCTACTTTTTTATCTTTTGTAGCTATTTTTTTGATTGTTCCAAAAATCTGTGCAAATGCGTCAGCTATAAGTCTTAGGACTCCCGGATTTTTGTTTGTTTTGTTTTT
>ENA-OZSO01000496-OZSO01000496.1-human-gut-metagenome-genome-assembly--contig:-NODE-496-length-8060-cov-7.815490_pt1 | contig 8060 bp, 7 predicted proteins | sample MGYA00243281_ERZ653971 | MGnify/ENA primary metagenome ERZ653971 (study PRJEB26926, sample SAMN06164636) | human gut metagenome | biome: ENVO:00009003; feature: ENVO:2100002; material: ENVO:00002003...
GCGGCCTACAAAACAAAGAAGATTAATGTAGAGATAAAGTCATTAAACAGCAAGAATCTTGACCTCTCTACACGTATCGCCCCTCTCTACAGAGAGAAGGAGATGGAGATTCGTCAGTATATAGCTAAGAGCCTGGAAAGAGGCAAGATTGACTTCTCCATCTGGATTGAGAAGGATGCAGCTACAGATGCTACACCCATCAACAGTGCGCTTGTTCAGAATTATTATCAGCAGATCAAGAAAATATCTGCTGAAACAGGTATTCCTGAGCCTACCGATTGGTACAGCACCTTGTTGCGTCTTCCTGATGTAACAACCAAAACTGATGTGGAAGAATTAACCGACGAGGAGTGGGCGGTGGCAAAAAATGCAATTTGCGAGGCTATCGGCCATCTGAGCGACTTCCGCAAGCAGGAAGGAGCTGCCCTGCAGAAGAAATTCACCGAGAAAGTGGATAATATCCAGGCTCTCCTTGCCAGTATTGAACCATACGAGAAGGCACGCGTGGAGAAGATCCGCCAGAACATCGTAAACGGTCTGCAGCAGATTCCGAATGTGGATTATGACAAGAACCGTCTGGAGCAGGAGCTCATCTACTACATCGAGAAGCTCGACATCAGCGAGGAGAAGCAGCGCCTTGCCAACCACCTGAAGTATTTCCGTGAGACCATGAACGAGGAAGGTCACGGCGTGGGCAAGAAGCTCGGTTTCATCGCTCAGGAGATGGGTCGCGAAATCAACACCACCGGTTCAAAGAGCAATCAGGCTGAAATGCAGAACATCGTGGTGAAGATGAAGGATGAGTTGGAACAGATTAAGGAACAAGTGCTGAATGCACTTTAATTGGAAAGTAAAATGAAGAACGGATTATTGATTTTCAGCGCCCCATCGGGCAGCGGCAAGAGTACCATCGTCAACTGGCTGATGAAAGAGCACCCAGAGTTGAAGTTGGCTTTCTCTATCAGTTGTACCTCTCGTGCCCCTCGCGGCACAGAGCAGAATGGAGTAGAGTATTTCTTCCTGTCTCCAGAGGAATTCAAGTCCAAGATTGAGGCTGATGAGTTCCTGGAGTATGAGGAAGTTTACCAGGATAGATTCTACGGCACCTTGAAGTCGCAGGTAGAAAACCAGCTTGCCAAGGGCGAGTCTGTGATTTTCGACGTAGATGTAAAGGGTGGCGTCAATATCAAGAAGTTCTATGGTGAACGTGCCCTGAGCATCTTCGTGCAACCTCCTTCGGTAGAGGAACTGCGCCGCCGTCTGGTAGGCCGCAACACAGATGCCCCTGAGGTAATCGAGCAGCGCCTTGCCAAGGCTAGCTACGAGTTGACCTTCGCTCCTCAGTTCGACCACGTAGTCGTAAACGATGACCTGGAGAAAGCCCAGCAGGAGGTTTATCAGCTAGTAAAAGACTTTTTGAGCGAATAATTGAAATGAAAAAGGTAGGAATCTTTGGAGGCAGCTTCAACCCCATCCATACCGGCCACATCGCATTGGCGAAAAGCCTCTGCGAGAAGGCGGGGCTGGATGAAGTGTGGTTCATGGTCTCCCCCATGAACCCATTCAAGAAAGCTGCTACCGACCTGCTCGATGACCACCTGCGCCTGGAGATGGTAGAAAAGGCTCTGGAGAATGAACCCCAGCTGAAGGCATGCGACTATGAGTTCCGCCTGCCCAAGCCTTCCTATACCTGGCACACTCTGCAGACCATCAGCAAGGATTATCCAGAATGTGAGTTTACATTATTAATAGGCGGCGACAACTGGGCTGCATTCGACAAGTGGTATCATCACGACGATATCCTTGCCCACTACCCTATCGTAGTCTATCCCCGCCAAGGCTCCTACATAGGCGAAGTGCCTGCCGGCGTGACCATCGTAGAAACCCCGCTGCTCAACATCAGCAGCACGGAGATACGCGAATGCATCAAGACCGGAAAAAGCATCGAAGGTATGGTTCCCGAATGCATCGAGAACCTCGCCATCAAAAACTATCAGGCGCTCTTAGTCTAAAAGAGTGCCAAAACATCAATTCTCTAAAAATAGCAAACATCATCAATAGAAAGCTATGAGTTGGAAAGAAATCATCAAGAACTGTCTTAGTCTGGCATCAGCCCCAATCAGGCGCAATGCCAACTTCTTTGTGTCCATGTACATCCTGGGCATGGTTAGTTCACTCATCACGATTCCAAAGAACGGAACGCTCTATGAGAACATGTTCCTGGAGCTGTTTCTGGACCTCTATATCGTGAGCGCCATCCTCGCCGTATTCCCGAAGAAGGTGCGCAGGGGACTGCGTGCCATATTATACATTATATTATATGTCACGGCTGCCGCCGATACCTACTGCTTCGTGAATTTCGGTTCCACACTCAATCCTTCTATGCTGATGCTGGTGGGAGAAACCAACAGTTCCGAGGCAAGCAGCTTCCTCTCTGCCCTCATCTCTGTCGAAGTGCTCTTCAGCAGCGTAGGCTGGATTCTGCTCCTGGCGCTCCTGCAGATACTCATCGTCATCTTCCGGAAACGGCTCATCAAGATCTACGTCTTCCTCGTTACCGTACTCGAATTGGCATCGCTCAAGAAACGACTGATGGCTATTCCGCGAATGACGGCAGCCATGCCAGCCACCTTCGGTATCCTCTGCCTGGCTATCCTCATCACTTCCATCTGCACCTCCTGGCACAACAAGGAGGCTTACCATAAGCTGATATCGGGAAGAACCATCGGAGAGGTGGAGCACACCCTTACAGAGAAAGATCATGCCGTACTCTATCTGCCAATCTACCGTCTCCAATTCAGCATCTATGCCAACCAGCTGGCAGCGCATCAGATTACCCAACTGATTCATGCAGCCCACGAGGTGAAGGTAGATAGCTGCAGCTTCCGCTCGCCAAACATCGTGCTGATCATCGGCGAAAGCTACGGTCGCCATCATTCACAGCAATATGGCTACTTCATGGAAACTACCCCAAACCAATCGGCGCTGGAGAAATCCAAGAAACTCACCAAGTTTACAGATGTCGTGACCTGCTGGAACCTCACCAGCTTCGTATTCAAGCACATGCTCTCTACCTATGTGGTAGGCGACAAGGGAGAATGGTGCGACTATCCGCTCTTCCCGGAGGTATTCCGCAAGGCAGGATACAACGTAACCTTCATCACCAACGAATTCCTGCCTCAGGCTAAGGAGGCGGTATATGACTTCAGCGGCGGCTTCTTCCTGAACAATCCGGAACTGAGCAAGCTGCAGTTCGACCACAGAAACACCGAGCTGCATGCGCTGGACGATGGATTGCTGAAAGATTATGATGACAGTCTGAAACAATACAAGACCGACCATAATCTCACCATTTTCCATCTGATGGGTCAGCACGTGAACTACAAGCTGCGCTATCGCCAGAGCCAGGCTAAGTTCTGGGCAAGCAGCTACGAAGACAAGCGCCCTGAACTGACCGATGCCCAGCGCAAGGTATTGAGTCATTACGACAACGCCACCCTCTACAACGACTCCATCGTGGCAGAGATCGTGAAACGATTCCAGAAGGAAGATGCCGTCATCATCTATGTGCCCGACCATGGTGAGGAATGCTACGAGGAAAACCGTGGCTTCATCTGCCGCAACCACTCCGCCAACATCGACTGGAAGCTGGCACACTATGAGTTTGAGATTCCTTTCTGGATCTACTGCTCAAAGAAATACATCCAGAAACACCGCGCCATCTACCGGCAGATACGTGCCGCCAAGGACAAGCGGATGATGACGGATGCCCTGCCACACCTGCTGTTGTATCTTGCCGGCATAGAGACTCCGACCTACAAGGAGGAGAACAATATCCTGAGTCCGAAATACAACGAGATGCGCCCCCGCATCCTGAAGAACTCTGCCAACTACGACAAGCTGAGAGATGAATATCTCAAGACGCAGGCTAAGCAGGAAGAAAAGAAGCAAGACAAGAAAAAAGATAAGAAAAAAGATAAGAAACAAGGTAAGAAACAAACAAAGAAAGGAGTCAGGAAATGAATCAGAACATACTTTCCAGAAGTGCATGCAATGCATTGAGAGGACTTGCCATCATCGGCATCTTCCTACACAACTATTGCCATTGGCTAGGTCCGATTGTCAAGGAGAATGAATATCAATTCTTCCAGCACAACGCCGACTGGCTGCTGCAGGTGATGGCGAATCCCGACATCAACCTGCCTGTCCATCTGCTGTCGTTCTTCGGTCATTACGGAGTGCCTGTATTCCTCTTCCTGAGTGCATACGGACTGGTGATGAAGTATGAAGCCAAGCCTCATCTTTCTGCCGACCAGCAGGCTCAGATGTACAGCATTTCGGGCAGGAAGCAATCCTGGAGCATCAGCTGGCGCGAACCTCTGCGCTTCATCCGCTATCACTATCTGAAGCTCTTCAAGATGATGATCGTGGGTTTCATCGCTTTCACGATGATAGACTACATCACTCCGGGTCCACGCCATTACGAGGTGTTGGGCATCGTATCGATGCTGGGTATGTTTAACAATGTATTGCCCAACCCCGACAACATCATCTGGCCAGGACCTTACTGGTTTTTCGGTCTGATGCTGCAGCTTTACATCGTATATCGACTGCTGCTCTATCGCCGCCACTGGGGATGGACGGTAGGCTTGATGCTTCTCTGCATCGGCATCCAGCTACTGCTGGGCTTTGACAATCCCGAAAGCGAGGCGATGAACCGCTACCGCTATAATTTCATGGGCGGTATGCTGCCATTCGGTCTAGGCATTCTGTACGCCCGCTATGGCGAGAAGATTCTGATGACCTTCCATTCGCCTGTTACCAATATCTTCGGCTGCGTATTCTGCATCTCGCTGATCTACAGTCTGAGTCTCAATATGATAGGATGGACCTTCGTACCATTCTTCATCTGTCTGCTCAGTGTGCTTGTAGCCGACCTGCTGCAGGAGGTAAGTTGGCTGTCGGGCATCTACAAGGTTCTGGAATGGATGGGCGTCATCTCAGCCGCCCTCTTCGTCACCCATCCCATCACCCGCAAGATATTCATCCCTATCAGCCGTCATGGAGACATCTATGCCGGACTGCTGCTCTATATCATTGCCAGCATCGGCATCGCCTGGCTCTTTACACAGCTGCTGAAGAAGATACCCAACCCGAAGAGCTAAGTATTAGAGAGCCCCCCGTTCCAGACGATTCCATCGCCTGTTAAAAGCCCCCTAAAAATAATAACAAAAAAGATATATCAGATGAAGTGGAAGATAAAAGACATAGAACTGGCGAATATCAGCAGATATCGCGGTGAATTGATGGGAGCCGCCATGCTCTTCATCATTCTCTTTCATGTAGCACTGCCTAGAGAGAACGCTTTCTTCGGATTGCGCCGCATGGGCAATGTAGGAGTAGATATGTTTCTGTTTCTCAGCGGCATCGGCCTGTGGTTTTCCTGGATGAAGAATCCTTCTGCCAAGCATTTCTTCATCCGCCGTTACCTGCGTATCTACCCGGCATGGCTCATCATCGCCTGTCTCTACTACATCCCCCGATTCCAGGGAGGAGACCTCGAGGCGTGGATCAACCTGATAGGCGAGATTACCATCAACTGGAATTTCTGGCGATACGACGAGCTTACCTTCTGGTATATCCCAGCCACCATGATGCTCTATCTCTTCGCCCCAGCCTATATGGAACTCATCAAGCGCCACCCCATCTACAAATGGTTGCCGGTGGTGATGATCATGTGGTGCATCCTGGTGCAATACGTCACACCGATTCATCAGGCTGTAGGCCATCTGGAAATCTTCTGGAGCCGAGTACCTATCTTCTTCATCGGCATCAATATGGGTGAGATGGTTCGCCAGAAGCAGACGCTTGATGGTGCCAGCATCTGGATGATATGGCTGATGTTCCTGATGACGCTACTCGCAAGCATCTTCCTGGAACAGGAGAAACACGGTATGTTTCCGCTCTTCCTGGAGCGTATGCTCTACATTCCGCTCACCATCACGAGCATCCTGCTCCTGAACCGCATCTTCCGTCGTACCCCAGGATGGTTTAACCGCAGCTTTATGCTGGTAGGAGCATTGAGTCTGGAATGCTATCTCATCCACATCCACTTCGTGCTCCATTATATCGAGCCTCATCACTTGGGATACTGGCCTACCTTCATCCTCTGCATTGCCATCACCCTGCCACTCTCCTGGATATTGAGCAAGATTGCAGAATGGATTTCAAGGGAACTATCTAAGATTATTAAATAAAAAGAATCATCTAAGATTAAATAAAAAGAAGTTTTTATGAACGAGAATGAAATAAAAGATAGCCGGGGCTTCGCTGCCTTGATGCGCCTGATCCGCCCGAAACAGTGGATCAAGAATATGTTTATCTTCGTGCCCCTCTTCTTTGGTGGTGCCCTGTTTCATACAGATGCCCTGCAGGCGGGTCTGATCGCTTTCTTTGCGTACAGCTTTGCCGCATCGAGCATCTATTGCTTCAACGATATCCATGATGTGGAGGCAGACCGCCGCCACTCGGTGAAGTGTCACCGCCCTATCGCATCAGGAGCCGTAAGCATCAGGCAGGCTTACGCTTTGATGTTTCTGATGCTTATCCTCTCAATGGGAGTATGCAGTCTGCTCGATTCGTGGGAGACGATGGGAATCATCGCCTTCTATTGGGTCATGAACCTCTGCTATTGCGCCAAGCTCAAGCAGTATGCCATCATTGACGTGTGCATTGTGGCTTTCGGATTTGTGCTCCGCTTACTGGCGGGTGGTGTCGCTACGCACATCATACTCAGTAAATGGATAGTGCTGATGACCTTCCTCATCACCCTCTTCATGAGTTTTGCCAAGCGCCGCGATGACGTGCTGCGAATGGAAAAGACAGGCGAGGCGCCACGCAAGAATACGAGCCGATACAACCTCACCTTCATCAACCAGGCAATTACCATCACCGCCTCGGTTACCCTGGTTTGCTACATCATGTACACGGTGAGCCCAGAAGTAATCGAGAATTTCCATACCGAATACCTCTATCTTACCAGCGTATTTGTATTGGTAGGTTTGCTGAGATACATCCAGATTGCAGTGGTTGACCAGAAAAGTGGCGACCCTACGAAGATTATTCTGCGAGACCGAATCACCCAGTTTATCGTTCTCGCCTGGTTACTCTCCTTCCTCTTCCTTATCTACATAGAATAAGGAGAAGATATCTTTATTAAGAGGATATCTTTATTAAAGAGAACAACTTAAACACAGAAGAAGAAATGAAGAAGAAATTATACTGTTTCGATTTCGACGGAACACTGACAACGAGTGATACCCTGCTCGAATTCATCAAGTATGCCAAAGGCAGAGGCCGCTTTCTGATGGTTTTCCTGATGTACAGCCCACTGCTGATATTGATGAAACTGCACCTGTATCCCAACTGGAAGGCGAAGCAGCAGATCTTCGCCCACCTCTTTGCCGGCATGCGCATCGAAAAATTTGATGCTCTCTGCCGTGGGTTTGCAGAAGAAAACCAGCATCTGCTCCGTCCTAAGGGCATCACCCTGGTACATGAAGCATTGGTAGCTGGAGCTCAGGTCTTCATCGTAAGTGCCAGCATCGACAACTGGGTGCGCCCTTTCTTTGATATCCGCAATCTGAAAGGCGTTCAGGTTCTCGGCACCCAGATAGAAGTAGAAGACGGCAAGCTGACGGGACGCTTCAAGAGCAACAACTGCTATGGAGCAGAGAAAGTATGCCGAATCACGGAAGCCCTTTCTGCATCCCGAACAGCAGATACCGGAGACAGAACTTTTCCCGACCGCTCTCTCTATGAGATAGAAGCCTTCGGCGACAGCCGTGGCGACAAGGAGATGCTTGTCTTCGCCGACAAGGGGCACTACAAGCCTTTCAGAGAATAAACCATCCAGAGAATAAGCCTTTCGGAGAATAATCACTCCCGGAAGAAGTCTTCCAGAAAGATAAGTCACGGATATAGTTACATATAAATCAAAAGGAATCAGATGAAAAGAAATACCGATCTCGATTTCATTCGAGCCATCCTCATTATCCTCA